>Ga0066903_100004372_pt1 | contig 11929 bp, 8 predicted proteins | sample PanSoiMetaGPlot1_FD_67491 | JGI IMG/M metagenome (GOLD analysis project Ga0066903, IMG submission 67491) | Tropical forest soil microbial communities from Panama analyzed to predict greenhouse gas emissions - Panama Soil - Plot 1 (version 2) | ecosystem: Environmental > Terrestrial > Soil >...
CGTCGTGAGACCGCGTTGCTGCGCCTGCGCTTCGGGTCCGCCAAGGAGCGCCACAAGGACCGCCGGCAGCACTGCTGCCGCCGCAAAAAAGCGAGCAAAATGATGCGGATGGTGCGTCAGAACACGGCCCCTTCTGTGTCCTGCTACGGTCCCGGAAATACCGTCGTTTACCAATTGGACGATTTTGCGGCGAGGCGTGTGCATGAGGGGGGGCTGCCTTCCGCCGCTCACTAGGCCGGCTGTCAAAAAGCGTTGTCGCGTTCGCGTGCTTGCTGGTCGGAGAGATATGCAGAGCCCGCCGCAGCCCGCTTGCTGCGTGGAACTCCTGCGTTCAGGCTGTGCACGAGCTGATTCGCAGGCTGTCCATGAGCTTGGCAACAATGAGCTTGGCAACATGAACCTGGCAGTTATCCCTCCGGCAAGCGTCCGTCACTTCCTGGGCGTCGAGCGCTCCGCGAGTGGCCGCGCCTGGCGCGACCGGCTGGATGAGCGCGCGTCCGCACGCGCGCTGGCGATCGTGCAGCGGCACGGTCTGCCGGAGCTGCTGGCGCGCGTGCTCGCCAGCCGTAACGTCGAGGTCGAGGACGCGGTCGCGTTCCTCGATCCGACCGTGCGCGCGCTGATGCCCGATCCCGACACACTCGCCGGCATGCCGGCCGCAGCGGCTCGTCTTGCCGACGCCGTTCAGCGGAGCGAGACGGTCGCGATCTTCGGCGACTATGACGTCGATGGCGCGACCTCCGCCGCAACGCTTGCACGCTTTCTGCGCCATGCCGGGCTCACGCCGCTCATTCACATTCCTGATCGTCTGTTCGAAGGCTATGGGCCCAATGTCGAGGCTGTGCGCTCGCTCGCCGAGCGCGGCGCGACGCTGCTGGTGACGGTTGATTGCGGCACCACGAGCTACGATGCGCTCGCCGAGGCGGCTCGCCTCGGCATGCAGACCGTCGTGATCGACCACCATCTTGCCGATGAGAAGCTGCCGGAGGCGCTCGCGGTCGTTAATCCAAACCGGCAGGATGATCTCTCGCAGCTGGGCCACCTCGCCGCCGTCGGGCTCGTGTTCATGACGCTGGTTGCAGTGAACCGCGAGCTGCGCAAGCGCGGCTTCTGGACCACGGAGCGGCCGGCGCCTGATCTCCTTGGCCTACTTGATCTCGTGGCGCTCGGCACCGTCGCCGATGTGGTGCCGCTCAAGGGCCTCAATCGCGCGTTTGTCGCCAAGGGCCTGCTGGCGATGCGCCGACGAGAGAATGTTGGACTTACGGCACTGATGGATATCGCGCGCCTGTCCGGGCCGCCGGAGCCGTGGCACTTGGGCTTTCTGCTCGGCCCGCGCATCAATGCCGGCGGCCGCATCGGCCGCGCGACGCTCGGCGTCGATCTGCTTCTGCACCAGGATGAGGTCGAGACCGCGCGGCTCGCCGCCGAGCTCGATCGGCTCAACCGCGAGCGCCAGGCAATTGAGATCGCGACCGTCGCGCAAGCCGAGGCCGAGGCGATGGCGGCGCTCGGCGTCGAAGACAAGGGCTCGGTCGTGATCACCGCAGCGGAGGGCTGGCATCCCGGCGTGGTCGGACTGGTCGCCGCGCGTCTGAAGGAAAAATTCGGTCGTCCGGCGTTTGCGATCGCGCTTGAGCCCGGCGGCCTCGGCACAGGATCGGGGCGCTCCATTGCGGGCGTCGACCTTGGTCGCGCGGTGCGTCAGGCGGTGCAGGACGGCCTCCTGGTCAAGGGCGGCGGTCACGCCATGGCGGCCGGCGTCACGCTGCGTAAGACGGCACTGGCCGAGTTTCGCGCCTATCTCGAGGAGGCGCTGAGCGCTGCGGTTGCGGTGGCGCGCCGCGCCGATGTGCTCCTCATCGACGGCGCGCTCACGGCCGGCGCCGCGACTAGTGAGCTGGTGGCGACGCTCGCGCGCGCCGGTCCCTTCGGGGCAGGCAATCCGGAGCCGGTGCTGGCGCTGCCGTCGCACACCATTGCGTATGCGGAGGAGGTCGGTCAGGCGCATGTGCGGGTGCGCTTGCGCGCCGGCGACGGCGCCATGATCAACGCCATTGCGTTTCGTGCGTCGGGTCAGCCGCTCGGATCGGCGATCATGCAGAGCCGCGGGCTCAAGGTGCACGCGGCGGGCTGTCTGGCGGTCGACCGCTGGCAGGGCGAGGAGCGTGTGCAGCTGCGGCTGATCGACATCGCGCCCGCCGATCTGCCGATCTGATCCTTGGAGGTAATCGTTTGATAGAATCCGTGAACAGATGACAGAGTGCGATCAGCGGTGGCTGCCGAACACGCGGTCGACCGATTCGACGATGATGCGGACGTCATTGCCGGCGAGGCTGTAATAGATGGTCTTGCCTTGACGCCGTGTCTTCACCAAGCCGTCCTCGCGCAGCCGTGCCAGCTGTTGCGACACGGTCGGCTGCCGCAGCGCGAGCAGCTGCTCGAGCTCACTGACCGAGCGCTCTCCGTCGCACAGGAGGCACAGGATCATCAGCCGATTGGGATGCGCCATTGCCTTGAGGAAAAGGCTCGCATCTCTGGCACGTGTGGCCAGTGAGCCAAGATGACTGCGAGGTTCAGTTCGTTCCGCAACCGCGGTCGCGAGGCGCATCAGGTCATCCAGTCCGCAAACGCTGGGCGACTATACCAAAGCGTACCGCTGTGTCGAATGATTTAGATCAAAAAATTTTGAGTCGGGTTTTGCGTGATATCTGAGTCACTTGAGTCATTCGCGCCAGTCATTCGCGCAGCGCGGCGCGGGCGCCAAGCTCGTTCAGGCGCTGTCCGATCGGCGTGAGCGCGTCGCGCGCGGCTTCGCGGCTGCCAAAATCGATTACCAGCATGACGCCGACGATGCTGACATCAAGCTGCAAGAGCGTGCCGGCAAAATCCGGATCGAGTCCCAAGGCAGTGCGGTTTGCATCGAATTGCTGGATGATGGTCTGGAACGCCTCGCGCAGCCGGTGGACCTCGGCCGCCGTCTCCTCGCGTCCTCTCGTTTCGAGCGTCTTGAGGGCGACCTGATACTGCGCGGTTGCCAGTTTGAAGGCAGCCTCAAGCTCGCTGCGCCCATCAGCGACAGCCATACTGATCGGCCATGGCGGGAGCAGCGCTGTGATGAGAATGACGGTGCCCAACCGCGAGAGCCGAAAAAACCGCACAATCTGGCTTGGCATGGTTGCCCCTCCTGCTCGGGGAGGGCTATTTAGCCACGGCAAAACTTGCAGAAAGATTGAGGGGACATGTCAAAACTTCAGTTGTCGGTGGCGATTGGTAACTATGACCGGGCGCGCCCGCTGTTCGACGGCACCGTCCAGATCGATGGCGTCGATCCGGTGTTCATGCAGCTGCCGCCGGAGGAGATCTTCTTCCGTGCCTTCCGGACCATCGATTTCGATATTTGCGAGCTCTCGATGTCGAGCTTCACGGTCAAGACCGCCTTGGGGGACTGCCCCTATGTCGGCGTGCCGGCCTTCGTGTCGCGCGCCTTTCGCCACAACTCGATCTATGTGCGCAAGGACCGTATCAAGACGCCTGCCGACCTCAAGGGCAAGCGGGTGGGTCTGCCTGAGTATCAGCTCACGGCCTGCGTCTGGGCGCGCGCGATCCTGGAGGACGACCACGGCGTCAGGCCCTCGGACGTGATCTGGGTGCGCGGCGGCATCGACGACCCGTCGCGGCCCGAGAAGATCACCATCAAGCTTCCCGCCGGCGTGCGACTCGAGAACGCGCCCGAGGGCAAGACCATCTCGCAGCTCCTGGAGGAGGGCGAGATCGATGCCTTCATCGCGCCGCGTGTGCCGCGGCTGGCGAGCAAGCAGAACCCGAACATCGGCTGGCTGTTTGCCGATCCGATCGCAGCCGGCAAGGACTATTACAAGCGCACCGGCATATTTCCGATCATGCACGTGACTGGGATCCGCCGCACGCTGGTCGAAAAGCATCCCTGGCTGCCCGCCGCGGTGCTGAAAGCGTTCGAGCAGTCGAAGGCAAAGTGTCTCGAGGAGCTGGAGGACACTGCGACCAGCAAGTGTACGCTGCCATTCGTCGACGAGCAGCTCAAGGCGGCGCGTGAGCTGATGGGGCACGACTTCTGGTCCTATGGCCTCGCACCCAATCGCAAGGTGCTGGAGACGTTCTTGCGCCATCACCACTCCGAGGGGCTGTCGCCACGGTTGGTGACGCCCGAGGAGATGTTTCACCCCTCGACGCATGAGTCCTTTACGATTTGAGGTGCATGCTTCACCCACGTCGCATGAGTTGGGAAGGTGCGTGCCACCACATCGTTCCCTCCCCTTGTGGAGGAGGGACACGGAGAGGGGTGGTGAGGAAGCACTGAGAGTCAGTAGCCGTAGGGTGGGCAAAGGCGCTGGCACCGCTTTTCGACGAGCAAAGTCTCTCGTGCGCCGTGCCCACCAGAGATTCGCGCGGCGTGCATCGAGGCCGCTGGTGGGCACGGCGCACGAGAATGAGTTATTTGTTTTAAGTGATGTGCCAGCGCCTTTGCCCACCCTACCGGCCCACGCTCCCAACTTCTCGATCAATGCGGGCGTGACAACGACCTCCAATCGTGATTGAGAATTGGCAGTCGCGACGCGCGGGCTTGCAACAGCGCGTAGGGAGGAAGCAATGAACTCGACCAACAGAGCACGCTTTATACGTTTCGGTGCCGCTGCACTGCTGCTGATCGGCCTTGCCGGAGACGCCGGCGCGCAGTCCTCGCTCGGAGGAAAGCTTGAGCTGGAGGACGAAGGCGGCTTTTTCGTCAACGCCAAGAAGGTGTCGTCCGCCTATCCGGGAGCGTCGCTCGCCACCGGACCGTCCGCGCCCGGCAATATCACGATCAATCAGATGTACGTGCACTACCGCATCCCGGCGGGCCCCAAGGGCGTGCCGCTCATACTCGTGCATGGCTCCAACCACACCGGCATGACCTACGAAACGACGCCCGACGGGCGCGAAGGCTGGGCCACCTGGTTCGTGCGTCAGGGCCATCCGGTTTATGTCGTGGACCATTCCGGGCGCGGGCGCTCGGGCTTCAACCCGACGCCGATCAACGCGGTGCGCGACGGCGGCGCCGATCCCAAGTCGCTGCCGACCCTGTTCATTGGCACGCTCGAACGCGCGTGGTCGAATTTCCGGTTCGGCCCGGAATATCCGAAGCCGTTCCCTAATCTGCAGTTTCCGCTCGAGGCGCTCGACCAGTACGTCGCGCAGCTCGTTCCCAACACGGAGACCACGCTCGAAGGCGGCGGCACCAATACGGTCGATTCGCTTGCGGCGCTTCTCGACAAGGTCGGCCCGGCAGTGGTCATGGTCCACTCGCAGTCCGGTGTGTACGGGCTTGATGTGGTTCGGCGGCGACCCGACAAAGTGCGCGCGCTAGTCAGCATCGAGGGCGGCTGCGAGACGCTGACGCAGGACGACGTCGGCAAATTCTTCGCCAAGGTGCCTTTCACTTCGGTCTGGGGTGACAACAGCGTGGGCGCTAACAGCGTGAACGGCGATCAGCGGCGCGGCGGCTGTCAGAAGGCGGTGAACCTGATCAATGGCGGCGGTGGACGCGCGACGTTCCTGCTGCTGCCGGACAATGGCATTCCCGGCAACAGTCACATGATGATGATGGACAAGAACAACCTTCAGATCGCCGGGCTGATCAATAAGTGGATCAAAGAGCAGGTGCGCTGAGAGAGCGGAAGTCTGCCATTCATTCGGCGTCGTCCCCGCGCAAGCGGGGATCCAGTCAACACTGACCGCGCAATTGTGCGCCGGACATTGCATGAAGCGCTCTCGTATACTGGGTCCCCGCTTGCGCGGGGACGACAGTCGAGAGTCAGCGGGACAAATTGGTAGGCGCCGCTACTTCCGCGGCGGGATCTGAATGAGCTCTTTCAGCTGCTGCTCGGTCAGCGGCTTGTCGATGAACTTGAGGGTCACGGCTTCCTTCACCAGCGCATCGATCCCGCTGATCTTGTCGGGATCGACCAGTGTCTTTGGGAAAAACTCGTCGCGCACGCGCTTGGCGGTCGCCTCCGGCACGCCTGCGAACTCCGCATAGTCCTTGATGACCTGCGGGTTGGTCCCGTACATATAGTCGATCGTTTCGCGGTAGGCGTCCATGAACCGTACGATCGCGTCCTTGCGCTTGGCTAGTCCGTCGGCGTTGGCGACGATCACGCGCACGGTCTGGCCGCGTACCAAAGCAGAGTCGGTCGCGCGCGCAACCAGGCGGATCTGGTTGGCGTCGATCTCCTTCAACCCGAACGGCGGCGACGCCCAGCCGACATCGACCTGACCGGTCATCACCGCGGTGAGGGTCGCGGCCGGATTGCCGGTCGCCATCGGCCTTGCGGTCAATTTGAACTCGTCGATGAAGGCCCGCACGATCGCTTGTGTTGAGGAGCCCTGCGTCGAGAACGCAATGGTGCGGCCGTTGGTGTCCTGCAGCGTTTTGATAGGTGAGGATGCCTTGGCGTACCAGTAATCGGCGGCGCCGGTCGCCTGCGCGCCGACGATGCGCACCGGCGCGCCCTTGGCGAAGGCGCTCATCGCGCCTTGCGTTCCGACCGCGAGCCCGAGATCGGCCGAGCCCGCGATCACCGGCTGCAACGTTTCGCCCGAGCCCGAGGTGTAGAGCAGCTCGAGTTCGAGATTGTGCTTCTTGAAGATGCCGGCTTTGCTGCCGAGATGCGCGATCGCGGTGTCCCAGTTGCCGCGCTGCCCGATGGTGAGCTTGAGCTTGTCCTGGGCCGAGGCAGGAGAGGCGGCGGCAAGCAGCGCTGCCCCGATCAAAGCAACAGAAAGTCGGCGAATGTGGATCATCACGGTCTCCTTAAAGCGTGTGTTGCACAACAATCGCATGCTCATCGCAGCCGTTTCGTTCCCGCAGAGGCGGGTACCCAGATACATATTGTCGCACTAGCGTACATTCTCGAAGATCTGCATTCCCGCGCCTGTCCTCGCGAAGGCGGGGATGCGCGGGAATGAACGGACTATGTGGCTCGACTATCGCAGGACATCGTCCAGCTTCGTCTACTTCTTCTCCGTTCCGCGCAGCATCGCCGCCGTAGTGACCGCCGAATAGCCGGGCTCGACCCGCACGTCGACTACGACCACGTGGCCATCATCCACTGCCGCGATCGCCTTCTCAAACGTCGAGACGAGATCGCCGGTCTTGGTCACTGGACCGAAGCCCTGGGCGCCCTGCGAGCGCGCGAGCGTCGCGATATCGATGTCGGGTTCCGAGATGCGCTGGCCGATCCAGCGGTTCTCCACCGGCCGCGAGCGGATGCGCGCGACGCGCTCCTGGTGCAGCTCGTCATTGAAGAAGGATCGATTGTTGGCGACCACGATCAGCAGCGGGATCTTGTAATGCACCGCGGTCCAGATCGCGGTGTTGGCCATCATGAAGTCGCCGTCGCCGCACACACCGATCACCAGTCGGCCGGAGCCCTTGAGCGCGAGCGCGGTGCCGACCGTGTTGCCCGGCCCGCCGCCGACGCCGCCACCGCCTTCCGAGCCCACATAGTCGAGCGGATGGCGGAACGGCCAGGTGGCGCCATCCCACGACAATGAGATGTGCGCGAGCGTCACGTCGCGATCGCCGGTCGCCGTCTTGAGTGCGCGCACCAGATCATTAACGATAAGCTTGTCGGTCGAGAGCGGCGGAATCTCCGCCTTCTTGACGGCGACGGGCTTGGGCTTGCCGCCGCCGACGGCCTCGAGCAAGTCGGGCACTGCCTCCTCGGGTGTCACCGGCAACAGCACATCGGCCGGCGGCAGGCCCTGATAGTCCATGCTCCAGCCGTTGTGGATGCGGAAGTCGTTGCTCACCACGATGACTTTCGCCTGCGGCGCCGTATCGCCGAATGTCGCCTTGAAGGCGCCGGCGAGATCGACCCAGTCGAGGCTCACGATCACGTCGGCGTTGCGCACTGCTTCCTGCGCGTCAGGGCCGAGCGCGGTGCCGCCGGGCGCGCCGGCATGCAGCGGATGATCGGTCGGAAAGGCGGCGCCCAGCTTGAGCTCGGTGATGACCTTGGCATTGACCGCTTCGGCGAGCGCCACACGCTCGTTCCAGCCTTCGAGGCTGCGCGACACGCGACCCATCAGAATGACCGGACGCTTGGCCGACTTGAGGAGCTTTGCGGCTTCCCGCACCAGCTCCGGATCGGCCGCCGTGACGGTCAGCGGCTGATAGCGCTTGATGTCGATCGGCGGCAGCTGATCGGCGAGCTTGTTCTCCTGCATCTCGGCGTCGAGGTTGATGTAGACCGGCCCCATCGGCGCGGTGTTTGTCATCCAATGCGCACGCAGGATCGCCTCGCGCGCGGCCGCCGGCGAGGCCGGCTGGTCATCCCATTTGGTGTAGTTGCGGATGATCGCGCCCTGATCGGCGGCGGTGTGGATCCAGTCGATCCACGGCCGGCGCTTGGCGGCGTCGACGGGCCCGGTCGCGCCCAGAATGAGCACCGGCATGCGGTCGCACCAGGCGTTGAAGATCGCCATGGTGGCGTGAAACAGCCCGACATTGGAGTGCACCGCCGCCGCCATCGCCTTGCCGGTGACTTTGGCATAGCCGTGCGCGATCGAGACCGCGACCTCCTCGTGCAGGCACAGCAGCATCTGCGGCGTCTCGTTGCCGAGGAAGTTCACGATCGAGTCATGCAGCCCGCGATAGCTCGCGCCGGGATTAAGCGCGATGTAAGGGATCTCCAAGGCGCGCAGCGTTTCGGCGACCACGTCGCTACCCCAGCCGGGCGCATTCGCGCCGGTGAGCTTGACCGGCCGGTCGAGTTCACGCAGGGACGGGTGAGCGGTGTTCGTGGTCAGTCCTTCGGCGCTAGCCGCCGCCTTGTTCTGTACGGTCACGGGATAATCCTTGCTCGGAAGTTGGGAAGCCGCAGGGCCCCATAGAACCGGATCAGCGCGCCTCGCGCAACCGCGCCAGCAGCCGCACGCCGGGATAGCCATCGGCCGGCTGCATCCCGATCTTGCGCTGGAAATTAGCGACTGCCTGCATGGTGCCGTTGCCGACGCGGCCGTCGGGGGCGCCGGCGTCAAAGCCTGCGGTGGTGAGCCGTTGCTGGATTTCCTTGATCTCAGCCAGCGTCGGTGCGCGCTCGCCGCCGGGGAACTTGGGCGCGACCTCGGGCCCGCCCATGATGCGGTCGCCGAGGTGAACGATCGCCAGAGTGTAGTTCAGGGAGGGGTTATAGGAGCGCACTGCATAAAAGTTCGGGCCAAGAAGAAAGGCGGGCCCGCCCGGCGCCGGCACCCAGAGCTTTGCGCTCGCGCTCGGCTGTGGGAACGGCTTCCCGTCGGCGCGCGTCACGCCGGCCTTGCTCCAAGCCTCGTATTTGCGTGAGGCATTGGCCCTGACGCCCTTGGGCGCGTGTACCTCATAGCCCCAATGCTCGCCGCGCCGATACTTGCCGCGGTTCATCAGGTAGCGCGCGGTCGAGGCGAGCGCATCGTCGGGCTTGCCGAACGGGCTGACCTTGCCGTCGCGGTCGTAGTCCATGCCCATGTTGAGCCAGACTTCCGGCATCCATTGCGTGTGCCCCATGGCGCCAGCCCAAGAGCCGCGCATCTCGTCAGGCGTGCCCCAGCCACGCTCGACGATGACCAGCGCATTGAGCAACTCCTGCTCCCAGTACCTGCGCCGCCGTGGCTCGCCCCAGGCCAGCGCCGCCAGCGCCGGGAAGATCGGGCGCATGTGGTTCTTCTGGACGTAAGGGTCGCCGTAGGCGGACTCGACGCCCCAGATGCCAAGCATCACGGGCGGCGCAACCCCGAAATCCTGCTCGATGCGCTTGAGCAGCGCGTCATATTCCTTGGCCTTGTCGCGCCCTTCCGTGATGCGCCAGTCGGAGACCCGGCGATTGAGATATTGCCAGAGCGTCTCGGTGAATTCGGGCTGGCTGCGATCGAGCGCATAGACGGAAGTGTCGGGCTTGAGGCCATTCATCACGCGGGCGTAGGTTGCCTCGGAGACGCCGCGCGCCCGCGCCCGCGCCTTGAAGGTATCGACCCATTTCGAAAACGGCGTCGTAGCGGCGTGGGCGGGGCCTGCTCCGATCGCGAGCGCCGCCGCTGCCAGCCGCAGACAGGCGCGTCTGCTGAGGTCACCAGTTGTCGGGTCGCTGCCTTGCATAGCCCGCCGTGTCGGACATGAATCGGTTGAGTGTGCCCGATTCTATCTCAATTTCGATCGGATTTGCGGCAGGGGCGGGAATGGCTGGGACGGCCGGGATGACGTTAAATGCCGCAGCCGGAGCGGACAGGGCTGAGTTGGACAGAGCCGACTTGGACAGGGCCGAACTGGGCAGAGCGGAACCGGGCAACGCTGCCGGCAAGGCCGAGCCGGGGAGGGCCGAGCCGGTTACGATCGGTGTCCCGTCCAACAAGAGTTCGCGCCCGCGGCCTTGGATTGCTCGCTCGTAGGCTGCGACCAGCGACATGTATGGGTTGACGAAGACCCAGCCATATTTAGTTGGCACCTGAATATCGAAATGCAGGTGATAGGTGGTCGCCCGCTCGCGCCGAAAGAAATTGCCGACCTTGCCGACCACCTCGCCCTCATGCACCACCCGGCCGCTGACCATGCGGTCCTGGTCCAGGTACTTCGGGAACATGTGCAGATAGCGGAAGCGCACCCGCTCGTTGGTCGTATTGGTCACGATATAGAGTGCGATTTCGCCGGGCGCCCGCAGCACGATGCCATCGCGGGCGGCGACCGCGTCGTGCTGATAGGGTTCGCAGCGGTTGGCCCCCTCGATGCGCTGGGCGCAGGAACTTGGCCGGATGTCCTGACCCTGATGACCGAGACCACTCGGGCAGTCGCCGACATAAAAGTAGCGGTGCTCGCAAAAATTGTCGCGCCAGGGGTAGGCGTAGTTGACCGACTCGTCCGCGATCAAAAGCTGGTCATTGACCCGGCAGCGATAGAGCGCGGTCTTGCCGAGCGCTCCGAGCGACACACGCCCGGTCTGATCGCAATCGCCCCAGTGGTTGAAGGATTGCGAGTTGGCGAAGGCCGGCGTTTCGGCCAGCGGAAATCGGATCTTGGAATAGACCGTATAGTCGGGCCGGCCCGAATGCCCCCTCATGCCGCTGCCAGGAAGCAGGTCGCCAGGGCTGTGATAGGTGAACGTCGGAGACTGGTCTTTCGGGCGGTCGATGGTTTTCGCCGTGATGGATGCCGGCAGCGGCTGTGGCATGCCACCAGCCACCTGCAGGGATCTGAGGAAACGGATCGCGATCTTGTCGGCGTCGCGGCAAGACATCTTGTGAAAGCGCATGCCACCGTCGTGGCACTCGATCGCCACCACATAGGGCACGCCGTAGCGCGTGAAGATGTAGCGCGCGGCGCTTTCCAGATATACTCGCTTGATGCCGGGAAAGTCAGCGCCGAGCCCGCCGTTGACTGGCCAGTGGACTATGCCTGTCGGCTCATCGACCTCGTAAAGCAGTGCCGAACCGGAAATGTGCACGTCGATGCGGTCGGAATACAGCACGTCGCTGCCGGGTAGGTCCTTGGCGTACATTGAGAAGACCGCGTCGTAGCCGCCCGGCCCGGCCTGAAAGAACGATGGCGGCCGCACATCGATCAGATAGGTCGCGGCCGGATGCGGCGGGACGGCTATCGGGTCGCGCAGCAGCTGGGCGCTGTTGAATGGAAGCAGCACCGGGACCGGGCTAGCCGCGATATTGGCGAACAGCGTGTCAGCAGCGTGGTTGAGGCGCTCGATCAATTGGGGCGGCGGCTCCGTGCCGTTGTCCAGCTGGACCTCGCTCCAATCCACCGGCACGGACGCGATCTTGGGATTGCGCATGTCCTGCGCGGCAACCGTCGCGACGCAAGCCGGCGCAACGCAACAAGCCATGACCAGCGCGGCAAGGCTGCAGACGCGCAACGTCACTCTCC
>Ga0066903_100004374_pt1 | contig 11928 bp, 8 predicted proteins | sample PanSoiMetaGPlot1_FD_67491 | JGI IMG/M metagenome (GOLD analysis project Ga0066903, IMG submission 67491) | Tropical forest soil microbial communities from Panama analyzed to predict greenhouse gas emissions - Panama Soil - Plot 1 (version 2) | ecosystem: Environmental > Terrestrial > Soil >...
AATTTTGCAGGTGCAGTGGCTGCAAGCTCTTCGGGCGGTACCGCCTGCTCGGCGCGCACTTCGGATGCGGGCTTGTCTTCACGCAGCCCCTTGAATGCGGCCTGGCGCACCATACCGTCCCCCGTCCATCCGGCAAATTCGATCTCCGCGATGAGTTCGGGTCTGACCCAGGTTACGTCTTTGTCTTTCCGCGGAGCGTTTTTTCCTCCAAACGGGTTCTGGTGTGTCGCAAGCCCAACAAGCTTCTTGAGCAGTCCGCTCGAATTGCGCTTGTTGTAGCCGGTACCGACACGCCCGGTATGCACCAGGTGGTCTCCGCGATAGACCCCGACGAGCAGCGAGCGCAGCTTTCGCGAGCTTCCGCTCCATCCTCCGATGACAACCTCCTGACCGCCCCGGCACTTCGCCTTCTGCCAGGTGTCTATGCGTCCAGATTGATACGGAGCACTCGCGCATTTCGAGATGATGCCTTCCAGGTTCATCCTGCAGGCGGACTGCAGCACGGCATCACCTGGCTCGGCCAGATGCTCCACATATTTGATCAGCTTTCCGGCCCGGCGGTTGCCGGCCAGAAGCTGCTGCAATCGCTTCTTACGGCTGGTCAGAGGCATCCGCCGAAGATCCTCCCCTTCCGCATAGAGGAGATCGAACACGAAATAAGTCAGGACTTCGGAGTCGCCATCCGATAGGGCGGCCTGCAAGGCGGCAAAATCGGGCGCGCCATTCTGGTCGAGCGCAACGACTTCGCCATCGATGATGCAGTCCTCGAGCCCCTTCGCGGCCTCGGCGATAGCGGCAAATCGAGGCGTCCAGTCCAACCCCTTGCGGGTGCGCATGACCGCCCGGCCGTCCGCCACCCGCAGCTGCATGCGATAGCCGTCGAGCTTGATCTCGTGCACCCATTCGCCGCCGACCGGCGGGCGGCTCACCGGCTTACATAACTGAGGCGCAATGAACTGCGGCATCTTTGATGTGCCGTGCTTCTTTGATGCGCCGCGCTTCTTCGGAGTATCCTCTGCTGCGGGCTGCTCAGCGGCGCTGAGCACGGATGCCTTCCCCTTCTTGCCGTTTTGCTTCGAATGCCAGACCGCATCAGATCCAGCGGCTTGGCCGCCTAGCATGAACGGCTTCGGTCGTGAGCCTTTACCGGCGGCAATCTCCGCCATGCCGCGTCCGGAGGCGACCGAGCGATCCTCCTCGGTGACAGGATCGCCGTTGTCACGGGCATATGCGTCGCGGTGCTTGATCAGAAGCCAGTTGTTGCGGCTGCTGCGGTTGCGCTCGCGATCCTGCCGCATGCGCACCAACACCCAGCTGCCCTTGAGCTTCTCGCCCGCAAGGGTGAATTTCAGCTCGCCCTTGCGAAGGGCCTGTTCCGCTTTGATCCCATCGTCCTCCGGCGTCCAGAAGCCACGATCCCATATCATGACGGTGCCACCGCCATACTCTCCCTGCGGAATCGTCCCTTCAAAGTCACCATAGTCGAGCGGATGATCCTCGACCTCGACAGCCAAGCGGCGATCGCGCGGGCTAAGCGACGGTCCCTTGGTGACAGCCCAGGACTTGAAGACGCCATCCACCTCCAGCCGCAGATCGTAATGAAGCCTCGAGGCGGCGTGTTTCTGAATGACAAAGCGGGCGTACCGGGACGGCTTGACCTGCGTCTTCCCGCTCGGCTCCGCGGTGATCGTGAAGTCGCGCTTTGATTGATAGAGAGAGAGCTTGCGGGCTGCCATCGCGATGACAACGGAGTGCGGCGGTGACTGTTCCAGACCGCACATTGTTCCCCGTCCATGGCGGAACTTTGGACGGACAGTCGCGTTTGTGGGTCAGGAGGAGCACCATGCGCAAAACGAACATGCACAATTGTCGATTCTGCAAGAATCCCTTGAGACCATGGGCAGAGTGGAAGGCCGAGGACGGACAGCTCTATTGCAATGAGTTCTGTGCCGATGCCGCCGGCGCAACTGACATGCCTGTCATCTCCGGACCGCCCGAGATGCTCGCCACTTTCAGGACGCCCAACGCCTGATTACTTCGCATTTGGAAACATCGCGAGCACTGGGCGCCAACGAACGCGGCATCGAGCAGCCTCCCGTCGGCCCACCTCGCGTCTGGCCAAGGCCACTGACCGCCTCCCGGTGTGTTCGAGCAGCCAATGTGTTTCGAGCAGCCATGAGGAGCGGCATCGCCGCATCCTTGGAACTCCCAACCAGCCTCATTGTTCAATGGACATCGCACTGTCCCATTGAGGACCACGGTCACAAGGAAATGCCATCATGAGGAAGCCGGGGAAGCTTGACGCCTTCGCAGAAAACGCCGAGCAGGCCGCGCGGCGCGGACAGATCATTCAGGAGGAGGTTGATCGCGCCGACAAGCAGGGTGTCGCCAAAACACAGAAGCAAGCCGACGCCATGCAGGCGGGCGCGCGCCCCTACCCTGATTCCTTTCCCAAGCAACATCTGAAGAAGCCTGGCCTCGAAGCCAGGCTCGACCCAGCCCCCATGTATCAGGCGCCTCACTATCAGGGTTCGGGGAAGCTCGAGAACATGATTGCGCTCATCACCGGCGGCGATTCTGGCATCGGGCGTGCCATCGCGGTGCTCTATGCGCGGGAGGGAGCCGACATAGCCATTGTCTATCTGAATGAGCACGGCGACGCTGACGACACCAAGCGTGCGGTCGAGGCCGAAGGGCGGCGCTGCATAACGATAGCCGGCGATGTCGCCGACCTGCGCTTTTGCGAAGCTGCCGTTGAAGAGACGATCCGACAATTCGGGCAGATCGACGTTCTGGTCAACAACGCAGCCTTTCAGGAGCACACAGAGAGACTGGAAGATCTGACCGAGCAACACTTCGATCGAACCGTCAAAACCAATCTTTACGGCTACTTTCACATGGTCAAGGCCGCAGTGCCGCACATGACCGCCGGAAGTGCCATCGTGATGACCGGCTCCGTGACCGGAATCGAGGGCAGCAAAGACTTGCTCGATTATTCAATGACCAAGGGCGGCATTCACGCATTCACTCGTTCGCTTTCGACCCATCTGATCGATCGAGGCATCCGCGTCAACGCCATCGCTCCCGGACCCGTGTGGACCCCGCTCAATCCCGCCGACCAGCCGGCGCGGCACGTCGCAAAATTCGGCAGTCAGACCGCCATGCGGCGCGCCGCGCAGCCGGAAGAAATCGCACCAGCCTTTGTGTTCATGGCGGCACCGAGTTGCTCGAGCTACATCACAGGCGAAATCCTGCCCATCGTGGGTGGCTACGGGGCCTGACCGGCACGCTCGGAAACTCTGCTCTGCCCGGAATCGCTGCTGCTGCTGCGGCGCCCCCTCGGTGGTTGCGGCGAGCCTTGCTGGAGACGGCGGCGGTTCAAGACATGTGGCGTCTGACCGAAATAATGCGTGAGGATCCGTGTTCTTTGCAGCACTTGCGACCGATTACGACGGCACCCTGGCTCAGCATGGGCAGGTTGACGACGCAACACGTCAAGCCATCGAAGACATACGCCAATCCGGCCGCCGGCTCATTCTCGTGACCGGCAGAACTCTTGACGACCTCGCAAGCGCCTTCGGCGCGTTGGACCCGTTCGATGTCGTTGTGGCCGAGAACGGAGCTCTGCTGTTTATTCCAGCGAAGAAAGAGGAGATTCCACTTGCCGAGCCGCCGCCCGAAATGTTGGTCGCACGCCTGAGGGAGCTTGGAGTTACGCCGCTGTCGGTGGGACGCACGATCGTCGCCACTTGGGAGCCGAATGAGACTCTCGTGCTGAAGGCTATTCACGATCTTGGTCTTGAACAGCACATCATCTTCAACAAGGGCGCCGTGATGGTCTTGCCGAGCGAGATCAACAAGGCGTCCGGTCTAAGGAGTGCGCTTAAGCTCCTTCGGCTTTCTCCTCATAACGTCGTGGGGATCGGCGATGCGGAGAACGATCAGGCCTTTCTCAGCTCATGCGGATGCGCGGTTGCAGTCAACAATGCCCTGCCAGCGGTCAAGTCAAAGGCGGACTTTGTCGTTGCTGATCACGGCACCGGCGTGATTGAGCTGGCGCGCATGCTGACCCATGACGATCTGGCCTCGATCAGGCCAAAAGTACCGCGCGCGCAGCCTGTCATTGGCCACACATCCGGTGGCGCAGCGCTGACAGTCAGTCCGTTCGAAACAGTGCTTGTGGCTGGCTCGTCCGGCAGCGGCAAGTCGACCGTTGTGACCGCGCTGCTCGAGCAGATACGAGAATTTTCCTATCAGTTCTGCGTGGTCGACCCCGAAGGGGACTACAGCGAGCTTCGGAACGTGGTCACGTTGGGGGACTCCAAGCAAGCGCCACGCATTGGCGAAGCGCTGGAGCTGTTGGAGTCGCCCGATTCCAGCATCGTCACAAATCTACTGGCCATCGATCCGGCCGAACGCCCCCTCTTTCTCACGAAGCTGCTCCCCGAGCTTGCGAAGATGCGGGCAATGTCGGGACGCCCACACTGGCTCGTCTTTGACGAAGTTCATCACTGCCTGCCTGCCAAATGGCGTCCGGCACCCACGACGTTGCCCCGCGAACTGCCGGCCGCAATCGCTGTCACGGTTCACCCGGAGGAAGTCGCTCCGGAATTCCTCGCCTTGGTTTCGACCGTTATTGGCGTCGGCGATGGCGCCGCGCAGGCGATCACGAAGTTTTGCGAGGCGAGCGGACGAGCGCCTCCAAAGATCGAGGTCACACCACAGGCGGACCAGGTTCTTGTCTTCCGATGCAAGGATCAAATTGAGCTCGTGACCGCTTCGAGACCAAAGGAAATGCAGAAGCGGCATGTCCGCAAGTACGCGGAAGGTGAACTTGGTGAGGACAAGAGCTTCTATTTCCGCGGTCCGGAAGGCGTACTCAACCTACGGGCACAAAACCTGACAATCTTTCTGCAACTGGCTGCCGGAGTCGATGACAAGACCTGGCTGTATCATCTGCGGGCCGGCGCCTACTCGCAGTGGTTTCGCGACGCAATCAAAGACGATGCGTTGGCATCGGAAGCGACTGCGATCGAGCAAGACCGCTCACTGACAGCCGCCGATAGCCGCGCACGCATCAGGGACATCGTCGAGCGTCGCTACACGGCACCGGCCAAGAGCTCTTGATATTCAGAAAATCTTCAATCCGTAAATTCCTGAGAAGTCATGCATTTCCACCGCCGACGAGCCAAATTTGTGGCGCTGCGTCAGGTACCCGACTCAATTAGAGGGCAGTGGTGCGGATGGAACGAAAGTGCAATGATGCATCGGTTCCCCTGGAGCGCTTATGCGTAGCAGCCGACAGTGTTGCGAGCCATCCAGTCAAATCTGAATCAAGAGGGCGCCGCCCATCGTTACCTTAAGCTCAGAGCAAGTGTGGGCAAGTCCGCATCATTCTTGAAAGCCGGGGATGCGGATTTCTGAGCCAAGGTCATACTGGATCAATTGACTGCGAGTTTCGAAGCTCGCTAACGAGGGTGACCATGTGAATTTTAGGATCGAGACACTAGCCTCGCCTGCAGCTTTGCTGAGGTAGTGCCTTCGGCAAAGTCAGGAGCGCGGTCGGGCCTATGGACCAGTTGCGACATCGAGAAAACCGTCTTTTGGCGACTTTGTCTGGAGAGACGCTGGCTCTTCTGGAACCGGAGCTCAAAGAGACCTCGGTCGCGCAGGGTGTCGTCTTTCTGGAACCGGGCGATAGCATTGATCGGATTTATTTCCCGCAAAGTGGCATGATTTCTCTCCTCATCGTCGGTCGCGACGGGGAAATGGTCGAAGTGTCGACGGTCGGACGTGAAGGAGCGCTCGGTCTGCACCGCGGACTGGGCGGACGTCTGTCGGTCACGCGCGCAACGGTGCAGATCCCGGGTCGCTTCTCGACCATCCCGGCACATGCATTCGAGAGGATTTCAGTCAACAGCGCTTCCCTTCAGGAGATGATCACCCGCTATACGGAGGTGTTGTTGGCAGAAGCACAGCAGCTCGCTGCCTGCAACGCAATTCATGATGCCTCGTCGCGTCTGTGCCGCTGGCTCCTACAATGCGCGGATCACATCAACAGCCTGCAGCTTCCGCTCACTCAGGAATTCCTGGCCCAGATGCTCGGTGTGCGTCGAACAACCGTGACTTTGCTGGCACAGGAGATTCAAAAGCGAGGCGCAGTCAAGTACAGCCGCGGAAAGATGACCATCCTGAATCGCAGGATGCTCGAAGACGGCGCCTGTGAATGTTACGAGGTTATGCAACGCCAACGGCTGGCTCTCAACGCCGGCGTAAACTGGTAGAGGGCGGGTTAAGAGGCCGCGTCATTCGTGCCGCGGTGCAGACGCCGAGTTCTGAGCCAAAGCCACGCTAGAGGTCGCCGGTATCCTTCGATTCCGAAGTTCGCGGACGAGGGCGCCGCTGGATCACGCGAACTTCGCAATCAGGACACAGCCGACATGCCGATCTATTACTTTTGTTTGCACGACAACGACGACGTTGTCGACGCCGATGGGACGGAACTCCCAGATCTCGATTCCGCTCATGAGCATGCAAGACGAGTCACCCGTGAACTCACGTTCAAGCGCGCCGGCATGTTGGAGCGGAGGTGGTCACAATGGACGATGTCGGTGCGGGATGGCAGCGGAGAGGTATTATTGTCCTTTTGCTTGAGCGACGTCGAGACCGACAGCCGGCCGACGGAAGCACCCCGTCAACCCGCCGTCGGCACTAAAAAGTGCTCATGAGTCGGATATCAGACTGACCCTTGCTACAAGCGCGGCGTAGCCTAAATCAGAATGGGCCGTTTCGCCAACGGAGTGCGTCAATGGTCACGATTCTTCCATTTTTAAGAGACGAAGGCGCCTTCGACCCCAAAGACGTTCGGGCCATGGCGATGGCGTTCGAGGACGTCTGCAAGACCTTGGAAGTGCCCGCCGACGCCGCGACCTGGCGCGAGGGCATTGCCATTCGTATCGTCGAACTGGCCAAGCGGGGGGAGCGAAGTCAGACTGTCTTGCGTGACCGGATTTTGAGCGAGGCGGCAGAGACGCTTGAGGGTGAAGTTAATTCGCGTCCGTAGTCAGCAACGGAACCTCGATCGTACAGACCACGCCTGTGGGCTTGAACTCACGCTTCACCTTCGCTTGAGGAATCCCCTGCTCGACCAGAACGCTGCCAAAACCCTTGTCGATCGGCGGCTTGACGCGCGGTCCGCCGCTTTCCTCCCACACGAATTTGAGCAAAGGCGTCTGCTTGCCCGGCAGCGATGACCAACTGAGCGAAACCGTGCCGGTCGGTCCGGACAAGGCGCCATATTTGGCGGCATTGGTCGCGAGCTCATAGATGACGAAGCCAAACGGGGATGCGAGACTGGGTGGGAGCAGGACCGGCGGGCCTTCAATCCGCACGCGAGACGCATCGACTGAACTGTAGGGCTTCAATTGTTCGCGAGCCAGCGAGGCGAGGTCAGCCCCCTTCCAATTGGACTGGACAAGAAGGTCATGGGCGCTCCCCATCGCAGCGATCCGGCCCTCGAAACTCTGCACAAACTCCTTGTTCGATTTGGAGCTTCTCAGGGTTTGATGAGCAATCGCCTGAACGACCGCAAGCGTGTTCTTAACCCGATGGTTGAGCTCGCGCAGCAGCAATCTTTGCTGCTGCTCCCATTGCTTGCGCTCGGTAATGTCACGCGCACTTTCAAAGACCAGCCGACGATCTTCGACCGTGACGAGATCGAGCCTGCTGTCGACTGTGAGCTCGCGCCCATCTTTGGCTCTTCGTATCAATTCGCCGCTCCAGCTCCCACGCTCGAGCAGCGTCGACTTGACCTGCTCGAATGTCGAACCCGGCACGATGCTCCCGAGGAACTTTTGACTCTGTTGTCCGATTGCCTCCTTTCGTTTGAAGCCATAGAACTCCTCACAGCCGCGGTTCCATTGCACGATGCTGTCGTCCAAGTCCCATACGAAGATCGGCTCACGTGATCGGTCAATCAACTGCTTTTCGTGCAGAAGGTGCTGCTCGCTCGCTCGCAGCGCCTCCTCGATCTGACGGCGATCGCTGATGTCGACGAAGGTGATGACCACACCATCAATCTTGTCATCGACTGTCCGGTAAGGGCGCAGGCGAACATCGTACCAGCGATCGTTTCGACTGTGGACTTCACGGCGGATTGGCGCAAGATCCGCAAGCACGGCGCGCGCATCCTTGATCAGGTGCGCATATTCAAGCTGGTGGGCGAAGTCCGTGATCGGCCGGCCTTCGTCCGCGGATGTGACGCTGAACAGGTCCGTTACACGATCCGTGAACCGCTTGATGCGCAGGTTGGCATCAAGAAAGAGGGTGCCGAAATCAGTTGCGGCCATGAGGTTCTGCAGATCGCTGTGGGCGCGCGAGATGGCGTCGAGCTTCAGCTTGAGTTCGGTATTGACGGTCTGCAGCTCCTCGTTGATCGATTGCAGCTCCTCCTTGCTGGTTTCCAGCTCCTCCGAGGTCGATCGATACTCCTCATTGATGGACTGCAGCTCTTCATTGGCAGCCCGCAGCTCCTCGTTGGCGGCATCCGATTCCTCGGCCACTGTGCGAAGCCGCGACTGCGTCAGCTCCAGCTCCTGCTTGAGCCGGCGAACTGCTTCATCCGTGACCTGCTGGTCCGAGCTCAGCACGCTTGCATCAATGGTCTCGCCCTCGATGAACATGACGAGCGCGTGCCGAGGCACGCCTTGTTCCTTCGATGGCTTGATCAGGACATGAACACGGTGCGGGGAGCCGTTGAACCGGACCGCGATCGGTAGGCTGAGGGTCGAAATATCCTGCTCGAAAGCGCGGTTGAGCGATGAACGCAGCTCGAAGCGCAGCTCCGGCCGCGCCAGATCACCTATGTCCCCGCTCAGCGGCCCACCCGACGGCATCAGATAGCGGCCAGCATTGTCGGACAGGTGAACGACCCGGTGCGCCTCGTCGACGAGGACGCTCGGTGGAGCGACCTGTTCGATCGCGCGCCGATGCATGGCGGCATCGCCGAGCGCGGCCGTGGGGCTTAGTCCACGGGCGTATGGCACCATCGGCTCGCGCACTCTGACAGGCCCGAGGAGACGAGGCACCAGCCGTGGCTTCTCGCCGGCCTGCGCGGTCGACTGATAGATACGAGAAGGCCGATCAATCAGGCGAAACAGGCCGGGCGGGTTATCGGCCGTTTCCGACGACCCGACGAACAGAAAGCCAGAGGGATTGAGCGCGTAGTGAAAAGTATTGCAGACCTGTTCCTGCAGCTCGCGATCGAGATAGATCAGCACGTTGCGGCAGGAGATCAAATCGACGTGGGAAAACGGCGGGTCCTTCAGCAAGTCGTGAACTGCAAACAGCACGGTATCGCGTACTTCCTGCCGCACGCGATAGCGGTCCCCCTCCTGTGTAAAGAAGCGTCGCAGCCGCTCTTCGTTGACATCAGCCTCGATCGCAGCCGGATAGCGTCCCTCACGCGCCGAGGCGAGCGCGCGAGCATCGAGATCGGACCCGAAGATTTGAATTGATGGGCGCTGTTCATGGCGCGCCGTCTCCTCCAACAGCAGGATGGCCAGGGTGTAGGCCTCTTCGCCAGTGGCGCAACCACAAACCCACACGCGGACCGGCTCGCTCGGATCCTTGTCCTTGAACAGATTGGGCAGCACGGCTTTTGTCAGCGTGTCGAAGGCCTCAGTATCACGAAAGAAGGTTGTCACCGAAATGAGGAGGTCGGCGAGAAGCGCCTGCGGCTCATCTGCGTTCTCGCGCAGGAAATCGTAATAGTCCTTCAGCTCGTCAGTCCGGGTGACCTGCATGCGACGCGCAATGCGCCGCAGCACGGTGGACTGCTTGTATTTGGAAAAATCATGTCCGGTCCGGACCCGCAGATGGGCGAGGACACGACGCAACAACTCCTCGTCGAAATTAGCAACATCAGGAATGGGAATGCTCTGCTTGGTCCGAAGCAAGTCGACCAGGCGTGACGCAAGCTCGCGCGCCGGCAGCACGAAGTCCGCCACGCCGGTTGCGATGACGCTGCGCGGCATGGAGGACCATTCGGCCTCACTGGGATCTTGCACCAGAATGATGCCGCCTGATTCCTTGACGGCCCGAACGCCGATCGCGCCGTCAGAACCGGCACCACTCAGGACGACAGCGAAACCATCACCAATCCGTTCCGCGACTGAGCGAAAGAACTGGTCGATGGGCGATCTCTGGCCGTGAGGCTGTTCGAATGCTACAGCGGAAACCTCATGGTCGATCATCTGCAGGGAGCGATCGGGGGGAATGACGTAGACGTGATCGGCCGCGAGCTTCTGCCTTCCGGTGACCTGTGTGACCGGCATGCGCGTCCGCGCGGCCAGGATGTTCGGCAACTCACTGCGCCGCTGCGGATCGAGATGCACCACCACCACATAGGCAGCGCCAGTGTTCGCTGGGAGCGCCCCGATAAAGGCCTGGAGTGCCTGAACTCCGCCGGCGGACGCCCCGATGGCGACGATGACCGGGTTTCCATCACCACCCTGGCCATCTCCGTCGCTTTTCTTGTCGTTTGCCATCTTTGATGCCGACTGGATCAGGTTCGTATCGCAACCTTCTACGCCATTCAATTAAAAGGCCGTTTTGCTGCAGTACCGTGCAGTACCGGTGTTCCAATCTGGAACCTTGTGTGTCTCCGCGCGTTGAGCCCTAAGGGCCCGCAGCCGAGGAGAGCAACTAATGGCCAATCGTGACCTTGTGGCCATTGGTGCGTCTGCAGGAGGTGTGGAGGCTTTGACCTTACTCTGTACAAAATTAGCCGCCCAATTTCCAGCGACAATTCTTATCACGCTGCACCTTCCGAGCCATTCCGACTCCGCCCTGGACGAACTGTTGAGCAACGCCGGTCCACTCCCCGCGAAATTCGCCAATCACGGCGATCCGCTCAGAACAGGCCAAATTTTTCTCGCGCCCCCCGGATCTCATCTGATCGCCCAGGGCGACAGATTGCTGTTGGGCAAAGGGCCTCGGGAGAACCATGCCCGGCCGGCCATCGACGCGATGCTCCGTTCCGTCGCGGTTTGTTGCGGCCCGCGGGCGGTCGGCGTCGTGCTGACCGGCACCCTTGGCGACGGTGCTTCGGGGCTCAAGGCGATCCAGCAATGCGGGGGCATATCCGTGGTGCAGGATCCCGACGATGCCGCCTTCCCGGAGATGCCACGCTCGGCCTTGAACCGGTCAATGCCTGACCACGTCGTGCGCCTGGCAGATCTGCCGCTCCTCTTGAACAGTCTTGTTCAGCGCCCCGCCGGCGAGCCGAAACTCTGTCCTGAATCGCTACGGTTCGAAGTCGGCATCGCGAGCGGTCAAAAGTCCAGCATGGCTGACATGGATCGGATCGGCCGGCGTTCGGTGCTGACCTGTCCGGAATGTCATGGCGTGATGTGGGAGATCGATGACGACGATCTGTCCCACTATCGTTGTCATACCGGTCACGCCTACGGTGCGGACATGACGGCTCTCGCAGTCGACGAGAACGTTCGGCGTGCGCTCGCCAGCGCCTTGCGGGCGCTGGAGGAGCGCATCGCGCTGACTGAAAAACTGCGCTGGCAGGCGAGCGACCGCGGGCACAACAAGAGTGCCGACATATGGACGCGCAGAATTCAGGAAATTGAAAAGGAGGCAGACTCGCTTCGCAAAGCCATTATGCGGTTCGACGAGATAACTGACCGGGCCGCCTGAGGCGACGGCGGGCTCCATCAAATACCGGAAAGTGGACGCCGAGACCGACCGCGCCGTTGATCCCGGCGATATTGTCAAAGGCTACGAAGCGCGAAAGAACGAGTATATTGAGCTCGAACCGGATGAGCTTGATGCGATTGCCCTCGACAGCACGCGCGTCATCGAGATCAATGAGTGCGTGCCGGCGGACGAGATTGATGAGCTGTACCTGAACCAAGC
>Ga0066903_100004375_pt1 | contig 11928 bp, 9 predicted proteins | sample PanSoiMetaGPlot1_FD_67491 | JGI IMG/M metagenome (GOLD analysis project Ga0066903, IMG submission 67491) | Tropical forest soil microbial communities from Panama analyzed to predict greenhouse gas emissions - Panama Soil - Plot 1 (version 2) | ecosystem: Environmental > Terrestrial > Soil >...
TACGCGAACAACAGCTGCATGCCGACGCTCACGTTTGCGCCGGACAACGGGACGACCGGCGGCAACGGAAACGCGAAGAACAGCGCGTGGGCGCTCTTTGGCTCGAGGAGCGGCAGCTCAGGAATCCTCGACTACCTGCCGACGGTGTGCGGAGGCAGCGGCACGCCCGCCCCCACGCTGAGCGCGGGAGGATCGCTCAATCTGACCAATGGCGTGGTCACCTCCGTCCTGCATAACCTCAACACGAGCACGTGCCAGGCCTGGTGGAGCAACAACCCGTTGCTGGTCCCCGTTGTGGATTGTACCTGCTTCAACTGCTCCGCTCGCACCGTGGGCTTCGCCACGATCGTGATCACCGCCGTCCACGATATGGGTACGAACAAGGGGCTCGACCTCCACGCCATCTTCCGGGAGGTGACGGGCCCACCTGGTGGCTGCTCCAACTGCGGCACCGGGTCCGTCGCGCTGGCAGGCTGAGCATGGGGTTCGAGGGCATCTTGCTCTGGGCCGGTGAAACGGCGGGCGTTCGGGAGGTGCTCGCTGCGACGGCCGCCGAGTTCGGCCTCGAGGCGGAGTTCTGCCGGCCGGAGGAGCTGCCGGGCGTGCTCCAGGGCCGTGCGCTCGACCTGATCGGCATCGAGCTGGGTGCCGATGCGGCGCGCCGTCTCGCCCTGGTGCAACAGCTCCACCGGCGTTTCCCGCGTCTGACGATCCTCGCGGCGGCCGCCGACGCCGGCGTCGCGAGCATCCAGGCCGCGCTGGAGGCCGGAGCGAACGACTTCCTGTCGCTACCCCTCGCACCGCAGGAGTTGCGGAAGGCCCTGATCCGCTCGGCACAGGCGCGACTCGACCCGTCGGCGTCCCGAGAGGGGGACGGGGACGTCGTCACGATCTACGGCGCGCGCGGCGGGCTCGGTGCGACGACGCTCGCCGTCAACCTGGCCTTCCGTCTCCACGGCATGACGGGTGCCGAGGTGGCGGTCGTGGACCTTGATATCCAGCGCGGGGACGTGGCCACCTTCCTCAACCTGAGCCCCGTCAACTCGCTTGGGGCGCTCGCGGCCGCGCCCGGCCGCGTGGACGACGCGTTCCTGGCCGGCACGCTCACCCGCCACCCGGACGGCGTGTCGGTCCTGACCGCTCCGCCGGGGATCGAGGAGGCAGAGACGATCGGCCACGCCGAGGTGAGCCTCGCCCTCCGGTTGCTCCGCCGGCAGTTCGCCCAGACCATCGTCGACACGGCACGCACGATCACCGGCGCGACCCTGGCCGCGTTCGAGGAGAGCCAGCGGATCCTCGTGCTCACCGACCTGTCCGTCCCCGGCGTCCGCGCGGCGCACCGGGTCGTCGAGCTGCTCCTGCGGCTCAACACGCCGTCCGAGCGCGTGGAGTGGCTCGTCGCCGAAGCTGTTCCCGGGCCGGTTCCCCTGGTGGACGCGGTGCGCGCCATCGGGCGGGAGCCGCTGCACGTGATCCCGCGCGAAGCGGCCACGGTGCGCAGCGCGATCAACGAGGGAACGCCGCTGAACGGAAACAAGAGCGCGCTCACGGCCTCATTGACTGAGCTGGCCGCCAAGCTCACGGGTCTGCCGGCGCCCGCCAAGCCCGTCGCCGGACCTCTCCTCCGGCGACTCTTCGGCCGAGGTGGACGAGCCCACACATGAAACTGCGCGACCGTCTCGGGCTCGCCCGCAAGAGCGCGCCTGGCAACGGACAGGCGGCCGTTCAGCGACCGGCCGCCGCGGGCCACCGGACGGCGGTCGACCGCGCCTATCAGGACCTGAAGCTCCGCATCCACCGCGAGCTGATCGACCGGATCGATCTCAGCAACCTCGGCCGCCTCGACCTCGACACGGCGAACGCCGAGCTGCGGGTGGCCATCGGGCAGCTGATCGACGAGCAATCGATGCCGCTCGGCCAGCGCGACCGCCAGCAGCTCCGGGAGGAGATCCTGCACGAGGTCTACGGCCTCGGGCCGATCGAGCCGCTGATGCACGACCCCGACGTCTCCGACGTGCTCGTCAACACCGCGCGCCAGGTCTACGTCGAGCGCTTCGGGAAGCTCGAGCTGACGCCCGTCATCTTTCGCGATGACGGGCACCTCCTGCAGATCATCGATCGGATCGTGTCGCGCGTGGGCCGTCGGATCGACGAGAGCTCGCCGATGGTGGACGCGCGGCTTCCGGACGGTTCGCGCGTGAACGCGATCATCCCACCGCTCGCGCTGGACGGCCCCGTCCTCTCGATCCGCCGGTTCGGCAGAATCCCGCTTACGATCGACGATCTGGTCCGCCTCGGGTCCCTCACACCTGAGGTGGTCCCGGTCCTGCGCGAGATGGTGCGTGCCCGGCTGAACGTCCTCATCTCCGGGGGCACCGGGTCCGGGAAGACCACGCTGCTCAACTGCCTCTCGTCGTTCATCCCGGACACCGAGCGCATCGTCACCATCGAGGACTCCGCCGAGCTCCAGCTCCAGCAGCCCCACGTCGTGCGGCTTGAAACGCGGCCGCCGAACGTCGAGCGACGGGGCGAGGTGACCCAGCGCGACCTCGTCCGGAACGCGCTCCGCATGCGGCCCGACCGAATCATCGTCGGCGAGGTGCGCGGCGCGGAATCGCTCGACATGCTGCAGGCGATGAACACGGGTCACGACGGCTCGATCTCCACCATCCACGCCAACTCGGCACAGGACTCGGTGAACCGGCTCGAGATGATGATGCAGATGTCCGGATTCGACCTGCCCACGCGTGCCATGCGCCAGCAGATCAGCCTCGCGCTCGACATCATCGTCCACACGGCTCGCATGGCGGACGGGACGCGGAAGGTCACGAGCGTGAGCGAGGTGGCCGGCATGGAGGGCGACAGCGTCGTGCTCCAGGAGCTCTTCAGCTTCGTGCGCGAGGGAACGGACGGTGCGGGCCGGGTCGTGGGCCAGTTCGTGTCGACTGGCGTCCGGCCGCGCTTCGCGGAGCGTCTGAAGGCGTCGAGCCACGACATTGACCTGACGGTGTTCGGCTATCTCGGGACGTAGGAGACGTCGCGTGCTCGCGCCCATTCTCCTCGTCTTCGTCTCGCTGGTGCTGGCGGGCTACGCGCTGTCCGCCGGAGCGTCCCGGCGGCTGGACGCCCGAGATGCATTGCAACGCCGCCTGCCTGCGGCCACGGGGAGTGGTAAGCCGAGTCGCCCCGGCTCGCTCCTGAAGGACCGTCGCCTCTCCACGATCGCGGCACTCAACGCTGTCCTCGGACGCCTCTCGCTGGTCGCCCCCGTCGCCGAGATGGTCCGGAAGGCGGGACTCAAGCGGCGAGTCGGCGAGATCCTGCTCTACGTCCCCCTGCTCGCGTCGACGGCGTTTCTATTGACCGTCCTGGCGACGGGCAGCCTCACCGGCGCGTCGGTGGCGGCGGCGGGCGCGGGTGGGCTGCCGCTGCTGGTGGTGCAGCGTCTTCGTCGCCAGCGCACGCGGTTGTTCGCCGAGCAGCTGCCGGACGCCCTCGATCTGGTGCGGGCGGCGCTCCAGGCGGGGCACGGGCTCCTGAGCGCCATGGGCGTCGTGGCGGCCGAGTTTCCCGACCCCATCGCGCAGGAGTTCCGCGACGTCACCGAGGAGGTTCGACTCGGGCTACCGCTCCGCGACGCCCTCGCCAACCTGGCCCACCGCGTGGACAGCGACGACCTCCCGCTCCTCCACGTTGGTGTGCTCCTCACTCAGGAGGTCGGGGGGAACCTCACCGAGGTGCTCGACAAGATCGGCCACACCATCCGCGAACGGTTCAAGCTCCAGCGCGAGATGGCCGTGCTCACGGCGCAGGGCCGGATGTCCGGGCGCGTGCTCACGGCGCTGCCCTTCGCGGCCGCGCTCGGCATGTGCTTCCTCAACCCGACGTACTTCCGACCGATGCTGGAGGATCCGACGGGCCGGGCCATGTTGATGTACGGCGGGGTGAGCCTCCTGGTGGGACACCTCATCATCCGGCGCCTCGTCCGGATCGTTTCGGCCTGAGGGTGCTGATGGAGCTCGTGCTACCCACCGCCGTCACCTTCGCCGTCGTGACGGTCCTCATCCTCTCCCTCTACCACGCGATCACCGCGGAACCGGTCGTGTCGCAGCGGGTACGGCGGCTGCTCGGTGTCCAAGCCACACGGCCCGAGCCCGCACACCGCGAGCCGGGTCTCCTCCAACGGATGCTGGTCGCAGTCGGGCGAGCCGCGGGCGGCGCAGAGCCGCGGCTCGTGAAGCGCCTCGGCGTCGCGGGGCTCTACGGGCCCGACCTCACCCTCACATTCGTCGGGGCGCGCATCCTCCTCAGCTTCGGTCCGGCGCTAATGGTCCTCGTGCCCGAGGTTGCGCTCGGACGGCCGCTCGCTCCTGCCGTCAGCTTTGCGGCGCTCGCCTGGGCGGGCGGATCGCTCGCCACCGGCTTGTGGGTGCAGCGGCGCGCGAACCGACGCATCGCTCAGATCCGGGCGTCCCTGCCGGACGCCCTCGATCTCATGGTCGTCTGCCTCGAGGCCGGGCTCGGGCTGAACGCCACTATTGCCCGGATCGGTGACGAGCGGTCGACGTTGGACGACGCGCTCGGGCAGGAATTCGGCCAGGCCACGCTCGAGCTGCGAAGCGGGCGTTCTCGCGAGGACGTGCTCCGCGCCCTGGGGGAGCGCAACGGCGTGGACGAGCTCCGGTCGCTCGCTGGTCTCATCATCCAGAGCGATCGACTGGGCGCGAGCATGGCGAAGACCCTCCGCGCGCATGCCGATGTGGTACGGACCAAGCGCCGCCAGCGTGCCGAGGAAGCTGCCCGGAAGCTCCCGATCCGGATGCTCTTTCCGCTGGCGCTCTTCATCCTGCCCGCGCTGTTCATGGTCACGACCGGGCCCGCGGTGCTGAAGCTCCGCGAGCTGGGCACGATCATGCGGAGACCCTGAGCCATGTACCGGGCGCTCGAGTCATCGCGGGGAGCGGTCGTGGCCGAGAGGCTCCGGACCGCGCACACGCACTGGACCCGGCTTCGCGGGCTGCTCGGCACCCCGACCCTTCCGGCGGGCGAAGGTCTCTGGCTCAAGCCCTGTCAGCAGGTCCACATGTTCGGGATGCGCTATCCCGTGGACGTCGCTTTCCTCGACGACGAGTACCGGATAGTCGGGCTCGTCCCGAGTCTCCTGCCCTGGCGGGTCTCGCCGAAGCTCCGGCAGGCGACCAGCGTTGTCGAAGTCCCGGCGGGGACGCTCGAGCGCCTCGGCCTCATCGAGGGCCTGCGCATTGCGATCGACGGCGAGGCCGATCCGGATGACAGCGGACGGCTGGACACGTTCGGCACCCTCGTCTGCAATCTCGTCGTCGCCGCGCTCTATGGCCTCTTTGCCGCCGCTCATCTCACCAAGGGGTGGAACACGGGACAGTGGGCCACGACGATGCCCCTCGTCGCGCAGGAGGCGCTTCTCGTGCTCCTCTTCCTCGGACGGCGGCGGAGCCTTGCCGTTTCGAGTCGGCCGCTGGACTGGGCGATCGGCATCGCGGGGACTTTGCTCCCCCTCTTCATGCGGCCTGCGGAACGGCTCGGACCCCTGAGCGCGCTCGGCGAGGTGCTCCAGGCCGCCGGTCTCAGCTTTGCGGTGGCCGGGCTCACCTTCCTCGGGCGCAGCATCGGCATCGTCGCGGCCAACCGCGGCGTGAAGACCGCGGGCGCCTACCGCCTCGTCCGCCATCCGATGTATGTCGGTTATCTGATCGGCTACGTCGGCTATGCGCTCTCCTATCCGAGCGCACGCAATGCGCTTCTCGTGGCCATGACGCTGCTCGCACTCAACGCGCGCGCCGTGGTCGAGGAGCGCTTCCTCGCCCACGATCCGCTCTACCGCCGGTACCTGCTCCGGACCCACTGGCGATTCGTGCCGTACCTGTACTGAGTCCAAAACGTGCCGGCTCGCGGGCACCGCCGCCTGCGTGCGTGGGGGCGGGTGAGCTGGCTTGTGACATGGAGGCCTCGCCGCTCGATACCAGCTGCCCGTTCGCGCGTCGCCGCTCCGCTGCGCATACTGCGGCCCATGAGCATCCCGGTGGTCCTCGTCGTGACCTGGGCGGTCCTCGCCGCGCTGTCGAGCGTGTTCTTCCTCCTCGCGGCGATCACCCTCGTCCGTCGCTGTCCGCAGCTCGGCACGCTCCGCCCGGCCGAGCCCCCGTCGTGGCCGGCGCTCGGGGTGGTGATCCCCGCATCCAACGAGGCCGAGACGATCGAGCCAGCGCTCGCGAGCCTCCTCGCGCAGGACTATCCGGACCTTCAGATCGTGGTGGTCGACGACCGCTCGACCGATCGAACGGGCGCGATCATCGACCGCCTCGCTGCCTCCGACCCGAGAATCTCGCGGCTCCACGTGCACCAGATTCCTGCGGGATGGCTCGGCAAGGTCCACGCGCTTCATCGTGGGGTCGAGCGGGTCCGCGGCGACTTCGTCCTCTTCACCGACGCCGATATCCACTTCGCGCCGGGGGCCCTGCGCCGCTCGGTCGCCTGGGCCGAGGCACAGCGCCTCGACCACCTCGCCGTGCTGGCGGAGGTCCGACTGCGTTCCTTCTGGGTCGGCATCTGCCTGACCTCCGCGATGCGCGGCGTGCTCGCGCTCGCAAGACCGTGGGAGGCGACGGATCCGCGCTCCTCGAAGGCGATCGGAACCGGCGCCTTCAATCTCGTCCGCCGCTCCGCATTCGAACGCACACCGGGTTTCGAGTGGCTGCGGCTCGAGGTAGCCGATGACATCGGGCTGGGGCTCATGATGAAACGCGGTGGGGGACGGCCCGGGCTCGTGCTCGGCACCGGCCAGGTCCGCCATGATTCGTACCCGACACTCCACGACGCCGTGCGCGGCCTGGAGAAGAACGGCTTCGCGCAGGCGGCGCGGTTCTCGCCGTGGCGTGGCCTCGGTCTCGCCGCTCTCGGCTGCCTCGGATCGATGGGTCCGTTCGTCGCCTTCCTCCCGGTCGGCGTGCCGTGGTTGTGGGTGGTGGGGATGAGCGGGCTGCTCGCCTTCGCCGCGGCATCGATCGTGTTTGCGCGCGCGTTCCGGGCGCCCATCGCCGTCGTCCTGCTCTCACTGCCGCTCGGCGATCTCCTGATGGCGTACATCGTCGCGCGCGCGACGGTGCTCGGCCTCCGACGGGGCGGTCTCGTGTGGCGCGGCACGACGTATCCGACGATGCTCCTGCGTGACGGGCGGCGCGTCGACATGTGAATCACCGTGCCTGGCTTGTGACGTGGGGGTCCGGGTGTAACCATGATCTGAGGCTGGGCTCGAGCCTCGAGTCGAGGGGAGGAAGTGGTGATGGGGAAGGGACGAGGGGTTCGCCTCTTGTGCGCGGCCGTCATCGGGTTCGCTGCGTTCACCGCTCGCGGAGCCACGGGCATGTCGCCCTTCGATTTCACCGGCCACTGGACGGGCACGTCGCAGCAGGAGGGTCAGCCCGCGAACACCCTCATGGCCGACTTCACCTCCACCGGGCCGAAAACCTTCACGGGCACGCTCACGGCCGAGAATCCGTGCAGCGTGACCGGCAAGCTCAAGCAGCACATGAAGGTCGCCGCGCGCCTGGACTGCAGCAACGGCCACATCGTGAAGATCCGCGGCCACCTCGATCCGGCGGCGGCCACCATCCAGGGCAACTTCGCCGAATTCGTGCATCGACGGCAGCTGCATCGGGGCACGTTCGTCCTGTCCCGGCAGAGCGGCGGCAGCAGCAGCGGGACGGTCAGCTTCTTCAGCGGCGCGACGCCCGCCGGGCACCCCGCTGCGCTGCGCGGTGTGCACCCAGGCGTTGTCGTTCCCAAGGACGGACAGTGGTACCTCTCGCCCGACAAGATGATCCTGACGGTGACCTCCATCCAACTGCAGGGAGGTGCGATGGGTCCCGTCGCCGTCAACTGCCCCTTCACCTACGACCGATCCCAGCCCGGGCTGACGAAGCTGTCGGACTGTCCCTTCGCCGTGACCGCAGGGACGTACACGGGTCTGAACGTGGAGATCAGCCCGACGTATCAGGTCCTGATCGATGACACGGACGACGGATTCTATTCGACCAGCTCGGGGATCGTGACGTCACCACCCGCGGGCGGCGCGCAGTATCTCACCGTGACCACCACGAGCCTGGGGATCTCCAGCGGATTCCCGGCGCCGGTCGACGTCGGTCCGGGCGCTTCGCCCACCCTGAGCGTGGTGGTGAACGGTCTGCAATTCTTCCGGGTGCAGGTCAGCGCCGGGGTCGTGAGTCTCGGCTGGCCGGATGTCGGCGACACGGACCCCAAGCGCCCCGACATGACCGTCTCGGTGAACGCGCTCGCCAGCGTCGCCTTCTACAGCAATCAGGGGATCGCTTCGGCGGGAGCCATCTGCACCGGTGGGGCCTGCACGCCGCCTCCGCTGCAGGGAGTCATCGCGGCCTACGTCTTCTACGCCTCGGCCAACACGCCCACGTGGATTCAGCTCGTGCTCAACGGCGCGCCCAGCGGCTGCCCCATCGGCGTGTCGGGTGCGTTCAACGGGCACGGCTATCTCGGGCTGGACGCGACCGATACCCTGGGATGGGCGCTGCCGACCGACGACTCGTTCTCCAGCTACTCGACCGAGTTCAACATGGCGCAGGTCACCACGCTGGGTGGCAGCACCACGATGAACTGCCAGCAGATATCGACGGATCCCGCACCGCCGGGAGGCAACTTCTCCTCGGGGGCGCCGGTGCTCTCCTCCCCGGACTACTCCGCGGGGTTTGTTTTGGTCGCGAACTAGGCTAATCGCTCCGCGTCTCGTTCTCGCACCAGCCGATGACGGACGCGCTCACCCTCTACGACTTCCAGGGCTCACCCTGCGCGCGCCGCGTGCGCATCGTGCTCCTCGAGAAGGGGCTCACCTGGACGACGCGCATCGTCGATCTCACCCGCATGGAGCAGAAGCGGCCGGAGTACCTGGCGCTCAATCCGAACGGGCTCGTCCCGACGCTCGTGCACGAGGACCGTGTCCTCTTCGAGTCGAACGTCATCACCGAGTACCTGGACGACGTCTTCCCGACGCCACGACTCTACCCCGAGGATCCGTGGGAGCGTGCGCAGGCGAAGATGTGGCAGGCGTTCGAGCTCGCCATGGCCAAGGAGTACCGCCCGCTCATGTATCTCCGGGTGATTGGCCCCTTCGATCGGCTGCGGCCGCGAGCGGAGGTCCTGGCCGACGCCCGCCGCTCGACCGACGATGCCGCCCACCTCGACTGGGTGGCCCGGGTCTACGACGGGACCGCGGTCTCGGAGGACGAGGCGGCGCTGCTCGCCGGACAGCTCTACCAGCGCCTCGATCATCTCGAGCGGGTGCTCACCGGGCGCGCGTTCCTGGTGGGAGACCGCTTCACGATTGCCGACGTCTCGGTGCTGCCGCGGGTGGCGATGTATCCGCTCGTCCAGCTGCCGATCGAGGTGGCGCGCTACCCGAGCGTCACGAGATGGCTCGAGGGCTGCGGGAGTCGACCGTCGTTCCAGCGGAGTGAGAGCGTCCGTCCCCCCGACTGAGAGCCTCACCGCCCCGGAGCGATGGCGGCGCGCTCGGACGGCGTGAGCGGACGGACGTTCACGGGGATGGCGCTCTGGCGCGGGATGCCGGAGATGGGCTCGAAGTCGCGCTCGGTGCTGACCAGCCGCCCGGTGGTGCTGCCGATGGTGCGGACCGCGCCGTCGTGCTCGGGTGCGTCACCGTGCGCGTGCGCCATCGAGATGACGCCCGGCCGCACGTCGGCCGACGCCTCGGCGACGCCGTAGATGAAGTCGTGGTCCGAGTCGATGCGGACCACGTCGCCCGGGCGTAGGCCGAGGCGCTCGAGGTCTTCGGGATGGAGGAAGGCCGGGTTGTACGGGTAGCGGCGGCGGAGCCCGGGCAGGTGGTCACCGGTCGAGTTGTAGACCTCGAGCATGCGGCGGCTGATGAGGCGATGGGTGAAGCGCGCGTCACCCCGGTAGCCGCCGGTCGCGGAGAAGGGCTCGCTCCGGATGTCGCGGATCTGCGCGATCACCGCCGCGGGAGCGACGTCCATGCGGGCAGCGGTCTTCCCGGCGCGGCCGGGCTGCACGGAGACGGGCGCGGCGGGCGGGAACAGGCTCCCGCCGGGGTGGCGCCGCACCTCCTCGAGCGGGACGCGCGAATCGCGGTGCGTCAGGTCGAGGTACTGATCGGGTGTGGGCTTCCGATCGAGGTCGAGGACGGCGCCGTTCGCCAGGCGGAGCGGCGTCCGCATGCGGTGCGCGAGGCCCCAGAAGAACTCCCACTCCTCGATGACGTCGAAGTCGGGATGGAGGAGCGCGGGTGTGTACTGCGCGAACGGGACGTCGAGCTGGGCCTCGGCGGTGCGTGACGTGCCGGGCTTCTCGAAGGAGAGCTTGCAGCCGAACACGTAGCTCGCGAGCTTGGCGGTGGCGGTCATCTTGACGTCGAGCACCACCGAGAGCTCGAGCGCTGCCAGCGCCGCCAGCACCTTCCGCTGATCGGGAAAGGCGACCGCCGGGTTACCGCCCACGCAGATGAGCGCCTTCAGCTGTCCCGCGCCGGGCGTCAGCACCTCGTCTGCGAAGACGTTGATGGGCATCTCCTCGCCGAAGCGGCCGAGGCCGCGGAAGCGAGAGCGGGGTCCGTCGCCCCAGAGCGGGCGCGGCGTCTCGACGTCGGCATGCCAGGTGCGCGGCGGGCGAAGGACCCCCGGATTGTACACGGCGTCGCCGGCCCGGTTGAACCGGCCGCAGAGGCTGTTGAGCGCCACCACGAAGTGCTGGGTGACGTCGGGACGCGGCGCCATGTTGACGCCCGTGCAGGTCATCGCGGTGCCGCGCCGGCCGCTCGCGAAGAGCCGCGCGGCCCGCTCCATCAGCGCCGCGGGCACGGTGGTCCTCTCCTCCACGTACGCCGGCGTGTAGCCAGCGACCGCGTCCTGCAGGGCATCGACCCCGGTGACGTGTACGGCGACGAAGTCGCGGTCGTAGAGGCCCTCGGCGAGGATCACGCGCACCATGCCGGCGAGCAGCGTCGGGTCCTCGCCCGGCTTCACCTGCAGGTGGACGTGGGCGCTGCGCGCCAGTTCGGTGCGACGCGGATCGATGGCGATGACGCGGAGCCCGCGCCGGCGGGCATCGCGCAGGTGCTTGAAGGCGTTGGCATAGGGCGGGCCACCGTCGCGCGAGAACGCGGACACCCCGGGATTGTTGCCGACGAACAGCATGACGTCGGCGTCAGCGAAGCGATGGACGCCGGCGTCCCACGTGCCGTGTCGCGCCCACGCCGTCTGCTGCGAGGGCTGGTCGATGGTGTTGGGCGTGAAGTACCAGGGCGAGCCGAGAGCGGTGATCCAGGCGATGATCGTCGGCTTCGCGGCGCTGAAGAGCCCGTGCGTGCCGGAGTAGACGGCGACGGCCCCCGGCCCGTCCCGCGCGATGATTTCGCGGAGGCGCACGGCGATCTCGTCGAGCGCCTGTTCGCTCGGGAGGTCGACGAAGGTCCCGTCGGCCATTCGCTTCTTCGCGCCGCGGAGCCGCTCGGGATGGGTGTGCTGCGCGGCCAGCTCCTTGCCCTTCACGCAGAGGTAGCCCTGCGACACGGGATGGCGCTTGTCACCGCGCACGTCGAGCACGCGCCCGTCCTCGACGTCCACCTCGATGCCGCAGACGGCGTGACAGAAGCGGCAGAAGCTCCGGTGGGTCTCGACCATCGCGTCCCGTCGTCTGGGTTACGCCCGGGATGGCGGGGCGGTCAAGCCACGGTCCGGCGGCCGGAGGTTCAGCCGTTGCCAGGCCAGGGCGGCGACGGGGGTGCCGTCTCCTCGCGGGTCCTTAGGCCCGGCGCCGCGCGACGTGGGTCCGCTGGGCGGGCGTTCGCCGGGCCCCCGCTCGTCGACGGCACCCCCGTCGCCGCGC
>Ga0066903_100004376_pt1 | contig 11925 bp, 13 predicted proteins | sample PanSoiMetaGPlot1_FD_67491 | JGI IMG/M metagenome (GOLD analysis project Ga0066903, IMG submission 67491) | Tropical forest soil microbial communities from Panama analyzed to predict greenhouse gas emissions - Panama Soil - Plot 1 (version 2) | ecosystem: Environmental > Terrestrial > Soil >...
GCCGACGATCGGCGCGATCTCGTCGAACGGCACCGCGAACATGTCGTGCAGCACGAAGGCCAGCCGCTCGCCGGGGCTGAGGGTCTCGAGCACCACCAGCAACGCCAGGCCGACCGAGTCGGCCATCAGCGCCTGGTCTTCCGGGCCGGGCTCCTCGCCCACCGCGACGATCGGCTCGGGCAGCCAGGAGCCGACGTAGTCCTCGCGGCGGGCCTGGCGGGCGCGCAGCATGTCGAGGCAGACGCGGCCGACGACGGTGGTCAGCCAACCCTCGAGGTTCTGCACGGCGCCGCTGTCGGCGCGGCTCAGCCGCAGCCACGCCTCCTGCACGGCGTCGTCGCTGTCGCTGACCGACCCCAGCATGCGGTAGGCGATCGTGCGCATGCGCGGCCGGAACTCCTCGAACCGCTGCTCCAGCCACTCACGATCGTCCACGTCGGTCACATCCCTTCGTCGTCATCCGTCATGAGAGATGACGTGGCGGACACGCCATGTGTGACAACCAGGAGGATCGATCATGCACCACGCGCTGGAAGTGCACCAGCTCGCCAAGACCTACCCGGGCGGCGTCGAGGCCGTGCGCGGCATCAGCTTCGAGGTGGCGGCCGGGGAAGTGTTCGGCATGCTCGGCCCGAACGGGGCCGGGAAGTCGACCACGATCGGCATGCTTACAACAGCGGTGCGCCCCAGCTCCAGCAGCGCTCGGGTGGCCGGCCACGACGTCGTCGGCCGGCCGCTGGCAGCCCGCGCGGTGTCGAGCGTGGTCTTCCAGGAGGCCGTGGTCGACCGCTCGCTGAGCGGCCGCCGCAACCTCGAGATCCACGCCCGCCTGTGGGGCGTCGAGCCACGCGACGCGGGGCCGCGGATCACCGAGCTGGCCGCTGCGCTGGGCCTGGCTGAGCTGCTCGAGCGGCCGGTCGCCACTTACAGCGGCGGCCAGCGGCGCCGGCTCGAGATCGCCCGCGCGCTGACGTCGCGGCCGCAGCTGCTGTTCCTGGACGAGCCGACCGTGGGCCTGGACCCGCGCATCCGGGCCGAGCTGATCGACCTGATCGCCGGGCTCGGCGACCGGGCCGAGACCACGATCCTGCTCACCACCCACTACCTGGACGAGGCCGAGCGGCTGTGTGACCGTCTCGCCGTCCTGCACGACGGCCGCATCGTGGCGCTCGACACGCCGCACGCGCTGCGGGCCGAGCTGGGCGACCAGATCGTCGAGTTGCGCGTGGCCGGCGACGGCGAGGCCGCGCTCGGGGTGCTGGCCCAGGACGGGATCGCCGGCGCTGACGCGTTCAGGGTCGGCTCGACCGTGACGGTGCCGTTGCACGGGCGGCCTGCCGCCGACGCGATCGCCGGCATCGAACAGGCCGGCCTGCACGCAGTCGCGATCACCACCCGCCCGCCCACCCTCGACGACGTCTACCTGCGGCTGACCGGCGGTCAGCTCGCCGCCTGAAGGAGCCCCGATGACCACCACAACCCCTGAACTCGTCCGGCCGCGGCCGCCGCTGGCCCGCAACCCGCTGAGCCCGCTGATGACGCTGGCCGGGCGCCGCTTCCAGCTCAGCGCCCGCACCCCGCGCGAGCTGGTGGTGCCACTGCTGACCCCCATCCTGTTCGCGCTCGTGATCGCGCCGGCCCTGAAGGAGGCGTTGCACACCGGCAGCGCCTACGAGGCCTTCGTCGCCACCGGCACCATCGGGCTGCTGATCCCGCTGAACACGATGTTCGCCGGGCTGGGCGTGCTCGTCGACGGCGAGACCGGGGCGCGGGCCGAGCTGCTGGCGGCGCCGATCCGGCGCCCACTGCTGGTGCTCGCGAACCTGGTGGTGGCGTTCGCGATCACCGCGCTGCAGGTCGCGGTGCTGATCGGCGTCGCCCACCTGCGCGGCATCCCGTTCGACACCACGGGCACCGGGACGCTCTGGTTCCTGGCCGCCTGCTCGCTGTTCACGATCGGCATGTACGGTGCGGCCGAGACGCTGGCCGCGCGCGTGCCCCGCACCGAGGAGTACATCGCCCGCGTGCCCGCGATCGCGATCGTGCCCTGGTTCCTGGCCGGCTCGCTGTTCCCGATCACGGCCCTACCGGTGGGGCTGACCTGGATCGCACGCTTCCTGCCGCTGACCCATGCCCTGGCGCTGGTGCGCTACGGCCTGCTGTCCGACCCGGCCGGCCTGCATGCGATCTGGCGCATGCACAGCGTGACGACCATGGCCGCGCTCAGCCTGCTGGTCGTGGGCGCCTTCGCGGCGCTGCTGCTGGCGGTGGCGATCCGCGTGTTCACGCGCACGGCTGTGCGCTAGCCGCTCATGCCTGCTCGAGCACGCGGGCGGTGCCGTCCACCACCAGGGTCTCGCCCACCCAGGCCCGGGTGGCCAGCGTGACCCGGCCGCGCTCGTCGCGCTCGGTCACCTCCACCTCGCAGCGCACCTCGTCGCCGGGACGCACGGGCGCCCGGAAGCGCAGCTCCTGGCCGAGGTAGATCGAGCCGGGCCCGGGCAGCTCGCCTGCGAGCAGCGCCGAGATCAGCCCGCCCACCAGCATGCCGTGGGCGATGCGGCCGCCGAAGCGGGTGCCGGCTGCATACGTGTCGTCGAAGTGGATCGGGTTGCGGTCGCCGGTCGCACGCGCGAACTGTTCCAGCTGCTCGTCGCCGACCACCGCGGTGCGCTCCGCCCGGTCTCCCACGCGCACGCTCACATGTACAGCCCACCGTTCACGTTGAGGCACGTGCCGGTGACGTAGTCGCCGTCGCGGGCCAGGTAGAGCACCCCCTGTGCTACCTCGCCGGGATCGCCGAAGCGGCCCAGCGGGATCCGCCCGAGCAGCCGCTCCAGCACGTGCTCGGGCACGCCGCGCAGCATGTCGGTGTCGATGAAGCCGGGGCAGACGCAGTTGACCGTGACGCCGTAGCGGGCCACCTCGAAGGCGAGGGTCTTCGTCCAGGCGATCAGCCCGCCCTTGGTGGCGGCGTAGTTGGCCTGGCCGTAGTTGCCGAGCTGACCGACGAAGCTCGAGACGCTGACGATGCGGCCGAAGCCCTGCTCGCACATCGGCTCCAGCACCGCCTTGGTGACGCGATGGGTGCCGGTCAGGTTGGTCGCGACCACCTCGCTGAACTGGTCGTCCGTCATCTTGCGCATGGTCACGTCGCGGGTGATCCCGGCGTTGTTGATCAGCACGTCCACGCGCCCGAAGCGCTCGATGGTGCGCTCGGCCAGCATCGGGCCGGTGGCGGGATCGGCGATCGAGCCGGGCAGCACGATCGCCTCGCCGCCATCCGCCTCGATCTGCCCGGCCAGCTCGTCGGCCGCCGCCCGCGAGGTATGGCAGTTGATCGCGACCCGGCAGCCGGCGCCGGCCAGCCGCAGCGTGATCTCGCGGCCGATGCCGCGCGCGCCGCCGGTCACGATCGCCGCCATGCCCGCCAGTTCCGCCATACGCCAGTATTGCAAGGGCGCGGCGGCGGACGGCTCAGTTGGTGCCGGAAGGAGCGGATCCGTTAGGCACAGTCACGCCCGGGCGCCGACGATGAGCTCCGCCGGGAGACCGCACTGCTGGAAGAGCCAGGGATCCGGGAACCCGACAATGCCCGTGATCCGGCCATCCTCGATCTGCAGCACCATGATCCCGTAGGGGCGAGACTTGCCGTCGTCGCCGCGGGCGTACGCAGCGAGTGCCGGCTGACGGTTGGTCGCGGTCGGAAGCAGGTCGATCTCGTCGAGCCTTCCCGCCTGGGGAACCGTGGCGAAGAACTCGCCGATTGCGGCCGCGCCAACGATTCGCATGCGCTCGGGCGGCATGGTCATGACGGCGGCGTCGGTCAGGAGTGCGACCAGCCCGTCGATGTCCACAGCCCGCCAGGCTGCCATGAAGTCGTCCACGAGGGCCCGCTCGCGGTCGTCGGGGGCCGCGACGCGAGCGCCTCCGCGGGTTCGCTCGAGGCTGCGCCGAGCGCGTTGCAAGGCGCTGGTCACGGCGCCAACAGAGGTGTCGAGTGCATCCGCGACCTCCTTCGCCGACCAGCCGAGCACGTCGCGCAGGATGAGGACGGCGCGCTGTTTCGGTGGCAAGAGCTGGATCGCCATGATGAACGCCAGCTCCACCGTCTCCCGCTCGACGAGGTCCTCGAGCAGTCGGTCGGGGTACGGCTGGAGGTGGATCAGATCCTCGCCGACCTGGGCAGGACGAGCGCGTCGGCGCGCGATCTGCGTGAGGCAGACGTTCGTCGCGATCGTGTGCAACCAGGTGCTGAACTGCGCGCGTGGCTGGTACGAGTCTGCGGCCTTCCACGCGCGCAGCATCGCGTCCTGGAGCGCGTCGTCCGCGTCGTGGAGCGACCCGAGCATGCGATAGCAATGCAGGTGGAGCGCCCGCCGGTGCGGCTCGACCAGGAGCTCGAACGCGTGGTCATCCATGCTCGAAACGTTACTGGCCGGGTGGGGTCGGCGGGTCTGCGCCGAGCTCCGTCCAGGCACCGGCAGTAAACGCGCCCGGTGCGCCGCCGATCGCGAGGAAGCGAATCCCCTCCGGGCCAGGCAGGATGCGACGAAGCTGATCGGGCCCCACCCGCGCCATCACCCCCGGCCGCAGGTCGAACTCGGCGCCCTCAGCCACGAGCGTTGCTGATCCGCTGAGCGGGATGTACACCTCCTCCTGATCGGGGTCGAACGCATCGGCGCCGTGGTTGTGGTTGGGGTAGCCAACCCATCCGGGCGGAAGCGTGAAGACCTGCATGCCCCAAGCCGTCACTCCCAGCTCGGCGCGTGCACGGCGGGCGAGGCCGCCGTGGATCGGCTCCATCTCGTCGATTTGCTTCAGCGTGACGTCCGGCATTGCTCAACCTCCGCGGTCGATGGACTTGGGATACAGGTTGAACTCCGTTCGACTTCAAGACTGATCGCCCGGCCATCGCGAGCGGCCGCGGTGTGACTCAGGGATTCGGCCGTGCGTGCCGATAACTCGTATCCGTGGCACGCCTCACCAAGACCGAAGCCGTCCAAATGCTGGCGGCCGAATCCGTCATCGCGACAACGGACGCCCAGGGCGAAGCGCTGGTGCTGCGCCCGCGCTCGGGCGACGGCACCCAGCTGGTGGCCCTGGCCGACCGCCTGGAGCTGGCCGCGGCCGCCAAGCCGCTGAGCGCGCGTGTGCATGACGCCGACGGCCGGCCCTGGCTGGTTGGGCTGGAGATCGAACAGGGCGCCTTCCACGACAAGGAGACGGCCCGGGTGACGCTCCGCGCCACTACTCTGCGGCTCGACCGCGATCACCGCAAGGCCGAGCGCACGCCCGTCAACAGCAGCGCACGGCTGACCGCCGTGGGCTGCTACCACGTGGTTGACGGCGACGTTGTGCTCGCCGAGCTGCTGGATGTGGCCGACGGGGGCGTGGCATTCACAACTCGCAGCGTGCTTCGCGTCAACGACCGCCTGATCCTGAAGGCCCGCTTTTTCGCCACCGAGCTCGAAGCCGAGGTGCGCGTCGTGCGCGTGGTCGACCGCGGCCCCGACTTCCAGGTCGGCGCCTGCTTCGTCGGGATCACGGCCGCCCAGCGCCAGGCCCTGCGCGACCTCACCGACTACCGCCGCAAGGCCTCGAGCACGGCCGATCTAGTGCGTGAGCTGATCGGCGAGCCGACCGTCGAGCATCTGCCGGTCGCGGAGACCGCCGCCGCGCCGTCGCTGTGGCAGCGCGTGCTGCGCCGCTCCGCCTAGTTACCGCGCCGCGTCTGCTCGCTCCATCTCGGCGACGCGGTGCGCGACATCTACCGGGTCGGCTCCGAGGGCGACGCACACCGACACATGGCCGCGCGGTGTGGGCACGACCACCTGATTGAAGTTGCCGTAGCCGACGACCACGAACCGGAGCCCGCCACAGTCGAGCTCGCCTCGCTGGCGGGCGAGCGTGAGCAGCGTGGGGTTGACGAGCAGCTCCTCGAAGAAGTCCGAGGACGCCTCGGAGGCATCGTCGAGCCCCTCGCGCTGGCGCATGTCGACGTGCTGGCCTTCGCCGAATGCGACGTACCGGATATGCGGGCCGAGGGCGAAGATCGCCTCATGGGTGAGCTGCGACACGGGACGGACTACTGCTTCGCCTGCAGCCGCAGGCGCAGCTTGCCGAGCTGCCGCTCGGTCACGCCCAACGCCGCCGGCAGCAGGGCGTTGGGGTTCTGCCGCCCCTCATCGGAGGCGCGGCTGGTGACCCGCAGCACCGCCCACTCGCCCGCGACCCGGCCAACCGCCTTCGTGGCCGCACGCCGCTTCGGATCCATCACCCACACGGCCGAGGCCAGGGCCACCTGGCGGCCGAAGCGGTTGCGGGCGAGCGGCAGCCGGCTCAGGAACAACTCGGCGGCCATCAGCTGCACGACCTCGCTCTGCGCCACCTGCGAGAGCCCGTCCAGCGCCAACCGCAGCTGCCGCGTCGAGTGGCGGCGCTGGGCGGCGCGGGCCGCGTCCAGCTCGTCAAGGCCGTCGATGTACTCGCTCGTGCCGCGCGACTCGCCCATGGGCGCGATCATCGCCCGCCAGTGGCCGTCGCCCTTCTCGAACAGCTCCAGCTCGAGCTCGCGCTCGGTGAACCAGCGGTGGATGTCGGCCAGCTCCTGTGCGGGATCGACCCAGGGCATGCCCGCAGAATAGGGGACCTACCGCGGTTCGGCCACGAGCGGCCAGGGCTGTGTGACCTCGACTGCCGCGGCCACGGCGAATGCGGTCACGTCGTCGTACGTGCGGCCGACCACCTGTACGCCGATCGGTACGCCGTGCTCGTCGCGGCCTGCCGGCACCGTGATCACTGGGCAGCGCCCCATCGGGTTGAACACCTCGGTCAGGCAGATGTCATGCAGCGCGTCGTACTGCTTGCCGTCGATCACCACCGGGTACTCGGTGTAGTCGACGCCCGCCTGAAGCGCAGGGATCGCCATAGCCGGACACAGCAGGACGTCGTAGTTCTCGAATACGGCGTTCACGCGCAGGCCGATCTCGCCTTCGGCGACCAGTCCGTCGTACGGGCTGGGCGCCTCCTCGAGGGAGGCCAGCCAGGCCCGCGTATAGGTCGCCGTGTCGTGCTCGCGTCCTTTGATCGTGTTGCGCACGCCGGTGGCGAAGAAGGCTGCGTAGTGCGCGTCGGAGGCGGTGCGCAGCAGCTCGCGTTCGATCACCAGGTCGACCTCGGATACCTCTGCGCCCTCGCCGGCCAGGGCCGCAGCGACATCAGCTAGCGCGGCGCGCACCGACTCGATCACTGGCCAGTCGCCCAGTTCCGGCGAGACGGCGATGCGCCGGCTGCGCACGTCCGGTACCGGCTTGCCGATGCGCAGGGCGGGCCGCAGCGTGGCGGGATCGCCGGGATGGGGGCCACCGACCACGTCGGCCATCAGCGCGGCATCGGCCACGGTGCGGGCTAACGGGCCCAGGTGGCACCAGGTGTCGAGCCCATAAGGCGGCGGCTGGGGGACGCGCCCGAAGGCAGGCTTGTAGCCGACAACGCCGCAGCAGGAGGCCGGCACGCGGATCGAGCCGCCGATGTCGGAGCCGGTCGCAAGCGGCGCCATGCCCGCGGCCAGCGCCGCGGCCGACCCGCCACTCGAGCCGCCCACGTCGTAGGCCCTGTTCCAGGGGTTCCGGGTCACACCCCACACCGGCGATGCCGTCCAGAACGCGATCGAGAACTCGGGCGTCAGCGAGCGCGCGAACACGACCGCACCGGCCCCTTGCAGCCGCGCGACCATCGGCTCTGACGCCTCGGCCACGTACCCGTCGAGGATATGCGAGCCGTTCGTCGTGCGCTGGCCGCCGACATCGGCCTCGTCCTTGACAGCCACCGGCAGCCCTTCCAGCGCGCGAGCCTCGCCCGAGCCATATCGCGCCTCTGCCGCGCGGGCCAAACGGCGCGCCTCGTCGAAGTGCGTGTCGCCGAACGCATTGACCAGGGGCTGCATATGCTCGTACCGCGTGATCAGTGACTCCAGGAACTCGACCGGCGAGAGGGTTCTGTCGCGGAAGGCGCCCAGCACCTCCGTTGCCGAGAGGGTGTGCAGATCAGGCATTGGGCTGCTTGACACGGTTCACGCAGGTGGCCAGGGCGGCACGCTCCAGCTTGCCGGTGGAGGTGAGGGGCAGCTCGGCAAGGAAGCGCACCACCCGAGGGTACGCGTGCGCAGCCACCTGGGAGCGAACGAGATCGCGTAGCTCGTCGGCCAACCGTTCGGAGGGCTCAATGGAATCACGCAGCACGACCCAGGCCGCGACCGGGGCTTCCGCGCCGCCGGCGGCAACGCCGCACTCGACCACGTCAGGGTGCGAGGAGATCACGGTTTCCACTTCTTCGATCCCGATCTGCATGCCGCTCACCTTCAGCGTCATCTCGTCGCGGCCCTCGAACCAGAGCGTGCCATCGGCGTCCATGCGGCCGCGATCGCCGGTGTGGAGCCAGCCGCCGCGCAGCGCCGCGGCCGTTTCGTCGGGGCGGCCCCAGTAGCCCAGCATCACGATCGGGTCGGTCGCATCCACAGCGATCTCGCCGGCGTCGCCGGGCGGGCACTCCAGTCCGTCGCGATCAAGGATGGCGATGCGACGGCCGTGCACGGCACGGCCAATCGCGCCGGGCGGGGTAGGGTAGTTCGCGGCGCTGCCGACTGCCAGGTGCGTCCCCTCGGTCAGACCGTAATCGTCGTTCAGGGAGCCGCTGAGCATGGACTGGATCGCGGCCCGAAGTTCGACGCTGACGGGTTCGCCCCCGGTCATCACGGCGCGCAGCGAGAAGTGCTCATCCGGCGGTTCGGCGCGAATCCTGCGCAAGACGACGGGCGGCAGGAAGGCGCAGGTGACGCGATGGTCGCGCAGGATCGCGTACGTCTGCACGATCGAGAAGCGCTCGGCGCAGGCGACGACCGCGTGGCCGTGGTACAGCGCCGGCAGCACCACCTCGCCCAGCGCGCCGAGCCACGACCAGTCCGATGGCGTCCAGAACACATCGCCCGGCTGCGGCGCACCATCGAACACCAGACGGAACCCGGGCAGCACCGCCTCGACGACGCGGTCGGCCAGCACCGCTCCCTTTGCCGGGCCGGTCGAGCCCGACGTGTAAAAGATGAAGGCGGGATGGTTGGGGTCGCGTGCGATTGGTTGCTCCAGCTGCGGGCCGAGGTCGGCGCCACTGTCCATCACCCGTAGACCCGGCGGCAGGTCGATCGCCGCCAGCCGCTCGCGCCCCACCGGGCCGGCTGCAGCCACCACTGCACCGCTGTCGGCGAGGCGGTGGCGCAGCCCTTCGCCGGCGTAGACAGGGGCAATCGGCACCACCACGGCGCCCGCCCGCAGGCAGGCTAGCGTCCACGCCGCCGCCGCGGCCGACTGGGGCAGCATTAGCGCCACGTGGTCGCCCGGTCTTACGCCCAGCGCAGCTAGCCCTCCGGCGATCGCGGCACTGCGCTCTCGAAGCTCGCCGAATGAGACCGTGGTGCCGTTGTGCTCGATCACAGCTGGGGCGTCCGCCGGGTGGCGGTCGCACGCGACGACTACAGGGTTGGGGCGGATCGTCCTCACGCCGCCAGCGCGGGGCAGCGCAGCAGCGTCGCCAGCGCGGCCAACGCAGTCGCCAGCATGCGCTCGGGCGCCATCGCCGGGTCGCGCAGGACCATCGGGATGCCCAGACCGTCGAGCAGGGCCAGCGTCTGCACGGCGACCGCCCGGGGCGGCTGCTCTGAGGGAAAGACCCCGGCCGCGATGCCGTCGGTCACGATCTCCTCGACCACGCTGACCCAGTCCTCGTAGGCCGCGCGCCACTCGGCGGCCAGTTCGGGGTCACGCGCGCCCGCCCGCCAGAACTCGACCCAGACGAGCCATCCCTCCCGCACCGTCTCGGGATCTGCGTCGAACTCGACGGTGTTCAGCACGAAGGTGCGCAGCCGCTGCACCGGATCCTCGAGCCCGGCGAGCGCCGTCTCGACCAGGGCGACGTCGGCCCGGTGCGTCTCGCGCAGGGCCGCGATCACGAGGTCGGCGCGGCTGCCGAAGCTGTACTGGAGGGTGCTGATCGCGGCCCCGGTCTCGGCTGCCACGTCGGCGTAGCGGGTGGCGTCGGCGCCGCGGCGGGCGATCACGCGGCTGGCCCCGGCCAGCACCTCCTCGCGCCCGCGTGCCGCCCTGCGTCCCGGACGCCGCCTGCCCTCCGCACGCTCCTCGGCCACCGCTAGCCCGCCGGGTGCAGGCCGTCGATGAACGTCGGGTAGCCGTAGAGGTTGGGGTTGGCGCCCGTCCAGCTGGTGCGGGTGGCCATCGTCGAGGTCAGGTCGACCAGCGGGATGTAGGGCCGGTCGTGCGCCAGCAGGGCCTCCATCTGCCACACGATCGCCCTGCGCCTGGCCTGGTCGACGGTGCGCGCCTGCCGCTGGAAAAGGGAGTCGTAGGCCGGGTTGGCGTAGCCCGTGTCGTTGTAGTTGCCCCACTGCGCCTCGGTCGCGATGTCGAGCGTGTAGGTCGGGTCGGCGTACCCGACGTAGTACCAGATGCCCACGTCCGAGTGGGCGTAGGTCGCCTGCCCGTTGCGGTAGGGGCCCTGGTAGTAGGTGTAGCTGGCCGACGTGTCGCCCGTCGGCACCGTGTGGATGGCCACGCCGGCCTGGCGCCATGTGCGTGCGATCTGCTGCTCGGCCCGCTCCCCGTTGAACTGCAGGTCGCCGGGCACCGCGAACCCGTAGGACATCCTGTGCGCCGCCTGCGCGAACGGCCCGCCGGTCGCGGGCACCACGCGGATCCCGTCCTTCCCCTTCGTGTAGCCGAGCGAGTCGAGGATCGCGTTGGCCTGGTCGAGGTCGAGGGCGGAGGGCTTGAGCGAGGGGTCGGCCCAGTCGCCGGAGTAGGCCGAGATCCAGTTCGCCCACGGCTGGGCCGCGCCCCGAAACGGCACGCCGACCAGCGCCGAGCGGTCGGTCGCCAGCTCGAGCGCCTCGCGCACCCGCGGGTCGAGCAGCTCACGGTTGCGCGGCTTCTCAGGGTTCGAGTTGAGCAGCAGCGTCACGACCGTCGCCCCCGACGCGCTCGTCACTGTCGTGTCGGGCAGGGCCTTGGCGGCCGAGACGGCGTCGAAGGGTACCTGGTCGATCAGTGAGATATCTCCCTGCTTGAACGCGGCCAGCATCGCCACCGAGTTGGTGTAGTAGGTGAACGAGAGGGCTGCCATCGCGGGCGGCTTGCCGAAGTAGCCGGGGTTACGCTTCAGCACCGTCGTGCCCTTCGGGTCGAACCTGGTCACCGTGAACGGGCCGCCCCCGACCAGCGGCAGGTGCTGCTCGACGCGGTAGGCCTTGAGCCCCTTGCCGTCGGCGCCGGCCACGGGCGCCCACACGTGCTGGGGCAGGAAGTAGATCTGGGAGAGCTGGGAGAGGGCGTTTCCTACCGGCCGGCGGTAGGTCACCACGAGTGTGCGCGGGTCGGGCGCGCTCGCGCCGGTCACGCCGACCAACGCACCGGCGGGCAGCGCGGTCGGCCCGCGCCGGTACTTGAGCTCGGTCTCGATCGTCCAGACTGCGTCGTCGGCGGTCATCGGCTTGCCGTCCGACCACTTGCCCGGGCGCAGATGGAACGTCCAGGTGCGCCCGTCGGGCGAGGCCTTCCAGCTCGACGCCCAGGCGGGCACGATCGTGGCGCCGTCCTTGCCGCCGTAGGAGATTAGCTGCGGGTAGACGAGGCTGGCCAGCACGAATGCCTCGGGCTCGGTCAGCACGAACGGGTTGAGGGAGTCGATCGCGCCGTTCGTCCCGACGGCGAGGATCTTGGCGTTGCCGTCGGCGGCGGCCCCGCCGCACCCCCCGCTCGCCAGGGCGGAGAGAAGGAGCAACGCCGCCACCAGAAGTGTTTTTGGTATCACCATACGGTATGACCATACCAAATGTCCCCGCGGTGCAACTCTGCCCGG
>Ga0066903_100004378_pt1 | contig 11925 bp, 8 predicted proteins | sample PanSoiMetaGPlot1_FD_67491 | JGI IMG/M metagenome (GOLD analysis project Ga0066903, IMG submission 67491) | Tropical forest soil microbial communities from Panama analyzed to predict greenhouse gas emissions - Panama Soil - Plot 1 (version 2) | ecosystem: Environmental > Terrestrial > Soil >...
ACGCCCAGTCTCGGCTGAGCTCGTACGACGCGAGCGAGCGCAGCGAACGAGCCGCCGGAGCGGATGCGAGCGCGAAAGCGCGAGCGAGCGACGGCGTAGGGGAGTCCGAGGGGCGAAGCCCCTCGGATAATGTTGATCAAATCGCGAGATCTTACCGGACGGTCAGCGATACGGTCGTGCTTGCCGAGGCCACGCCCGTGCCCGTGCCGGTGATGGTCAACGTCCTGGTGCCGCGGGTCGCGTTGCTCGCCACCGTGATGGTCAGCGTCGACGTCGTGCCCGTCACCGACGCGGGGTTGAACGACCCGGTGACGCCAGTTCCCTGGCCGCTGAGCGACAGCGCGACCGCGCCCGTGAACCCGCCCGTTCGGGTGACCGTCACCGTGAACGTGTTGCTCCGTCCGCGACGGATCGAACGCGAGGTCGGTGACGCCGCCAGCGAGAACGCCGGCTGCGCCGCAGCGGTCACGACGAACGTGACGCTGATGCTGTGCGTGAGCGCGCCGCTGGTGCCCGTGACGGTGACGACGTAGTTGCCCGGCGCCGCGGTGCCCGCGCCGAGCGTCAACACCGACGTCGTCGACGTGCTGACCGGGTTGAACGATCCGGTCGCGCCGGCGGGCAGCCCGCTGACGCTGAGGTCGACCGCGCTGTTGAAGCCGTTCTGCGGCGTCACGGTGATCGTGCTGGTCCCGCTGGTGCCCTGCTGGGCCGTGACCGTGCTCGGGTTCGCCGACAGCGAGAAGTCGGGCGGACCGGTGACGGTCAGCGTGACCGTCGTCGTGTGGGTCAGCGCGCCGCTCGTGCCCGTGACGGTCAACGGATAGGTCCCGGCCGCGGCCGTGCCCGCGCCGATCGTCAGCGTCGACGTGGAGGTCGTGCTGGCCGGTGAGAACGACCCGGTCGCGCCTGCCGGCAGGCCGCTGACGGTCAGCGCGACCGAGCCGGCGAACGCGCCGGTCGGCGTGACGGTGATGGTGCTCGTCCCGGTCCCGCCGGGTCCGAGCGTCAGCGAGGTCGGCGACGCCGAGAGCGAGAAGTCGTCGCCGCCGCACGGCGAGATCTTGAACGACGCGATGCGCGTGCGCCAGTTGAACGTGCCGTTCGCCGGGATGTACTCGTTCGTGTAATAGAACGTGCAGTCGTCGCTGGGATCGACGGACATCGACGTGTAGTCGCCCCAGCGCGACAGCGACGAACCCTGCGCGCCCGCGCCCGCGATGACCGTCGTCTCGCCGAGCGTCAGCGTGCCGGCGGCATCGCCGACGAGCCGGCCGGTGACGCGGATCTGCGGCTTGATCGACGAAGACGAGGCGGAGTAGCCGATGGCGATGTTGCCGGCCTGATCCATCGCCGCGCTGCCCATCCACCGGAACGTCGCGTCGGGCGCGAACGTGCCGGCCTGGAAGAGCGACGGCGTCGTCGTGACTCCGCGCAACTCGTACCAGCGGACGCCGACGCTCGTGCCGACCGTGACGGCGTGGTTCACGACGATCGCTTCGTGATCGCCGAAGTTGCGATACGCCGCGCGGTACATCAGGCGGTCCGACAGGGAATCGAGCGAGCCGCCGCCGCTCTGCGGGATGCACGTGCCCGACGTCCCGCAGGCTTCGGTGTAGGACGGCACCGTCAGCGTCGTCGGACCCGTGAACGTGGTATTGGCCGGCGTCGTGAAGTCGATGTGGAACTTCCAGAACGCCAGCGTCGTGCTGGTGGCGCCGAGCGCGACGAGCGGGTTGGGCGCGCCGGCGGCCGGCAGCGTGTGGCCGTCGAAGTCGCCGGGCAGCAGGCCGCCGAACTGGTTGCTGGTGTTGAAGCACTGCTGCGTCGCGGCCGCGCCGGTCAGCATCTTCGAGCGATCGAACGCGCAGACTTTCGAGCCCAGAAAGGCCGTGCCCGCGTTGTTGAACAGGTTGTACGTCTCGTAGTACGCGTCGGGCCAGACGCCCATCTTCGGGTAGTCGGGGAAGCCGTCGGTATAGCTGAAGGCGTACCGGAAATAGCTGCCCGTCGGATCGGGAGTGGTCGACACGGCGACGCACTGCTGGAACGGCGTCTGCGACACCTGGAACTGCGAGAGGATCCAGCGGTCGGCGATGCGATCGTACGACACGACGGGGTCGCCGTCGTTGTTGGTCTGGCACCCGCCCCCGAATCCCGACCAGAGCGTGTTGATCGGCACCGGGCCGAACGTGGGCGTGCCGGTCTTCGAGAACACGGCGAAGTCCGTGTTGACGATCTCGACGACGTGGTTCGGGCCGACGGCGCCGTTGTTGTCGGGCGGCGCCGAGTTCACGGTGAAGGTGCCGGCCGGGCCGGTGAAGCCCTGCCCGACGCCCTCGAAGTTGTTCGTCAGCGTCGGCGAGAGGAGCGTCACGGCGGCGCCTGTTCTGCGCGGACCCTGCACGACAGGATCGCTCTCGAACGGCTGCACGCGTGAGGACGGAATCCGGCGGACCGGTTCCGCTTCGAGAGTCCCGAAGCGCCGCGGTCCGGGCTGCAGGTCGCGCAGGGGCGGTGAGACGTCGTGGTAATTGTCGCGAATGATTTCCGGGCGAACGGTTTGCGCGGTCTGCGCCGGTTGCGCGAGCGCCGTTCCCGGCAGGGCCAGTAACATGATGAGCGTGCGGCGAATGAGAGACATCCCGAGTCCTCCCCGTGGACGAATGCAGTGATGAACGACGCGCAGTGTACTACTACGCGCGGTGGTAGGCCACAAGAGGAAAGCGAGATGTTCCGCGACGATTTCGGCTTGGGCAGTCACTGCACGACTCGGGGCAGCCGCGCGGTCGAATTACGTATTTCGTCGGCGGCGATCGCAACCCGCATCGCCATGGTGGATGTCATCGACGAACTCGCTCGCGGCTTGTGAAGTTTGCCGCGGGCCATTGCGCTCGTTGAATTGGCGTGCAGGTCGAGAAGTGGTGTGGGATCGAAGTGCGCTCTCAGCGCCAGGACGGTCGGAGTCCTGGATCGAGCCATCTCGACGATCCCGCGGCGGATCCGACGGCCCGACTTCCAGCCGGGCGGCCTTCCGGTTCGGGACCGAGATGCAGCACCGACCGATCTTCCGGGCCGCCGCCCGCTGACGGCATCGAACCGGTGCGCCGCCGCATCGCGACGAGCACGAGCGCAAGCCCACCGCCGAGCACGAGCGCGATGATCGTCGCGATCCCGATGCGCGTGTCGGTGACTGCGACAATCACGACCGCGCCGACCATCCCCAGTCCGCCCACACCCTCGACCGGGATGTGCGCCATGTTGATCAGGCCAGGGGACGGCGCCGCCAGTTGTCTGGCCACGAACGTGGGGGGAAAGGCACGCCGGCTGCCTCTGATCAGCAAGGCGAGGACGAGTCCACCGAGCAGCCCTGGGATCAGAATGATGAGGAGCGGTTCCATGGGGTCCTCCTCCAGATGTTCCATCGCGTTCAGTTGTACTAATACAACGATACAAGTTCGCCGAATGTTCCCGCGTGGCCCAGGAGCAGAGTCGCAAGTAGAGAATCGAATTACGAGTTTGTTCGAGATTCGAACGTCACCGTCCGCGGGGAGGGGCCGGCATGATCTCGACGACGACTTGCACTGTTTGCGGCTGCGTTACCCGAACCGAGGCGTCAGGCACACGGACCCTCGCAGCCACACGGAACGTCGCACGGGCGTTCATGATCGACACAGGTCCCGCCTGCGCCTGCAGAACCTGCTCAACCCGTGAGTCGGGCCCACTGATCTCAACGGTCGGGGGGACCACCGTCGTTTTCCCTCTGACAAAACCAGGCGCTGGTTCGCCAGTCGTCGAGGCGGCGACCGTGACGAGCCGTTTCGCCAGACGCTCGAAATCGAGGTCGAGGGTCGATGGCGTCACTTGCGTGACGCCGATGCCCGCGGGCGCTCGCACATTGTCGGGGCTGAGGTGAAAACGTCGTAACCCCGATCGCAGGCCAGTGAGGTCGAGCACGACGCTGACCTCGCGCGGCTCCAATCGGGACACACTGTCGGACGGTCCACGCAGGTGGACGTCAAGTGCCTCCGGTGCCGCCCCGACCAGCACCATCTCCTGCGGTACGCCCGCGATGACGAGCGGGACTCGAAGGCTGCGCTCGAAGGCGCCCCCTGACAGACGGTCGCGCGACAGCGGCGGGGCGTGCCTCTGCAGATACGTGGTGACTCCCACACCTGCTGCGAGCAGGACGCCCACGACGGCAAGGGGAACAATCCACGTTCGCCGAATGCCACGCGTCGACCGGGAAGAAGCGAGAGCCGCCGTCGGACTCGCGATCTCAGAGGTGGCTGATGGCACCGCGCCTTCCGCGGCCGAACTGAGCCTCGCAATGAACTGGTACCCGCGCCGCGGCCAGGTCGCGATGTAATCGGGGTCTTCCGCAGAGTCGCCGAGCGCGCGCCGGATCGTGGCGATGTTCTGGCTGAGTGTCTCGTCGCTGACGAACGTGTCAGGCCATACGGACCGCAGAAGATCGTCCTTGTCCACAACCCGTCCGGCGTGTCGTACCAGGACGAGGAGCGTCTCGACGGCTTTCGGCGTCATCGCCACCGGCTGACCATCGCGCCAGAGACGACGCTTTCGAGCATCCAGCGTGAAGGGACCGAACCGGTACTCTTGTCCCCCCTCCATCAATTTCACTGAATCTTTCACGGTATTTCACCGGTTTCTTCAAGCCGTCCGGACGGTCCGTCTGTCAACGTCAATAACGCCAGCAGCACGGCGCTGACTTTGGGCGGACTGAAGGGGATTGACCATGACATGCACCACCGTGTGTGCCGCCGCTATCGTGGCGACACTCCTGCACGCCGAACGCTCGAATGCGTTCGCCGGCACTCCTGCGGCCGCTGAATCCTATCCGATCCTGCTCGTATCCGCCGATGACGCGCAGGCGCCCTCGGGCAGCGCCGCACCCGCGGCGAACGCCGATCTGCCTGCCAATCTCGTCGTGCCGCCGACGCTCCGGCCGCTGTTGACGAAGATGTGGACGCACTCGCAGACCTTCCGGCGGCAGTGCGCCCGTCTCCGCGCTGAGCCGCGCCTCGTGGTCCGTGTCCACACGGATGCCGCTGGCGCCCCGCGGGGTGGCCAGGCCACCACGCAGATCGAACGCGGCGCGACAGGACTCGTGGCCGACGTATATCTCGAGCTCGCGAACCGCAACGCCTCGAGCGACTGGACGGAGCTCATCGCCCACGAGTTCGAGCACATCATCGAACAGCTGGATGGCCTGGACCTGTCTCGATTGGCTCGCGTGTCGCCCGACACCGTCTGGGTGACTGCCGGGCGTCAGGTGTTCGAGACGCAGCGAGCCAGGTACACCGGGCGGGTCGTCGCCGCGGAAGTCGTGAGGGCGGAGTAGGAGTCGTATGGCTACCTGGTCGGTTCCGACGGCGGCCGCGGCGGCGTGCAGCCTGCTCCTCGCCGCGTCGTCGACACAAGGACAGGCCCCGTGCTCGCTCGGTGCGATCCCGCAGCGAAGTGCCGATGCCCGCGAGCTGGGCGCGCCGAGTATCAGCGCCGACGGACGGTTCCTGGCGTTCGCGTCGCGTGCTCGCCTGCTGTCGTCGTCCACAGGGACCGGAAGCAGCATCTACGTGCTCGACCTGATGACGCGCACGTTGACGTTGGAGAGTCCGCACACCGGCGGTTCGCTGTCGGCCGAAGACGGCCGCAGCCCGAGCATCAGCGGGGACGGCCGGTTCCTGGTGTTCGACTGGGTCGGCACGCCCGCCGGCGCGAGCGATTCGACCGCGCACAGGCAAATCATGCTCCGCGATCGCCTGCTCGGGGAGACGCGCATGCTCAGCGTCGACGAGCGTGGCGTACCCGGCGATCGCGACAGCAGCAGTCCCGTGCTGAGCGCGGATGGCGGGGTCGTCGCCTTCGAATCGGCTGCGACCAATCTCGTGGCAGGCCTCGACGTGAATGGCGAGGCACGCGACGTCTATCTCGTGGTGGTCGCTACCGGCGCGATCTCGCGCGCGAGCGTCGACGATGGCGGACGGCAGCGCGAGGGGGCGAGCTTCTCGCCGGGCATCAGCGCTGACGGTCGGTACGTCGTCTTTACGTCCGACGCGACGCTCGACGAGGCGGCCGTACCGGCGCACGCACCGACCGATCGTGTCGACGCGCGCAGGCGTGACGTGTTCGTGCGCGATCTGGCGCGCGGCATCACGCGGCGGGTGAGTCGACGGACGGATGGCCGCGAGCCGAACGGCGCGAGCTTCCTTCCCGCGATCAGCGGCGACGGACGCTGGGTGGCTTTCGTCTCGACTGCCACCGACATCGCCGCTGGCCACACCAACGGCGTCTGGAACATCTATCTGCACGATCTCCAGACGTCCACCACGACGCTCGTCAGCCGCAGCGCGGACGGCGTTGCGAGCGATGGTCCGAGCACGCGGCCCGTCCTCTCCGGGACCGGGCGCTTCGTGGTGTTCGAGTCCGAGGCGTCCAACCTCGTGTGCGGAAGGCGATGCCGCCCGCCGGACTGGGACGTCAACCTGCTGCCCGATGTGTTCGTCTTCGACCGGGACGATCGGTCGATCGTGCGTCTGAGCGCCGATCCGCACGCCGGCTGGATGGAGCCGAGTGGATCGCCGGCCGTCGATGGCAGCGGACGCGTCATCGCGTTTGCGTCGCGTCATCCGATCGCGCCCGACGACACCGGCAACGATTTCGACGCGGTCGTCGCCACCTGTAGCTTCCGCCTTTAGGCGGCACTTCCGGCCTTTAGGCCGATCGATCGGATTACAGATTTGTTCCGTTCAATGGTGATCGCAGAAATGGGCGCACTGCCGGCTCTGCACGAACTGGTTGAGCGCTCCCTGGGAGTCGTTCAGGAAATAGAGCCGGGCGACGTTGTCCAGGTGGTACGTGTTGACGAACCGCGTCGCGCATGCGAGCTGGTCCTGGTAGGAGTGATCGGTGAATCTTGGGAGTCCCTGATCCTTCAGGACGACATCCGCGAAGTATTGCGTCAGGCCTTCGTTGAGGAACGAGTCGCAATTGCAGAGTGTCACCGTTCTATTGGGCACGAGCATCTGCGTATTCGGATCCAGCTGGATGGCGCACCGTCCCGTCGGCGAGTATTTGTGAATCGCTTCGTGGAGCGCATGCCCGAACTTCGAATCCCGGGGTAAGTGAATCGCGTCGGTCGGCCGGTCGTAAAACCCGCCGATCCTCTTGCCACGCTCCGCCGGCGCGATGCCGGCCCGCCTCTGGGCATCCTGAAAGTCTTCGTCTCGCACATGGACCGTGAATCTGTCGCGATTGCGCAGGTCCGTGGGCTGCGTCCGCTGCTCCCGCTGCTGGCGCAGGTACGGCATCAGCGTCGGACTCCCCTCGATGATGGTGCGCAGCAAGGTCAGCTGACTGGCGTTCGCCGTCGTGTCGCCCGTGACGCCGGCTGTTTGTGCGCTCAGTCGTGCCTGCGTCACGAGGAAGTACACGCGCTGCCGGAGATCGTCTGCACGCCGCGGCAGGAACTGTTTCGTCGCCTCGATGTTGCGGCGGACCTCCTTCACGTAGGTCAGCGTGCTCGCGATGTCGCTCTCGGCGGCCCTCTGCCGCTGCAGGAGCGCCTCGTACTTCTCGGTGTCGCGCAGCAGGGCAGGGATGAAACTGTTCGTCAATTCGACGAACGCGATCTGGTGTTTGAGTGCGTCCGCGTCGTCCACTTGCTGGAGATAGGCTCTGGCGGCCAGCCTGAGGCTGCGCTGCAGCCTCTCGAGGCGCTTGGGGATGTCGGTGTGGCCGGACGCCATCTGCTGCTGGATGCGCTGGACGAGTGGATCCTCCTGAACAAAGAACGGCGCGACCTGTACGGCATGCTCTATCGAGGGCACCTGCCCGGCCTCGAATTGTTCAAGGACCGCGCGGCTGCGCTCGGCCAACTTCTCGGCGGCGTCTTCCCGCGCCAGCGCGACATCGAGAGGCTCGTCCGGTTCGTCGGCCTTTTGACGCTGCACCACTGACGCTGGATGCCGGGCGCGTGCCCCTCCGTCCTGCTGCACCACGTGCGCCAGTTCGTGCGCCATCAGTTTCAGGCTGGCGGGCGATCGCGAAGACGAGGCTCCGGGGCCCAGCACGATGTGCGATCCCACGGTGTAGGCCTGCGCGTTGACGGCGCGGGCCGACGCGGCCGCCGTCGCATCCGCATGGATCCGGACGTGGTCGAAGTCGAATTGGAATCGCCGTTCGAAGTCGCTGCGCGTGACGCTGTCCAGCGGCTGACCGGGCGACCGCAGGACCTCGTCCACGACCGGCGGCGCCGTCACCGCCGCCGCCGGTGTCGCGCTGAGTGCCGAGATGCCTGACGCCACTGACGTTCGTTGCAGCGACGCGTGTCCTTCGTCCGCCTGTTCGCCTTTGCAGGTGTCGCAGCTTCCGCCGCAGGAGCACGTACGCGGCAGGCGCTCGTTCGACGGCATGCGCATCACGTGCTCGGCCACACGGTCGGCTTCACGCTCCAGCGGATCGTCCACGGCGCCGACGTCGAGCTTCGCCTGGATGGGGAGCCGGCGAGGGTGTCTGCCGGCGAGTTGCGCCGTCAGGGCGATGCGGTCGATGTTCCAGGGACGTGTCGGCGCAGCGAACTCATCGAGCGATCGCTGTTCCTCGGACGATTCCAGTTGCACCTGCGCCCTGGCCGGTGGTGCGGCCTTGTCGCGTGTGGATGGCTGTTTGCCGAGCGCCGCGCGAGCGACCACCTGTGCACCTCACCAGGTGGCCAGTCTACTCTCGTGCCTGTCTTACGGGAAATGGCGCTTCGCGAATGTGCGGCCCGAACCGGTCTTCAGGTCGCGTTCGAATTGCGCTGCGGCCACCGCCGTCCTGAATTCGAGCGACACGAGTAGGAACCACGGCCGATCGCGTGCGGTGTGCTCGTTTTCCCCTGCGTTGTGCCACTCGAGACATTTGGCAACGTTGGACGTCAGGCCGACATCGTGACGCCGCGGGTTGTGCGCGCTCCTCAGCACGTACACGAATCGCTTGTCGGGATTCATGCGGATTGAGATCGCACGGATCGATCCGCGTGAATCGACAGGGATTTCAGAGCGTTGTCTCAGGATGCAACCCGTTGTACGCGTTCCCTGCGTACCAAAGCGAGATCAGTGGATCTCAGAGTTCGCGCGCTTCGCGTGGTTCGTTCGGAACAGATTTCCTTTTGGGAAATCGCGGAAGGAGGTCCGACTTCGTCGGGACAGACTTCGCCTGTCTATGAGCTCGCCTGACCCAGACGAAGCTCGCCCGAAAGGGCGAGCGAAGTCTGGCGGAGAGAGTGGGATTCGAACCCACGGTAGAGTTTCCCCTACACACGCTTTCCAAGCGTGCTCCTTAAACCACTCGGACATCTCTCCGCTTTAGAATCAACGAGTTGCGGACGGCCTGGAACAGTGTAGCGCAAAACCCTCCTTCAAATCTCCTCGCTCTCGAATGGCGTGAGCGCGTCAATGGCGTGGATTCGCGGTTCGCGCTCAGCATTACAAATCGATGACGATGTCGCGAAGTGGCTGTGAGCAGCAGATGAGGAGGTTGCCATCAGCGGGCTTGTCGAGTGGCTCGGGTTCGCACGCTACTGCGCCCGAAACTAGCCTGTCGTGGAGATATTCCGCGTTTGACGAGTGGCACGACTGCGTCTCTGCGGCCCGAAATGATCTGCCCCGCTGTCGAAAGCGATACCAAAGTCTGATAGCTTGCGAAAACGTCGAGCGGCGACGATACTTACCCGCTTCGGTCACAAACATGACGCAACTGATCGAGTCGGTGCTCGGCGGCGGCGGCGAGATGGGCGCACGCATGCGCGCGTTCGACTGGTCGGCAACGCCGCTCGGTCCGGTGGAGCAATGGCCGCAATCATTGAGAGTTTGCGTGCGTATCGCGCTGGACTCCGCGCATCCGATGTCCATCGTCTGGGGGCCCGACCTCATCCTTCTGTACAACAACGAGAATCGGGCCATGTTTGGAGCCAAGGGCGCGACGGCGTTGGGTCGCAGCATACGGGACGTATTCCCCGAAATGTGGGAGTACACGGGGCCGATCTACGACAGAGCCATGAGGCAACGGCAGGCCACTGTGCTTGCTGACCAGCAACTCTGGCTCACTCGGGACTCGCTCGAAGAGGGCTACTACACGGTGTCGTTCAGCCCTATTCCGGACGACAGCGGTCACGTTGGCGGCGTGTTCGTGACGGGGATCGAGACGACGGGGCGCGTGATCGGCGAACGACGCCTGCAGGTGATCCACGATCTGGCATCCAGAACACAAGAGGTCCGGTACCAGGACGAAGTTTGGCGGGCCAGCGCGGCAGCTCTCGGCGAGCATCGACACGCCATCCCGTTCTCAATTCTCTATGCCTGCCGGCCCGGCGAGAACGCATCTCGAGTAGGCGCCAGCGTTGAACCCCATACGGTGGACCCTCCGATCATCGACTGCACCCGGCAGAATCTCTGGGGATTCGACATCGCGTTGCCCAAAGAGGGGCTAGTGGTCGATCTCGGCGAACGGGCATCGGTGCTTTCGACCACTGATTTGCCGGTACCTCTCAAGCACGCTGCCGTTCTGCCGATTCGATTCCGTGAGGACAGTGACCCGGCCGGGTTCCTCGTTCTGGGGATCCATCCGGGTCAGCGATTCGATGAGAACTACCGCCAATTCCTGCATCGGATCGCCGAACAGATTGCGATCGGACTGGCCAGCGCCCGGGCGTACGAGGACCAGCAGAATCGTGCGGACGCGCTGGCCGAAATCGATCGCGTCAAGACCACGTTCTTCAGCAACGTCAGCCACGAGTTCCGAACACCCTTGACGTTGATGCTGGGGCCGCTCGAGGACCTGCTGCGGGAAGCCGGCGAGCGCATCGGTTCGGAGGGTCATCAGCAGTTGGTGATGGTGCGCCGGAACGCACTCAGACTGCATAAACTCGTGAACACGCTGCTGGATTTCTCGCGTCTCGAGGCGGGACGCCTCCAGGCCATCTATCAGCCGACGGATCTGGCCGGCTTTACGTCGGACATCGCCAGCATGTTCCACTCGGCGATGAACAACGCCGGCCTGCGGTTCTTCGTCGAATGTCAGCCCATCCCTGAGCCGGTCTTCGTCGATCGCGGCATGTGGGAAAAGATCGTCTTGAACCTTCTTTCCAATGCGTTCAAGTTCACGGCCGAGGGCGGGGTGACGATCTCGCTGAGACCGGTGAACGGCGCCGTGGAATTGCAGGTCCGCGACACCGGCGTTGGCATTCCCGAGGACCAGCGCGACAAGGTGTTCGAGCGTTTTCATCGCATCGAGCGCGTAGCCGCCAGGACGCATGAAGGCACGGGGATCGGACTGTCGCTCGTGGAGGAGCTGGTCAAACTGCACGGCGGCGGCGTCGGCGTCACGAGCTCGGTTGGTTTCGGCAGCACGTTTACGGTGACGATTCCGCTTGGCAAAGAGCATCTGCCGGAGGAATCCATTCACGCTGAGCAGGCGTTCGCCTCGGGCAACGTTCAACCCGACACCTATGTCGAAGAGGCGCTCCGGTGGTTGCCGGACGGACCGCGGGGTTCTCCATCGCCGGTCGTCCAGGCCGCGAAACGGGAACTGATCGTGCTGGCCGATGACAACGCCGACATGCGCGACTACCTCATTCGCCTGCTCGGCGATCGATATGAGGTGCACGCAGTCGCTGATGGCCAGCACGCTCTGGAAGCCGTGTGGGCGTTGCGTCCTGCTCTGGTTCTGGCGGACGGCATGATGCCACGCCTGGATGGACTTGGCCTGCTGCGAGCCATTCGCGACGACTCGGCGATCTGCACAACGCCGGTGATCCTGCTGTCTGCGCGAGCCGGCGAGGAGTCGCGTGTCGAAGGACTCCAGGCCGACGCCGACGACTATCTCGTGAAGCCGTTTACGTCGCCGGAGTTGTTGGCGCGTGTG
>Ga0066903_100004379_pt1 | contig 11925 bp, 7 predicted proteins | sample PanSoiMetaGPlot1_FD_67491 | JGI IMG/M metagenome (GOLD analysis project Ga0066903, IMG submission 67491) | Tropical forest soil microbial communities from Panama analyzed to predict greenhouse gas emissions - Panama Soil - Plot 1 (version 2) | ecosystem: Environmental > Terrestrial > Soil >...
ATGCGGCCGCGCCAGCTGCGCGGCACCGTGATTGTCGATCTGTCGGCCAGCGTCAGCGTCGCGCTGCGATCGTCCGAGCGGAAGCCGCTGACGGCCGGCGCTGCGCCCTGCGCCGATTCGCCGAACCGCTTCGCAAGCGCCCCCACGACGCCCTCCAGGTCCTCTTCGTGGAAGCCGGCCGCCGCCAGCTTTTCGCTCCACGGAAGCGGCTCGCTCCACGCGCGATGACGCATCATGCGCACCACATCGAAGATGTCGAGCACATCGCCGCCGACGTCCATGTCGCCGAGGTGATCGCGGCTGACGAAGTACACCTGAGGCGGCTCGCCCCGGGGAACCGATTCGACCGTGCCGTCGCGGAGCTTGGCCGCGACGACGTAGTAGATCGCGTCGGGCGCAGCAGGCGGCGGCAGCTCGAGGCGGAACGTCGATCCTTCTCTGACGGCCTCGATCGTTCTATGGACCGGATCGCGATGCGTCCAGTACTCGAACGAGATCCGGGCCGGCGGGTCCGGCGCGCAAAACGGACGCACGGTGATCTCGAGTGGCGCGTCGACGAGGCTCGTGTAGTCGAATACGCCGGACTCGAACACGCTGCGCGGGTTGTACGCGCGGCTGTGCAGGTACGGGCCGACCTGCAGCGTGCCGTACCAGAGCTGCACCCCGCTGTGGACGCTGGCCGGAATGAACATTCGGGTCAATCGATAGTTGCGCAGAATCCAAGGAGTGAGCGCCAGCGTGGCACTCACGAGCAACGCGGCGGCGGGCGCCAGACGGCGCTGGCCTCGTGAGTCGACGGTGATCGCCCAGGCGGCGAGGAGCAGCGGCACCAGGATGAAATTCGGCCTGAACTGCGGCGCGAGTCCGAGCAGGACGCCGGCGAACGCGTACAGCAGCAGGCGGCCGCTGGCCGCGGCCCGGACGAACGCGAGGATGGCGGCGAGAAAGATCACGGTGCACACGGCATCGGACGATTGCGTCGACGCGTAAACGGTGTTGAACGACAGCAGACCGCTCAGCACGGCTGCGAGCACCGCGGTCCGAGGTTCGACCCAGTGGCCGGCTACTCTGTAGACGACGAGCGGCACGCACGCGTTGAGCAGCGCCTGCGCGGTCAGCGGAATCGCGGGATGGTCGCCGAACAGGCGGTAGAAAGCGGCGAGAAAGTACGCGTAGCCCCACGGCACATCCATCGTCGGAAACGGCCGGCCGGATGCGACCGCAAGCGCCAGCTGGTGGTAGTGATCGAACCCTTCGACGCCCCAGGGATGCGGCGCCCGCACGAAGATGAACGCGAGTCCGATGGCGAGGGCCGCGGCGCACGCGGCGTAGACCGTCGACTCCTGATCGAGCGCGCGCTCGAGACGCTTCACCGCTGCTGATCATACAGGACCGCGAACGCGCATGAAGCTGTCGGTCATCATCCCCGTCTACAACGAAGAGCAGACGATCGCCGAAGTTGTCGAGCGCGTGCTTGCCGTCGATCTCGGTGCGATCGAGAAGGAGCTGATCATCTCGAACGACGGTTCGAGCGACGGCACGCGCCGCGCAATCGGCGAGAGTCGCTGGGCCGGAGATACGCGGATCAGAGTGCACCACAACCAGATCAATCTCGGCAAGGGCGCGGCCGTCCGCCTGGGTCTGCACTACGCGACGGGCGACATCCTGCTCGTGCAGGACGCCGATCTCGAACTGGATCCGCAGGAATACACCCGGCTGCTGGCGCCGATCCTCGACGGCACGACTGAGGTCGTGTACGGGTCGCGGTTTCTCCGGCCGACGACGCCGATTGGCCTGCGCACGCGGATCGCCAATCGCGGCCTCACCTGGTTGACCAACGTCTTGTTCTTCGCGCGACTCACCGACATGGAAACGGCTTACAAGGTCTTCCGGCGGGAGGCGCTGGACACGATTCGGCTCCGATGCGTCGGCTTTGACTTCGAACCCGAGCTGACGGCGCGGTTGCTGATGGCCGGCCGCCGTATCGTCGAGGTCCCCATCGGGTACCGTCCGCGCCGGCGCGACGAGGGGAAGAAGATCCGCTGGACCGACGGCATCGACGCCGTTTACACGCTGCTCAAGTGCCGGTTCCAGCCGTCGCGACGGCCGTGAGCGCCGGGAATTCATTCTGGACGCCGCGGTCCCGCCGCGGTACGATGCACGAACTCCGCCGATGCTGGTAAATGTCGGCGCACCGTTTCTGGGCGCCCTGCTGCTGTCGCTGATCTTCGTACCGATCTGCCGCGCGGCAGCGACCCGGTACGGATTTGTGGCGCGGCCGCGCGACGACCGGTGGCATCGCCGACCTGTCGCACTGTTCGGCGGGGTCGGTATCGCCGCCAGCCTCTTCGTCACCTCGCTCATGTTTCAGGTTCCCGGCGAGCTCCCGGTGTTGACGGTGACGGCCGTCCTCATCTTCATCACCGGCGTCGTCGACGACGTCGTCAACCTGAAGCCGTCGACGAAGCTGATCGTCCAGATCGTGCTCGCGTCGGCGCTGCTGTTCTTCGACTACCGGTTGAACTGGATCCATTCCGAGACGCTGGATCGGCTCGTGTCGCTCGTGTGGGTGGTCGGCCTGACCAACGCGTTCAACCTGCTCGACAACATGGACGGGTTGTGCGCCGGCGTGGTGATCATCGTGAGTGCCGCGCTGCTGATCGATCTGCTGCCGGGATCGGGCGGCGCCCGCCTGATCTTCGAGGCGCGGTATCTCGCGGCACTGCTCGGCGCGACCGGTGGGTTCCTGGCGTTCAACCTGTATCCGGCGACGATCTTCATGGGCGACGGCGGCAGCATGCTGCTCGGCTTCAGCGTCGCCGCGCTGACGCTCAGCCCGGCGCACCAGACGGCGGGCCGGTCCGACGTGCTCTCCATCGTCGCCGCACCGGTCCTGGTGCTGCTGATTCCGATTTTCGACACGACGCTGGTGACGCTGTCGCGCTGGTTGTCCGGACGACGAGCGTCGCAGGGCGGCCGCGATCACACGTCGCATCGCCTCGTTGCGATCGGGCTGTCGGAGCGCCGCGCCGTCACGCTGCTGTGGGCGCTCGCCGCCGTCGGCGGCGCGCTCGGCGTCGCGGTCGATCATTTCGCGTATTCGTGGTCGGCGCTCGCCGCTGGCGTTATCTTCCTCCTCGGTATGATCCTGTTCGCCGCGTATCTGGGCGGGATCCGGACCTACGACGAGGCCGACACCCGTGCGGCCCAGGGCGCGATCACGCCGCTCATCGTCGAGTTCATGTACAAGAGACGTGTCGCCGAGGTGCTGCTCGACTTCTGCCTCGTGACGATCTGCTACTACGCCGCGTATCGCATGCGCTTCGAGGATCCCGAAGAGTTCATGCGCAACTTCGTGTACTTCCTGCGATCGCTGCCGGTCGTCGTCGCATGTCAGATGATCGCGTTTTTCGCGGTCGGCATCTATCGCGGGGTGTGGCGGCACTTTGGCATGGTCGACACGCTCAACGTGGCCAAGGGCGTGTTCTTCGGGACGGTCAGCGCGCAGATCGTCATTCTGTACGTCTATCTTTTCTTCTCCTATTCGCGGACGGTGTTCGCCATCTATGGCATGCTGATCCTGACGGCCGTCACCGTCTCGCGCGCCTCGTTCCGTCTCGTCGGCGACTTCATGCGCCGGCAGCGCCGCTCGGGGCGGCGCGTGGTTATTTACGGCGCCGGTGACGGCGGCACGCTCGTGCTCCGGGAGCTGCTCGCGCAGGACGCGGACAACGTGCGGATTGTCGGCTTCATCGACGACGATCGGCGGAAGGCCGGCATCCGCGTGCAGGGCTATCCGGTGCTCGGCGGCTTCGCCGCGCTCACCGTGCTGCTCGAGTCGCACTCGATCGACAGCGTCGTCGTCAGCGCGCGCAGCATGGCGCCCGAGCGGTTAAACAACCTCGAGGTGCTGTGCACCTCTTCGCAGGTGGCGCTGTCGCGCCTTCAGGTAGCCCTGCAGCCTATCGTCGAGGCGCAGGCGCCGCGGCCCGTATCCACCTCCAGAGCCGTGCTGCACCAGATTCGGCCCTGATGCACGTGCCGCCCGCGGTCGGCCCATGACATCCGCTCCCCTCGTCAGCGTCGTCCTGCCCGTCTTCAACGAAGAGGCGCTGCTCCAGGAGCTGCACAAGCGGATCACCGACGTAATGCGGTCGATGAACGTGTCGTACGAGCTCCTGTACGTCAACGACGGCAGCGTCGACGGCTCGTGGCGACGAATCTGCGAAATCGCCGCCGCCGATCGCCATGCCCGGGGCATCAATCTGAGCCGGAACTTCGGCCATCAGGTGGCGATCACCGCCGGCCTCGATGAGGCGCGGGGCGACGCGGTCATCGTGATGGATTCGGACCTGCAGGATCCGCCGAATGTCGTTCCGTCGCTCTACGCGAAGTTTCTCGAGGGGTTCGACGTCGTGTACGCGCAGCGCCGCCGCCGGGCTGGCGAAACGTGGGTCAAGCGGGCAACCGCCAAGGCATTCTATCGAATGATGCGGCGCCTGACGAGCGTCGACCTGCCGGTGGACGCCGGAGACTTCCGGCTGATGTCCCGCCGAGTCGTCGACGATCTGCGGAAATTTCCGGAGCATCACCGGTTCCTGCGCGGGCTGACGTCGTGGGTCGGCTACAGCCAGGCGGCCGTGCCCTACGACCGCGATCCGCGGTACGGCGGCGTGACGAAGTTCTCGACTGGCAAGATGATGGTGTTCGCGCTCGACGGGATCACCAGTCTGTCGATTCGGCCGCTGCGGCTCGCGTCCCACCTCGGGCTGCTGCTGTCGGCCGCCAGCTTCGCGGGCATGGCCGGCATCATCATCTACAAACTGGCCGGAGGCCAGGGACTGATTCCCGGCTGGACGTCGCTGTTCGCGGCCGCGCTGTTCATCGGCGGCATCCAGCTGCTCGCCCTCGGCCTGCTCGGCGAGTACGTCGGCCGGATCCACGACGAAGTGAAACGCCGGCCGATCTACCTCGTTCGCGATCGCGTGAACGTCGACGACATGACAGCGGCGCCGCTGCACGCCCTCAAATGACCGTCAGCTCGTTCGACGCGGTTGCCGCCGACTACGAAGCGGCGCTCGACGATCCCTGGCGCCGCCGCTTTGCGGGCAGCGACGCGTTCTTCATTCATCAGAAGTGCCGCGCGATGCTGCGTCGGGTTGCGCGCGACAACGACGCACCGGCGCGGCCGTCCGCGCTCGATGTCGGGTGCGGCAAAGGACCAGCGGTCGCCTTTCTCGGCCGCCACTGGCGCCCGTTCGGCACCGACGTCTCGCACGAGATGCTGAGGCGGTCCGACGGCGGCCTCAGGCTGGCCGTGCAGGAACCGTTCGCGCTGCCGTTTGCAGACAACACGTTTGACGTGGTCTTCGCGTTCTGCGTCTACCATCACGTGCCGGCCGGCGACCACGTCCGCCACGCACGCGAGATGCTGCGCGTCGCCAGGCCCGGCGGGCGGATGTTCGTCTTCGAGCACAATCCGTACAATCCCGTCACACGAGTCGTGTTCGGGCGAGCCGCCGTCGATCGAGGTTGCACGATGATCGCGCCTGCGGCGCTGCGGCGGACGCTGGACGCTGCGGGCCTCGTCGATCTCGAGACCGAGTATGTCCTGTTCCTGCCTCAGGTGCTGGCTGAGCGAGCGGCGGGCGCCGAAGCGGCGCTGCGCCGGCTGCCGATCGGCGGGCAATACGGCGTGACCGGGCGCAAGCCCGTGTCGTTACGAAGCCGCTGAGTCGATCGGACGAGTGAGCCCGGGTCCGCCCGCGGCCAGGTAGCCGCGGCTCGCGCCGTCCAGAGTCGGGCTGACCCAGAAGGCGTACAGCCGCGCGCCACGCACGACGAACCGGAACCGCACACTTGCTCCCGCCACGCTCGCAAGCGATCCGCGCGCCCAGGTGACCGGCAGGCGCGTCCCGTCGTCGCGGACGGCGCCGCAGTTCGCCGCGGAGAACGGCTGCAGCACCCGCCCGCCTTCGTCGAGCACCTCGACGCGAATCTCGCCGCCCCGCGCGTCCGCGTTCACGAACAGATGGCCGCCGGAGAATCGTACCGGCCGAGTCGTGATCGATCGCATGCCGGCGGCCGGCCAGACGCGATAGGCCCGAGCGTCAGCGGCGGGCTCGGCGAGCGACGCGAACCCGTCGCGGCGCAGCATCGCGAGTCCCGTGCTGCACACGCCGGGCAGATCGGTGCCGGGCACGCCGCGCCGCCCGCTCACGTAGAAATAGAGCCGGTCGCCGACGATCTGGCACACGCCTCCAGTCGATTGCACGTTGGCCCAGTTCCAATCCCCGACCTGCTCCGATACGCCGATAAACGGGCGGCGGTCGGGGCGATGCCAGTGAAAACCGTCACGGCTGTAGCCCGCGACGATGTCGTTGGGTTTCTCGCGGATGTTGGTCTCGCCGCGCCAGATCGTGAACAGGCCGAGCAGCAGGCTCTCGTAGCCGACGCAGTCGAGGTTGTAAAGCTGCGCGGGCACGTTGTATTCAGGCCGCCGGGGATCGCGCGCGTCGGCGCCGACCCATACGGCTGGCTCGCGCTTCCGCCATTCGGCGCCGGCGCCGAATTCGCGCGTCTCCCAGTAACGGCGCATCCGCGTGCCCTCGACGATCTCATCGCGGATGCTGAACACCCACATCGCGCGGAACGGGTTGTAGAACAGCGTCGTCCGATCGAGCACCCAGCCGCTGTTGCCTCGCCGGCGCCAGTGGATGCCGTCGGGCGACGTGTAGAGCTCCATTCGAAAGTCGTCGAACACCGCCAGCTTGAAGCGCGCGGCCGGATCGGTCTCGAAGCCGTCCAGCCAGACCGTTGACGAGTCTCGGCGGACGTTCAGCGTGATGTTGGTGCCGGGCACCACGTCGAGCGCCGGTTTGTCCCACACGAGGCCGTCGTGCGACGTCGCGTAGCACACGTTCTGCCCGTAGCCGCCCATGTACCAGATTTTGAAGAGCCGATCGCGCGAATCGTAAAACGCGCCGTCGCTGAACGGCATCGCCGCCGGGTTCGGATGCGTGTGCGTGCGCTCGGCGTACTCGTCGTATTTCTCCCATTTCGTCGTCGGCGAGAGCACCGGATTGCCGTGGTAGTAGGTGGCCGCGTGGTAGGTGCGCTCGAGCATGTTCTCTTCGATCAGGAAATCGTCGACGAACAGCTGACGTCCCACGTCGATCGGAATGACGCGCGGCGGATCGGCAAGATACGGCGGCAGGACCGGCGCGTCCGGCAGCGATCGCAGCGGCGGCGGCCAGGGCGTGCTCAGCCTGATGCCGTTGTAGAGCAGCTCGCCTTCCGCCGCGGCGGCCGCGGCGTGAGCGCGCGGCGCGCACGCGGCGGCAAGCGCGCCCGCGGCGCAGCGCAGGAACGTGCGCCGGTCGATCCGTTCGCCGCCGTCCGTCATCGAAGAGCGCCCGACATGCGTAGTGTAGAATACGTCATCCCTCGATGATCAGCCGGCTCATCGCGGCGCTCGCGATCGTGAGCGCCGTGCAACCGACCGCGCCGGTGGTGCGCGCGCAATCGCCGTCGTACACGGTTACGGTCTCCATCGCGCCGGCGCTGAAGCGGCTGGACGGCCGCGCGCAGATCCGCTGGCGCAACGCGACGACGAGGACGGCCGGCGAGATTCAGCTGCATCTCCTCTCCAACTCCCGGCCGACCGGATCGATCGCGCTGACACGCCTGCGCAACATCTCCGACGATCGCGATCTGCTGGGAGCGGCGCAGCCGCTCGCGGCCGGCGGCCAGCGGGGCGCGTCGGTTTTGCGAGTCCAGCTGCCGCGCGCGATCGATCCCGGAGGCGAGCTCGCCATCGACGCACAATGGAGCGCGGCGCTGCCGGACGACGCCACGCGAGACGACGTCGTGCTGGCGGAGCACTGGTATCCACAGCTTGCCGTGTTTACCGAGGGCGGCTGGAGCGCGCATCAGGATCCCGCGCGATCGTACGTCTTCGCGAACGCGGCTGCGTATGACGTGACGATCGACGCACCCGACGGCTGGGATGTGGCGGCGGCTGGGCGAGAGGCAGCGCCGGTGAGCGGCGCGCGCGGCCGTCGATTCGTTCAACCCGATGCCAGTGACTTCGCCTTCGCCGTTGGCCGATCCTGGATCGCGCGCCGCTCGCGAGTGGAGCGGCCCGGCAGGGATCCGATAGAGCTGCGGCTGCGGCTTCAGCCCGAGCATGCGGCACAGGCCGATCGCATCGAGGCCGACGTCCGCGCGGCGTTCCAGCGCGACTTTTCGACCATCAATCCGTATCCGTACGCGGATCTCACCATCGTCGATCTGCCGTGGCCGTCGCGCGACGAGCGTCGCGTCTTTCCCGGTCTCGTCACGCTCACGACGCGTTGGATTGCACCGTCGCGCGTGACGGAGCTCGAGAACGCGCTCGCGCGAGCGATCGCCGCGCAGTCCTGGCAGTCGGTGGTCCTTGCCGACGCCGTGGCGAGTCGGTGGCTCGTCGACGGGTTGTCGGCGTACGCCGCCGTTCGTCTGTCCGAGCCGCTGGTGCAGCGCCAGCTCCAAAGCACCGACCCCGACGGCTTTCTGACGGCGAGATTCTTCGGCGACTTCGTTCCGTACGCCATCCGAGCCTTTCGCGTGAACGATGCGCTCGGGCACGACGGATCGGCCGACGTCCGGTCCGCCCGCGCGCTGCAGACGCTCGAGCGCTACCTCGGCCAGCCGACGTTCGAGACCGTGCTCAGCGAGTACGCGCGTCAGTTTCAGTTTGCGCATCCAACGGCTGACGACTTCGTGCACGTGGCCGAGGGCGTCAGCGGACGCGATCTCCGCTGGTTCTTCGACGAAGCGCTCGGAGGTGCGCAACAGTTCGACTACGCAGTCGGGCGCGTCGAGACCGGGCCTGTCGGGCCGCCGGCGCGGTACCGCACCACAATCACGGCCGCGCGCGTGGGCGACGGCGTCTTCTCGGGTTCCTCGCGGCCGCCGATCGGCGGTTTCCAGTCGGGCCGTGCGGTCGAGATCGCCGCGGCATTTGCGGACGGCACGACGCTGCACGACGTCTGGGACGGCCGAGCGCGATCGACGACGTTCACCTACGAAAGCCTCGCGCCGATTGCATCCGTGTCGGTCGACCCCGGTCGCGTGCTCGCGCTTGACGTCCGCCGCACCAACAACAGCTGGACCGCTCGGCCGACGCGAACGCCAACCTCGCTCCGATGGGCGGCGCGGTGGATGACCTGGCTTCAGAGCATGCTGCTGACGTACGGTCTGCTCGTGTGACGGCGACGCGAATCGCTGCGAGCGAGGCGATCTTCCTCGTCCTCGTCGCCTCGCTCCCACTCATGCGCCCTGTACTGCTTCAGGTGCGCACGTTCACGATTCCGCCGGCCGACTTCATTTTCGTGCTGGCGGCCCTTGCGGCGCTCGTTGACGTCGTCGCCGGCAGAAGAACCCCGCCGCGCTCGCCCATCGTCGTCTGGGTCGCCGTGTACGCGGCCGCGGTGGCGATGTCGACGCTGCTGTCGATCGATCGTCCGCTCAGCACGATCAAGTTCGCCGGCGACCTCTATCTCTTCGGGCTGGCGGGGCTCGCGCTCGTACATGTGCGATCGCTCGCGGCGCTGCGGCGGGCGCTGCTCGCGTGGACGGCTGGCGCCGTCATCACGGTCGCGGCCGGCGCCGTCGGCCTCGGCATGTTCCTCGCCGGCGTCCGCGATCCGTTCGACGGCAATCCGTTTCTGAGCGCCCACGGCAGTCTTCCCGGCGGAACCTATCCGCGGGTCATGGGTCTCTTCCTGAACCCGAACATGTACTGCGCGTATCTCGTCGCCAGCCTGGCAATCGTGCTGACCGCGCATCGAGCGGGCTGGATGCCGCGGCGCGCCGCGTCCGTGCTCGGCGCGGCCATCGTGGCCGCCGGCGCGATGTCGCTGTCGCCTGGTTTCGGCGGCATGCTGATCGTGGTCGCGTTCGCCGTCGCCGGCGCGTGGAAAGATGTGCAGCCCCGCCTCGTTAAAGCGGCGATTGTGGCGTGCGCGGTCGGCGCCGCGGCTTTCTTCGTCGCCATCGTCGCGTCGCCCGAGGCGGGTACTGGCCTGTCGCTGCACGGCCTGCGGCCATCGTCGCGGCTGCTGGCGTGGACGGGCGCCATCAACGCGTTTCCGGCGCACCCGTGGTTCGGCAAGGGCGTCGGCGTCGACGTCGTCGCGATCCGCTACATCAATCCGTCGGGCGAAAGCGAGGTGCTGACCGACGCGCACAACACGTGGCTGAGCGTCCTCGTGCAGTGCGGCGCGGTCGGGTTTGGCGCGCTAACCGCATTGATCGTGGCGCTGGTGCGCGGCGCGCGCGGTGGTGGCGAAGACACGGCCGTCTCCCGCGTCGTCTCTGGCTTGCTGGTCGCCTTCCTCGCAGGGTTTCTGTATCAGAGCCTTTCGGGATCGTTCGAAAACACGCGCCACGTCTGGATGCTCGTCGGACTGCTCGCCGCGGCGACCGAGATCCGCGGCGAGGGTGATACGGTTGTGTAGTGGCGGACGCCAATGTGCGGCATCTGTGGTGAGCTGAGATTCGACGGCGCGCCCGTGAACGCGGCGCGGCTGATCGCGATGCGCGACCAGCTGGTACATCGCGGTCCGGACAGCGACGGCGTATTCGTCTCGCCGCGCGCCTCGGCAGGCCTCGCCTTCAGACGCCTGCGCATCATCGATCTGACGCCGAACGCCAGTCAGCCGCTGCCGAACGAAGACGGCGCGGTGCAGATCGTGTTCAACGGCGAGATCTACAACTTCAAGGAACTTCGCAATCGCCTGACCGCGGCCGGCCACCGGTTCAGATCCCAGAGCGACACCGAGACGATCGTGCACCTGTACGAGGAGAAGGGCGCCGACGCCATTCCCGACCTCGACGGCATGTTCGCGATCGCGATCTGGGACGAGCGCGCCAATCGCCTCACGCTGGCCCGTGACCGCGCGGGAAAGAAGCCGCTCTTCTACTTCTGCGGTCCGCGTTTCGTTGCGTTTGCGTCGGAGATGAAGGCCTTCTTCGCGCATCCCGAGATCGCGATGGAGATCGATCGCGAGGCGGTGCCGTACTATTTCCTCCACGGCTACGTGCCGGGGCCGGAGACCTTCTACAGCGACGTGCGGCAGCTGCCTCCCGGCTCGGTGATGACCGTGGACGGCCCGGGCCGGACGACGCTGCGACGCTACTGGCAGATCGAGTTCCCGGTTGAATCGGCGGTGCGGCCGATCCCTGCGGCCGACGCCGCGGCGGGCGTGCGCGCGCGGCTCACGCGCGCCGTCGAGCGGCGCCTGGTGAGCGACGTGCCGCTGGGCGCGTTTCTCAGCGGCGGCCTCGACTCGACGATCGTCGTCGGCCTCATGAGCGGCCTGATGCGCGAACCGGTGAAAACGTTCAGCATCGGCTTCGACGGCGACGCCTCGTACGACGAGACCGAATTCGCTCGCATCGCGGCCCGCCGGTTCGGGACGGAGCACACGGAATTCCGGGTGGCGCCCTCGGCGCTCGATCTCATCGACATGCTCGTCTGGCATCACGACGGCCCGTTCGGTGACTCGTCCGCCATCCCGACCTACATCGTCTCGAAGCTCGCGCGCGCGCACGTGACCGTTGCGCTCACCGGCGACGGCGGCGACGAGGTGTTCGCCGGGTACCGCCGCTTTCGGGCGGCCGTGCAGTCCGAGCGAGTGCCCCGGCTCGCCGCGATGGCGGCGCGCGCCCTGTTTGCGGCGCTGCCGGCGTCCGCGCACGAGCGGAGCCGGCTGTCGGATGCGCGGCGGTTCGCCGCCGCGCTGGCACTGCCGATCGACGAGCGCGTCACCATGTGGAACGCGCCGTTCTTCGCCGACCTCGACGGTATGCTCGATCCGGCGTTCGTCCGGTCGATCCGGCCGATCGACAGGCTGCACTACATCGCGGCCGAGCGGCCGC
>Ga0066903_100004380_pt1 | contig 11920 bp, 12 predicted proteins | sample PanSoiMetaGPlot1_FD_67491 | JGI IMG/M metagenome (GOLD analysis project Ga0066903, IMG submission 67491) | Tropical forest soil microbial communities from Panama analyzed to predict greenhouse gas emissions - Panama Soil - Plot 1 (version 2) | ecosystem: Environmental > Terrestrial > Soil >...
TCCTCCGCGAGCAAGCTCGGAATCCCGTCGGCCGCAAACGATCAGAGCGGCCGCCTACGCTCCGGCCGAGGAGCTCCCCGTCCCACTCCGCTCCTGGCGTTGCGCCTCGACTCCGCTTCGATGGGCTTCCGGACGGAGCCGAGCATTTATGAGATGCGCTCTAGCGGGTCGCGAGATTTTCGAGCGCCGCGGAGCTGCCACCCTCGATTCGCACGGTCTTGCGGCGGCCGGTCTCGCCGCGCACGATGCTGACCGCCGCGCGGCGGACGCCGAACGCGGCGGCGAGCGCTTCGACCACCGCCGCGTTCGCCGCGCCGTCGACCGGCGGCGCCGTCACCGCGACACGCAGCCGGTCGCCGATCGCGGGCCCGACCGCCACGCGCGACGCGCGCGGCACGACCTGGATGTCGAACACCAGCCCGCCGCCCCGGATGTCGCTGCGCATGGTGGCGATGCTAACCCGCCGCTGCCGCCCGTCGTCAGCCAGCGACAGTCGCGTCAGCTTTTGACCAGTCACGAGGCGTCGCCGTCATGACGCCTGTCACCGCCACCACGTAGATACGCCGGGTTAGCCGCCGCCTGGGCAGCCCGCGCTCCCTGTCACGCCGATTGCACTTGGCAGCGCCCCGTCGTCAAACCTGCCGCCCGGAGGCGTTCACTCATGCGTATCTTCCCTTCTCGCACATGGTTCCTGCTGCCGCTGCTCGCGGCGCCGCTCGGCGCCTGCCACAACGATCCGATCGATCCCGCGCAGCTGGCTGATCTGGTCGCGGCGCATGCGCGCGAGGTGGTCCACCAGTCTGGCGGCGGCGTCGGCTTCACGCAGGACAGCAACTCGGGCCTGAGCAAGATCACGACCGGCGCAAGCAACGCGACCAGCGGCGTGATGGGCGCGATGCCGTCGCCGGTGCCGCCCGCGATGGCGAGCGCGATGAACGACAGTCCGCTGGCCGCCGCGATGGCGGGCATGGATTCGATGCTGACGACCGAGGAGCAGTTCGACGAGACCGCCGATCGCCTCAAGACCTGGCTGCGCGAGCGCGTGCTGGCGGACGCCAATCTGGAATCCAAGACCGACGACGAGGCGATCTACCTGCTGCATCCCGATCCGACCTGCCGGCGCCTGCTGACCGCGGACGATCCGCCCGGCACCGTGCCCGATCTGAACGCGACCTGCGTCGATCAGCTGACGCGCCTGCAGGTGCGCGTCTCGCTGCGCGCGGACGGCGACGGCGGGCGGCTGGGGATCCTGATCGGACCGGACCGCATCGAGCTGTCGGTGTTCATCATTCACTCCGACCTGATCGCGCTGGAGATGGACCTGCCGAACGCCTATCAGGCGACGCAGGTGATCGACCAGACGCTGGGCAGCAGCAGCCCGTCGCCCGCGCGCTTCGACGCGCTGGCCGGCAAGATCCGCCTCGCCATCCACAAGGACGGCGAGAAGAAGGTGACGTTCAGCGGCTCGGTGCTGGACGCGATCCACATCGGCACGATCGATTCGGCGGGCGGGGTCGGCCCCGACGTCAAGCTCGGCGCCAGCGATCCGACGATCGCGGTCACGGCCGACGGCACGGTTCAGGCGCTCACGGTCAAGGTCGACATGGGGGCGCTGGACGTCCTCGGGGACTGGGATCCGATGGGCGTCGCTTCTCCCAACCGCGACCTGCACGTGCAGGTCGGCGGCGTCTACGGCCAGGCGACGTTCACCGAGGCCAGCGACGACATCGTCGCGACCAACGTCGGCATCGGCGCCACCACCATCGACGCGCACGGCGCCCGCATCTTCGACCTCGGGCTGAACCCGAACGACATGCGCCGGTTCGACGCGCGCGTGTTCCTAAACGCCGCCGGCCAGCCCGAGGTGCAGCTGACGCCGCGCTTCGATCTCGACCTCGGCTTCCACCTGGGCGTGGTCGCGTCCGAGTACACGACGCCGCCTCCGTCGTACGTCCTCGACGAGACCTACCGCGTGCTGCTCGACAACGGCGGCGCCACGACCAGCGTGGCGGCGGTGCCGGCGTCGTCCACCTTCGGCGGCGGCGTCAAGGTGACGGCCGGAACGCTGACGATCTCGTCGACGGCGGCGGCGCAGCCGGTCGTGGTTCCGACCGGCAAGTGTCTGACGGGCGGCGCGACCGTTCCCGCGGGCGCGCACCCGGTGCTCGGCGCGTTCTCGGTGGTCGACTGCAACTGATCCGCAATCGAAATCGATGGGTGGGTCGGGTGGCGGTGGTCGGTGGAGGGCGGCGTCGTCGTCGCCGTTCCGACAGTCGGGACTGGTCCCCGGCTGCGGCGGCGGCGGCGACGCAGGCGGGGGCCCCCATTCCTGCCAGAGCAGCGCCTTCACTCTGGCCGGAAGCCGACCGAAGCGGAGTCGACGCGCAACGCCAGGGAGCGGAGTGGGACGGGGAGCTCCTCGGCCGGAGCGTGGGCGGCCGCTCTGATCGTTTGCGGCCGACGGGATTCCGAGCTTGCTCGCGGAGGACGAGGAGCTCCCCGTCCCACTCCGCCCTCGACGTTGGCCGAGCGGAGCGCCTAGCCGACGGCCAGTAGCAGCGCCGCGAACAGCGCCACGATGACGGCGGTCGAGGCGGGCCGCATCCGCGCCAAGGCCGGCAGCAGCAGCGCGCCTGCGATTGACGCCAGCACCAGGCCGCCGACGTGCCCGCCCACGACGTGCGCGGTCTGGGCGAACGGACAGATGAACACCAGCAGCAGGCCGCCGACCGCGCCGCCCGCCGCGCCCAGCGCCATGCCGACGCGCGCCCCACCGACCGGAACCAGCCGCGCCAGGATTGCCAGCCCGACGGCCAGGAACACGACCGCCACCTTGCCGACGGTGCCGATGCAGTGCAGGCAGGAATCGAACAGCGTCCAGCCGCGCTCGGCCGGCAGCATGCTGAGGCCAGGCACGTCGACGGTCGCGAGCAGCGCGAACAGCCCCAGCGCCGTCATCGCCATCGCGGAGACGCGCGACGCCCGACTCGGTGCCGGCAGCACGTCGCCGCGCCGCGGAACCAGCGCCGCCGTCAGCGACAGCGCCGCCGCCGATCCCCACAGCGCCGCCGCGGCGCAGAGCCAGGCGATCGGCAGGCCGTGCAGGTCGCGCCGATACGGTCCGCGCACGAGCACGATCGCCGGACCCACCAGCCCGGCCACGGCGACCACGGCCAGGGCGGCGAAGCGCCGGCGCGTCCGCACCGGCTTCATGCCGCCGACGGCTCGCAGCAGATCCGGCGACGGCGGCGGGGGCAGCGCGCCGACCCCGGTCGCCTCGCCGAGCACGCGATCGTCGAAGTCCTTCGTGCTCATGCGACCTCCTTGCGGCCGAGCAGCTGGCGCAGCGTCACGTAGGCGCGATGCGCCCGTTGCTTGATCGCCCCCGGGGTGCTGCCGGTGATCATCGCCGCATCGGCGATCGATCGCCCGTGGACCTTCGTCAGGATCAGAGCCTGGCGCTGGTTCTCGGGCAGCTGGGCCAGGGCCGCCAGCGCGCCCGCCGCGGCCGGCTCGGCCGGCTCGGCGGGGTCGGGATGACCCTCGGCGGCCGTGCCCGTGATGTGGGCGGCCGGTTCGGCCGGCACATCGCCGTCCTTGCTCAGCCGGACGCGGCTGCGCTTGCGCTTGCGAACCTCGTCGAGGCCCGTGCGGTGCGCGATCGTGTAGAGCCACGGGATGGGGTTCGCGCCGAGCACATAACTCGAACGCGCCTCGTGCAGCTTGAGGAACGTCAGCTGCAGCGCATCCTCGGCGGCCGCCTTGTCGCCGAGCAGCCCGGTCAGATAAGCGAGGATCCGCGCGGCGAGCATGGCGTAAAGGCGGTGAAACGCCGCGGCGTCACCGCGGCAGTAACGGGCCATGAGCTCGGCCGCTTCCTGCGCCTCGGGCTCGGTCGCCATGATCCGTCCGCCCCCTTGATAGAACGGGGCGAGGCGCACCACAAGTCCGGTCGCTCGACGGCAGAGATCGGCAGTTGGTCCTCCCGACCTTTCTACGTCTGCCGGCGCGGTCGGTTACGGTCGGGTGCGGCCCCCATCGGACGCCGATTTTTCGCGGATAACTCCGAACCGCCGTGGGGTGTCCCACGAACTGTCGTGGGGCGGCGTGCGCGCAGGCCGAATGTAAGCGGTCCCGTGACGGGCATGTTGATTGCACCGGATTGCGACCTGCAGTTCGAAGGAGCATCGAAAGGAAATGATGATGGGGGTCAAGGTGTTCACGGCCACGAAGGCCAGGGATCGGGAGATGCTGGGCGACGTGATCACGCGCTGGCTGGCGGATAACCCGCGGGCGCGCGTGGTCGACAAGATCGTCACGCAAAGCTCCGATAGCCAGTTTCACTGTCTGTCGATCACGCTCTTCTACGATACCGAAGGCTAGGGTGGGGCGGAGCGACGAGGTGCGGCCGCGCGCCGCGCCTCCTCGCCCAGCCCATCCAGGAAGCTAGCGACCGGGCGGGTGCGCCTGAGCGTCGGGCGGCAGACCAGGTGGACGTCGATCGGTGCGACGTCGGCCGGCTCGATCACCAGGCGCCGTCGGTCGCCGCGCGCGAGCGCCAACTCCGGCACCAGGCTGATGCCCAGGCCCTGGCGGGCGTACGACAGCACGAGCGAGACGCTGGGGACGTCGATCGTCGAGGGCGGTTGCAGGCGCAGGCGGGCCAGCATCTCGTCGAGCACGCGGCGCCCCTGACTGCCGGCGCCGAGACGCAGCAGCGGTTCCCGGGCGAGGCGCGTGCGCAGCGGCTGCGCCCGGCCGCGTCCGCGACGGGGCGCGATCCAGTAGAAGCGCTGGCGGCACAGGACGACCGCGTCCGGCCCGGCGGGCCGGTGGCTGCTGACCATCGCGACATCGATCAGGCCGTCCGCCAGCAGCCGCGCCGCCTCGACTGAATTCGTGGTGGTGATGTCGAAGCGCAGCGGCGTCGCGTCGGCCGCCAGGCGCAGCAAGACCGGCAGCAGCAGCGCCTCGCCCAGATAGTCGCTGGCGGCGACCCGCAGCGTGGTCACGCGCTCCGTCGCCAGCTCGTCGAGCAGACCCTCCAGCGACGACGCCTCGTCGAACAGGCGGGTCAGGCTGCCGAGGACGGTCTCGCCGGCGGGGCTGGGACGCAGACCGCGCCCGGCGCGCTCGAACAGCGCGACGCCGAAGCGGCGTTCGATGCGGCGGAGCTGCTGCGACACGGCCGACGCGGTCTTGTGGAGGCGCCGGGCGGCCTCCCCGACCGAACCAGTCTGGGCGACCACCAGCGCGTCGTGGAGGGCGGGAATCAGGGCCGGATCCATAGTTAAGTAATACTTAACTGATGAGGTGGCGGATGTCACTGGACGGACGCCCGGGGCCGGGGCCAGAGTGGGGTCGATGAAGCCGGCCAGCCAAGAGCCTCGGACCGCGAAGCCTCGAACGATGTTCGAGAAGATCTGGGATGCGCACCTCGTGCGCGCGGCGAGCGCCGACACGCCCGCCATCCTGTACGTCGACCTGCACCTGGTGCACGAGGTGACCTCGCCCCAGGCGTTCACCTGGCTGCGCGAGAAGGGCCTCAAGGTGCGGCGCCCCGAGCGGACGGTGGCGACCATGGATCACTCGACGCCGACGACGCCGCGCGGGCGCGACGGGCGCATCCCGGTGCTGGACAACGCCGCCGCCACGCAGATCGCGGCGCTGGAGAAGAACTGCGCCGACTTCGGCATCGAGCTGCACGCGCTGGGGACGAAGGGGCAGGGGATCGTGCACGTCATCGGCCCCGAGCTGGGGCTGACACAGCCGGGGTCCGTCATCGTCTGCGGCGACAGCCACACCAGCACGCACGGCGCGTTCGGCGCGCTGGCGTTCGGCATCGGCACCAGCGAGGTGTCGCACGTGCTGGCGACGCAGAGCCTGCTACAGAACCCGTCGAAGACGCTGGCGGTGACCGTCGACGGCAAGCTGCGTCCGGGCGTGACCGCCAAGGACCTGGTGCTGGCGGTGATCGCGCGCCTCGGCATCGGCGGCGGCACCGGGCACGTCATCGAGTACCGCGGGTCGGCAATCCGCGCGCTGTCGATGGAAGAACGGATGACCGTCTGCAACATGTCGATCGAGGCGGGCGCGCGCGCCGGCATGATCGCGCCCGACGACACGACCTTCGCGTACCTGAAGGGACGGCCGCGTGCGCCGACGGGCGCCGCGTGGGAGCAGGCGGTGGCGGCCTGGCGGCAGCTGCCGTCCGACGAGGGCGCCACGTTCGACCGGGAAGAGAAGCTCGACGCGTCGGCGCTGGAGCCGATGATCACGTACGGCACCAACCCCGGCATGGGGATCCCGATCAGCGCCGCCGTGCCCGAGCCGGCGAATCCGACGGCGGCCAAGGCGCTCAAGTACATGGGCCTCGAGGCGAAGCAGCCGCTGCTCGGGCACAAGGTCGACGTCGTCTTCATCGGCAGCTGCACGAATTCGCGCCTGTCGGATCTGCGGGCGGCGGCGGGCGTGATGAAGGGGCGCCGGGTCGCCGACGGCGTGCGCGTCCTGGTGGTTCCGGGATCCCAGCAGATCAAGGCGGCCGCCGAGGCGGAGGGGCTGGACCGGGTGTTTCGCGAGGCGGGCGCGGAGTGGCGGGAAGCGGGTTGCTCGATGTGCATCGCCATGAACGGCGATCAGCTTTCGCCGGGCCAGTACGCGGTCAGCACCAGCAACCGCAACTTCGAGGGGCGGCAGGGGGCGGGCGGGCGCACGTTCCTGGCCAGCCCGCTGACGGCCGCAGCCGCCGCCATCACCGGCAAGATCACCGACGCACGGGAGCTCACCTAATGGACAAGGTCACCACCATCAAATCGCGCACGGTCGTTCTGCCCGTCGAGAACGTCGACACGGACCAGATCATCCCGGCGCGCTTCCTCAAGGCGACCAGCAAGGCGGGCCTGGGCAGCAAGCTGTTCGCCGACTGGCGGTTCGCCGCCGACGGCGCGCCGAAGGCGGACTTCGTGCTGAATCAGCCGGCCGCGGCGGGCGCGGCGGTGCTGGTGGCGGGCGACAACTTCGGCTGCGGGTCGTCGCGCGAGCACGCGCCCTGGGCGCTCTGCGACTACGGCTTTCGCGCCGTGGTCAGCACGTCGATCGCCGACATCTTCCGCAACAACTCGCTCAAGAACGGCCTGGTGCCGATCGTCGTCGACGCAGCCACGCACGCGAGGCTGCTCGCGGCGCCGGGCGTCGAGGTGACCGTCGACGTCGCGGCGCAGACTTTGACGCTGCCCGACGGCACCAAGGCGAAGTTTCCGATCGATCCGTTCGCGCGCTATTGCCTGCTGAACGGCGTCGACGAGCTGGAATTCCTGCTCTCGCAAGAAGCGGCGATCACGGCGTTCGAAGCGAAGCGTTAACACGGCGGAAACGTCCCGCTGTTGCCCGTTTTGCAACATTGATGGGCGCGCGCGCGGCGCGTATCATCCGGAGTGGGAGGTCGGTCGCGCATGCAAAACGTCCGCGTCGATTTGGGTTCAGCGTCGGTTCGTATGGTTCAGCTCAAGGAACGGCACGACGAGCTGGAGAAGCGCCTGGCGCAGCTGGAACGCCACCTGTCCCTGACTCCGGACGAGCAACTCGAACGCAGCCGTCTCAAGAAAGAAAAGCTGCGGACCAAAGACGAGCTCACGCGCCTCGGCGCGTTGCGCGCGCCCTGACGCGGCCCCACACTGATCCCGTGACGGAGACGGCCGACGAACAGGCCGCCTGGCTGGACAAGATCCGGCGCTCGGGGATCCGCATCGATCGCGAGGGCCGCTTCATCCACGAGGGCGCCGAGGTGACGCACGAAGGGCTGCGGCGGGCGCTGTTTCGCTGGCTCGATCGCCTGCCGCCGCCCGACGGGCGTTACGTGCTGCGCCTCGACGAACGCCGCTTCGCCTACCTGGAAGGCGTCGAGGACACGCCCCTGGTCGCGCGCGCGGCGCGCGTCGATCCGGCCGGGACCGCCTTCCTGGCCCTCTCGGACGGCAGCGAGGAGGCGCTGGATCCGGCGACGCTGACCGTCGACGACGCGGGTGTGCTGCGCGCCTGGGTGCACGGCGGTCGTCTGGAGGCGCGCCTCGCCAGCTCCGCCGCCGCCGTGCTGGCGGATGCCATCACCGAGGTCGGCGGTCGTCCTCTGCTGCGGCTCGCGGGCCGCTCGTACGCGCTCCCGCCGCGGTCGGCAAGCTGACGACGAAGCGCGCGCCGCCGAGCGGCGACGGCTGATCGTCGACGCGCACGTCGCCGCCGTGGTCGATCACGATCTTGCGCACGATCGCCAGCCCCAGCCCGGTGCCGTGCTCCTTGGTCGTGACGTAGGGGTCGAAGATCCGCTCTCGCGCGTCGGCCGGCACGCCGGGGCCGTTGTCGTCGACGGTCAACAGCGCGCCGCGGTCGGCGACGCTCTGGGAGACGCCGATCCGGATCTCCGGCTTGTGGCCGGCGGCCTCCGCGGCCTGGACGGCGTTCTCGACCAGGTTGGCCAGCACGTTGCGCATCAGCATCCGATCGCACAGCGCGCCGACCTGCCCGTTCCGGTCGATCCGGAGGAACGGCTGCCATTCGGGGTGCGCCCGCGCGAAGTCCTCGACCGCCTGTGCCAGATCGATGGGCGCCGGCTCGACCTTCGGCAGCTTGGCGAACGCCGAGAAGTCGTCGACCAGCCGGCGGATCGCGCCGACCTCTTCTTTCAGGATCTCCTGCGCGGTCGCGAGCAACCGCCTGTACTCGGGATCGTCGCCGCGGTACTTGGTCCCGATCTCCTGCACAGCCAGCTGGATCGGCGTGAGCGGGTTCTTGATCTCGTGGGCGAGCCGCCGCGCCACCTCCTGCCACGCCGACACCTTCTGCAGGTAGCCGAGCCGCGACCGCGCATCGCCCAGCTCGGCGACCATGCGGTCGAACGCGCGTCCCAGCTCGTCCAGCTCGTCGCTGCCGCGCGGCGCGACCCGGACGCTCAGGTCCCCTTCTCCGACCCGCTTGGCGGCGTCGCGCAACGTGGCGACACGACCGGTGGCGGCGCGCGCGACCGCCAGCCCCAGGACGGTCGCGACCCCGAGCACGATCAGCAGCGCGACACCGAGGCCGCGGAAGATGCGGGGCAGGAACAGCGGCAGCAGGCGATCGAGGTCGTGCTCTTTCTCCATCGCCTCGCGCAGCGCCAGGAAATTGGCGTAGATCTCGCGCGAGATGCCGAAGGTCAGCTCGAGGACCCGCGGCTCACCATCGGGCGTGACGGCGGGCAGCGCCACCAGCGTCGGCGGGGCCTCGTGCGCGCGCTCCTGCACTTCGGGCGGCTGGGCCCATTCGTCGACGACGCGGTTCCCTTCCATGATGCGCGCCCGCAGCAGATCCGGCACGTCGGCCAGCTCCGACGCGCGGGAGATGTGCGCCGCCGCGATCTCGTTGCCGCGGTCGCGGAAGTTCTCCTTCATCTGCGCGAAGTAGGACCGGTAGACGTCGACCGCTCCGCCCAGCGCCGACCGCACGGCCTCCTGGTGCTGTTCGGTGATCACCTGGATCCGGCCGATCGTGAAGGACGTGAACAGGGCCGCCCCACCGACGGGTAGGGCCGCGACGATGAACAGCGCGGCCAGGATCTTCCATTCGAAACGGCCGGGCATGCGGGGCCACTTCATGGCTTCGGCTTTTCCTTTCCAGGTCCGCCCGCGCCCGGGCGCGCCGGCGGCGCCGGCGCGGGAGGCAAAGGATTGGGCAGCATGAACGGCTGCGAGACGAAGCGGACCTGGCGTTCGCTGTCGTCGATGCGCGGGTTGACGAAGATGCTGACGAACGATCCGAAGAAGCTGTCGCCCGCCCCCAGCCGGCGCTGCCCGCGCGCCGGCTGCACGAGCCAGCGACGGACGTCGGCCAGCAGATCCTCCGAGATCGGATTCAGATCGCCGCGCACGAGGACGACGTAGTGGCCGCCCGGCCGCAGCCGCTTCGTCTCGGCGATCGGAAACTGCCAGAGCGCGGTCGCGCGCCAGATCGCCTCGTCGGCGTTCGACGCCAGCGCGCGCAGCTCGGCGCCGAGGCCGCGGGTCACGCGCACGCTGAACTTTTCGTCCCAGATGTCATAGACGATCTCGGCGCGCTGCACGGCGAGCGCCAGCGGTTCGCCGTCGGCGTTCCCCGCGTCCTGCAGCGCCACCCGGATCAGGATATGGGTCGAGAAGCCCGAGGTCAGGTGCTGGCGCTCGGCCGCGCCGAACAGGTCCTGCAGGCCGACGCTGATCTGCAACTGCCCGTTCTTGATGATGGCCCCCGTGGTCCGCTGCGGCAGCGGCTCGTCCGCGCGCGCCGCGCGCAGGCCGGCGACGGTCGTGACCGCCCACACGAGCACAGCGGCGAACGCAGCACGAGAACGGATCATCGGCGCACCCATCAGAACGAGGTGCGGCTGAGCGCGTTGGCGATCGAGATCGTGAAGATCCCGACGTAGGTGTCCAGGCGAAGCCCGAGATCCCCGGTCAGATCGATGGGCAGGGCGCCCAGGCCCGATTCACCCGGCGGGATGAAGTCGCCGCGGCTGGCCATGCCGAGCAGGCCGACGGCCAGGAACGCGTCGCCGCCGTAGACGAACCCGCGGCGCCGCCAGACCGGGATCGCGTACTCGACCAGCACCCGCCCCGCGAAGTGATCGTAGCGGTGGTGCGCGATGCTGGTGTCGAGCAGGTCGCGCGACGGCAGCGTCGAGAAGTTGATCCCCAGCGCCCGGCGGGGCAACAAGAGGTTGAGATCGCCGATGAAGTACCGGTCGAAATAGGGCGGGTCACCGGCGATCGCGCCCGCGAACAGGTGGAACCCGAGCGCGTGCCCGTGCGGCATCGGCCGGTAGTACGACGCCTCCGCGGTCGTCTTCAGATAGTCGTAGCTGGAACCGAGCAGGCTGGTCGCCGCCTCGACCGACAGCGACAGGCGCATCCCGGAGCGCGGCAGGATCGGATCCGAACGCGTGTCGTAGTCGATCGACGCGGCGACCGTCCCCAGGCGGCTGGTTCCGTCCTTGACCATGAAATCGACCGGCTGCGCCAGGGTGAGCACGTCGGGCAGCTCGGCGGTGATCGCCTCCTCGCGGAAGTCGAGCCCGAGGTGCAGCCGCGATCGGAAGTCCTTGCCGAAACCGAGCACGCCGCCCGCGCGCTTGACGCGCGACGCGACGAAGTTCTTCGGGTCCGCGTCGTCGTCGGCGCCCATGACCCGATAGAACTCGCTGCCGTCGTTGTAGAGGCCGGTGGCGGTCAGGCTGAGGCCGTAGGGCCCGCCGATCGGCGGCACGCCGGCGCGCAAGCGCACGCCGACCCCGGCCGTCGCGCCCGGCACGACCGGCGTCGTCGACGCGACGAAGCCGGCGCCGAGGTTGATCCCGCGCCCGAGGAAATTGGTCTCCGACGCGTCCGCCCCGCCCCAGAAGGCGGTCGCGGCGCTGGTGCTCGGAAACAGCTCGTTGATGACGATGGTGCCGCGCTCTTCGACGTCGACGACCAGGACGACGCCGCCGCGGTTCGTGCCGCGCGTGACCGACAGCCGTACGTCCAGGAAGTATCCGAGCGCGAGCAGCCGATAGCGCACCGCCTCGACGCGCGGATCGGACGCGTCCACCGAGGCGCCCTGCACCAGGCCCAGCGCCGCGACCTCGGCGGCGATGATCGACCGCTGGGTCTTGTGGTTGCCGCGGACCTGGATGTCTTGGATGACGTACCGCGGGCCGAAGCGCTGGTCCGGGAACGCGACGGCGGCGGCGGCCTCGTCCTCGCTCGCGGGTTCGTCCTCGTCGGCGCGCGCATCGGCCGCGCGCAGCCATCCGGACGCGGAGACGACGAGGGAGAGGAGGATCGCCGGCGCGCGGGGCGCGGCCATACCCGCAGCATAACCGACCATTTCACGCCCGCGAAACGACCCGGTGACCGCCATCACCGCCGCCGGC
>Ga0066903_100004381_pt1 | contig 11920 bp, 6 predicted proteins | sample PanSoiMetaGPlot1_FD_67491 | JGI IMG/M metagenome (GOLD analysis project Ga0066903, IMG submission 67491) | Tropical forest soil microbial communities from Panama analyzed to predict greenhouse gas emissions - Panama Soil - Plot 1 (version 2) | ecosystem: Environmental > Terrestrial > Soil >...
CGTTGATCGCTGCACGCACCGGCCAGGTAGTGAGCGGCGCGATGATCGCCTTCGCCGCGTACCGGATCGTCTCGGCGCAGGACTTCGGCTGGCTCTTCTTCGGCGTCATCGCCGTCATGCTGTTCTCGCTCGCGAGCAACGCGGTTGCGGACGTCCACCGCCAGCGGGCCCTGGAGGCGGCCACGGCCGCGCAGGTGATGAGCCCGCCGCCCCCGAGCGTCCCGGCCGACCTCCCGTTGGGCGAGGCACTGGCTCGCTACCTCGACGGGCACGAGGGCGAGGCGTTCCCGGTGACGCAGGAGGGGCGCGTCGTCGGGTTCGTCTCGCTGACGACGGCGCGCGGCGTGGCGAGCGACCGGCCGGTCATCGAGGCGACCGTGCCGCCCGGCGCCGTCGCGGTCGCCGATGCGAGCGACACGCTCGACGACATCGTCAACCGTCTCGGTCAGCGGGAGGTCGCGGCCGTGCTCATCATGCACGCCGGACAGCTCGTGGGCATCATCGAGCCGTCCGACGTGAACCGGTTCCTGCGAGGAGCCCGCTAGAGCCCTACGGGCCGAACTTGTACAGGTTCCCGTCCCACGAGCCGACGTACAGCGCCCCGTTGGCGACGGTCGGCGCCGCGAAGATGGCGTCGCCGATCGACGATCCGCTATCCCAGAGCGGCGCCCCCGTCAGCGCGTTGAACGCGAGCTCCTGGTCGCCGCTGCCGTCGCCGTAGTAGACGACACCGTTCGCGACCGTCGGCGGGCTCATCGAGATGTCGTAGCCCAGATTGGCCGCCTGCGACCAGGCCGGCTTCGGCATCAGGGTGCAGCTCTCGCGCACGTGGAACGCGATCAGGCCCTCCCGGTACTTGGGGTTCAGGTGCACGTCGGTGTCGCTCGAGTCCGACGAGCTGGTGACGTAGAGCATCTGGGTGACCGGGTCGTACGCCGGGATGGAGTTGAACTCCCAGTCGTCGATGTCCGCGACCTGAATTCGCTGCACGGGTCCGGCGCCGATCGACCCGGCCTTGTACAGGAGCAGCACTCCCGTCTTGTTCTCGACGGCGAGCATGAGCGGGCACGACGGCGGCTGGAACAACAGCGGGCTGGCGCCGAAGTCAACGTCCCCGCCCGTCAGCGGCGGCTTGTTGATCGCCTGGCGGACGAGCGACGGCGAGAGCCGGACGACGGCCTCGGCACTCGCGACGTTCTCCGGGCTGGTGAGCGCGTTGCCGGTCGCCGTGTACACGTTGCCGGCGGAATCCACCGAGACGCCGCCCTGTCCCCAGATGCCGCCCCCGCTCGGACCCTTCTGCCCGTCGACGTACCACGTGTGGATCCGCGTGTGGGTCGGGATCGAGAACTCCTCGATGCGTCCGTGATACGGCCCCGCGTCGCAGTAGCTCGCCGTCTCGACGTACAGGCGCGTGCCGACCCTCGTGAGCGCGCTGTAAACGTGCTCGCGGTCCGGGTGGATCGTGACCACCTGGGGCCAGCCCTTGACAGTCTTCCCTGTAGCCAGGGCGAGCGAGTAGACCTTGCCGTTGTTCCCGGCCACGTACACGCGCCCACCGGCCTGGTCGACGTCGACCGTGCCGCTGACGCCGTACTCGCCGCCGGGCAGGTCGCCGCAGCCGGTGACCTGGTCGCCGAGGAACCGCTGCCACACCACCGTGCCGGTGCTCGCCCTGAACGCGAACAGGGTCCCGTTCTCGCTTCCGGTGATGACGAGCGTCACGGTGCCAGAGCCTTCGTGCACGCCCGGCACCACGACGGGCTGGGAGATCGTCACGCCGCCGAGCGGCGCGCTCCACACCTGGTGCAGCAAGCCCGCATTCCCGGCGCCCAGGATCGTCTCGTGCCCGTCGTAGCCGCCCCGGTGATTGCCGTAGCCGTAGGTGAGGACGGGGTACCCCGCGGCTTGCGCTGCGCCGGCGCTCAGCGCGCAAAGCCCGACGACCAGCCCGAGTGCCGCGAGCAGACGGCGGGGACGCGGGAACTTCGGCACGACCAAGGCATCGGCACCTCGGCAAGCGGATTTGAGCGCAGCGGGCAGTTTCGGCGTATCCATGGGCGGCCCTTCTGCCTCAGGAAGGATCCGAGGACGCCAGATTCTCCCCCGTCGCCTCGACGGCTTCCAGGAACGCCTTCCCCGAATCGCAGAACGAGACGAAGTCGCACCACCGACACGCGTCGGACGGGTCCGGCTCGAACGCACCGGCGGCAATCCCTTCCAGCCACTTCGCGACGCGCCCGCGTATCTCCTCGAGGTCGCCGGCAGCCCGGACGGTCTCCTCGCCGGAGGCCAGGTAGAAGTAGGTGAGCGTGAGGTCCTCCGGACGCTTGCCGAAGACCTCGACGCAGGCGAGCGCGTACACGTCGAGCTGGATGTCGGCCGTCCAGTCGCCCGCGCGCGGCCGCCGGCCGGTCTTGTAGTCGACGACCTCCCACGGGCCGTCGGGAGTCCCGAACACGGCGTCGATCCGCCCACTGACGACGTGCCCGCCGATCCTCAGCAGGAAGGGCCGCTCGGCGTACAGCGGCGGGGAGGTCGCGAAACGGCTCGCCAGGAACACGTCCCGGAGCCGTTCCTCCTTCCCGGGCTCGCCGGTGAGCTCCTCGAGCGAGAGGTCGGGAACCTCCTCCAGCTCGAAGAGCGCCTCCTGCCCCGCGGAGCGTCGTTCGATCCAGGCGTGCACGCGGGTGCCGAGGCGCGCCGCCGGCCCGCTGAACCTCGGCAGCGGGCGGATGGTCGACCAGTAGAAGCGCTTCGGGCAGCGCGCGTAATCGATGAGCCCGCCCACCGAGACGGTGGCCGGTCGGCCCGGCGCGTCGCGGTCGCGGCCTTCTCGCTCGAGCAGGTGCGCCGCGACCTCGCGCCGGCGGCCCGCTTCCTCGTCGAACAGGCGCCGATCCGCGTCGCCGAGCTGTTCGGCCGCGGCGTCCGGTGTCGACGGGTCGGCGGCGGCGTCGAGGGCGGCGCGGCGCCATCCCTGTGGGAACAGCTCGCTCGCGTCGTCGGGACGCGCCGGGCCGGGCCAGTCGCGGACGAACCGTTCGCGGTACCCGACCAGCGGGTTCTCCTCGGCCGCGTCGTCGCCGCGGTCGACGCGGGCGTGGCCGCTCGACTCGCCCCAGTCGGCGAGCTCCTCGAAGAAGGCCCCGCGGTCCTTGGCTGATTGGACGTCGTCCCCGTACCAGTGCGCGGCCGTCGCGTACAGCCGCCGCCGCGCACGCGTCAGCGCCACGTAGCAGAGGCGCCGCTCCTCGAACATCTCCTGCTCCTTGAGTGCTGCGCGGAAGGCGCTGAGGTTGCCCTTGAACGCCGGGAGGATCGCGGCGTCCCCACGCAGCTCGAAGTCCATCGACTTGCCACGTTCCGCCGGGTTGTGCTGGATCGTGAGGTCGGGAAGGATCCCGGTCGCCAGGCCCGGGACGAACACCGTGTCGAACTCGAGGCCCTTGGCCTGGTGGATCGTCATCACCTTCACCGAGTCGTCCTCGCTGGGCTGCACGGGCGCCAGCTCTTGCTTGTCCGCAGCCTCGACCAGATCGATGTAGTCGAGGAAGGCGCGCAGCGTGGTCTCGCCCTCGAGCGGCGCGAACGATCCCGCCTCGTCGAGGAACGCCGCGAGGTTGCGCCTGACGGTCTGGGCGCGAACCGGGTCGGCACCCGCATCGAGCTCGGCCTGCATCCCGGAGCGTGCGAGGACCTGGGCGAGGAACTCCGCCACGGGGCGGCGCGCCGCCACGCGCAACGCCGCGAGCTCGTCGCGGAACTCCTCGAGCCGCGCGCGGCCCTCGTCGGAGAGCCCCTCGGTCTCGTCCAGATGCTCGAGCGCCTCGGCGAACAGGTAGGGCGCTGCCTCGCGCTCGTCCTCCTGGCGCAGCACGTAGTTGTGGTCCTTCGCCCAGGCGGCCACGCGCGCGAGGTCTTTGTACCCCACGCGATACCTGGGCCCCAGCAGGATTCGGGCGAGGCTCACTCCTGCGTTCGGCTCGGCGACGGCGCGCGCGTACGCCAGCAGCTCCGCAACCTCGGGCGTCTTGACCAGCCCGGAGAGCCCCACGAACTCGGCGGGCACTCCCGCCTCGCCGAGCGCGTGCTGCAGCGGCGTGAACAGGCGGCTCTTGCGGCACAGGACGGCAATGCTTCCCCAGCGCGCGCCCTCGGCGTGGAGCGCAGTGACGCGGCCCGCGATCCACGTCGCTTCCGCCCATTCGTCAGGGAACCTGACGATCTCCACCTCGCCCTCGCCGTTCGCCGGCCACGGCGCAAGGTGTTTCCCCGGGTCGGGTCGCTGCGCCTCCGGGAGCGGGGCGATCACGGTGTCCGCCGCCTCGAGGATGCGACTCCCCGACCGGAAGTTGGTGAACAGGGGAAGGCGCTCGGCCTCGGAGCCGTCGGCCCGCCGGAAGTTCTCGCGGAACTGGAGCAGGTTGAAGAGGCTCGCCCCGCGCCACGCGTAGATGTTCTGATCGGGGTCGCCCACGGCCGTGACCGGGAAGCCGTCGCCGAACACGGAGGCGATCAGCGCGGCCTGCGCCACGTTGGTGTCCTGGAACTCGTCGAGCAGCGCGGCCCCGAACCGGCTCCGGTAGTCGGCGGCCACCTCGGGGTGCTCGCGGATCACGCGAAGCGCCAGCGCGATCTGGTCGCCGAAGTCGATGGCGCCGAGCTCGCGCTTCAGCCGCCGGTAGCGCTCGACGGCCTCGGCGAGCTCGATGCGTTCCAGCGCGGCCTGGTACGCGCGGTCGCTCTTGGCGATCGACTGCAACACGGCGAGCCGCTCGCGGCAGAACACCACGATCTGCTCCGGCTCGACCAGGTGGTTGGATGCCTGCTCGGAGAGCTCGAGGATCTTGGCGACGAGCGACGGCTGCCACTCGGCGGGGACGTGCTCGAACACCATCTCGTCCAGCACGCGCGCGCAGAGCTCGGCGCGCCCGGCGTTCGACAGGATCCGCTGGCCCGGCTCGACGCCGGCGAGCAGTCCGTGGCGCTCCAGGATCTCGGCGGCGAACCCGTGGTAGTTCAGGATCGTCGGCTCTTCGCCGTCGGGAAGGTCGAGGGACGACAGTGCCCGGCGGACCCGGAGGATCAGGTTCTCGGTCGCCATGTTCGTGAACGTCAGGCACAGCACGTCGCCGGGCAGCACGCCGCCGTGCCCCGTGTCCATGCGACCGAGAGCGGCGAGGGCCAGGTACACGATCCGGGCGGCCATGACCGAGGTCTTCCCGGAGCCCGCTCCCGCGACGATCACCGACGGCTCGAGGGGCGCCGCGATCGCGGCCCACTGCTCGGGCGTGGGGCGGTCGCCCATCGCCACGACGATCTCCTCGGGGACGGCGACGTCGACGCTGCTCACGTGGCCGCCTCCAGGGTGATCACGTCGCGGCCCTCCGGGAACATGGGGCAGAGCGGCTTGAAACGGCAATGGAAGCAATTGGCGGCCGGGCTCGGGCGGTAGTTCTCGGAGGACTCCAGCTCCCGGACCCGGTGCACCAGGCCGAGGAGGCGCTCGCGCATTCCCGCCCGGTACTCGCCCGCCGACGACGGCGTGAGCGGCAGCTGCGCGCGCGCGATCGCCCCGCGCGAGCGTTCCTTGAGGAACGCGAGCTCGACGGCCTTCACCGGGAGGTAGCGCGCGAGCTCTGGCACCTCGTTCAGCGCGAGGTAGTAGATGCCGAGCTGCAGGTTCTCCTCGGGTGCGGCGGTGTTCGACTTCTTCCCGGTCTTGTAGTCGGTGATGATCGTGCCGCCCGTCTGCACGGCGCCGACGCGATCGATGTAGCCGGCGACGGTCGCGCCGTCGAACGAGAACTCGAACCGGAGCTCGCGGGCGAGCGACGGGTTCTCGCCGTACTCGCGGACCCACGCGGGGAGCATCCGACGCGTGACGGCCCCACGAAACGCCTCGGAGACCGCGCGGGACGGAAACTCGCGGGGGCGCCACCGCTCGTTCGCGGCCGCGACGAGCGCTTCCTCGGTTCGCTCGATCTTCCCTTCCTCGCACTCCTCGAGCAGTTTGTGCACGAGGTTCCCGACCCACGCGTGGTAGCCGGCGCGATCCTCGAGCCCGAGCTCCTCGCCGAGGACGTACTGCAGCGCGCAGTTCTCGAGCTTCTCCAGCCGCGAGTAGGAGACGCGGGCGGCTTCGCCTTCGTGAAGGGGCCGCTCCGTATCGGTCCAGTCCCGCTGGAACCACCACCGCGACGGGTCGACCCCGAGCGCGCCGATACCGCTGAGCGCGGCGAGCCGCGCGGCTGCGGGTTCGTCCGGCCGGGCGAGATCCCGTCGCCACACCATCTCTGCTTCCGCCACGGACAGCGGGTCGCCGTAGGGTCCGGCGGGGAGCAGGCTCCAGGTGACGCCGATTTCGTCGGCGAACCGGGATCTGGCGTCGCCGCCCGACCCGGTCGTTCCTTCGACGGCGGTCAGCAGCGTCCTCCGGCGCGCGCGTGTGATCGCGACGTGGAACAGCCGGCGCTCGTCCTCCAGCCGCTCGCGGTTGCGCTCGGACTGCCGGCGGGCACGATCGAGGGCGCCGAGGTCGAACATCGGCTCGGGGCGCGAAATGCTCGGGAAGTTCCCCTCCACCAATCCGCACACGACGACCGTGTCGAACTCCCGGCCGGCCGCCGCGTGAGCGGTGAGCACGCGTACGCCGTCGTCGCCTTCGTCGTCGCCTCGTCCGAGACCCAGGCCCTCCTCACCCGACTCGATCAGATCGAGGAAGCCGGCAACCGAGGGATCGGTGCGCGCGCTGCAGCGCTCGACCGCGTCGGCGAGCGAGCGCACCGCGTCGAGCCCGGCCCTGCCGTCCGGCGTCTCGGCGGCCGCGACCAGGCGGGCCGAGCACGCGAGGTCGCGCCACAGGATCGAGAAGGCGTCGAGCACCGAACGGGGCGCGGCGTCCTCGGCGCGATCGAGCGTCTCCCGGAGCGATCGGAGCGCGGTGGCTTCGTCGTCGGAGAGGCCGTCGTCGGTCTCGAGCGCGGCCGCCGGTGCCTCGCCGGCGGCCGCCGCCGCCCGCAGGAGCCCGCGTGCCGCGGCCGGCGACAGCGTCCCCAGGTCGGAGACGAGCACGGGCTCGATCAGCGTGTCCCGTTCTTCCGGCCGCGCCGCCCAGCGAAGCGCGAGCAGATAGGGAAAGGTCGCGGGCTGCGCCTGCAGGGCGAGGTCGGTCTCCGGCACCACGCTCGGGATGCGCGCAGCGTCCATCGCGCGGACGACGCCGGCAAGGTCGGGACCCTTGCGCCGGACGATGACCGCGAGGTCGCTCCACGCGACCGCGTCGCGAACGTGGACGCGGCGGAGCTCGCGCGCGACGGCGGCGTGCTCCTCCGAGGCGTGCGCCCCGATCCAGCCCTCCACGGGCGGGCCGGGTGGCGCGGCCTGCGCATGTCCCGCCTGGCCGCCGCCGCCTCGCAGCGCGGCGAAGCGATGGGGCGTCTGCAGGGCGACGGTCGTCGCCCCCGCGAACGTCGTCGCGAATCGCTCGAGCGGCCGCACGGTCGTTCCCTGGAAGGAGAAGATGTGCGAGCCGGCGTCCCCGGCCGCGACGAGGCTCGCGGGGCGGAGCGCCAGGAGGAGACCCTCGGCGGCGAACGTCGCGTCTTGGTAGTCGTCGATCAGCACGTGATCGAAAGCCGGCGGGGCCGACTCCGCCGCCCGGCCCGCCTGCACCACGAGTCCCGCGAAGTCGACCTCGTCCTTGGACGCGAGGACGTCGAGGTAGCGGCGGTAGAAGCTCCCCAGCTCGACGAACCCCCGGTGGCCGGCGGCGTCGGCCCGTTCCCGGATGTCCTCCGGCGACAGGAGCGCCTCCTGCGCCCGGACGAGGAACTGACGGACCTCGTCGGCGAAGCCCCGGAGGGGCAGCATTCCGCCGTACACGGGCCAGTCGGCGGCGTCCTCGCCGTCGAGGAGCTGCCGCACCCGGGCCAGGTGATCGGCGGCCGCGAGGATCGCGGGCGGCCCCGCGTATCCCAGCTCGGCGTACCCGCGACCGACGGCGTCGTACGCGAGGCCCTGCAGCGTGGTCGCGCGGAGGCCGGGCAGCGACCGGTCGAGCGAGCGGAGCAGCGCATCGCGCGCGGCGCGCCGGTCGCGCCGAGCCCGGACGACCAGGACGACGCGCTCCGGGTCGGCGCCGTCCTCCAACAGTCGGACGACACGGCCGAGGAGCGCGGCGGTCTTCCCGGTCCCGGGTCCGCCCGTCACGAGCAGCGGACCGTCGCCGTGGGAGAGAACCCGGCGCTGCTCGGCGTCCATGGGAAAGGAATTCGTGCTCATCGCGCGCATGGTACCCCCGGGCGCCGACAGCGCTTCCCGGGGCGAGGGCCAGACCGAGCGGAACGCGACGCAGTCGCGACGCGGACCGGCCGTAGGCTTGCCGCGACGACGCAGGGAGGAGAAGCGACATGAGCCAGGACTTCAGGATCGAGCGCGACGCGCTCGGCGAGGTGCGCGTTCCGCGCGACGCGTACTACGGAGCCGAGACGGCCCGCGCCGTCGAGAACTTCCGCATCACCGGACGCCGCCCGCGTCCGGAGATCGTGCGCGCGCTCGCGTGGGTGAAGATCGCGGCGGCCCGCGCGAACGCGTCGATCGGCGCGCTCGAGCCCGACCTTGCCGGCGCCATCGAGCGCGCCGGCGAGGAGGTCGCTCGCGGCGAGCTCGCCGACGAGTTCCTGGTCGATCCGTATCAGGCGGGCGCGGGCACGCCGACGCACATGAACGTGAACGAGGTCCTGGCGTCCCGCGCCGAGGAGCTGCTCGGCGTGGATCCGGCGCTGCGCGGCCACCACACGCGCGTGCATCCGAACGACCACGTGAACATGGGGCAGTCGTCCAACGACGTCTTCCCGACCGCGGTGCGGCTCGCCGTCCACGCGGTAGCGAGCGGGGTGCTCGGGTCGCTGGACGACCTGATCCGGGCGCTCGCCGCCAAGGGCGAGGAGTTCGCCGGCATCGTCAAGTCGGGGCGGACGCACCTGCAGGACGCGGTCCCGATCACGCTCGGCAAGGAGTTCCATGCCTACGCGGAGATGCTCCGTCGCGCGCGGAACCGGCTGGAGCAGACCGCGACCGACCGCGTCGCGCGGATTCCGCTGGGCGGCACTGCGAACGGCACCGGGTTCGGCGCGGCACCCGGGTACCGGGAGGCGGTCCTCCCCCTGCTCGCGGAGGTCTCGGGTGTGCCGGTGTTCGGCGCCGACGACCTGGTGGAGGCGGTGCGCAGCCACGGGGACCTCGGGGAATTCGCCGGAGCGATGAAGTCCGTCTCCGTCGCGCTCGCGCAGATCTGCAACGACCTCCGGATGATGGCGATGGGGCCACGGACGGGGCTGGCGGAGATCCACTTGCCCGAGGTGCTCCCCGGGTCGTCGATCATGCCGGGCAAGGTGAACCCGTCGATCGTCGAGATGGTGAACATGGTCTGCATGCGCGTGGCCGGCGCGGAGCACACGGTCGCGTCGGCGGTCGAGGCCGGCCAGCTCGACATGACCGTGATGACACCGTTGATCGCCGACGAGCTGCTCGAGGCGGAGCACCTGCTCGACCGCGCGTGCGCGACGCTGGCCGAGCGGTGCGTCGCGGGGATCACCGCCGACGAGGAACGCTGCCGCGACTACGCATGGGCGTCGATGGGGCTCGCGACGGCGCTGCGACCGCTGGTGGGATACGAACGCTCGGCCGACATCGCCATTCGGGCCTTCCGTGAGGGACGGACGGTGCGGCAGGTGGCCGAGGACGAGGGCGTCGCGTCGCCGGCCGAGCTCGACGAGGCGCTCGACCCGGCGAGATACGTCTAGGAGACGCGTCGATCCGGGGCCGTGCTGCCTTGGGCGGGTCCGGGCGGCTCAGGGATCGGGCTCGGCCCGGCTCAGGGGATCGGGCTCGGCCCGCTCGCGCCGCTCCACGCGTTCCCCGAAGGTGCCGTGCGCGCCGGCCGGATCCCACCCCATGCCGCTCGGCGCGGGGGCGAGCCGGTAAGAGAGCTTTTCGGCTGCGGCGCGTGCCCGAGCGCACGCGATGAACCACCGGACGCTGCCCGGCGCGATCAGCTGCGGGCCCTGCGTCCCGAAGGACCGGAGCGCGGGATCGTCGACGAGCACGGCCGTCCGGCGGAACACGCGCCCGAGGGCGCGGCGAACCTTTGGATCCTCGGCCTCGACGTCCGCGCCGGCGCCCGTCCATCGGGCGGTGCCAACGATGGTCTCCGGCTCGGCGTCGCGGAAGAACTCTGCCAGCACGTCGACGTCCTCCTCGGTCGCGCGGGGGCGGCCGCGTCGATCATAGCCAGGCGGGTGCGGCAACTCGCCGCCTCCTGCAGGGGGATGCCTCGCCGGCGCCCGCGGCGACGTCCGGTGTTCTCCGTGCGACGCGTCGGTGGCGGCCGATATGCTGCGGCCTCTCCCGCGAGCGAGGTGGAGCGATGGGGCGATGAGCGCCCACGCGCACACGGCGCTCCCCCTCCACCACCCCCCGAGTCCCGGGCGCCCCTCGCGCACCCTCCGCATGGAGTCGTGGTCGGGCGTGGGACCGGTGCCGGCGTCACGATTGGCCGGCGCCGACGCGCTCGTCGTGTTCCGCGGAGTCGTGACCGTGAGCCTGGTGACGAACACCGGCCGGGTGATCGGCCTGGCGCTGCTCGGGCCGGGCGAGGTCTGGACCGCGCGCGGCGACGACGGCGGACTCGGGGACTACAGGGTGGACGCGGTGTGCCGGTCGGAGCTCCGTCTCACCACGGAAGAGAGGCTGCTGGGATTGGCGGCGGACGCGGAGGCCGCGCGGGCGCTCGCTCGCGTGCTGCTGCATCGGGCCGGCAACGCTGAGCGTCGGTACGCCGGTCTCGTCGTCTTGTCCGTCGAGGAGCGGGTCCTGATGCTGCTGCAGCACCTCTCGCGGCTCAAGGGCGTGCCGGGCCCGCGAGGGGTTCGCCTCGACTTCGACATCAGCCAGGACCGGATCGCGTCGCTCACGGGAGCGACGCGGGAAAGCGTCAACCGCGCTCTGCGGACCCTGACCGAGCGGGGCCTGGTGGATCGCCGCGGCCTCCGCTACGAGGTGGTCGGTGGCGGCTCCTGAAGCGCCTCGACGCTGCACGTCCGGCAAAGGGCCGAGCGGGGCATCGCCGGACGGCCGCACCGCCGGCACGGCGTCGGTGCGGACAACTCGAACCGCTCCTCGCGCGCGGGCCCGACCCGCCCGACCCGGCCGTCGCGCTCGAGCTTCAACAGGTGCGCGAGGACGCTTCGTGCCGCGAGGTCGAGCACCTCCGAGGGGTATCCCTCGTAGACGACCGGCACGATCTCGGCGGGCGTCCGCGGGCCTTCCCCGAGCGCTTCCAGCACCTGCTGTTCGCGTTCCTCTCGGTGCACCAGGTACTCGCGGAGCTTTGCCGGCGCGTCCCAGACCGCCGGACCGTGACCGGGATAGATCGTGCCGGGATCGAGCTCCGCCATCGCCTCGAGCGATCGCACGTACGCCGCCAGGTCGCCCTCGGGCGGATCGATGACGCTCGTCCCCCGGCCGAGCACCGCGTCGCCCGTGAATAACGACCGGGACGCCGGGGCGAAGAACGCAACGTGGTCCGGGGTGTGCCCGGGCGTGTGGACGGCAACCATGGTGACGGCGCCGGTTTGGAGCTGCTGCCCGGCGCGAATCGGCTGCCACCCCTCGAGCGGCCGCCACGCGTGCACCGGCGCCCCCGTCGAGCGTGCGAGCGCGTCGGCGCCGGGGGCATGGTCGGGGTGCCCGTGCGTGACCAGGATGATCCCCACGGTGCCGGCCTCCGCGCGTATCGCCGCGAGGTGCGCCGGGTCGTCCGGACCGGGATCGATCACGACGGCGGGCGGAGGGCCGACCACCCAGGTGTTGGTCCCCTCCAGCGTCATCGGCCCGGGATTCGGAGCCAGCACCC
>Ga0066903_100004382_pt1 | contig 11918 bp, 10 predicted proteins | sample PanSoiMetaGPlot1_FD_67491 | JGI IMG/M metagenome (GOLD analysis project Ga0066903, IMG submission 67491) | Tropical forest soil microbial communities from Panama analyzed to predict greenhouse gas emissions - Panama Soil - Plot 1 (version 2) | ecosystem: Environmental > Terrestrial > Soil >...
GCAACCTCGCCCTTCGAGTCGAAAACCTGTCGAAACGATTCACGATTGGCGCGTCGAGCGTGCCCTACGAAACGTTCCGCGAACAGATCGTCAAGGGGGTGACGGCGCCGTTCCGGCGGAAGGACCGCCAGGCGCTCGAGCGCAACAGCTTTTGGGCGCTGAAGGATGTCAGCCTCGAAATCTGTCGCGGCGACGTCGTCGGCCTCGTCGGTCGCAACGGCGCTGGGAAGAGCACGCTCCTCAAAATCCTGTCGCGCATCACCGAGCCGACCAGCGGACATGCGGATATTCACGGCCGGATCGCCGCCCTGCTGGAAGTGGGCACCGGCTTCCATGCCGAGCTGACCGGACGCGAAAACATCTACCTGAACGGCGCAATCCTCGGAATGAAGCGGGCGGAGATCAACCGCAACTTCGACGGCATCGTCGAGTTCGCCGAGGTGCAGCGGTTCATCGACACTCCTGTCAAGCACTACTCGAGCGGCATGTACGTCCGTCTGGCCTTCGCCGTGGCCGCTCATCTTCAGCCACAGATCCTGCTGGTCGACGAGGTCCTCGCCGTCGGCGATACGGCGTTCCAGAAGAAGTGTCTGGGGAAGATGGGCGAGGTCGCGAAGGATGGCCGCACGATTATCTTCGTCAGCCACAACATGGCGGCGATAGAAGGGCTGTGCGCCTCCGCCTACCGGATCGCCGAGGGGCAGATCGTCGAGCATGGGCCGCCGGCGGACGTCATTGCCAATTATCTGTCTTCGGTCGAATCGTTGTCCGGCGTGTCGATTGGCGACCGAACCGATCGACGCGGCAATCAGAAGCTGATATTCACCGACATCCAGTTGCTCACCGACGACGGCACGCCCACGGGATTCGTGCAGTGTGGGAAGGACGTCGAGTTCATGGTCAGCTATCGCAGCGCCGACCGCGCGGATCTCAAGCATGTGGAAATGTCGATTGATATTTTCGCGCAGAGCGGCCAGTGCATGCTGATCTTGAACAATGAGATCACTGGTGTCGATTTCGCCGCGGCGCCAGCAGAGGGTCGATTCCGGTGCCGCGTGTCGCGGTTCCCGTTGTCCCCGGGCCAGTACTACATCACGCTGTTCTGCCGTGTGAACGGGTTGATCTCCGATTGGGTCCAGCAGGCGGCGGTTTTGACGGTGGAGGCGGGCGACTTCTATCGGTCCGGCCGTCTCCCCGCGGCGACGCACGGTGGATTCCTCGTGCCGCAGGAATGGCGATTGGAGGATACGGTCAGATGCGCCGTTCAATGGACTCCGCCGTTGACACAGGCGAACCAGCCAACGGCCTGATGACTCGATTCCTGAAGCGGGCCCGGGGGTCGCTGTTCCATCGATGCGGCATCGCGTTTAACGTCTACCCGAAGCGGCCCGACTGGCCTGGCGACCGCTTCACGTATCAGCGGGAATGCGTGGCGTTCGATATCCGGCCTGGCGACCGCGTCCTCGATCTCGGAAGCGGCGGCGATCCGTTCCCGCATGCGACGGTGCTGATGGACCGCTACCTGGAGATGAACGCGACCCGGCACGAGCCGCTTGTCACGAACGGCAAGCCGTTCCTGCTCGGCGACGTTCACGCTCTGCCGTTTCCCGACAAGGTCTTCGACTACGTGTATTGCGTGCACGTGCTGGAAACGCTCGACGACCCGCTGCAGGCGTGCAAGGAGCTGATGCGCGTGGGGAAACGCGGCTTCATCGAGGTCCCTACAGCGGGAAAAGACATGCTGTTCGCGTGGGCCCGAGGGGAGCAGAAATGGCACGCCGTGTCGATCGGGCAGGCGCTCTGCTTCTTCGAGTACTCGGAGCGCCAATTGGATGGCATCAGGTCCACGGTCTGGCGCGAGCTCGTGTTGAGCGCGCGCTGGAATCCCATCCAGGAGGTGTTCTACCGCAACCAGGATGTCTTCAACGTGATGTTTCCCTGGAATGACTCCTTCCCCGTGTTTGTGTTCCGGCTGGACGGCAGCGTCCAGTCGTCGCTGCAGCCGTCACACGCCACGGAAACTCATCGTGGCCCAGTGCTGGCGGCCGCGGGCGGCAGGCTTCGATAAGACGCCGGTGGGCGACGATCGCCCTTGAATCCTTTCGTGCCCCTCACGCACCTCCTCAAGGCGGTCTTGCCGCTGCCAGCGGTTCAGTGGTTGCAACGCACCAGGCGGCACTACCACCGGATCGACTTCGGCGACCTGCGACGCGTGACACCTGTCAGCCGGCGGTTTGGGGCCGATCGCGGGCTCGCGATTTGCCACTACTACATCCGCCAGTTCCTCGCGAGGCACAGCGCGGACATCGCCGGCCGCGTCCTCGAGATCGGCGAAAACCGCTACACGACGGAATTTGGCGGTATGCGGGTCACGCACGTCGATGTGTTGCACGCCGTCGCCGGCAACCCTGAGGCGACGATCGTCGCCGACCTCACGTCTGCCGACGGCGTCCCGTCCGATCAGTTTGACTGCATTGTGTTCACGCAGACGCTGCAGCACATCTACGATGTGCGGGCCGTCCTTCGGACGCTGTACCGGATTCTCAAGGCAGGCGGCGTGCTGCTGGCGACCTTTCCGGGTATCAGCCAGATTAGCCGCTACGACATGGATCGCTGGGGAGATTACTGGCGATTCAGTACGGCCTCGGTGCAGCGACTGGGCGAGGAGTGCTGGCCCGGTGGCGCGTTCGCGGTCGAGAGTCACGGCAACGTGCTCGTGGCGAGCGCGTACCTGTACGGACTGGCCAGCGATGATCTGCGCCGCGAAGAGCTCGCCTTTACCGATCCAGACTACCAGCTGCTGCTGACGCTGCGAGCCGTCAAGCCGTCCGCTGGCGGAGCGATGTCATGACCCTGTTGAACGAAGTACGGAGGCTCAGCGAGCGATTTCGCGGCGCACCCGACGCATCCGGTGCGCTGAACGAACCCGCGATGATCGCGCGAGGCTGGAACAACTACGCCAAGGATTGGAAATCGCGGAAATTCCCGGTGAGCCCCGGCCACGAAGTGCAGCACCTCGGCGATGAATGGACGGCTGAAGACGATGTCAGCGGCTCCTCCCCGACGTACGGGCTGCCCCCCGAAGAGGTCGATCGGTTCGACGCGTACATCAGCGAAGGGCTGCTGGATCCCTATCTGCCGGCGCACGCCGAGGCAGGCCTGGAGATCGGTCCCGGCGGGGGACGGCTGACAAAGCTGCTCTTGTCGCGGACCGATGTGTTGCACGCGGCGGACGCATCCGCCGCCATGCTGGCCCACTTGCGCGAACGATTTGGCGGAACGTCGCGGTTGCACATGCACCGCATCGACGGCAAAACGCTGCCGCCGCTCACAGCCTCGAGTCTGGACTTCGTGTTCGCCTTCGACGTCTTCGTCCATTTCGAGCCGCGTCTCGTCTACTGGTATCTCCGCCAGGCCGTTCCGTTGCTGAAGCCCGGCGGCGTCGGCATCATTCATTACTCCAACGCTCTGACGGCGATCGGATGGCGGCACTTCCTGAAGGACCTCGAAGTCAACGTTGAGGGCCGCCGCCACTTCGCCGCGTTCGGCGTGATGTGTCCCGCGTTGATGGAGCGCTTTCTGGCGAGTCTGGACCTCGAGGTGGTGACGCTTGACGTGGGGTTGATCCCGAGAGATGCGGTGACAGTGTTTCGAACCCGCGCGTCCGCGTCCGCATGATGAATGGCGGCGGCGATCGGCGTCAACTTCGCGCCGGAGCGGCGACGGTCGATGTGACTCCGCCGTGCGGCTGCCCGATGCAGGGCTACGAGATGCGCCGCGCCGAGGGGATTGCGGATTCCCTGTGCGTCAGCGCGCTCGCGGTGGGTGCCGACCGGCCCGCATGGCTCCTTCTAACCGTCGACTGCATCGGACTCGATCGTCGCTTCACAGCGCGTGCCAGGGCGAAGCTGGCCGAATCCATTGCGATGCCGCCCGACGCCGTCACCATCGCCTGCTCGCACACGCATTCCGGCCCCGCTACGCTGCCCAGGCTCGGCGACGTCGAGGCGGACCAGCAGTATCTGGCCTGGCTCGAACAGCACTTGCTCGCTGCCGCGAGAGCTGCGGCGGAGAACGTCGTCGACGTGGAGTGGCGCTTCGGGACCGGGTTGCTGTCAGAAAACGTCAACAGGCGCGTGCGGTGCGGTGGACGCATTGAGCTCGGTGCCGATCCAGCCGGTCCGGTGGACAGCCGCCTTCGCGTCGTTCGACTGGACAGGAAGGCCGACTCGTCTCCATTGGCACTCATCGTTCACTACGCATGCCACGCGACGGCGTCTGGTGGCGTACCGCAGATCAGCGCCGACTGGCCGGGGTCGATGCGATCGGCGCTTCGGGCGCTCTACGACCAGCCGGAGCCGCCGGTCGTCTGCTTTCTTCAGGGCTGCGCTGGCGATATCACGCACCGGATCGCCCGCGACCGGGACAGCTGGCCCGAACACTTCGGTCAGCACACCGGCGTTCAGAGCCACATTCTGGGCCGCCTCGGCGCCGCAGCGGCGCTGGTCGCCAGTGAGCGCTCGGTCGCCGTGCCGGCGGAGACCGCCGTGGCCGTCAGCCAGCCGCTGTCGCTGCGCTACCGCTGGCGGCCTGCCTTCGAACGCACCGAGGTTCAAGTCGTTCGGATTGGGGCGTCTGTGAGCGACGGTGCGCGCGCTGATTCAGCGATCTGGATGATCATGCTGCCCGGCGAGCCGTTTGCTGCGTACGGCCCGCACATCGCCGAGCGACTCCGCCGCGCCGTCGGCGTCGACGAGCAGCACGTCCTCGTGTGCGGATACAGCAACGACTCGGTTGGGTACTTGCCGACCCGCGCGGCCCTTCGTGACGGCGGATACGAAGTCGCGCGCGCGCATCACCTCTATGGGCGTCCAGCGCCGTTTGCTGCGTCAACCGAACGGCGGGTGCTCGCCCGCGCCGTGGCGGCCGCATCCGAACTGCGCCACCGCCACGTTCTGTCGCTCTAACTCCGAACCCCCATCGTGATTGGTCGTGTAAAGGGAACGAGGCGCTAATGGTGACGCTTGCTCAATTCGGGTGTGGCTACTGGGGGCCGAATCTGCTCCGCAATTTCTCGGCGCAGCCGGACTGCCATGTGAAAGTCGTCGTCGATCAGGACGCCAAACGACGTCTCTATGTCGAGACCGGGTATCCGAGAACGAGAACGGCGGCGGATGTCTCCGTGGCGCTCGACGACTCCGAGATCGATGCCGTGGTGATTGCCACGCCGGCATCGACGCACTACGCCATCGCGCGGGCGGCGCTCGAAGCGGGAAAGCACGTCTTCATCGAAAAGCCGCTGGCGATGTCAACCGCCGAGGCGGACGCGCTGATCGATCTGGCCGCGCGCACGTCGCGAGTCCTGATGGTCGGCGACACGTTCCTGTACAACGCCGCTGTTCGTCATTTGAAAAGGGTCATCCAGGATCGCCAGATCGGGGAGATCTACTACATCTACACGCAGCGGCTCAACCTGGGACAGGTGAGAAAAGACGTGAACGTGTGGTGGAACCTCGCGCCTCACGATGTGAGCATCCTGCTGTATCTCATGGACTGGGAGTTGCCCGTCACGGTGACCGCGACGGGCAGCGACTACATCCAGCCCGGCATCCAGGATGTCGTTTTCACCACGCTCACATGGGCGAATGGCATCACGGCTCACGTCCACGTGAGCTGGCTCGATCCGGGCAAGATCCGAAAGGTGACAGTGGTCGGCAGCCGCAAGATGGTCGTCTACGACGACGTGGTCGACGACAAGATCGCGGTGTTCGACAAGGGTGTCGACCGCGTACCGAGAATCGGCGATCGGATGGACTACGACGTGCCGAATACCTATCAACTGCTGCACCGGACTGGAGACATCGTGCTGCCACGCATCGATTTCCAGGAGCCGCTCAAAATCGAAACAGGTCATTTCCTGGACTGCGTCCGGACCGGCGAGCCGCCGCTGACCGGTCCCCGTCACGCGCGCGCCGCAGTCGCGGTACTCGAGGCCGGCCAGCAATCGCTGATGGGGCTCGGACGCGTCGTCTCTCTGCAGGCGGAAACGAGTGTGTGCGCACCATGACCTCGCTGTACGGCCACGCGTCGCGCATCGGCCGCGGTGCCGCGATCTTCGAAGAACTCACCGCATGATCGGCGAGGCGGCTGACATCCTCGAATGGGACGTCGAGAATTGGTCGGAGGCGCTCGAATTCTGGCCGCGCTGCTCGTCTCTGCGGCTGTCCGGCTGTGAGGCGCTCGAGATCGGCAGCCGCAATGGTGGTCTGTCGCTCTGGCTGGCGCTCGGCGGCGCGAAGGTCGTCTGCTCGGATGTCAACGGCCCGACCGAGGTCGCCAGGCACAAGCACGAGCAGTACGGTGTGGGCGCCGCTGTGAAGTACGAGCGTGTGAACGCGCTGGACATCCCGTATCGCGAGGCCTTTGATGTGGTGGTGTTCAAGTCGGTGCTTGGCGGCATTGGCGCCGCAGGCGAGTTGTACCAGCGGCGCGCTGTTCAGCAGATGTATCAGGCGCTGAAACCCGGTGGCGAGCTCTGGTTCGCGGAGAACCTGATCGGCTCTCCGCTGCATCGGGTGCTGCGCGAGCGATTCGTGAAGTGGGGCCGGGGGTGGCGCTACGTTTCGATCCCGGAGCTTGTCGACTTTCTATCGCCGTTCGCTGCGGTCACCATGCGCGCCACGGGAGTGCTCGGCGCATTGGGCCGGAACGAGCGGCAGCGAAACGTGCTCGCCCGCCTCGACAAGCGAGTCGTGAACCCGCTGGTGCCCGCTGGCTGGCGATACATCGCGTTGGGCGTAGCCACGAAGTAGCAGGAGGAAACGAGTGTGAACGCATGGTGACTTCTCCTCACGACGCGTTGGTGTACCCGGGGGTGATCTGGGAGGGCGAGCACTCCGTAGGGCCGTTTGCGATCGTTGGCCAGCCACCACTCGGCCGGCAGCCGCATGAGACGCCGACGCGCATCGGCAGCGGAGCCGTGGTCGGCTCGCACACCGTCATTTACGCCGGCAATGTCCTGGGACGGAGGTTTCGCGCCGGCCACCGCGTGCTGGTGCGGGAGGACAACGAAATCGGCGACGACGTCAGCATCGGATCAGGCAGCAATGTCGAGCACCACGTCCGGATCGGCCACGGCGTCCGGCTTCACTCGAACGTCTTCGTCCCGGAGTTCTCGGTGCTCGAAGACGGGTGCTGGCTGGGTCCCAACGTCGTGCTGACCAACGCACGATATCCCGCCTCGCCCACTGCGAAAGACGAGCTCGTCGGTCCGCATATCGAGAAGGGCGCCAAGATCGGCGCGAACGCGACCATCCTGCCAGGCGTTCGGATTGGGGCCGGCGCGCTGGTCGGCGCCGGGGCAGTGGTCACCGCCGATGTCGCGCCTGGTGCCGTCGTGGTCGGCAACCCCGCGCGGGTCGTCAAACAGGTGTCTGAGATAGCGGCGTACAGGCTGAGATGAGGAGGGCGGCGCATGACGATTCCCTTGCTTGACTTGAAAGCGCAATACCTCTCGATCAAAGCGGACGTGGACGCCGCGATGCAGCGAACGATCGATCGCAGCGCGTTCATCGGCGGCGACGAGATCCGCGCCTTCGAGTCGGAGTTCGCGGACTTTTGCGACGCCGAGGCGGCTGTTGGCGTCGGAAACGGAACCGATGCGCTTTATCTGGCGCTGCGCGCCCTCGGCGTCGGCCCGGGCGATGAAGTGGTGACGGTCGCTCATACGTTCATCGCCACAGCAGAGTCCATTTCGCTGACGGGTGCCAGGCCGGTGTTCGTGGACATCCGCAATGACACCATGCTGATGGATCCGGATGCGGTCGAACGGGCGATCACTCCTCGGACGCGCGCGATCGTTGCCGTTCACCTGTACGGACAACCGTGTGACATGGACCGTATCCTCGACATAGCAGGGCGGCACGGGCTGAAGGTGATCGAGGACGCTGCGCAGGCGCATGGCGCGCGGTGGCGGGGCCGCAGGGTTGGCTCTCTCGGAGACGCCGCCTGCTTCAGTTTCTTCCCGGGGAAGAACCTCGGCTGCTACGGAGATGGCGGGGCCGTCGTCAGTCGAGACGCGGACCTCGTTCGACGCGTGCGGATGCTGGCCAATCACGGCCGCATCGACAAGTACGTCCACCAGATAGAAGGCGTCAACAGCCGGCTCGACGGCCTGCAGGCGGCGGTGCTGAGGGTGAAGCTCCGGCATCTCGATGGGTGGAATGAGGCGCGGCGGCAGCATGCTCGGGAATATCTCCGCCTGCTTGCCGACGGAGGAGTGGAACTGCCGGCGGTGCATCCGGACGCCGAGCCTGTCTGGCATCTGTTCGTCGTTCGAGTGTCAGAACGCGATCAACTGTTCAAGCAGCTGAATGATGGCGGGATAGCTGCCGGGATTCACTATCCTGTTCCGCTGCATCGGCAGCCTGCATACGCCCACCTTGGCTACGAAGCAGGTTCGTTGCCCGTCACAGAACAGGCAGGAGCGCGCGTCCTGAGCGTGCCGTTGTACCCCGAGTTGTCGAGCAAGCAGATCGCTGACCTGAGTCGGACCCTCCTCGACATGATGTGCGTGCAGCCGCCTGCATGACGCCATGCGATTCCTGATTCTCGACACCGCCTACGCGGACTTCCTGGTCTGGTTGTACGCACAGCATCCGGGACTGGCGGAGCAGGATTACGCGCCGCAGGCGCAAGTTCGCGAGGAAAGCCTGTTCGGACAGGCGTCATTTTATGCGGCCAACCTCCGCGCGCTCGGACACGAGTCGTGGGTCGTGGAGGTCAACAATGAGCACCTTCAGATGGCCTGGGCGCGCGAGCATGGGCTGAAGCCGAACAGCACCCGCCGGTGGGAACCGCGGCTTCGTCGAGGCGTCGTCCCCTGGGTCTCGCGCGTCGCAGACAGCCGCTGGATGTACGAAATCCTGGCCGCGCAGATTCGGGACTACAAGCCGGACCTGGTCATCAACTACGCGATGGAACTCGATGGAGCGTTCTTTCGCGAGATGAAGCCGTGCATGCGGATGCTGGTCGGCCATCACGCTGCCCCAATTCCGCCCGGCATCGACTTCGGCGCGTACGATCTGGTGTTGTCGCTGGTCGACAACTTCGTTGATCACTTTCGGCGGCAGGGCCTGAAGAGCGATCTGCTCCGACAAGGGTTCGAGCCGTGCGTCCTGCGACGTCTCGGCAAGGCCCGGACGCCGGTTCACGTCTCCTTTGTCGGCAACCTGCATTCGAATCACGCCGCGCGGCTGCGATGGCTGACGTATATGTGCGACCGGATCCCCGTTGACGTGTGGACCGGCTCCTCGAGTCGCATCCCCGAAGGCTCGCCGATCCATGCGCGCCATCGCGGAGCCGCATGGGGAACCGAGATGTACGAGGTCCTGCACAGCTCTTTGATCACGCTGAACCACCACATCGATGTAGCCGGACGTTATGCAGGGAATATCCGGCTGTTCGAGGCGACGGGCGTCGGCGCGCTGCTGATCACCGACTGGAAGGAGAACCTTCACGAGATCTTCGAGGACGGGAAGGAGGTCGTCACCTACCGGACACCAGAGGAGTGCGTTGAGCTCACGCAGCACTACCTCAAGCACGAAGACGAGCGGCGCGCCATAGCCGATGCCGGACAGAAGCGCGTATTGCGCGAGCACACCTACCGGCACCGCATGCAGCAGCTGGTTGAAATGGTCGAGCCATGCCTGTAGCAGAAGATGTCAGGCGCGGTGCCGCCGCGGTGTTCCGGCGGACAATCCGTCACGGGGTAGGCTGGCTCACGCCACGTGCCGTCATCCTGCTGTATCACCGCGTTGCCGAGTTGCCGTCAGACCCGCAGCTCCTAGCCGTCAGTCCCCGGCATTTCGAGGAGCACCTCGAGGTCCTCGGCCGCCTTGGCGCGCCGACGAGGCTTTGTGAGCTCGACGACGCGTTCCGCCGGCCGATTCGTAGCAAGCCGTCCGTCGTCGTCACGTTCGATGACGGCTACGCCGACAACCTGCATCAGGCTAAGCCGCTGCTGGCCCGCTACGGCATGCCGGCCACGGTGTTCGTGGCGAGCGGTCATGTCAGGTCGCAGAGGGAATTCCTTCACGACGAGCTGGACAAAATCTTCCTGCAGCCGGGACGTCTGCCGCCCAATCTGTGCCTCACCATCGGCGGGCTCTCGAACCTGTGGGAGCTCGACGGGGCGTCCAACTATACCGAGCAGGACTATCGGCATCACCGTGGCTGGAACGCCCTGAGCGTGGACACGCCGACCTCACGTCATCAGTTGTACCGGGCGCTCTGCGACGCGCTGTCTCCGTTGGCCAGCGTCGAGCGATCCGGAGTCCTGGACCAGCTGCTCGGATGGTCGCAGGTGAGTCCCGAGGCGAGACCTTCGCACCGACCACTCTCGGCCGCTGAGCTGGTGCAACTGAGCCGAGGGAACCTCGTGGACATCGGTGGACATACCGTCGACCATCTGATTCTGTCGCGCCTGTCGGAGGCTGCCCAGCGCTCCCAGATCGCGGATAACAAATCGGAGCTCGAGGCCATGTTGGGCTCGCCGGTGACCACGTTCGCGTATCCGTATGGAACACTCGGACACTACAACGCCGCGAGCGTTGCGGCCGTGAAGGAGGCGGGCTTCAGGCAGGCCTGTTCCAACTTTGCCGGCCTGATCCGGCGCGGCGCCGATCGCTGGCAGCTGCCGCGGCTCCTCGTGCGAGACTGGCCTGGCCCCGTGTTCGAGGAGCGCCTGCGCCCATGGCTGTAACAGCCGTCACTCCGCGGCGTCCATTGCGTGTTCTCGTCGTCAATACGTCCGACGCCGGAGGCGGCGCCGAATTGACCTCGTGGAACGTGTTCCAGGCCGTGCGGCGGCGCGGCCACCAGGCGCTCATGGTCGTGGGTCGCAAGAAGACGGCCGATACGAACGTCGTTGTGCTGTCACGCGATGCGGAGCGCAACCCGTGGGCTCGATTCTGGATCGCGCTGGGCGATCGCATGCAGGCGGTCGAGCGACGAATCCCCGGCGGCACGCGTGTCAGGGACGGCGTGTACTGGGCGAGCGAGCCGCTTCGGTGGGCCGAGCTCGCCCTCGGACACGAGGACGTCCATTACCCGGCAACCCGGGCGTTCTTCGAGCAGCAGCCGTTCGACATCGTCCACTGCTTCAATCTGCACGGCGGGTATTTCGATCTCCGCGTGCTGCCGCACATCAGCCGCCGGTGCCCGGTCATTCTCGATTTGTGCGACGCCTGGCTGCTGAGTGGCCACTGCGCGCACTCGCTTGACTGCGATCGCTGGAAGACCGGCTGCGGATCCTGCCCGGACCTGGCGCGGTATCCGGCCGTGCGCCGCGATGGCACAGCGTTCAACTGGCGACGGAAACAGCAGCTCTTCGCGAAGAGCTCGTTCCATGTGACTGCGCCCTCGCAGTGGTTGATCGAGCGCGCCCGGGAATCGATGCTGGCCCCGGCGATGACCGAATCGCGCGTCATCCCGACCGGCGTGGATCGGCTCATTTTTCATCCCGGCGACAAGCGTCAGGCCCGAGCCGGGATGGGACTGCCTCAGGACGCGAGGATTTTGCTGTTTGCGGCGAACCTTTTTCACCGCAACCCTTACAAGGACTTCGACACCGTGGCCGAAGCCGTGGCCGCCCTCGGCACCCGTTCACATCATGAAAAGGTGCTCCTGGTCGCTCTGGGTGGCGCCGGCGAATCACGTTGCGTCGGCGACGCCGAAATCCGATTCGTGCCACACGTCGACCGGCTCGAGGACGTCGCGACCTACTACCGTGCAGCGGACATGTATCTGCACGCCGCCCATGCCGACACGTTTCCGCGCGTCATCCTGGAAGCGCTCGCGTGCGGCATTCCCGCAATCGCCACGGGCGTGGGGGGCATTCCGGAACAGATACGGGCGCT
>Ga0066903_100004383_pt1 | contig 11918 bp, 15 predicted proteins | sample PanSoiMetaGPlot1_FD_67491 | JGI IMG/M metagenome (GOLD analysis project Ga0066903, IMG submission 67491) | Tropical forest soil microbial communities from Panama analyzed to predict greenhouse gas emissions - Panama Soil - Plot 1 (version 2) | ecosystem: Environmental > Terrestrial > Soil >...
GCTCCAGGCGATGAACACGGGCCACGACGGATCGCTCACGACCGTCCACGCCAACACGCCGCGCGACGCGCTGTCGAGAATCGAGACGATGATCGCGATGGGCGCGACCAACCTGCCGGAGCGCGCGATGCGCCAGCAGATCGCGTCGGCCATCCAGCTCGTCATCCAGCAGTCGCGTCTGAGCGACGGCACCCGTAAGGTGACGAGCATCTCGGAGATCACCGGCATGGAAGGGGACGTCATCACCATGCAGGAAATCTTCGTGTTCGAGAAGCTCGGCGTCAGCCAGGACGGCGGCAAGGTCATCGGGCGCTTCCGGGCGACCGGTGTCCGTCCGAAGGTGTGCGAGCGGCTGAAAGCCTCCGGCGTCCATTTGCCCCCCGACATGTTCGAGGGCGTGACCGAGGTGCGGTGATGTCACCACAATTCATCCTCGTCGCGTCGGTGTTCGTGCTCGGCACGGGCCTGGTGGCGGCGCTCATTCTCGGCGTCATCCGCCTGCCCAGTTATCTGGCGGAGCGGCGCCTGCAGGCCCGCCTCGGCGAGCTCAGCGGACCCGAAGACGCGAAGGCGTCGGAGGATTCCGAGGGGGGGCTTCTCAAGGAACAGCACGTCGGCATGCTGCCCGCGCTGGACAAGCTCGCCAGCGGCACGAGCCGCGGCCTGTCGCTCACGAAGTTCGTGGAGCAGTCGGGCGTCCGCATCAGCCTTAGCGGACTCTTCCTCGCGTCGCTGGGCTGCGCGTTCGTGTTCGGGTTCCTCCTGGCGTCGCTGACCAAGCTGGGCATCGGGTGGATCGTCGGCGGCGGCTTCGGCCTGATCGCCCCGTTCATGTACGTGAAGATCAAGCGCACGCGCCGGATCCGGAAGTTCGAGGAGACGTTCCCCGAGGCGCTCGATCTCGTGTCACGCGCCCTGAAGGCGGGCCATGCGTTTGCGACCGGACTCAAGATGGTCGCCGACGAAATGGAAGATCCCGTCGGCCCCGAGTTCCGGAAGACGTTCGACGAACAGAACTTCGGTCTGCCGCTCAAGGACGCGCTCGCCAACCTGACCGAGCGCATGCCGCTGCTCGACGTCCGCTTCTTCTCGACCGCGGTGCTCATCCAGCGCGAGACGGGCGGCAACCTGTCCGAGATTCTCGAGAACCTGGCGCACGTCGTCCGTGAGCGCTTCAAGATCCTCCGGCAGGTCCGCGTCTACACGGCGCACGGCCGCCTGACCGGCTATGTCCTGCTGGCGCTGCCCGCATTCCTCGGCGTGGCGCTGATGTTCATCAATCCCGAGCACATGCAGCTCCTCTTCCAGCATCCCATCGGGCACATGCTGCTGATCGCGGCCGTCGTCATGCAGACGGTCGGCTACTTCTGGATCAAGCAGGTCATCAAAATCGAGGTGTAGTCGTGACCCTGATGCTGCTTCTGCTCGCGTTCGTCTTCGGCAGCGCCCTCGTCGGCGCGGCCGCGATGATGTTGATGCCCGCGCGCGCCGGCGTGATCGACCAGCGCGTCGAAGAGCTGACGTTCGCCGGCCGTGACGCCGAGGTCGAAGAGAAGCCGCGCATGCAGTCGCTCGTCGCGATGCTCAAGCGCGTCGGCGAGCGTGCGCCCAAGTCGCCCAAGGAGATGGGCAACCTCCGCCTGCGGCTCGTGCAGGCAGGCTACCGCCGCGACGAGGCGCTGACGGTCTTCTTCGGCGCCCGGGTCGCGACCGCGCTCGGCCTGTTCTTCCTCTTCTCGACGAACCTGGTCATCAAAGCGAACCTGCTCGTCGCGCTCGGCGGCCTCGGGCTCGGCTACATCCTGCCGGGCATGGTGCTCGCCCGCCTCGCGAAGAAGCGCTCGCACCGGATCCGCCTCTCGCTGGCCGACATGCTCGACCTGCTGGTCGTGAGCGTGGAAGCCGGCCTCGGCCTCGACCAGGCGCTCTCGCGCGTCGGCACCGAGCTCGCGTTCGCGTACCCCGAGCTGGCCGACGAGCTGCGGCTCATCAACCTCGAGCTGCGGGCCGGCAAGCCCCGCAGCGAGGCGCTGCGCAATCTCGCCGACCGCACCGGCGTCGACGACCTGAGCTCGATCGTGACGATGCTGATCCAGACCGACAAGTTCGGCACCAGCATCGCGCAGTCGCTGCGCGTCGCGTCCGAGACGCTCCGCACCAAGCGCCGCCAGCGCGCCGAAGAGGCCGCGGCGAAGACGGGCGTGAAGATGGTGTTCCCGCTCGTGCTCTGCATCTTCCCCTCGATCTGGGTGGTGACCATCGGTCCCGCGGCGATCCGCTTCATCACGGTCCTGTTCCCGCTCGTGGAGAACACGAAGTGAAGCGTCTGATCGCCCGCAATACCAGCGTCAACACCGTGCTGGCCGATCGCGTCGGCGTGGCCGCGACGCGCGCCGCGCGCGCCGTCGGACTGCTCGCCCGCCGCGGTCTCGAGCCCGGCGAGGCGCTGTGGATCGTGCCGAGCCGCGGCGTCCACACCTGGGGCATGCGCTTCACCATCGACGTCGTCGCGCTGGATCAGTCCGGCAAGGTCATCGACTGCGTGTCGAACCTGCGCCCGTGGCGGATGCGGCTGCCGCGCGCCGGGACGGCCGGCGTGCTGGAGCTGCCCGCCGGCACGCTCCAGGCCTCGCGCACGGATCTCGGCCACACGATCGTTCTCGAGCTGTCCCAGGGAGGCGCCGCATGACCGTTGCCACGCTCGACGCCCTGAATGCGGCATCGGCAGGCACGCCGACGCCGCCTCCGCCGCCCTCGACGATTGCCGAGACCGGGCTGCACCCCGACACGCTGGCGCAGCTCATGCTCAAGACCCTCATCGCGGGGGAGAGCAGCGGCACGCACCTCGCCGAGACCATGCGGCTGCCGTACTCGGTGCTGGACGCGCTGATCCAGCACGCGCGCGTCGAGAAGCTCATCGAAGTCCGCGGCGCCAGCGGCGCCGGGTCCGCCGGCTACCGCTACGCGCTGACCGATCTCGGGCGCGAGCGCGCCATGCAGTTCCTGGACATCAGCCGCTATGTCGGCCCCGCGCCCGTGGCGCTCTCGCAGTACAACGCGTACGTGCGTGCGTCGATGGCAGCGCGGCCGTGGGTCGATCGCGCGCGGCTCTCGACCGGCTTCGGCCATCTCGTCGTCGGCGACAGCCTGCTCGACAATCTCGGACCCGCCGTGAACTCGGGGAAGGCGCTGTTTCTCCACGGCGCGCCGGGCAACGGCAAGACGGTCGTGGCCGAGGGCATCGGCCGCGCGCTCGGCGCCGACCTGCACGTGCCTCACGCGATCGACGTCGACGGCCAGACGATCACGATGTTCGATCCCGTCAACCACGTGCCCGCCACCTCGATCGGCGCGTCGTCCAGCGTCGTGAACGTCGCGATACACGACCGCCGGTGGGAGGCGATCCGCCGCCCCGTGGTCGTGGTCGGCGGCGAGCTCACGCTCGAGATGCTGGACCTCACGTTCAACCCGATCTCGCGCTTCTACGAGGCGCCGATCCAGTTGAAGGCCAACAACGGCGTGTTCGTCGTCGACGACTTCGGCCGCCAGCGGATGCCGGCGCGCGACCTGCTGAACCGGTGGATCGTCCCGCTCGAGAGCCGCGTCGACTTCCTGACGCTGCACACCGGCCGCAAGTTCGAGATCCCGTTCAACGTGTTCATCATCTTCGCGACGAACCTCAAGCCCGAGTCGCTCGCCGACGAAGCGTTCCTGCGCCGCATCCCCTACAAGATCCGCGCGAAGAACCCGACCCGCGAGGAGTACGAAGCGATCTTCGAGATGAACTGCCGCAAGCGCGGCATTCCGTTCGACCCGATGCTGGTCGACTATCTCGTGACCGAGTACTACGAACCCCGCAAGGTGGAGATGCGGGCCTGCCATCCGCGCGACCTGGTCGAGCAGGTGGTGGACCAGTGCCGCTACCAGCAGCGCGAGCTCGCGATCACGCGCGCGTCCCTCGACAAGGCCTGCGCCGCCTACTTCCTGGAGGAATCGCAGTCGCAGGGGAACGAGCCCACCGACGTATGAACCTTGCGCTGCCCAGGTGGGTCGATTACCGGGCGCTGACGCGCCAGGCGCAGCCTGGCGCGCGCCCGCGCGACGTCGGCGAGATCGCGTCGAAGATCACGATCGTCACGCTGTTCTCGTTCATGGCGTTCCGGATCGCCCAGGACGCGGCCGTCACGGGGCATGTCACCGGGATTCTGCTCCTCGTCAGCGAAGCGCTCGTCGTCGCGCTCACGCTGGTCCGTCGCGCCGCCGGCACGGTCGATCGGACGCTGAAGGCGCGGATGCTGACCGCCGTCGCGACATTCGGCCCGCCGCTCGTGCGGCCTGACACCATCAACGCCGCTCTGCCGGATGCCTTCACGGTCGTCGTCTCGGCGGCCGGCCTCATCGTCGTCGTGCTGGGCAAGCTCTCCCTCGGGCGCAGCTTCGGGCTGATACCGGCCAACCGCGGGATCGTCAGCACGGGCGTGTACCGGTTCGTCCGTCATCCCATCTACCTTGGGTACCTGATCACGCACCTCGGGTTCCTGCTCGCCAATCCCGAAATCTGGAACCTCGTCGTGCTGGCGGCCGCGGACCTGGCGCTCATGCTGCGCGCGCGCTGCGAGGAACAGACACTGGCGGCCGACGAGGCGTATCGCGCCTACATGACGCGCGTCCGCTGGCGCGTCGTGCCAGGCGTCTTCTGAGGAGGACGGAGGACGGAGGGTGGAGGGCGGAGGACGGTCTCCGGAAGGCTCGAGGCATTTTGGATAGTGAGCTAATGGGAGTGGCTGAGCGCCACTCCCTTTTCATGTACGACGCGGATTGCCAGCAAGCCTTTCGGAGACCGTCCTCCACCCTCCGTCCTCCACCCTCCGTCCTAGTCCGCGCTCCTCACGCGCGTAGCGCTTTCCGGCGCTGGTGCGTCAGCACGACGGCGTAGACAGTCCACGCGATCGCGGCGGTTGCGGCTTCTCCGATGAAGCGGGCCGGCGAGCCGTTCCACGAGGCTTCCTGCAGAAGGCGCGTGACCGCGAACGCCGTCATGACCAGCGCGAACAGCCTGACGCCACGCAGCCAGCCGCGGCCGTGCACGAGATCGCGCGTGCGCGCGAGCGCGGCCTGTTCGATCGACGGGGACATGGACACCTCCGTGGCGGGCAGCGTGAGCCCGCGTTTCAGTGTTTCCGCGAATGCCGGATCGTGAGCGAGAAACGCGTCGACGAGCGCGCGCGTATCGGCGCTCGCCTCGCCCGCTTCGTAGACCGGCCACAAGTCCGAAATGACGTCGCGCGTCACGTTCATCTCACGCCTCCATGCCCGTCGGCCGTCAGCTTCATCCGCACGCGATGCACGCGCACGCGCACGGCCGCGGGCGACAGTCCGAGCGCCCGCGCGATCTCGTCGTAGGCGAGGCCGTCGGCGCGCATCAGCACCGCGGCGCGATCGACCTCGGGCATCTGCTGCAGCGCCGCCAGCACGCCGTCCAGGGCGTCGCGACCTGCGGCGGCCGCTTCCGGTCCGGGTGCGCGGTCGCGCACGTCCGCCGGCATCTCTCCGAGCGTTCGCCGCCGCCGGAGCCCTTCGATGTGCAGGTTGCGCGCGATCGAAAACAGATAGGCTTTCACCGTCTGCGTCCTGATGGCGCCGCTGGCGATCCACGCGCGGACGAACGTCTCGCTCGCGATCTCCTCGGCGTCGGCCCGGCTGCCCGTCAGATACAGCGCGAAGCGATACACGTCGGCCGCATGCCGCTCGTACAGCCCGCCGAAATCGACTGCGTTCATCCGTCGTTTGAGGGTACGGGGGAATGCCGCGGTTGTTACAACGCCGGACTCAGGCGGGTGCGCCCGCGGAGGTTGGAGGCTGGAGGCTGGTTTCGGGGAGGCGTGTCGCAATCCGGATCGAGTTACTGAAGGAAGATCACTTCCCATGTCGCTCGATCCGAAACGCGACACGCCTTCCGGAGACCAGCCTCCAACCTCCAACCTCCAACCTCCAACCTCCAACCTCCAGCCTCCTCAGCCGATCAGCAACGCCATCGTCGCGCCGAGGTGGGACTCGGGGGCGTCGTGGAACGACGCGACGAGCGGGTGCTGCTCGAGCGCCGCCTGCACGATGCCGCGCTGGACGCCCTTGCCGCGGCCGTGGATGAGGCGCACTTCGCGCAGGCCGGCGGCGTGCGCCGCCCGGATGTATTCATCCACTACGGACGGGATGTCGCGCGGCGCGAAGGCGTGCAGGTCGAGCGAGTCCTCGATCGGAACCCTGTGCACCACCGTGAAACCTCCGGCTGCCGCCTGCTGACTACGGTTTGCCCTGTTCCGTCTTGTGATAGGTCGCCGTCACCGTCGTCGTGATCCCGCCGCGCGCGGTGAAGTCGCCGACGACGGTCATCCGGCGGGGCGCGCAGGCCGCGACGAGATCGTCGAGAATCTGGTTGGTGGCTGCCTCGTAGAAGATGCCCTTGTTGCGGAACTCGAGGAAGTAGTACTTCAGCGCCTTCAACTCGATGCAGCGTTCGTCGGGGACGTAGCTGATCCGGATCTCGCCGAAGTCGGGGAGGCCCGTCTTCGGACACACCGACGTGAACTCCGGGTGCCGGATCGCGATCTCGTAGTCGCGGCCCGGCTGCGGATTCGGGAAGGTCTCCAGGGGCATGAAAAAAGTGTAGCATTCAGGAGGGTTTTGATAGGATACGTGCCTGTTTTTCGACGTTCTCCCCTGCCACCGCAACGCGCGCGCGGCTCAGGCGGGTCATTCAGGAGCGCGCTTTAGCAAGGGGAATGGCGATGGCAGAGGCCCGCAGGATGGGCAAATCCGAACTCTTCTCGCATTTCGCGGATCGCTTCGAAGTCAAGCGGACGCAGGCGCGCGAGTTTTTCGACGAGCTGAACATCCTCGCCGAAAAGGAGCTCAAGCGCTCCGGAGAGTTCGTGCTGCCGGGGATGGTGAAGCTCGTCGTTCAGAAGCGGAAAGCCCGGATGGGCCGCAACCCCGCGACCGGCGAAGCGATCAAAATCCCGGCGAAGACGGTCGTCAAGGCCCGCATCGCCAAGCAGCTCAAAGACGCCGTTCTGCCACGCAAGTAGGCTGGGGCCTCAGCCCCGGCGTCCTCAGGCGGCGACCGACGCGCGGCGCGACGCGAGCGCGCGACTGTAGATGGTGGCCGGCGCAAGCCGAGCCACCTTCGCCTCGAGGCTGGGGAGGGAATCGTCGTCGAGAATGATGCGGTCGCCCGCATCCAGCAGGACCTCGCCGCTGAACCGCCGGAGTCCCCGGGCGGTCTTCGACTCGAAGTAGTGCACGACATAGACGCGGCCGTCGACGTCCACCTGCCCCGTCTGCAGCAGCTTCCGGAACATTGCCCCTCTCCCCTGAAAACTAGCCCGCGGCTTGCGCCATCGGACGCGCGCTCGTGCGCGCAAAGTCGATCACGAACGTGGTGCCCTTGCCGACCTCGCTGGCGACGCTGATGCGGCCGCCGAGCTGTTCGACGATCTTCCGCGAGATCGCCAGCCCGAGGCCGAGGCCGCGGCGTTTGGTCGTCACGAAATCCTCGAAGATCGCCTGCAGCCGATCCGGCGGGATGCCGCAGCCGGTGTCGTAGACGCGCACCTGCACGCGCTCTCCCTGCGCCTCGACGGCCGCGACGACCAGGCCGCCCGGCGCCGTCGCCTGGATCGCGTTGACGACGAGGTTGCGGTAGACGCGGCCGAGCGCGAAGAGGTCCCCTTCGATGAAGAGCGGCTCGGGCGACAGCTCCGCCTTGAGCGTGATGCCCGCCGTCTCGGCGAGCGGCTGCATCGATTCGACCGTCTCGCCGACGGTCCGGTTCAGCTCGATCGGGAAGCGCTCGAGCGGGATCGGCTTCGCGATGTTCTGCAGGTCTTCGAGGACGCGCTTGACGACCTGCATCTCGCGCTCGACCATCCGCCGGAACGTGTCGCGGTATTCCGCGTCCTCCCACATCTTGAGGATCAGCTTGCAGCTGTTGCCGATGTTCTGGATCGGGTGCGAGAGATCGTGGACGAGGCCCGCGGCGATGCGGCCGAACATCACCTGCCGTTCCTGCTTCCTGATGTTCTCCTGGAGCTCGACGAGCTTGTCGGCCATCGAGTTGAACGCGTCGCCGAGCTCGCGGATCTCGTCCTGGCCGGTCAGCGCGACGCGCGTGTCCATCCGCCCCTCGGCGAGCGACCGCGTGACGCGCGTCAGCGCGAAGATGCGCTGGATGAACGACTTCCCCCAGAAGTAGCCGACGACGATCGTCGTGAGGAGCGCGAGCAGGATGATCGCGATAAGCTGACGCTCGGCCTGGCTGGCGGTCGCCATCGCCTCATCCTTCGGTTGCTCGACGATGACGAGCCATCGCGGCTCGGCCTCGAGCGCCGACGCGACGGCCAGTTTGCGCACGTCGTTCTCCTCGTATTCATCGCTGATCTTGCGTCCGGCGAGGAAGTCGGCGGCGAATCGCGCTTCTTCCGCGGCGCTCGTCTGTTCCGGATCGGCGATGTGACGTCGTTCGTCCGGGTTGCCGTGGGCGATCAGGTGGCCGTCCTCGCCCACCACGAGCGCGTAGCCCGACGTCCCAACGTGGACGTGATTGACCATTCGCCACAGCTCTTCGAGTGCGATCTCGCCCACGACCCAGGCCGCGTCCTGCTGCGAATTCGGCAGACGCACCGCAATCGTTGTCGTCGGGAGGAGGTCGTCATCGACCCTGACCGGCTCGATGAACGGCTTGTCGGGCTGTTTGCGGGCCTGTTCAGGAATCGTCAGTCGGGTCTTGCCGGGAGCGCTCGTCGCCAACGGCTCGCCGGCGGCATTGAACACTGTGATCTCGCGAAACTCGCGGAACGCGAGCACGTAGTCCTTCAACGCCCGTTCCTGCTGGAATGGCGTCAGTCCTGTCGCGGCCAGCTCGGTACCGACCGACTGCAGTATGCGGGTGTTGTCCTGCATGTACCGCTTGACCTGCTCGGCCACCTGCTTGGCGACTTTCGCGTTGCCGTCGAGGACCGACGTATACGTGCCGCGGCGCAGCGACTGGACCGACACGGCGCCGTAGACGACCAGCGGCAGGACGGCCGCCGTGGCAATCAACAGCACGAACCGCGTCGTGATCCGTCTCATCGCGCGGCCTGCGTCGCCGCACCGGCGGGACGCCACATCCACAGGTTCGACAGAATGTCGCGATCCGGTTCCGCAGCGACGTCGAATCGCGCCGACACGGCGCGTGAGGCCGTCTGCCAGGCGATGAACGCGGCTGGCGGATCGTCGTGCATGACGCGCAGGAGCTCCGCGACGGCCGCGCGCGTGTCCTCATCGCTCTGCGCGGAACGGATGCGATCGAGAACGGCGTCCGCGGATCGATAGCCCGAGTTGACCATCATCCCGGGGCTGAACCGCCAGAAGTCGTACACGCGGGCCAGGCTGCGTCCCGACATCTCGAACAGAAACGCATCGAAATCGCCGGCGCCCAGCTGCGGGACGAGCTTATCAAGCGGAACCGGCTCGAGCCGCATATCGATGCCGATGTCAGCGAGCTCTTTTTGTGCCACGAGGGCGAGGCGCTCGAATCTCGGATCGTTGCCGAAGAGCAGGCACCTGAAACTGAAGCGAACCGGAACCCGGCGCTCCGGGCTCGGTTTCAGGGGAAAGCCCGCCGCGTCCAGACGACTGCGCGCGCCGGCGGGATCGAACCTGAACGGATGCTCTGGCGGTGCGTACGCCCAGTGCTGCGGGCGGACAGGTCCGTCGGCGACGAGACCCTGACCGCGCAGGCCATCCCGCACGAGAGCCTCCCGGTCGAGCGCCTCGTTGATCGCCTGCCGGACCGCGACGCTGCGGAGGATCGGATGCCGTACGTTGAACGCAAGGAGGATGTAGAACGCGCGCTGGGACGTGTACGTGCGGACGGTCGTCTCGGCCTGAACGAACTCCACCGAGTCGCGGCTCACGTCGTACAGCATGTCGATCTTGCTGCGCATCAACGCGCTCCAGGCGTTGCGCTGCGTCGGATAGTTGATGACCTCGATGCCCGCGAGCGCGGGCTGCCCTCGATAGTACTGAGGGAATGCTGACAGTGTCGTATCCTGTCCGTTTCGCATGACGACTTGGTACGGCCCGGTCGCCACGTTGGGCTGCCCTGGCTTGATCACCGGCAAGGCGGCCAGGTCCGTCAGCACGAACGCGTTACGTTCCTTGAGCGTGAGAAGGATCGCGTCTGTTCCCTCAGGCTCTACTGAAGTGACACTCCGGAGGCTGAAATTGTCCTTCTTCGTATCCGTGGCGCGAATCGCCTCAGCCGCCAACTGAGGCGTCAGCTTCGTTCCGTCGTGGAAGTACACATTGGGACGAAGGCGAAGTCGCAGAGCGAGCCCTCCCTGCTCCCACTGCCAATCCTTCGCGATACGGTCGCTGAGGCGTCCGTCCGGCTTCGTGGTCAGCCATGGCTCGCTGTTCAACAGGCCAACCAGGGCCGGCCCGCCGGTATTCGGCATACCCTTGGGCGCTCCGATGCCGATTCTCATCGTGGTCGAGGGCTTAGGAGGTGTCTGATCGAAACGGGCGCAGCCGGGCGCGCACACCCCCCCTGCGGTGATGCTTGCGAAGAGAACGAGGCGGCGATGGAACCGTGAAATCAATCGACCACCACGATTATCGACCGTTCTGGACAGCGGCGCCAACTGCTTCCATCAGGTCTTCGAGCGGCGGTTCGTCGGCACTAGTTCTTGGTCACGGGCGGGTCGTCGACGATCCACGGGCAGCCGCCAATCGTCTTGATCTTGCCGCTCGTCTTCTTGATGACAGTGATCTTCATGGCAGGCGGCTCCAGTTAGCGCAGGCTGTCGACGACGACGTCGACGAGCCAGGGACGGAGGGTGCCGTTCTTCTTCGGGTTCTGCGTCTTCTTGTTCTTCGTCATGCTGATGCTCCTCAGGCAGTCACGCGGTTGCGTAGTGGGCGCGCGCGACGTCGCGCGCGAGAGAAATGACGCCGGCTTCGAAACTGGGTTTGTGGCAGTTCGGCGCGTGCATGTCGCCGAGCTCGTTGTGCGCCGCGACGGTGCAGCCGCCGGCGCAGACCGGGATGAACGCGCAGTCCCGGCACTGTTCCCACGCGGCCAGGCGCTCGAAGTTGCGCAGCGCCTGTGCCCGGTAGTCCTCGCGGCGGTCGTCGATGTGGCCGGTGGACTGCAGCGCCTCGCCGGCAAAGCCCGGGCACGCGAACAGCGATCCGTCGGGGCCGATGGTGTGCGCGTGCGACTTGTGGATCTCGCACGGGCCCATGTGGACGCCGTCGGCGGTCGAGAAGCCGCGCTTCTTCGTCTCCTCGCGGAGGTAGGCCATCGTCTCGTCCGCGAAGTTGCAGGTGTCGCAGACGCGGCTGACGCCGGTGCCGGCCGACGTCATGCACGCCCCGTTGAGCGGCTTGCCCTCGGCTCCGACGGCCGTCAGAGGAATGACCCCCTTGGCGAGCGCCGTCTTCTCCCGAATCACCGGCTTGAACGTCACCTTCGAAAGCCTCGGCGCGAAGTCCTGCGCGGCGAGAAAGTCCAGCAGCGCCGGATACGAATCGGCCGACTCGACGTCGAAGTTGCCGCCGACCGCGATGCGGGTCAGGCCGGCGACGGCTCGCGTGTTGGCGACGATCCGGTCGAACGTCCCCTGCCCGCCGCGCAGCGGCCGCGATCGGTCGTGGGCGTCGCGGTCACCGTCGAGCGTGATCTTGATGCCGTTCAGACCGAGCGGGTTGAGCCGCTCGACCATCTCGCGCGACAGCAGCAGCCCGTTGGTAATGATATTGATCAGGATCTCGACGCCCCGATCGCCGCACGCGCCATGCAGCCGTTCGGACAGGTAATAGAGGACTGGCATGTTCAACAGGGGCTCGCCGCCGAAGAACGTCAGCACGAGCCG
>Ga0066903_100004384_pt1 | contig 11917 bp, 12 predicted proteins | sample PanSoiMetaGPlot1_FD_67491 | JGI IMG/M metagenome (GOLD analysis project Ga0066903, IMG submission 67491) | Tropical forest soil microbial communities from Panama analyzed to predict greenhouse gas emissions - Panama Soil - Plot 1 (version 2) | ecosystem: Environmental > Terrestrial > Soil >...
CTGCTTCGCTCGGCCGCCGCCTGGCAGTGCCTGACCAACCTGGCACTGCGCGACGGACCCGCGCTCGTCGTCCGGACTCGTGGCGGCGGCCGCCGGGTCGTCACGGTACCCGACGCCGAGGCTGCGGCGGCAGCCCTCCGGGGGTGGCTGGACGAGCACGGCCGGCGCGACTGACGGCGATCTCACCTCTCCCGGCAGGACGGCCACGGCTGGCCAGGCGTGAACGGTGCGCGCCGTACGCGATCACCCGCCGGTGATCCGGCGCTGCACCTCCGCCAGCGCCTCGGGCGTGGGCCTCGTCGGTCGCCATGGTGGCGCGAGACCGTCACCGCCGTACCTGGGGACGAGATGGACGTGGTAGTGGAACACTTCCTGCCACGCCGCGGCGCCGTTCGACTGCGTGATGTTCAGGCCGCGCGGCCGCAACCTCTCCCGGAGCTGGGCCGCCACCCGGTGGACCGACCGCATCACGGCCGCCGCCTCGTCTTCCGAGAGCGACCAGATGTCGGCCGCGTGCCTCCTCGGAACGACCAGCGTATGGCCGGCTGTCGTCGGACGAATGTCCAGAAACGCGATCGTCTCGCCGTCCTCGTACACCCGCCATGCGGGTGCCGCGCCAGCGACGATCGAGCAGAAGATGCAGTCCACGCGCTTCATCGCCGACGCGCATCATCGCCCACGTCGCCGCGGCCCTCCTGCCACAGGTGTGCCATCGTATGGCACAGCCATGTCACGCGGTGGCGGGTGACAGATGATCGTCGCCAGGGGCCGTAGCAGGCCGCGCCCCGTCCACGGCGCGCCGGAACCCACCCGGGCGCGGTCGCCGAAGCGCCCGACGCCGGGCGGTCCTGTCGCCGGGTGGGTTCGGCAGGGAACGCCAGCGGCGATCTACGAGCTCCAGCGGCTGGCCGGCAACCGGGCGGTGAGCCTGGCGCTCCAGCGCTACTCGCCGGCGCCGGACAAGTCCAAGGGCGAGCGATGGAACGACGGCAAGGTCTTCGAGATCGAACAGGTCCGGCGGGTCATGGTCACCGGCCTCAAGGGCGGCACGAGCGGCAAGTTCGTCGGCGGCGACAGCGAGCACACGGACGAGCCGGGGGACCACAGGGCCGTCGTGCTGGTGCCGGCCGGGTTCGACCCCGAGCAGCCCACCGAGGTCCTGCTCTACTTCCACGGGAACACGGAGACATGGCGAGGTCGCTACGCGGGCTGGCGCCAACGCACGTTCAAGCCCACCGACGAGACGAAGAAACGAAAGATCGCCAGCGACGACACGGTGCGGGACGTGGCGCTGGACCAGATCGAGCAGCAGCTCCATCACAGCGGCCACGTCCAGATGATCGGGATCCTGCCTCAGGGCAGTCCGGGGAGCGGGTTCGGGGACATCGCGGGCGACGACTACATCCGCGACGTGCTCGAGAAGACGAACAAGATCGCGCCCGCCGTCCTGAAGTCGGTGCCGGCGGGCTGGAAGGTGGTCCTGTCAGGCCACAGCGGCGGCGGCGGGGGAGTGCTGAGGCAGATCGAGGGATCCAAGATCAAGAACCTGGAGGGCATCATCCTGTTCGACGCCGAGGCGATGGCTGGCGAGATCACCACACGCATCGAGGAGGACCTGGGCGTCCTGGGCGACATCACCAAGTCCGATGACGAGCGGAAGGACCACCTCGCGAAGCGGCCGGCGGTGCGTGTGTTCGCCAGAGAGGGCGGCAAGTACGGAAACATGTACAAGCCCGTCGTCGACGACGCGATCAAGAAGTGGAAGGACCGTCACGTGCTGGGGCCGAGGCAGACGGCGGAGATGGACCGGCTGCTGGTGCGCGACGCCTGCGAGCCCGAGCCGGGCAAGCCGGCCTGCAAGCCGCTCAACCGCGCCGAGGCCAGCCGCCTCCTCGAGCTGGGCAAGCGACAGCAGCAGGCGGAGGCCATCGACCGGTTCGAGCCCACGCTGCGCAAGACCTACCAGGTCACGTTGATCGACGCTGCGAAGTTCGAGCACGAGGAGATCATCCGCGGCACGAAGACCAGCGACGCCCAGTACGTGAAGGGCGAGGGCACCCTGGAGCAGGGCCTGCGGTCCCTGCCCTGAGCCGCTCGCCGCACGCCATGACTCCGCGGCGCGCGCTGGGCTGACGGCCCACACCGCCATGCCGATCTGTCCCTCGACGCACCGAGAGCCCGCGTCTACGATCAGACGAAAATGGCGAACAAATCGGTCAAGGTCACCGTGTTCGGTGCCGACCCAGATCTGCGGATGCCGCCGACGCCCTTCCAGGTCACCGTGCACGGGATCCAACCTCCTCACGTCGTCAGTGAGCCGGGAGTCGAAAAGGCGCCGCCCTTCTTCGTCGGCGTCATCGCGTGGAGCCAAGCACTGACCATCGAACCGGACTCTCTCGACATCGCCGCGGGATCCCGTCTGATGATCAGGATGGACGCCGACGATGTCGGCGACCTCGCACGGCTGAACCGGCTCGTCGAACATCCACGGCTGCGCGACGTGGATATCGACGTCTACATCGAGAAGACGAGGGGTGATTGACTGGGCCAGAGCACTCATTGGGATGGCCGGCACCGCCCCCACTCCGCCAGCGAGCGCTCCGTCGTCGGCCCCCCGTCCCGACATCCCGCAGCGGCTGTCGACGGCGGTCGCTGATCTCCGCAGTCTGGCCAAGTGGCTGCTGGCCGTCTTCGCCGCCATTGCGGGCGTTCTGACCGCGGGGACACAGCTGTCGGGGGTTGGGCACCTCCAGTTCCCGTCGCCCCGGCTCGCGATCGCGGTCGTTGGCGTGCTGCTCGCCCTGGTGGCCATCGCCATCATCCTCTGGCTCTTCGTCGAGGTGCTCACTCCCGGTCACATCTCGTTGACGACGCTGGCAGCTTACGAGGCCCAGCACCCTCGCTCGGCCCTGATTCGATTCGTTCAGGGCTCCGATCTCTTGGGCCCGTACCGGAGCGTTGCCGCTCTGAAGCGGGCCTTCGATGACAACAAAGACCAGGCCACGCAGGACTCGATCGACAGCATCGTCCGCTACATCCTTCCAGCCTGCTGGTACCAGCAGACGAGAATCAGGTTCCGTCGCGCCTTCACGATCGGTCTCCCTTGCGCGGTCGTCGCGGCGGTGAGCGTGCTCGGCTTCACGTGGGCCGCGAATCCCGTCGCCGAATCCGGCCCCACCACGCGGATGCCCGCCGACGCCGACCTCACGCTCACCGCGACCTCGCGGGCCCTGCTCGCGGATCGACTCGGCAGTGACTGCGGGACGACGTCGTCGATACGCGTGCTCGTGCTGGCCTCGTCCGCCGACTCCTACGATGTTGTCACAGTGCCGACAGGCCAGTGCCATGCTGCCCGCTTCACAGTCGGCGGCGGACCACTCGGCGTCGATGGCAAGCTCCAGTGGCGTGGGTGACGCTCCGGGCGCCTGTCAGATGTCTCGGTTCAGCGAGACTGCCCTCACGCACGTCACGGTGATCCAGGTCCAGCCCAGGACCACCGCCGCCGAGAAGCCCAGGATCACCGTCGTGCCGATGACGCCTCCCTGCTGAGAGCCCGCGGCGATGCCCAGGAAGGCGAGCAGATAGAAGGCGCCGATGACGCGCGAGGCGACTGCCCAGCCGCCCTGGCCGGAGCCGCCGAACCGGCGAGCCACCACGAAGCAGGCGGCGATCAGGCCGAGGAAGCCGATCGCTCCGCAGACCAGGTGCAGCGCGCCGTGCCAGCTCACTGTGTGGTAGTCGGCGGGGGTGCCAGGCGGGAATCCGTAGGCCGGGTCGGCCGAGAAGAACCCGGCGCCGACCAGGCCGAGACCGTACAGGCCGAGCAGCGGCGGGCCCCAGGTGGCGCCCGTCCCGCCCCCCAGCGCCCGCCGGAGCCCGGCGGCGCCGGCGATGGTCAGGACGCCGGTCACCACCAGCAGCGTGCTGTGCACCCAGCCCCAGTCGCCGTTGGCGAGGATGCTCAGGTCGTGCTTCGTGAAGTCGAATCCGGGCCGGGCCAGGCCCTCGATCAGGCCGACGCCGACGTAGAGCGGTCCGGCGATGACGCCAGCGCCGAGCAGGGGACGGATCGGGCCCACCGCGATCAGCTCCCGAAGAACGAGATCAGCACGGGAGCCAGGGCCTCGTGGTCGACGTTGTGCGGCTGGCCCGCGATCGTGTGACGCCGAGCGTTGGGCAGCGTCGAGGCCACCGCGTCGGCCGCGTCCGTCAGCCACGGAGTCGTACCCCCGTCGATGACGAGCGTGGGCGTGGTGACGGTGGCCACCCGCTCAGTGGGGAACGAGAAGTCCCCGATGACGATGGCGTCGTTGACCAGGGTGTGCGCGGCCGCCTCCTGCGCCGGCCACCAGGGCGCCTGGCGCATCTGCTCCACGAGCTCGCGCGGCATGCCCACGGCGTCGACCATGAACAGCTCGACCACGTCCCCCCGCCGGCCCTCGGCCAGCAGCGCCCGCAGGCGCTCCGGGTAGCGCTCCGGCCTCGGCCGGCTGCCGTCCAGGATGAACGGCGGCTCCCACAGCGCCAGCTTCCGCATCCTGGAGCCCAGGCCCGAGGCGGCCGCGTACAGCGACTCGATCGCGCAGCCGGACGTGGCGTAGACGAACGCCGATCCTCCGGCGGCATCGAGGATCGCTTCGAGATCCTCGAACTCCCGTTCCTCAGAGTGGGGCTCCGTGAACCCGCTCTCGCCGTGGCCTCTGCGATCGTAGTTGTGGACGGTGAAGTGCTCGGCCAGGAGCGCCGCCAGCGGCGCCTGCTGGGAGCGGTCCCCCAGGACGCCGCCCACGATGACCACGGCCGGACCCTGTCCGGCGCGCTCGAAGGCGATGGACGTGCCGTCTCTCGATGTGACGCGGTTCATGACTCTCCTCTGCGCACGGCGGAAGCGAGGAGAAAGCTACGGCGCGGCGAACGGCTCGGTCTTGTACAGAAACGACAGCTGCTCGGAGCCGGCGCCGCGCAGCTCGGCCGGCGTCTGGCCGATCAGGCGCTTCAGCGAGCGGGTCAGGTGGGCCTGGTCGAAATAGCCTGCCCCGTGCGTCGCGTCGGCGATGGAGTCACCTCCCTTCAGGAGCAGCGCGGCATAGCGGGCCCGTTCGATCTGCCGGGCCGCGCCCCGGGTGACGCCGGTCGCCCGCAGGAAGCGACGCTGGACCGTGCGCGGCGAGGCGTCGGTCGGCTCACCTCGCAGCGAGGCAGGGACCGCGGGGTCGATGACGAGCAGACCGGCGCGGACCAGCCACGCCGCGAATGTGTCCGCGTTCTCGTAGTCGGGCACCTGCCACGCCGAACCGTCCAGCCAGAACGAGGCGCGCATGGCCTCCGGCAGGGTCACCCCGCCGTCCACGAGCGCACCGGTCGGGCGCGACGGCAGGAACGCGCCCGGCTTGAGGCGAATGCCGAGCCACTCGGCGTCGGGCGGGTACGACAGGCGCGTGGCCCTGGTCTCCGGCCCCCGCAGCGTCACCGTGACCCGGCCCCGGTGCCTGGCGATGACCAGCTCCGAGCGGCACTCGGCGATGGAGACGAACGAGCCGCCATCCTCGCTGTGACACCGCCAGACGCGCTCGACGTAGGGCGAGTCAGACGGCCGATCCGCCTCGAAGACCAGCATCGAGCGCCTCCCTGCGTCAGCTCGCGAACGGGCGTCCGCGGCGGGTGCGATGGTAGCCGACGGGCGCGCCGGGGATCGCGCTGCCGGGTCAGCCGCCGTTCGACGCCAGCCAGTCGTCCGACGCCCGCCTGGCAGTGGCTCAGCACGCGCTGGCTGGAGGCGGCGCCGGGCGGGCCCAGCGGGCCCCGGTCGGGCGGTGTCATCGCGGCCGCGCGGCCGCGAGCAGCTCGTCCACCAGGTCGTCCAGGTCGGCCGGCCGGCGGTCCGGCGGCGCCGCCGCCGCATCCGACTCCCGGCCAAGCGCTGCCCGCGCCGCCGCCATGTCCCGCGCCCGGCTCTGCAGGTCCTGCGGGACCTGCGGCGAGAACCCGGTCCGCCGCCGCTCCCGCTCGGTGGCCGCGAGCAGCCGCAGCGCCGGCCCGGGGCGGCCGCGGCGCACCTCGACGCCAGCCAGGGCGTCCATCGCGTCGAGCATGCCATCCGTCCAGCCCAGCTCGCGGTGGATCGCCAACGCCTCAGCGCACGCCACCGCGGCGTCGTCCACCCGGCCCCGCAGCAGCATCGTGCGCCCGATGTTGTTGATCGCCGTCGCCTCGGCGATCCGGTCACCCAGCTCGCGGAGGACGTCCACGGCAAGGCGGTACCGCGCCTCCGCCTCCTCGAACCGGCCCAGCGCCCTGAGCACGTTGGCGACGTTGTGCGTCGAGACGGCCGTCCCCCGGCGGTTGCCCGTCCGCTCCGCCCAGGCCACGCTCTCCAGCCCGTGGCGCAGGGCGGCCTGCGAGTCGCCGGCCATCAGCGCGGCGACGCCGAGGCCGTTCAGGCAGGCGGGGTAGGCCGCCTCGTCGCCGAGGTCGCGCGCGGCGCCGTACGCTGACTCGCTCAGCGTCACGGCCTCCTCGACGGCGCCGGCGACCCTGGCCAGCGCCGCCGCCGCCTGGAGCGCCCGGGCCCTGACCCGCGACGGCTCCTGGCGGCCCGCCGCCAACGCCCTGCGCAGCCAGCCGGCGCCCTCGCTCATGGCCCCGCGCGCGTACCAGTAGCGCCACAGCGACGCGGCCATGCCCATCGCCGCCTCCGGGTCCGCGTCAGCCCACCAGGCCAGCGCCGCCCGGAGGTTGTCGTTGTCGGCGCCCAGGCGCTCCAGCCACGCCCTGTACTCCCTGCCGAGCTCGTTCGCCGCCTCGGCCGCCTGGTCCGCGTACCACGCAGCGTGACGCCGGCGCGCGGCAGCCTCCTCGCCGGCCTCCGCCAGCCGCTCCGCCGCGTGCTCGCGGACGACCTCCAGCAGCCGGTAGCGGGTGCCCCGCGGCCCGCCGACCGCCGCGACCAGGGACCGGTCGACCAGCACCCCCAGCGGCCCGGCCGCCTCCGCCGGCGTGCGCGGGGCCGGGCCGCCCCGGTCCGCGCAGACCGCCAGCGCCGCGTCCAGGGCGCCGCCGCCGCGCAGCACGCTCAGCCGCCGGAGCGCGGCCCGCTCCGGGTCGTCGAGGAGCCGGTGGCTCCAGTCGATGGCGGCACGGAGCGTCTGATGCCTTGGCTCGGCACCGGGGGCGGCGCCGCCCAGCACGTCGAGGCTCCTCTCCACGAGGCGGGCCAGCTCGGCGAGTGAGAAGCCGCGCAGGCGCGCCGCGGCCAGCTCGAGCGCCAGCGGGAGCCCATCCAGGCGCCGACAGATGCGGGCGGCGTCGTCGAGGTCCGCCGGACCCGCGCCGATGGGCCGGCCCGCGCCGGCGGCACGGTCGGCCAGGAGCTGGAACGCGTCGCTGGCCGCGATCTCGGCCGCCGCGGCGCCTGCGGGCGGCAGCGCGAGGGCGGGCACCGTCCACGCCACCTCGCCGGGCACGCCCAGCCGCTGCCGACTGGTCGCCAGGACGCGCATCCCGGGGCAGTGCTCTGTCAATCGCGCCACCAGCCGAGCGGCGCCGCCGGCGACGTGCTCGCAGTCGTCCAGGAGCAGCAGCGCCCTGCGGTGCCTGAGGTGCTCGACGAGCACCCGCTCGATCGAGGCGTCCGCCCGCTCGCGGACGCCGAGCACGCCGGCCACATGGTGGACGACCCGGTCGTCCCCGCTGGCCGCGGCGAGCTCGACCAGGTGGACCCCGCCGGGATGGGCGGCGGCGCACGCGCGAGCGACCTCCAGCGCCAGCCGGCTCTTGCCGCACCCGCCGGGCCCCACGAACGTCAGCAGCCGGCTCCCCAGCAGCAGCCGCGCCGCCTCGTCCAGCTCGGCCCGACGGCCCACGAAGCGGCCGCCCGGCACGGGCAGGGACGCCCGGTCGGCGGGGACCAGCGTGGGGTCGCCGCGCCGGATCGCCTTGTGGAGTTCGACCAGGTCGTCGCCGGGATCGACGCCGAGCTCCCGGTCGAGGACGCCGCCCACCTCCTCGTAGACGCGGAGCGCTCCGGCCGAGTCGCCGCCTCGGTGCATGGCCAGCATCAGCAGGCCGACCAGGCGCTCCCTGGTCGGCTGCTGGCGGACAAGAGCCCGGAGCTCCGCGACGAGCTCCTCGTGGCGGCCGAGCGCGAGGTCCGCCTCCGCGCGGTCCTCGATCGCTGCCAGTCGCGCCTCCTCCAGCCTGGCCGCCGCCGCCGTCACGGACGGCGTGGGCGGAACCCCGGCGAGCGCGTCACCGCGCCAGAGTGACAGCGCCTCGCCGAGGACGGCGGAGGCACGCGCCGGATCGGTCATCCGCAGGGCGCGGCCCTCCGCGGCCATGGCGGCGAACCGCGCCGCGTCCAGCTCATCACCCGCGGCATCCAGGGCGTAGGCGCCAGGCAGCGTGCGCAGACGGACGGGCAGGGAGCCACGGAGCGCTGAGACGAGCACCTGGAGGGCGCTCCTCCCGCTCGCGGGCGGCGTCTCTCCCCACAGCTCGTCGAGGAGGCGGTCCACGCTGACGGGCCGCGGCGCCTCCAGGAGGAGGACGGCCAGCAGCAGCCGCTGCTTCGGGCCGCCGGGCGGACGGACGATCCCGGCGACGGCGACCTCGATCGGGCCCAGGATCCCGAAGCGCGCCGCGGGCGCACGGGACCTCGCCGGCGGAGGCGGGGGCGCCACGTCCACGACATTGTGGCACCGGCGGCCGCGGGGAGCGGCCACCGGTGCCACCGGGGAGGGGTTCACGCGATACGCGGGACCACCCTCGCGGCCACGTGGCGGAGCGCGTCGGGGGCGCCCCTCGTCGCGTCGAACGTGATGACGAACTGGCCCTTGAGGACGTAGAGCGTGGGTCCGAGCAGGTTGCCGGCGAAGGCCGCCTCCCCAAGGTCGGGCACGTCCCTCGCGCTGGACAGCATGTGCCTGGCCGACGAGTAGTCGGTCCGCGCCACGGAGGTCGACCGGTGGTGGAAGACGTGCAGCATGAGCAGCGTGCCGGAGTCGGCCTTCGCGCTGTAGCTGCACAGGCTCGCGTAGTCCGCGTCGGCGGGCACGCCCGTCTCGCGCGCGTCCTGGTCCACCGGACCGCCGAGGAACGGCTCGGCGTCCGCAGGGGTGAGCACGGAGCACGCCACCACCTTCGCGCCGGGGGCCGCCGGCGCGGCCCCCGACCCCGCCGTCGAGTGCGCGGTCGACGCCGCGCCGGCGCCGCCGCATGCGGTCAGCGCCAGCGCGCCGAGGCCGGCGGCGAGCCGGTGCCACCGGACTGCGCGGGGTTCCGCTGCTTCCGTTCGAGGTGTCGCCATGCGGACAGGGTCCGGGCGGGCGCCAAGGAATCGCTTTCGCCGCCGGCGCCCGCGCCACACTGGTGAGGTGGCGGCGCCCGACCCGGTCGACGCGGAGCCCGGCGCGCGCCGTGAAGATGGACGTTGCGATGGAGCGCCCGCCGAGGCGGCCGCTCCATCGCGCGTGCCTCAGGGGATGGTCAGGTTGGGGCTGGGGGCGACCTGCTCGCACTGCTGGATGGAGCTGCCGCCGTAGTTGCAGTCCAGGCCCGCCCGGGCCATGTAGGTGTGCCCGGACTGACCGAGGATGGGCGGGAGTTCGACCTTGTCCGTGGACGGCACGCCCGTCTTGTAGACGCTCAGGCAGTCCTTGCTGTGCGCCCCCCCGAGCTTCCTTCCGCCGAGGCTCATGTCGTAGATCTGGATCGTGATGCTGCAGTTCTGCCACTTGCCGCTCGGCTGACCGCCGAACTCGGCTTCGGCGATCATCTCGTGGGGACCGCTGCTCGGCGCGGGATCGAGACAGGTGTTGATCCAGTCGAGGACCGCCTTGTCGCCCGCGGGATGGAACCACAGCACGCGGCAGTTGGCGCCGCCTGGCGGGGGGATGACGCTGGCGCCGACCGGGGTGATCGTGGCCAGCATGAGCACGGCCATGACCGCCGCGGCCGCCGCGGCCGCGGCTGGAGTGAATCGTCTGGGCATGTCGACCTCCCGTGTGGTGATGACGTGGGAGGGGCAGGCTAGAGCCGTCGGTGTGACGATCCGTACTCTCGGATCGCCCGCCCGCGGCTGCTATGGAGCCACGGCACCGGATGGCCCGAACACGGCCGCCTCGCCTGTCAGTCACCCCAGACGCCGGACCTGCGCCAACCGGCCAGCATCGCCAGGGCGATGCCGAACTGCGCGAGTCCGACGACGGCGGTGAACAGCACGTACCAGGTCGGGCCCTGTCGGGAGAGCCTGCCCGTCAGCTCGAGGGCGGCGACCGGCACGGTCCGAACGCCGGCCAAGAACACGATCAGGATCAGCCAGAACGCCCAGCGCCAGCCGCGAATGACGCCCGCGGACAGCAGCGTGAGCAGGGCGGTCAGCACCAGGACGGCCGCGACCTGGGCCGGCAGCTGGTGGAGGGGCGCTCCTCCCACCTGGTCGAGGATCGGGCGATCGGCCACCAGGATGAGGACGACCGCGAGCCAGTAGAGGCCGAACAGGGCGAGCACCATGGCCTTGACGCGGTTCACACCGGGGTCAGCCTAACCCGGCGAGGGGGCGAGATCCACAAACGCCGGCACGACCCCGCGGTTGACCGGCGCAGGTTGGCAAATCCACCGAGCCGCCGGTCGATCCGTGTGGCACAATGAAAGTTACTCGCTAGTAACCGTACACCCGTACACCACTAGGAGGCCACCTTGCCACCCGGTTCCCTTCCGCTACGCCGGTTCGGGCACGCGCTCGTGGTCGCGATTGTCGCCACCGCGATCGCCGCGTACGGGATTGCCGCGGCGAACCCGTCCTACGCGGCCACCAACCCGTTCGAGCGTGGGCCCGCGCCGACCCTGGCCAGCATCCAGGCGACGACCGGCCCGTTCGCCGTCTCGACCACGACCGTCGCCAGCAGCGCCACCGGAGGCCGCTTCGGCGGCGGCACGATCTACTTCCCGACCGACACCAGTCAGGGCACGTTCGGCGCGATCGCGATCGTGCCGGGCTTCACCGAGCGGCAGAGCTCGATCTCGTGGCTCGGGCCGCGGCTGGCCTCGCAGGGCTTCGTGATCTTCACGATCGACACCAACTCCACCGGTGACAACCCCACCTCGCGGGCCACCCAGCTGCTCGCCGCGCTGGACTACCTGACCCAGACCAGCTCGGTGCGCGCCGAGGTGGACGCCAGCCGGCTCGGCGTCTCCGGCCACTCGATGGGCGGCGGCGGCACGCTGGAGGCCTCGGTGAGCCGGCCCAGCCTCAAGGCCGCCGTGCCGATGGCGCCGTGGGATGCCAACGTGAAGAACTTCTCCAACGACAGCGTGCCGACCCTGATCGTGGCCGCGCAGAACGACACCATCGCCCCCGTCAAGCAGCACGCGCTGGTGTTCTACAACAGCATTCCGACGACCCAGCCGAAGATGTACCTGGAGCTGGCCGGGGCGAGCCACACCGCCACCAACCATGCCAACACCACCCAGGCCCAGTACGAGATCTCCTGGCTGAAGCGGTTCATCGACAACGACACCCGCTACACCCAGTTCCTGTGCCCGACGCCGAGCACGAGCAGCACGATCTCGTCGATCAACAACACCTGCCCGTTCTGACGGTCCGCGGCGGACTGACCACCGCGGAGCGTGCGTAACCGACGGCGGCCCGCCGGAGCGCGGCCGCCGTCGGCGCTGCCCGTCGAACCGATCCTGTTCCGCTGCCGGCCGAAGACCACAAGCGAACATATGTTCGCTAGAATTGGTGGGTGACCCGACTGCTCAACCCGCCGAGGTCGATCACCGTGCGTCTGGATCCCGCCGGGGGCCCGTGCTACCTGCAGGCGCACCCTCTCGTGGGCGACGTCAAGGTCGTCCAGAACTGGCTCGTCGACGTGGATTGGTGGGACAACCCGGTTCGCCGCGAGTACTGGCGCGTCAT
>Ga0066903_100004385_pt1 | contig 11917 bp, 10 predicted proteins | sample PanSoiMetaGPlot1_FD_67491 | JGI IMG/M metagenome (GOLD analysis project Ga0066903, IMG submission 67491) | Tropical forest soil microbial communities from Panama analyzed to predict greenhouse gas emissions - Panama Soil - Plot 1 (version 2) | ecosystem: Environmental > Terrestrial > Soil >...
CCGCAACAAGTTCTGGGAAACGTCACCGCCGGACAGATCAAGGCATACGCGATCACGGCGCAACAGCCGTCGCCGCTATTTCCGACCGCGGCGAGCTTGGTGCAGGCGCTCGGGCCGAAGCTCGAGATCACCTATTGGCACGCCATGTTTGCGCCCGCGGGAACGCCGGCGCCGATCATCGATAAGGTCAACGCCGTCCTGCAGACGGTTCTGGAGGATCCCGCGACCCTCAAGAACTGGTCCGAAACCGGGACCACGCCCTTTCCGAAAGAGCAACGCACGCCGCAGGCGGCGCAGGCGCTGTTCCACAATGAAATCGCACGCTGGGGCGAGGTCGTGCGCGAGAACCATATCCAACCTCAGACCGATTGAAACGTGGGCGGCCGCAAGATTGCCTGATGGAACGGCGATGCTCGGTATCCGTTGACTAAACAACCACATTAGGCCGGACGGCACCTCAATGACGCCGATCCGGGCGTCGGTTTCTATCAATCAGAGCGGAGCTCGCGAAAAAGGAGAATCCCATGGGAAACCCATTTGTGCATGTGGAATTGATGACGACCGACGTCGGCAAGGCCAAGACCTTTTACGGCAAGCTCTTCGATTGGAAGCTCGACGACATGCCGATGCCGGAGATGACCTACACGATGATCCGGGTGGGTGAAGGCACCGGCGGCGGGTTGATGGCAAATCCCATTCCCGGCGCGCCGTCGATGTTCGTCCCTTACGTGCTCGTCGATGACCTCAAGGCCGCCAAGACCAAGGCTGTCTCACTCGGGGGCAACGTGATGAAAGACATCACCGAAGTGCCCAATGCCGGCTCCTTTGTCATTGTCAGCGACCCGACCGGCGGGGTGCTCGGCCTCTGGCAGCAGAAAGCGGCCTGAACTGCCGGGCGATCCAGTCACTCGAACCGTCTGGCCGATTGCCTCGACTAATCGCTAAGCCCTGTGCGTGAAAGCCGCAGGGCACGATGGCTCACTGCCATTGTGGTCACTAGGATATATATAAGATCCGCGTCGATTGGGGCTTCGCGCGGCCTGCCGGGCCGCGCCCGTCAAGGGGGGAAACCCATGGACTCGAGTAATGTGTTTCAGGTCGTCGTGTGGGCGGCCATTGTCCTCGCCGTGCTCGCCTTTTTGCGCGTCGCCAACATCTTTCGCTACATCCCAAACAATCAAGTCGGCATCGTGGAAAAGCTGTGGGCGGCGAAAGGTTCGATCAAATCCGGCTTCATCGCGCTGCATGGCGAGGCCGGGTTCAGGCCGGAAATCCTGCGCGGTGGCATCCACATCTTTTTCCCTTTTACCTATCGCATTCACAAATCCGACCTCGTCACGGTCGGCCAGGGCAAGATTGCTTACGTCTTCGCGCGCGATGGAGAACCGCTGCGGGAATCACAAGTCCTCGCAGCGAACGACACCGAGCAAAAATCCGATTTCCAGGACGCGCGCAAGTTTCTGGTCAATGGCGGCCAGAAGGGCCCGCAGCGAAAGATCCTGCGCGAAGGCACGTACGCCATCAACACCACGCAGTTCGCCATCATCACCGATGACCGCGTCTACGGTCATGCGCTCAGCCGCCAGGAACAGGGCATCCTCGATGCGATGAAAAAGACCATCGCCGATCGTAACGGCTTCACACCGGTCGTGCTGGCGGCCGATCAGGATCTCGTCGGAATCGTCACCGTGCACGACGGCCCGTCGCTGCCGCCGGGGGAAATCATCGCATCTGAAGTGGGAACGGATCACCGCACACCCGAGACCTTTCACAACAATTTCCAGGAGCCGGAGAAATTCCTGCATGCCGGCGGATTTCGTGGCCGCCAATTGCAGGTGCTGGTCGAAGGCACCTGGTACATCAATCGCCTGTTCGCAACGATCGAAACCGTTCCAAAGTCGGTGATCCCGGTCGGCAATGTCGGCGTCGTCATCTTCTACACCGGACCGAAGACCGGCGATGTGTCCGGTGAGCAATACCGACACGGCGAACTCGTCGCCAATGGCAGCCGCGGTGTATGGCAAGACCCGTTACTTCCGGGAAAATACGCGTTCAACACGTATGCCGGGAAGCTTGAGATCGTGCCGACCGTCAACTTCATCCTTAAGTGGGTGCGCGGCGAGACGGGCGCGCTGCGGCTCGATGAAAATCTCTCGGAGATCTCGCTGATTACAAAGGACGCGTTCGAACCGACGCTGCCGCTATCCGTGGTCATGCACATCGACTACAAGAAGGCGCCAATGATCATCCAGCGGTTCGGCGACGTGAAGAAGCTGGTCGAGCAGACGCTCGATCCCATGGTCAGCGCGTTTTTCAAGAACATCGCGCAGAAAATGACGCTGATCGAGCTGTTGCAGAACAGGGCCGCCATACAAGACGAGTCGGCGGAACAAATGAAGACGAAATTCAGCGCCTATTCGCTCGAGCTGCAAGAAGTCCTGATCGGCACGCCGCGCGCTGTCCCCGGTGACCAATCGATCGAGAACATCCTGATTCAGCTGCGCTCGCGACAGGTCGCACGCGAGCAGGTTGCGACCTATCAGGAGCAAGAAAAAGCGGCTACGCAGGAGCGCGCCCTCAACGAGGCGAAGGCGACCGCGGCCGCCCAGACCGCGCTGACGCAATCGCTTATTCAAATCAAGGTGCACGAGAACGAAGGCGCCGCGGCGCTGGCGCGCGCGCAAAAGGACGCGGAGACGGTGAAAGTGACTGCGGCGGCCGTTGGCGAAAAGTCGCGGCTCGAAGGCCAAGGCGAGGCCGACCGAACGCTCGCGATCGGCACTGCAACCGCCCAATCGACCAAGCTCTCCGTCGACGCCTATGGCGGTCCGGAATATCGCCTGGCTGAGCAGAATTTCTCGCGCTTCGCCGACGCGTTGACCAAAATCAATCAACCGCTCGTGCCGCAATTCCTGATGGCAGGACAACAGGGCCAGGAGAACAGTGGCGGCCTGATTCCGACCGCGCTGCTCAGCTCCTTGTTCGGACGCATGATGCCGGATGCCTTGAACAAACTGAAGGAGGAGGCGCCCAAGGCCACGCGCCCGGCCAATGGTCCATAGCGATGCCCCTCAAATCCGCCACACTCGACCAGAACCGTTGCACGCAGCGTCGAATCGCGGCGCACTAGTGGTCCGATTCTAACGTTCGCGTCCCTTGCGGCATGCTCCTTTACGAATGTTAGAATCAAAAGGACCACTAGCAAATCATAGGTGCTAGTGGAGCTCGGATTTGACATTCGCTTCGCGGACTCGCGGTTGGGGGTAGCGAATGTCAAATCCGCTCCACGAGCGCATATTCCGGAAAAGTGGACACTGATGTCGGGTTTACCCGATATCAGCTCCTTAAAATGCGTAAATCGGAAACATCCGATTTGCGTGGTTTTCCGAAAAGGATGTGTGCCAACGCATGAACCGTGAACGCATGCCCATTCCATGAAGCGGAATGCGCTCTAAAGGAGGTGATGAAGATGAGTGTGGACAGACCACGCAGATCGACTGACCCGCGTCAGGCCGCCGAAGCGATGTTCAAGGCGGCGACGACGAAGCCAGTGGAGACGCCGGCCCCAAAACCGTCCCTTCCAAACGCCAAGGAGCTCGTCTCCTTGCGCATCGATCGGGACGTGCTTGAGCACTTTCAAGAGGCCGGGCCCGGCTGGCAAGATCGGATCAACGACGCATTGCGAAAGAGCATCGGCCGCTAACTCCGCCGGCCCACGATCTTTCAACCACGCGTGCTATTGTGGTTTTGGGGCCGCGCTGGATGACTTCTCGTTCGCCATGCACTTCGCAATGAACGCCTTCCGCTCGGCCCCGGTCAGCTTCTGATCGTCGGCGCCAAATTTGCAAGTCTCCATCTTCTGTTGAGGCGTGATGGCGCCCGCGGGTCCGCTCGCGATCATGATCACCAAGAAACCGAACAAAGAAACGGTTCGCAGCATGGACCACTCCTAGCCAGGGCAAGTGCAGCCGATTTTTGCAGTTCCTACATCAATTGCGGCGCGCTCGCCCTGGAAATTTCAAATCGAAAAACGGCACCAATGCGGTGATCAGTTCTGGTGTCAGCCTGCGGACCGTTCAGCTCGGCGCAACCTGGGTTCGGTCCCCAGCGCGACACCTGTTCGGCAGTTCGTACAGAAACCGTTGTCCTCGGTCGTTGTTTTCCCGCTATCCACAACGGAACGCCGTGTGGAGCCGCGGAATTTCTGCAAGATGCCAAGTCCTTGCTGAAGACCGGCACCGAGAGCGCAACGAAAGTTCGAATTTCGAGCCGCCCCACCTCCCTTGCGTGTATGAGGGGATCCATGCGTAATAAGCGCGCCCACGCTCGCTGGGCGGACGAGTGGAGGTATCATGATGCAGGTCACTCAGAGTGAGGCCGCGAAAATCTACGCAAAGGCATGCAAGGCGTGGTACGGTGCTCGGGCACGGAAAGTGGTTCTGAACAGAGTTCAGGAGATGCGGACGCGTGGCGATCACTCAGGCGTCAAGGCCTGGGAGCAAGTCGCTCAGGAATTGGAATTCGACAAATCGGCGCGCGATCGCGCGGTCTAATTTTTGTTATCGGATGCGCGGCCCGAATGCAATCGCAGTTCGGCGCATCTAGCGTCGCAACGGCCGTATCAAATCCGCGACCTCTTGATTAACCTCATAGCCAAGCTCACGAACGAATTGACTTGTTTGCCTGGCCAATTGGCCATGGGAGAACATTGCATCCGCAATGTAGACGCCGATCACCGCGACCATAAGGAAGACCCAGCGCATCGACGGTGATTATCAGCCAAGACCGTTAGCAATCCGTCAACGCTTCCACGACAGAACAACACCAACGCGGTCTTCGACGTGCAGGGCGGGACTGCGGTTGGCGTGCAGCGTCACGCGATTGGCACCAAGGATCGCTCAGCTGCGCGTCTGCGGAGTGCAGCCACGGCGTCCGCTGACTATGCGACGCGCGAGCACGACTCGCCGCGCGCCTGGCTGACGCGATAGGTATTGCGCCCTGAGCGTTTGGCCTCATACAGCGCCTCGTCGGCGTGTCGAAGCAAATCGTCGATCGTTGAGCCGTGTTCAGGAAACAAGGCAATGCCGATCGAGATGCCGATCGTTGAGGCCTCACCATCGATCAGGAACGGCTTCTCTAGCGCCGCAATGAACCGCTGTGCAAGCGCAATGGCACTCTCGCATTTGTCCAAAAATGGGAGGATCACCGCGAACTCGTCGCCGCCGAGACGGGCAAGCGTGTCCCCCGACCGAATGACCGTGCGCATCCGATGCGCGGCTTCGGTCAGAACCCGATCCCCGACGTCGTGTCCGCGGGTGTCGTTGACCTGCTTGAAATGATCGAGATCGAGATAGAACAGCCCAAGGTTACCCTGTTCGATCGCTGCCTGCATCGTCTCTTCCTGCAGCTTCTCGTTAAAGGCCGTTCGATTGATCAATTGAGTCAAGCCGTCGTGGAGCGCCACATGACGCGTTCGTTCCTCCGCGGTCTTGCGTTCGGTGACGTCGGTATACGTCCGCACCACGCCGCCGTCCGACAGGGGAGTGCTCCGACATTCAACGATCCGGCCATTCGGCCGGCGAAGCTCATGGGCATAGGCCCGGTCGAACACGGTGCGCGCGCGAACAAAGTCCTCGAAGCTGCCCTCGTCGCGGCCGGCATTATTGACGTGCCATTGATAGGTGAGCAGGTCAGAAAATTTTGGTCGAGAGATGGCGAAATCCTTCGGCAGATCCAAAAGCTCGATCACCCGCTTGTTGCAGATGACGATCGTCTCGTCTTCGTCGATCATCAGCAGACCCTGGTCCATCGTGTCGAGCGTCGTCTCGAGCTCGCTCGATTTTTCCAGGAGCTGCGCCTGACTCTTCTTGAGCTCATCGGAGAGATGCATGAGTTCGAAATTTTGACAGGCGAGCGAACTTTCCGAATCACGCAGGCGGCGAAGCTGATGACGCACCGTGCGCATGAGATAGACGGCGTATGCGAGCAGCAGCAGCGCCCCGACGCCGATGAAGGTAGCCTGCCGACGCCAAGCCGCGAGTCCGGCTTCCTCCGCCACGCCGACGGACACGACCAGTGAATAATCCCGCAGCGGGTGCACCGAAACCAAGCGCTGCACGCCGTCAAAGTTTCCAGGCGAGACGTAGTATCCACCATCCTCAAGCACTTTCGCATACCACGGCGACGTACTTGGGAGGATGTAGCCCGCGCGCTCGTGGCCATCCGGATGGCGAACGAGCACCGTGCCGTCGTTGCGGGCGAGCATGAACGATTCTTTCCGCGGCAGGTTGATGGCGTTGTAGATATCTTCGAAATACTTCAGTTGAACCGCGCCCAGCACAAGTCCTAGAAATCGGCCGTCTGCTCCATTGATGCGGCGTACCAGATACACCGTCCATGTTCCATTCATGTGATTCTTCACGGGCGCGCTGACGAACGCACCACGATCGTCGAGCATGCTGAAGTGCTGAAAATAGTCGCGATCGGTGACGTCCACCGCGCCGACCGGCCACATCCGCGAGGAGTTCGTCACCATGCCGCGTGCGCTCACCACGGAGAGTGCTTCAGCTTGCGGCAGCCGTCCCACTTTTTCAGCCAGGATGCGGTGAATGCTTTCGGTGGCAAGAACGGTCTCGAACGCATGCGAGGATTCGATATTCATGTTGGCGATTTCGTCCTGCACCTCCCGCACGACAAGATCGATCGCCTGCACGGCCCGCTCGGTCTGTTCGCCGAGGACGAGGGCGAGATTTGCGGTGTCGCGCCGTACTTCGGCAAGAGCGTCGCTGCGCAAATGCCAAATCGTTGCCGCGACCGCAAACAGCGATCCGACGATCAGGACGGCGCCGGCGGGCAGGAAAAACGAGGCTTTGCGACTTAACGCTGATCTAACAAGGGCCCGCGCGCTGATGAAAAAAAGCGAGCGCATGACCGCGTATTTACCGCGTTCCAGTTGAGGAACCGTGAAAATGCCTGGCGCATCTTGATCGTGACGAACAAGCAGTTCCTTCGCGCCAAGGGCCGGGCTTTGTCCGCAATTTGCGTGGCATGATTAGCCCTTCGTTAATACGGTGGCAGCTGACGCCGTGTCCGCGCCGCCAACGTCGGGGCTACGCGTTCGGACAAATATATCCAGGGCCTTTCGGTGACTTAAAGCAGCCGACCGAGGCCGGGATCACCTGCTTGGGAAGCCACAGCACGACATTGGGAAAATAGATCGTAAAAGCGATCGTCGCGAGAAAGACGACGTAGATCGGCAGCGCTGCTCGCAAGGCGTGCGAAAACCGCACCCCGACGAATTTCGATGCCATCAACAGCACGAGCCCATAGGGAGGCGTGATCAAGCCAAAAGCCAAGGTGGCAATGAGCACGACGCCCATATGCACGGGATTGATATTGCCCGCACTGGCAAGCGTATTCACCAGCGGCATGAAAATGATGATTGTCGGAACAGGCTCGATGAAATCGCCGATCACCGTGAACAGGACAACCATCAACAGCATGATCAAATGCGGATCGTTGCCGGCGATCCCCGTGATAAAGTCGGCGATCACGATGGCTCCCCGCAAGTAGGCGAGCAACCACCCGAATGCATTGGCGGCGCCAATGGTGATCAACGGCAGCGAGAAGATCAGCCCGGCCAAGCAAAAATCATAGGGCAGCTGCCACAGGTGCTTCGGGTTCAGCGCCGGAATAACGACGACAATGATCCAGACGACGGCCACCACGCCAGCCTCGGTCGGTGTGAACCAACCGGTAAGGATGCCCCCGAGCAGAATAATGGGGATCATCAGAGGCAGTGCGGCGTCCTTGCTGGCAATGGCAAACTCGCGAAACGTTGCCCGCGGGCGGCGCATGCCTGCGGGCCCGAAAAAATAGCAGTAGATCATCAGCCCGAAGCCGATCATCAATCCGGGAACGACACCCGCCATGAACAGGCCCGCGATCGACACGTTGCCAACGGCGCCGTAGACCACGGCGGTGATGCTGGGTGGAACGAGTGCAGCGATCGTCGATGCCGCCGCGATAATGGCGGCGATGAAGGGCGGTCTGTAGCCTTCACTCTTCATCGGGCCGCCGAGCGCGCGGCTCATCACGGCGACATCGGCGGTGGTCGAGCCGGACATCTCCGAAAAGAACATGCTGAACACGGTAACGACCTGCGACAGGCCGCCGCGAACATGGCCGACCAGGGCGAGCGACAGGTTGGCAATGCGCACGACGACATTGGCGGAGCTCATCAACTCGCCCACGAGAAGAAAGAATGGGATCGCGAGCAGGGCCTCATTGTCCACGCCGTCAAACACCTTCTGGATGATCGCGGCGAGCGACACGTCGGCCAAAGTCGCGCCGACAAAGACCCCGGCCAGCAGCGCGAACGGTACGGGCACACCGAGATATCCGAAGAAGAGGAAGCAAAACGACATCAGCGCCAGGATCAGTGGAGCGCTCACGAACGGCCTCCGGAAGGCGCGACGGTCTTGATAGCGGCGATGTTCAGCGCCTCCTCCTGCGGCTCGGGATGATCGAAGCCGTTGCGGCAGCCGTTGACGATCTGCTCGATGGTAAAGAGTGCGATCAATACTCCGGCAAGGGGAATTGCGGCGTAAAGGGAGGCAATCGGCGTATTCGACGGCAAACGGAAACTGCCAAAGCCGCGCAAGAAATTCAGATATCCGAAATAGACGAGGCCGACGGCGACGCCGAGCACCACAAGCCGGATGACGATCTCAGCCAACATGCGCGCCGCGCCGTGCATCGACTCGGCAAATGCCGTGAGGTACAGATGATCGTTGCGTCTCGTTGCGACACTCGCGCCCGCAAAGATCCCGTAGATGAACAGCGTCGAGGTCACCTCCTGCAGCGACAGCCAGGGATGGCCGAGCGTCCGGGTGGCGATGTCCAGCGTGACCGACGCTGAAAATCCGAACAGCGTCAAACCGCAAAAGATCATGAGCAGCATTTCGATCTTGTCGAAAGCGCGCCACTTCAGATGACGCTGCCGCTGCAGCACGAGTTTTTCGGCAATTCCCATCGTCCCCGCCCGCCGATAAGGGAGGGACCAAAGGCCCCTCTCGTGTTCGGCCGTCTAATTGATCGACCGAATCAAGGTTTTGACTTTGTCAGCGTGAGGACCGAGATCCTTGGCGAGTTTGTCGAGATAGGGGTCGGCGATCTTTTGAAAGCTTGCTTTGTCGACATCGTTGACAATCACAACGCCCAGACCTTTGAGCTTGGCGGCCGCCTGCTCCTCCAACACAAAGGCCTTCTTGGGCTCCGATAAGCATACGTCACGCCCGGCGCTCAACACCCATTGCTTCTGCTCGGCGTTGAGGCTTTGCCAAAGCTTGTCGCTGATCCAAACGATTGCGTTGTTGGCCTCGTGCTCCGACAGCGAGAGCACCGGCGCAACCTCGTAATGCTTGTTGATGAGATAGACGTTGACCGCGTTTTCCGCGAAGTCGACAACACCCGTTTGTAGCGACGTGTAGACGCTGCCAAACGGCATATGCACGGTCTGTGCGCCGTAGGCTGGGAACATCGCGTCCTCCGTGGCGGTCGCCTGCACCCGCACCTTCAACCCCTTGAGGTCCTCGACCCTGTGAATCTCCTTCTTTCCGTACAAGTGGCGTAGCCCCTGCGTTCCGAGGCCAATGACGTGGATCCCCTGTGTCGTGTCGTCGATCATGTCCCGGATTGCTGCGAAGACGTTGGGATCTGCGAGCGACTTGACGATGTGGTCCCCAGACCGGAACAGGAAATGCAACGACATGACCCCGGCCTGTGGCGAAATCGTTGCCGTGTTGGCAGAGGATACAATCGCAAAATCGATATCGCCGGATTTCACCAATTGCAGGATTTGCGGCTCCTGTCCGAGCTGAGCGCCGGGATATTGGTCGACGAGCATTGTGCCATTACTCAATTCCTTGAGCTTTGCTGAAAACAGGTCGTAGGCAACGCTGTATCCGGAATTCAACTGCTGGTCATGCGCGAAGCGAAAATGACGCACTTCCTGAGCGCCCGCGGCGCCGTCGATGCCGACCGCCGCGGCAACGACGCAGGCCCATTTCCCCAATCTTTGCAGCATGTTCATTTTGTCCTCCCAGAACGCCTTCTTTTGACCGGTCCGAGCTCCGGACCGGCGCGCAATGGTAGAGCATTTTCGAAAAAAGTGGATACCCGCCAATATGGAGGACCAATGAATTACCCGAAGGCGCCTAACAGGCGCGCCGATCGTCAAGCGTCGCTTCCGCGGCCGCGGACCTGCCTATGCGAAAAGTATTGCGCCCGGAATTCTTGGCTTCATACAGGGCGCGGTCGGCATGCCGCAGCAATGCATCGATTGATTGACCGTGCTGCGGGAATAGCGCGATGCCGATCGACACCCCGATGTGCGATGCTTCAACACCGATGAGGAAAGGAGCGGCCATCAGCGCGATCAGACGTTGCGCCAGGACAATGGCGGCCTCCGGTTCCTCCAAGTGCGGAATGATGATGGCAAATTCGTCCCCGCCGATCCTTGCGACCGTATCGATCGATCGGACCGCTCCGCGCATTCGGTTGGCGGCTTCGACGAGGACACGGTCTCCGACCTCATGACCTCGACTGTCGTTGACCTGCTTGAAATAGTCGAGGTCGAGATAAAACACCGCCAGTCCGCGCTTGTCGCGTCTTGCGTTCGCGCTTGCCTCTTCCAGACACTTGCGGAATACTGAGCGATTGACCAGCCTGGTCAGATCGTCGTGCTGGGCGAAGTAGCGTGTTCGCTCCTCCGCGTGCTTGCGTAGCGTGATGTCGGTGTAGGTCCGGACGGCACCGCCTCCCGGCCGTGGTATGCTTCGGATCTCGACGACGCGGCCATTTGGCCATCGCAATTCCTGAAAGTTCTGCTTATCAAACATCATGCGGGGGCGCGCAAACTCCTCAAAGCTTCCCTCTTCGCGGCCGCAGAGGTTCGTCCGCCACTGATAGTCCAGGATTTGCTGCAGCGTCGGCCGGCTGGCGAGAAGCTCCTCTGGTAATTCGAGCAGCTTGACCGCGCGTTTGTTGGAGAGAACGACCGTGCCGTCGCGGTCGAGGATCATCAACCCCTGATCCATGGTCGCCAGCGTCGTCTCCAACGCCCGCGATTTCTCGGCCAGGCGCGCTTCGCTCGAACCGAGCTCGTTGGACAAGCGTAGAAGATCGTCATTTTGCTGCGTGAGTGACGCTTCCGATTCGCGCAGCCGGCGGAGCTGTCGGCGAACCATGCGCATCAGGATCCCAGCATAGGCCAACAGGAGAAGGGCCACCGCAACAATGAACAAGGTCTGATTGCGCCACGCTTCCAGCGCTGCTTCCTCGGTCACGCCGACATCGAGAACGAGTGGGTAGTCGCGCAGAGGCTGCACCGTAATCATGCGCGGCTTGCCTTCGTACAAACCGGGCGACGCAAACCATCCTCCGCCCTTGGCGAGGGTGTCGTACCACGGCGAGTCTGCAGGCACGACAGTGCCTGCACGCTCCACCGCGTCGGGATAGCGAAGGAGCACGGTGCCATCGCGTCGCAACAGCGTGAACGTCTCGTGGCGCGGCAGGTCGACCGCGGTGAAGATGTCCTGCAGATATCGAATTTCCACCCCGGCCAAAATTACACCAAGGAATGTCCCAGCAGACGTATTCACAGGCCTAGCCAGATAGACGGTCCAAGTCCCGGTGATTCTGTTCTTCACGGGAACGCTGAAGAACGTCCGCCGGTCGGCATTAAGTTGAAAATGCCAGAAATAGTCGCGGTCGGAAAAGTCGGCCGAAGCAGAAGGCGGCCAAGACCGCGAGGAATTCACCGGCTTGCCGTGCGAGTCGATGAGAACCAGGACATCCGCCTGCTGCACGCGCGCAAGTCTCGCGGCGAGCCAGCGGTGGATGCTCTCGCCGCGCA
>Ga0066903_100004387_pt1 | contig 11915 bp, 7 predicted proteins | sample PanSoiMetaGPlot1_FD_67491 | JGI IMG/M metagenome (GOLD analysis project Ga0066903, IMG submission 67491) | Tropical forest soil microbial communities from Panama analyzed to predict greenhouse gas emissions - Panama Soil - Plot 1 (version 2) | ecosystem: Environmental > Terrestrial > Soil >...
CGATTCTCGGGATGACGCTCTTCAACATCAGCGATCCCGACATGGCTTCGATCAACGCCTACATGATCGCGGGCCTCGCCAATCGCACGCTCAACCCGCTCGTCGGCCGCGAGTTCCCGCTCGCCGAAGCCGGCAAGGCGCAGGATGCGGTCATGGAGAGCGGCGCGCTCGGCAAGATCGTCCTCGTGCCGTAGCCATGAACGAGCGCCGCCGCGACGACGTCGTCGTTGACTGGCCGCCACGTCCGCCGCGAAAAGGACGGCGCGGCCGGATCGCGCTGCTCATCGCGGCCGCGGTCGTTCTGTTCGGCGGCGGCACCGCGCTTTCCTATTACGTCGACGCGCTCTGGTTCGAATCGCTTGGCTATCTCGACGTCTTCTGGCGCACCCTGAACATCCAGGGCGTCGTGTTCGTGACGTTCACCGTCACCACGTTCGCGGCGCTCTACGGATCGTTTGTCGCGCTCAAGCCTGCGAATCTTGGCGAGATCGCCGGGGGCGCCATCCTGGTCAACGGTCAGCCCCTCAAGCTGCCCGTCGAGCCCGTCCTGCGGCTGATCGCGATCGGGGTGTCGCTGCTCATCGCGCTGGCGACGGGCGCGGGCATGATGGCCGACTGGGCCACCTTCGCGCTCTACTGGTACGGGCGTCCGTCGACGCTCGCGCCGGCCGCCGCGGCCCCGGCTGCGGCTGTCGATCCGATCTTCGGCCGCCCGCTCGCCTTCTACCTGTTCACCCTGCCGGCGCTCGACAACATCGCCAGCTGGCTGATGACGCTGGCGGTCGTCGTCTGCGGCGTGGCGGTGTTCTTCGTCGTGGTTGGCGGCGGCACGCGATTGATCGCCGGCGGCCGCCGGGCCGGGTCATCGACATCATCGTGGCGCGGCGCGTCGGTGGCGTTCGGCGCGCTGCTGTTGACGATCGCCCTTCGCGTGTATCTCAGCCGGTTCGACCGGCTGTTCCAGGACCACACCATCTTCGCCGGGGTCACCTACACCGACGCGCACGTCATGGTCACCGGGCTGTTCGTGGTGGCGATCGCGCTCGTGGTCGGGGCGGCCATCGCATTCCTCAATGCCGTCGCCGACCCGAAGCTGCGCTGGATTGCAGCGGCGGTCGCGCCGGCGATGGTGTGTTACTTCGTGCTGGCCGTGCTCGAGTGGTACGTGAGCAGCTTCATCGTCAAGCCGAACGAGCTGGTACGCGAGCGGCCGTACATCACCCACAACATCGAGCTGACGCGTGCCGCCTACGGGCTCGATCGGGTGACGCTGCGCCCGTTTCCCGCCGACACCGGCATCGACGCGATCGACGTGCAGTCCAACCGCTCGACGATCGACAACATCCGTCTCTGGGACTGGCGCGCGCTGCAGGACACGCTGCGCCAGATTCAGGAGATTCGCACGTACTACGACTTCCCGGACATCGACATCGATCGATACGAGATCGGCGGGGTCGTCCGGCAAGTGATGCTCGGCACGCGCGAGCTCAGCATCGACAAGCTTCCCGAGAGCAGCCGCAACTGGATCAACGAAAAGCTGATCTACACACACGGCTACGGCGTGACGATGAACCCCGTGAACGGCTTTACGCCGGAGGGATTGCCGGCCTTCACGCTCAGCAACATGCCCGTTCAGAGCACGTCGCCGAACTTGTCGGTGACGCGCCCGGAGATCTACTTCGGCGAGGCGACGACCACCGACGTGTACGTGAAGACGCGGCAGAAGGAATTCAACTACCCGCAGGGCGACACCAACAGCGTGACGACGTACGACGGCACGGGCGGCATCGTGCTCGGCGGGTTCCTTCGCCGCGCGGTCATCGCGCTCGATCGCGGCGACATCGCGAAACTGCCGTTCAGCGACGACGTGACCGCCGACAGCCGGCTGTTGATGCGGCGCAACGTGCGCGAGCGCGTCGAAGCGCTGGCGCCGTTCCTCTTGTTCGACCCCGATCCCTACGTCGTGCTGGACGATCAGGGCCACCTTCAGTGGTTGCTCGACGCATTCACGACATCGGAGACCTATCCGTACGCACGCCACTACCCTATCGGGCGCACGCGCATCAACTACATGCGCAACAGCGTCAAGGCGGTCGTCGACGCCTACGACGGCACGACCACGTTCTACGTCTTCGACGCGGCCGATCCGATCGCGGCCGCGTACCGCGGGATCTACCCGTCGCTCTTCAAGGATGCGGCGGCGATGCCGACGGCGCTGCGCAAGCATGTCCGGTATCCGGAGCTGCTCCTCGAGCTGCAGGCAGCGGTGTATGGCCTGTATCACATGACGGATCCGGACGTGTTCTACAACCGCGAGGATCTGTGGACTGTGGCGAGCGAGGTGGGTGCCGCGCAACGCCGCGAACAGGCGATGCGGCCGATGGAGCCGAACTTCGTCCTGATGACGCTGCCCGGCGAGCAGGCCGGCGCCGAGTTCGTCGAGATTCTCCCGTTCACACCAGCGAACCGCAACAACCTGATTGGGTGGATCGCGGGCCGAAGCGACGGCGATCACTACGGCACGCTGGTGGCGTACAACTTCCCGAAGAACAAGCTCGTCGACGGTCCGCTGCAAGTCGAGGCGCGCATCGACCAGAACCCGCAGCTCTCCGGTCAGCTCACGCTGTGGAACCAGCAGGGGTCGCGGGTGGTGCGCGGCAGCCTGCTGACCATTCCGGTCGGCCGCGGCCTGCTGTACGCACAGCCGATTTACCTTCAGGCCGAACGCAGTCCGATGCCCGAGCTGCGCCTCGTGGTGCTGGCGCTGCAGGATCGGCTCTCGTACAGTCCCACCTTCGATCAGGCGCTGGTGGGACTGATAGGGCAGACCCCGCCGGCGGCAGCCCCCGCAGTCGTGGAACGAACACAGCCGGCTCCCGCATCCGCCGACCTCGGCGCGGCGGTAGCGGACGCGGCGAAGGATCTCGCGGATTATCAGCGGCTCACAGCCGAGGGGAAGCTCGGAGAAGCCGGACAGAAACTGGAAGCGCTGAAGCGGAAGCTGGATCAGCTCTCCGCCGGTCGTCGTTGAGTCAGTCCGAGTAGAATTTCTTCCAGAGGATCACACTTGATGCGCATCTTGCTCACGCTCGCTCTGACGTCGCTTGCCGTCGCCACAGCCTTCGCGCAGTCCCCCATTCCGCCGCCGCCCGACGTCGCCGCGCCGCCGGCGGACGCGAAGAAAACACCGACCGGCCTCGCGTCGAAAGTCATTCAGCCGGGGACGGGCAAGACGCACCCGGGGAAAGCCGACCTCGTGACGGTCAACTACACGGGATGGAAGACCGACGGCACGATGTTCGACAGTTCCGTGACGCGCGGCATGCCGGCGACGTTCCCTCTCGATCGCGTGATCGCCGGGTGGACCGAAGGGGTGCAGCTGATGGTGACCGGCGAGAAACGCCGCTTCTGGATTCCCGAGGCGCTCGCCTATCAGGGGCGACGCGAGCCCAAGGGGATGCTGGTCTTCGACGTCGAGCTGATCTCGTTCATGGCGTCGCCGACGCAGGCGCCGCAGGACGTGAAGGCGCCGCCGTCGGACGCCAAGCGCACGCCGAGCGGCCTCGCGTACAAAGTGCTGCAGCCCGGCAAAGGGACCAAGCATCCCAATCAGAACAGCACCGTGACCGTGCACTACTCGGGCTGGACCACAGACGGGAAGCTGTTCGACAGCTCGGTGACGCGCGGCCAGCCGGCCACGTTCCCGCTCGACATGGTCATCAAGGGCTGGACCGAAGGCCTGCAGCTGATGGTCGAGGGTGAGAAGACGCGCTTCTGGATCCCCGAAGCGCTCGCGTACCAGGGCAAGAGCGCGCCGTACGGGCTGCTCGTCTTTGATGTCGAACTGCTGAAGATCAGCTGATCGACACCCTAGCGCCTGGGCGGGGGGCCGGCGGCGTCGGAGATGCGCCGCACCGCGCGCTGAAACCGATCGGCAAGCGGGCGTCGCAGTTCGTCGGGCACCGGGCCGATGCGCGACCAGCTGGCCTGCGCGTCCCTGATCTCTTCGAGGGCTGCACGCCGTCGCGCATCAACATCGACCTTGCCGCCGATCGTGTTGGCGGCAAGCGCCTCTTTCAGCATCTCGGCGAGCCGGGTGGCCGGGGACAGGCCTGCGTCGGCCGACAGTTCCGGCCTGGCGAGCGACGACGCCAGATCTTCCACGCGCTTGACGAGCGTTTCCATCCGCCGGCGGTTCGTTTCGAGATCGAGCTCGGTGCCGGCAAACGCCGCGGGCCATCGGCCGAGGACGCGCGCGTGGGCGGCAGCGAAGCGGGCGTCGAGTGCCGCCGCTGTGTCGCGATCGATGGTGCGCGACGAGATCTCCTGCTGCCACTTCGCGCGGATGCCGCGGATCTTCGCGACGAGGTCCGCCGGCGCCGGATCACCGTCCGCCGGCGCTGCCTGATCGCCGGCCAGCCCTTCGAGCTCCGCGCAAATCGCCTCCCGCGCGGCGACGCGCTCGCCGCGCGTCAGATCGTGGCGCTGGTTGAAGCGCGTGAAGAACGCGTCACAGGCGCTGCGGAAACGCTGCCAGACCGCTTCGGATCGAGTCTTCTTGACTGGTCCAATCGTCTTCCATTCGGTTTGAAGCCGCCTGATTTCGCCCGCCGCGGCGTCCCAGTCGGTCGAATCGGCCAGAGCTTCGGCCCGCGCTGAGAGCGCCTCCTTGCGAGCCAGGTTCTCCGCCCACTGCGCCTTGCGCTTGACCAGATCGTCGTGGCGCCTGGTGAAAAAGCGATCGCACGCCGAGCGGAAGCGCTCCCAGGTCGCCTTCTCCTGGCCGCGCGTCACCGGGCCAATCGTCTTCCACTCCGCCTGCGCCTGCTTGATGGCGTCGGCCGTGGCGATCCAGTTCGTCGAGTCGACGAGCCCCTCGACGCGCTCGCAGAGTGCGACCTTCTCGGCGAGGTTGCCGGCGCGCTCTTCGGCCTGCTGGGCGAACTGGGATTCGGCGCGCTTCCACAGCTCGTCGTGAGCGCTCTTGAAGCGCGTCCACAGCGCTTCGCCCTGAGCGCGCGGGACGTCGGCCACCTCGCGCCATTGCTGCTGCAGCTCGCGGATGCGGCGAACGACCTGGTCCGCATCGTCGATGCTGCGGAGGGCCTCCATCTTCGCGCACAGCTGCTCCTGCACGCCAAGGTTCGCCCACTGGCGCCACTCGGTAGCCTCGCGCAGCTCCTGGACTTTCGGCGCGAGGACGCCCTGCGCCGCTTTCAACCGGCGCGAGACCTCCTCGTAATCCTGCCGCGACGGCATCGGCGGGACGTCGGCGAGCGCGGTGCGCACGTCTTTCAGCGCGCGCTCCGCAGCCTTGAGCGACAGGTTCGCGTTGGTCGGCAGCGCCTCGACGCGCGCAATCAGCTGCCGCATGCGGACGAGCGCATCCCGCCGCGTGCGCGCCTCGGCTTCACTGGCTTTCGATTCGCGCTCGGCCACCTGCGCTTCGGCCTGGGCCAGACGCTCGGCGAGCGCAGCGTCGACCGTGACACCGGGTGCCAAATCCTTCCACTCGCGGCGCACCAGCGACATGCGGCGGCGGGCCGCGTGCACGTCCGCGTCGGCGGCGGCCGACTCGGCGTCCGCGGCGAGTTCCGTCAATCGCGCGCGCCGCCGCTCGACCTCGAGCGGCACTGGTTCAGGCACAACGACGGCCGGTTCGCTCCGCTCCGGCGGTGGCTCCGCCATCGGCGGCTCTTCGCGATGTGTGGTGTCCGCTTCCGGCTGGGCCGACACATCCACCTGAACGGGAGCCGCAGGCGGCGGTTCGTTGGCGGTGTCCATACCAGCCTCGACGACAGCGGCCGCGGATCTGTCGAGACCGGCCGGCGCATTCATGATGGCTTCCTCTTCGGCACGTTCGCGCGCCTCGCGCTCGTCCATGTCGCGGACGATCGCGCGCGCGCGCTTGGCGGCCGTCTTGTTCTTCGCTCGCGCGGCGACCTGCTCGAGGTCGACACGATCGGTCAACCGCTCCACGGCAGCCACCGCCGTATCGCGGAATTCCGAGTTGACGGCGACCGACATGATGTCGTCGCGTGTGCTCAGACGCTCGAAGGCCGCCTGCCGGATCGGCTCGAGCGCCGCCTGGCGCGCCACTGAGGCCGCGAGATGCAGGTCCTCGATGCGATCGAGCGCGCGGCGGCCCACGCCCTCCCGGAGCGATGTGCGGGCGATCTGCGTGAGCATCTTCGGATCGCGCAGCACCTCGACCGCGGCGAGGCTTTCAGCTTCCGTCACGCCCTCGAACGCGTCGAGGGCGATGTCGCGCAGCATCGCGACCGCTTCATTGCGGACGCCGGCGTCGGGATCGTTGTCGGCCACCGAACCGAGCGCCGCCGCGTCCATCAGCTTCGCGACGGCGGCCCGTCGAACCTTGGGATCCTCGTCCTCGCGCGCGGCGGCGACGATCTGCTCGCGCTCGCTGATCGGCAGCTCGGCGATGTACGCCAGCCGCACGGCGGGATCCGGATGCTTCTGGCGCGGTTGCGTGCGGAAACGATCGAGAAGCGTCATGACAATCCCAGCTCGCGTACTTTCGAGGCCACTTCGAGACCGTGCGACGAGGGCCGGACGTCCTTGTCGATGTGGACGATCGTCCCGGCGCGATCGATATAGAAGGTCCAGCGCGAGGCGTACCCGCTCGGCGCCAGTACGCCGAAGGCGCGCGCAGCCTCCCGCGACGCATCGCTCAGAATCGGATAGTCCACGCCCAGCGTGCGCGCGAAGCGCGCGTTGGACGCGGCCGAATCGATGCTGGCGCCGAAATAGGCGACGCCGGTCGACCGGATCGCCGCAGCCTGCTCACCGAGCGACCGGCACTCGGCCGTACAGCCGCCCGTGAATGCCTTCGGGAACCACGCGACGACCACTGCCTGCTTCCCCCGAAAATCGCTGAGCCGGTAGGTTGCGCCATCCGATGCCGGCAGGCAGAAGTCGGGTGCGGCATGCCCACATTCGATCCGCGACACCGCTCGATGACGCCCTTGCGCGGCATTCACGAGTCCTGCGACGATGGCATACGTGGTGGTCGCCAGTATTCTCAGACGCAAACCCTCATTGTACCTGGGCTGGCGCCGTTCCCCGGCGGGGATTCGCGTACTGGCGTTGCGGCCCCGCTCACCCGTAACGCGATCGTGCTCTCTCTGGACGCTTGCCGCCATCCTCTCGATTCTCTCAGCCGCGTGCAACAAGAGCGGCAACGACAATCCTGTCGGTCCGACCGGACCGCCTGGCCCTGGCTCGACGATCGTGTACTCGGCCATAGGCGCCAGCGACGCCATGGGCATCGGTTCGAGCGTACCGTGTCTCATCTTCGAAGACTGTCCAAACGGCATGGGCTACGTCGCCGTTGCGGCGCGCCAGCTCCGCAGCCAGAGCTTCACCGTGCGCCTCCAGAACCTTGGCATTCCGACGGCCGTCATCGGGCGCGACTTCGAAGCACTCGGGCAGCAGTACAACCGGATCATCGTCGGGAACTTCATCGATCGGGAAATGCCGTTCGTGCTCAATGATTCGACCGTCGTGACCATCTTCGCCGGCGTCAACGACGTCATCACCGTCGTGTCGGCGCTCGGCGGCGGCGCCGGCGGAGCCAATCCGCAGGCGTATATCGATGCCCAGGTGAAAGCGTTTGCCGACGATTACGCGACGCTCGTCAGCGGGATCCGCTCGCACACGTCTGGCGCGCATCTCATCGCGCTCAACGTACCGAACGTGGCCGCCATCCCGTACTTCACGACGGCGTCGCTCGCCGATCGTCAGGCGCAGCAGCGCTTGTCGGTCGGCTTCAGCGCTGCGGTGAATGCCTTCGTGTCGCAGGGCGTAACGGTCGTCGACCTGATGTGCGATGCGCGCTCATACCTCGCGGCCAACTACTCTGCCGACTTCCATCCCGACGACGCCGGGTACGCATTCATCGCCGCCGAGGTCGTGCGCGCGATCACCTCGTCGGCGTACGGCGCCCCGCGCACGTCGTGTCCCCAGATGTCGGTTGTCTCCTGATCGACACATCGGCCCGGCATACAATCGTCCGTTCCGATCGGACGCGGACGTCCTTTACGTATCGCGTGCCCGTTTACGCTTTCCGTGCCGGCCCTCCGGGGCCACGCGTTCATGAATCCGTCGTTTTCGGCGATCGTGGCGGCGCTGGACGCGGCTCTCGCAAGACCGCTGCCTGCCGGGGTGGCTCACCTCCGGATGGCGCCGCGGCCGCGGCGGCCATGGCCAGACGGGTTCGACCGCGCCCGGATTCGCGACGCGGCAGGGCTGGTCCTGATCACGCCGATTGACGACCGCGCCCACGTCGTCCTGACCGTGCGGGCCCCGAACCTCGGGCGCCACGGCGGGCAGGTGTCGCTGCCCGGCGGCGTCATCGAACCCGGCGAGGCGCACGAAGCGGCCGCGCTGCGCGAAGCGCATGAGGAAGTGGGGCTCGACCGCGCCAATGTGCGCATCCTCGGCCGGTTGACCGCAATTGAGATTCCGGTCAGCGGCTTCCGACTCCATCCAGTCGTCGGCGTGGCGCCGCAACGCCCCTCGTTCACAGCGGCCGATGCCGAAGTGGCGCAGATTCTCCTGATTGCGATCGACGAGCTGATGTCGCCAGGCTGTCTGACGGCGGTCGAACGCCCCCGCGGCGATCAGGTCGTCGTCGCGCCGACGTTCCGCATCGGGGGGCACGAGATCTGGGGGGCGACCGCGATGGTGCTCGCCGAGCTGCTCGTGCTGCTTGGCTGGCAGCCGCCCCCGGCGGACGGGTGAGAGTCGGCGTGCGACTTTCCGCCTTCCGCCGGGGCTGCGCCAGATGCCTGTCGCGCGAAGCGCAAAGGCGGGATCCTGCCTTTAGTTGTCGTAGTAGAGGTAGAACTCGTGCGGATGCGGCCGGAGCCGAATCGGATCGAGCTCCTTCTCCCGCTTGTAAGTGATCCAGGTGCGGATCAAGTCCTCGGTGAAGACGTCGCCCTGCAACAGGAACTGGTGATCCTGCTCGAGGGCGTTGATGGCTTCCTCCAATGAACCGGGCGTCGTGCGGATGCCCTGATGCTTCATCTCCTCGCGCGTCATCTCATAGATGTCGCGATCGAGCGGCTCGCCCGGGCTGATCTTCTTCTGAATCCCGTCCAGCATGGCCATCAGCATGGCCGGCCAGGCGAGGTAGCCGTTGCAGCTTGGATCCGGGCAGCGGAACTCGAGACGCTTCGCCTTCGGGCTCTTCGAGTACATCGGAATGCGGATCGACGCCGAACGGTTGCGGGCTGACAGGGCGAGGTTGACGGGCGCTTCGAACCCGGGCACGAGGCGCCGGTACGAGTTGGTCGTCGGCGCCGCGAACGCGAGGATCGCCGGTGCATGCTTCAGCAGGCCGCCGGCGGCCCACAATCCGAGGTCGCTCAGCCCCGCGTAGCCTTTGCCCGCAAAGAGCGGCTTGCCGCCCTTCCAGAGCGAGGTGTGCGTGTGCATGCCGCTGCCGTTGTCCTCGAAGATCGGCTTGGGCATGAAGGTGACCGTCTTGCCGTGGCGGCGCGCGACGTTCTTGCAGATGTACTTGTACCACATGAACTGATCGGCCATCTTGAGCAGAGGCTGGAACTGCATGTCGATTTCGCTCTGGCCCGCGGTCGCCACCTCGTGATGGTGCGCCTCGACGATGATGCCGAGCTTCTTCATCTCGTACACCATCTCGCCGCGCAGGTCGTGATAGGTGTCGGTGGGCGCGACGGGAAAATACCCGCCTTTGAAACTCGGCTTGTATCCGAGGTTCGGCTCCTCGAGCCGCGCCGTGTTCCAGGCGCCTTCTGCGGAATCGATCTCGTAATAGCCCCGGTGCTGATTCTGCTCGTAGCGCACTTCGTCGAAGATGAAGAACTCGGGCTCCGGCCCGATGTAGCAGGTGTCAGCGATGGCCGTCGATTTGAGAAAGGCCTCGGCCTTGCGGGCCACGTGACGCGGATCGCGGCTGAAATCCTTGCCTGTCACCGGATCGATCACGTTGGCGATCACGCTGACGGTCGGCTTGGAAAAGAACGGATCAATGCAGGCGGTGTTCGAGTCGGGCACGGCGAGCATGTCCGATTCGTGGATGCCCATCCAGCCGCGAATCGACGAGCCGTCGAACCCGAGGCCTTCCTTGAACGTGTCCTTATCCCACAGATCGATCGGAAACGAACAGTGCTGCCACGTTCCGAGCATGTCGACGAACTTGAGATCGACCATGTCGGCCTTGTTTTTTTTCGCGAGTGAGAAGAAGTCATCCGCTGTCATAGGTCGGCTCCTCTGCTGATTGATCGACGTTCCTTGAGGATGAACCCGGAGGGATGGGGCGGAAGCATAACGGATCGCGTGCGCCGGCGTCAGCGATCGTCAAAAGATGCAAAAAATGTAAGTTTCTCAATGGAACAAACATTTTTGTGCGACCAGCTGCCCGATATTTTGTTGCGCGTGCTTGGCGGATCGATCAAAATTGGGCTTCACTTTTGAGCGTCACAGGTCGTGATGGTTCGATGGCGAACCATCGGACTTGAGCCGTTACACCGTGATTGATGCGCGCCGCGCCCGCAGGATAGCCGGCGTCTGGCGCGCGAAGGGGGAACGATGGGCTCGGCGGTGTTGTCCGAAGCGATTCATGCCATCCGCGATTTTTCCGTAGCCAAAGACAGGGATCCGGCCGCACCGCGCGCCACCGAACTGTTCGGCAGCCTCGTGTTCAACGACGAAGTGCAGCAGGCCCGCCTCCCGAAAGGCGTGTACCACGCGCTGCGCCGCACGATCACGCACGGCGATCCCCTCGATCACTCAGTAGCCGACGCGGTGGCCAAAGCGATGAAGGAGTGGGCCGTCGAGCACGGCGCCACCCACTACACGCACTGGTTCCAGCCGCTCACCGGCATCACCGCCGAGAAGCACGACTCCTTTCTGGCGCCGGACGGCAACGGCAAGGCCGTCGCCGAATTCTCCGGGAAGGAACTGATCAAGGGCGAGCCCGACGCGTCGAGTTTCCCCTCGGGCGGCATGCGGTCCACCTTCGAAGCCCGCGGGTACACCGCGTGGGACCCCACGAGTTCGCCCTGGCTCCTGTACAGCGGCGGCGCGGTCACGCTCGTCATCCCGACGGCGTTCGTCAGCTGGACCGGCGAGACGCTCGACAAGAAGACGCCGCTCCTCCGCTCGATGGAAGCGCTCTCGAAGCAGGCCGTCCGCGTACTGAAGCTGTTCGGCACGACCGCCGAGCGCGTCGTGACCACGTGCGGCCCCGAGCAGGAATACTTCCTGATCGACCGCTACTTCTATCTGTCGCGCCCCGATCTCATCAACGCCGGCCGCACGCTCTTCGGCGCGAAGCCGCCCAAGGGCCAGGAGATGGAGGATCAGTATTTCGGCGCGATCGCCGATCGCGCAATGGCCTTCATGTCCGAGGTCGAGTGCGAGCTGTACAAGGTGGGCGTGCCGGTGAAGACGCGCCACAACGAGGTCGCGCCAAGCCAGTATGAGATCGCGCCCGTGTTCGAGAACGCCAACATCGCCACCGATCACCAGATGATGACGATGGAGGTGATGCGGCGCGTGGCTTCGAAGTACGGGCTCGCGTGCCTGTTGCACGAGAAGCCGTTTGCCGGCGTGAACGGATCGGGCAAGCACCTCAACTGGTCGATGAGCGACGACGAAGGGCACAACCTGCTCTCGCCGGGCGCGAACCCGCACGACAACCTGCAGTTCCTCGTCTTCTGCACGGCGGTGCTCCGCGCGGTCAACAAGTGGCAGGGCCTGCTCCGGGCGAGCATTGCGAGCGCAGGTAACGACCACCGGCTGGGCGCCAACGAAGCGCCACCGGCGATCCTTTCCGTCTTCCTCGGCGACATGCTCACCGACATCTTCGAGCAGATCGAGAAGGGCGGCGCGAAGTCGACCAAGCACGG
>Ga0066903_100004388_pt1 | contig 11915 bp, 13 predicted proteins | sample PanSoiMetaGPlot1_FD_67491 | JGI IMG/M metagenome (GOLD analysis project Ga0066903, IMG submission 67491) | Tropical forest soil microbial communities from Panama analyzed to predict greenhouse gas emissions - Panama Soil - Plot 1 (version 2) | ecosystem: Environmental > Terrestrial > Soil >...
TCGATCAGGATCGGGTTGGTGTTGTTGATGTGAATGAAGATGCGCCGTGCCTTGAGTCCATCGAGGGCGGCGAGCGAGCCGTCGGGCCCGTCGATCGGCATGTGGCCCATGCGGCGGCCGGTCTTCTCGCCCGTTCCACTACGAATCATCTCGTCGTCGGCGAACAGGGTGGCGTCGAACAGGATCACGTCGCAGCCCCCGAGGCGGTCCCTGAGCGCCGGCGTCACCGCGGCGCAGCCGGGCACGAACGCAAGCCGAACGCCGTCGCGCTCGAGCTCGATGCCGACATTGGCGGAAGTCTCCGCATCGGTCACCGGGTCCTTTCCTTCAAGGTACAGCGGGAGCTTGCCTGGCACCGCGAACAGCGTTGCCCTGATTTCGCCGGCTAGCCGAAAACGCTCGTCGAGCTCAACCGCGCGGCGCGGCACGAGTTCGGGGCTCAGGGCGCTGAACATCGGGTTCTCGGCCAGGAAGCCGAGCGTCTCGGCGGTGCCATAGAGGGTGAAGGCCTGCCGCTCGCGCAACGTCAACAGCCCGGCGGTCTGATCGACTTCGCCGCCGGTCAGCACGACCGCATCAATAGGACTCGCACGTAGGCCGGATTGCGGCTGCAGTGCGCGCACCGCGCCGATCTGCGCGCGCAGGTCAGGCGCGGCGTTGAGCAGCGTCCAGCGCCGCCCGTCAGCCGAGACCGCAAGGCTCGTCTGCGTACGTGGCTTGACGCGGTGGTCGCCGTCCCAGGCGAGACGGCACACCGGACATCGACAATTCCATTGCGGATAGCCGCCGCCGGCCGCCGCGCCGAGCACGATGGCGGTCAGTCGCCCCATGCGGCGGGGCCGGGAGCCGGCGTTTCAGGCGTCAGAATTCGGCCGGCAGGTAGCCGTTGATCTCGAGCCCGATGCAGATTTCGACGAGCGTCGGTGTCGTCCAAGCCATGGTGTCTCCTCCTCGGCAGCACATGCCGCCCTAAAGCGGCCACCGCTCTTGCGGCTGTTGCAAAGAAAAGTAGTTGAAGAGTCGCACCGGCGCAATGCGATTGCTTCCGCGCTGCCATGCGGAATCGGATGCCACTATTCGAGCCGCGACACATCGTGGGCAGCATGGAAAATGTCACCGCGATGCCGCGTAGTGGGCGAGCGCCACAAAGTCCGCATCCGACATGCCGGCGACACTGGCGCTCATCAACGTCTCGGCACCCGATCTTGTGCCATCGCGGAACGCTTTGAGCGCATAGATCAAATAGTCGATGCGTTGTTTGGCGATTCGTGGTGCCTGCTCCTGTCCGGCCAGCGTTGGCAAATGGCACGAGCCGCAGCGCCGTGCCTGAACGAGCTCGGCGCCGCGCTGGAGCTGTGCGGGATCGACCGCCTCACCGCTCGCTTTCGGCGCGAGGGACCCGAAATGCTTGGAGAGGCCGCTCAGGTCGTCGTCCTTCAGATCCTTCACGAACGGCATCATGGCTTCGATCTTCCGCACCCCCTCGCGCATGAGAAACAGCTGGTTCAAGACGAAGAACTCCGGCTGGCCGGCGAGCGAGGGGATCTTCTCCAGTTGCGAGTTGCCGTCTTCGCCATGGCAGCCGGCGCACTGCGCGATGCGCTCGCTCAACGGCATCTCGGCGGCAGACGAAGCGGGCATCGCCGCGAGTAGCAAAAGAGCAACCGCCGGCCCGAAGGCCGGCGGCAGCGGAAGTTGCGAGAGGAACATGCCTAGTGGGCCCTGCTGGTCTTCTGCGGCGGCTGGTAGGAGATGCGGTAAATCGCACCGTTCGTTTCGTCGGAGACCAGAAGCGAGCCGTCGGACATCTGCAGGAGATAAGACGGCCGGCCGTAGAACTCGTTCTTCTGGTCGTCGAGGAGACCGGTCATGAACGGCTCGATCTTGGCGGTCCCGTTCGACTGCGGCCGCGCGATCACCACGTCGTAGCCGAACTTCTTCTCCCGGTTCCACGAACCGTGCCGGGCGATGAAGGCGACGTTCTGATAGTTCTTGGGGAACATGCTCCCGGTGTAGAACTTGAGACCGAGACCAGCCGCATGCGGCCCGAGCAGGGCCGCCGGCAGAACCACGCCGGCACACGGATTCGGCCGCTTGACGTCCGGATCGGCAATGCCGTTCGCGTGGCAATAGGGGAAGCCAAAGTTGGCGCCCTCCTGGCCCTTGGGAATCCGGTTGAGCTCGTCCTCGGGACCAGCGTTGCCCGCCCAGTCGCGACCATTGTCGTTGAACCACAGCTCCTTGGTCTGCGGGTGCCAGTCGAACCCGACCGTATTCCTGATGCCGCGGGCCATGATCTCCATGTTGCTCCCGTCGGCGTCATAGCGGCGGATCTGACCATGGACTCCCGGGTTGATCTCGCAGATGTTGCAGTTCGATCCGACCTGCACATAGAGCTTGTTGTCCGGCCCGAACGCCACGTACTTCCAATTGTGATGGATCGTGTCGGGGAGATTGAACTTGGCGGTCAGCTCGACCGGCTCGCCGGGATTGTCGAGCTTGTCCTCGATGTTGTCGTAGCGAAACACTTTGTTGATGGCGAACACGTAGAGCGACCCGTCTTTCATGGCGAGCCCGTTGGGCTGGGTCAGCCCCTGCAACAGGACTTTGGCCTCACGCTTGCCGTCCTTGTTGGTGATCGCATAGACGCGGCCGATCACCCGCGTGCCCATGAAGATCGTGCCCTTGGGGCCCTCCACCATGGTCCGGCCGCCCGGATGACCATGCGACCAGATCTCCGCCTTGAACCCGGCCGGCAGCTTCAGCTTGTCGACCGGAATCTTGTCGACCGCGGTCGCGATCGGCGGCGTCGGGTGCGGCTTTAGATTGGTGTCCTGCTGGCTCGCCGACGGATTGGATTTGTCCATGGGGCTGAAGCCGGGCGGTGCAGCGGGAGCCGCGCTGGGCGTGGCGGTCGGCGTCGGCTGCTGGGCCGCAACGGGCCCGGCGGCGACGAAACCGAGGACAGTCCCGGCGAGCAATGCAGTACGCATCATGCAGTGGTGCATAAGGTCTCCTCCCTTCAGAGTATTTTCCCGTCTGCGCGGGACCAGGCGTTTGCCTTCGCGCCAGTGTCCGACAACCATAGGCAATAGGCAACCACAATCGGTGATGCAATTGCCGGAAGAAACCCGCGTCCAATGCTAGAGCGCGATTCGCCTAGATCAGGAACCGCAGCGCGGAGCCGACGGCGAGCAAGCCGCCAAAGGCGAGAAACAGGCCGCGTAGCCAGAACGAATCGGAGGAAGCAGGAGGAGCGGCGGCGGACGCGGCAGTCTTGGCGACGGCCGGCGCCGCGACCTGCGCGACCTCATTCCGAATCGGATCAGTGGGCGGCGCGGTCTGCTGCACAGCCTCCGCCGCAGCGGTTCGCACCGGCTGCGCCGGCGCAGCGGCTTGCATCGGATCGGCGGGTGCCGGATCGGCCGCCGGTTCGACCACCTCGGCCGGCCGGGCAAGCTCGACGGGCGTGGCCGGGAGCGCGGTGCGCTGCTTCCATATGGCGGAGAAGCCTTCGCTCGGCTCGTTGCTGCCATCCACCAGGCGCGGGGCGCCGAGCTTGGCTGCCTTGCGACCCGCCTTGCTCGGCGGCGGCGGCCAAACGTTGGGATCGTCGGTCGCGGCGACCTTGCCGACCTCGTCCTCCGCATCGGCCGAGGCCAACGCCTCCTTGGAGTGGCGCGCCCGCATCGCCCAGCGTCGCGCCGATGTCCGCCGGGTCAGGCGCTTGTGGCGAGTCTGGGCAGACTGCTCACGCGCGGACTTGTCGTCTGCCCTCGCAGTCCTCGTGTCGGCCTTGGCGGTCTTCACCGCGGCGCGGCGGCGCGCGGTAGTCTGCAGCGCCTTAGCGGCTTTGCCTGCACTCGCCTCGGTCGTGGCCGGCTTGCAGGTCGCGGGAAACCGCTCGTCACAGGCATGCGCCGCCGTTGCCAGGATGCTCGATCCGGCAATCATCACGGCATATGCCGTCATTCGAAATGGCGCCATTCGCCCTCCTGTCCCAATGAGGATCGGCAGCCTTAAGCCTGACCCCGATGGCGTCAGCAGGGCCAGAATCGGGATTTAATACCTAATCCGCGGCAAAAAGTGGGCAATTTCAAAGGTCGAGAAAGCGACTTTACCATCCTGCATCATCTCCACGGTCGGTCAGGAAGGCGACCGGCTCGGTCTTCTCAGCGGTGAATACCGCAGCGGTGAGCGGTCCGCCATACACGGCGGCGGTATCGAGGTTCAGGCGATTCGGCCGCAGCTCGGGAAGGCCGCTCCGCTGCGGCGTATGACCATGCACGATGAACCGTCCGTAGTCGCGCGTGCTCGACAGGAACGGCTCGCGGATCCACAGCCGATCATGCTCCGACTGCTGGTCGAGCGGAAACGCCGGGTTGACACCGGCATGGACGAAATAACGCCGTCCGTCGTCGTAGCAGATCGGCAACGCCGCGACCCAGTCGAAGTCGCGCTGCGGCAACGCGGCGGGATCGTCGATCCCATAGCTTGCAATGGTTTCGGCGGCGCCGTTCAGCAGCCACAGCGAGAGATCGCCAGTCGACAAGGCTTCGAGCATCAGCGCCTCATGATTGCCGCGCAGGCAGATCACGTCCGCGGGGCGCCGGCGTTGCATCTCGATCAGGAGCGCGATGACGCTGCGCGAATCCGGTCCGCGGTCGACGTAATCGCCGACGAACACGAAGCGGTACGGTCGCTCGCCGGCGTGGCGCAGGCAGCGGTCGAGCAAGCGCGTGAGCTTGGCGATGCAGCCATGCACATCGCCGATCGCAAAGGTCAGCATGTCTCACCCAAGGCAAATGGGCGCGCCGGCCAATTGTAGCGAACGCTCACGCCGGTGCCCAATTGCCGGAAGGTTGCGACAAATTTTCTCGGCGGCCCAGGAACTGCGCAATTCGAGGGGGCGTTTTTCCCTAAGGAAGCGGCCCGGCAAGAAGCCTGTCGGTCGCGTCGTGGGCGGGACGTGGACCCTGACTTTTCTTCATTCATCACCTCAGGCAAGGGAGACAAGGTCATGCGAGTCAGCGAAGCCATGACGACCAAGGTGCAGATCGCCAGTCCGGACCAGAGCCTCCAGGAGGCCGCCAAGATCATGGCGAAGATCGACGCCGGCATTCTTCCCGTCGGCGAGAACGACCGACTGGTCGGAATGATCACCGACCGCGACATCGCAATCCGCGGCGTTGCCGAGGGTTTGAAGCCTGAGGCCAAGGTGCGCGAGGTCATGAGCAAGGAGGTGAAATATTGCTTCGAGGACGACGACCTCGACGACATCGCCCACAACATGGCCGACATCAAGGTGCGGCGGCTTCCGGTGCTCAGCCACGATAAGCGCCTGGTCGGCATCGTGTCGTTGGGCGACATCGCCATGGCGGACGGCCCGGATAGAGCCGGCGAGGCCATCTGCGGCATCTCGGAACCGGGCGGCGCTCATTCGCAGAAGACGGACGGAGGGCGCTAGCGCATGGCGGCGCTGATGCGGGATGAGGTCGTCGCCGTACTGGGGCGCGTCGACGACATCACGTTGGCGGAGATCATCGGCACCGGCGCGACCCGCCAGGAGCTGGCGGAGGCCGTGGCCTGGATGGCCAACGACGAGCCGCTGTTCAACGCCGGCCGGCGGCTGGCAACCGGGCGCACCGGCCGGCTGCTGGAGATCCTCGCGGCGCGCCAGGAAGACGACGAGGCGTTGCTGGAAGCCGGCAGGGCGTGACGCTCGCCGACTAGTGCTGGAACCTCCCCCGGGCTCGACGGTTGAAGCTTGCGCCGCATGGGGCGGCATCAATCGGCACGCACATGCACGAACCCGCGCCGGCGCCGCCCGCACAAGGGGTTGTCGAGACGGATACGCCGGCGCGGCTCGATCGCCTGCCGTGGGGGCGTTTCCACACGCTTGTGGTGGTCGCGCTCGGCATCACCTGGATTCTCGACGGGTTGGAAGTGACCTTGGCAGGCGCCCTGTCGGGCGCCCTCAAGGAGAGCCCGGCGCTGCATTTCACCAACGCGGAGGTGGGAGGCGCGGCCAGCGCCTACGTGGCGGGCGCGGTCCTCGGCGCAATCTTCTTCGGCTGGCTCACCGACCGGCTCGGACGCAAGAAGCTGTTCTTCACCACCCTGGTCGTCTATTCGCTCGCCACCGCCGCCACGGCGCTGTCGTGGAACGCGTGGAGTTTTGCGCTGTTCCGCTTCCTCACCGGCGCCGGCATCGGCGGCGAATACGCGGCGATCAATTCCACCATTCAGGAGCTCACCCCGGCGCGCGTGCGCGGCTGGACCGATCTGGTGATCAACGGCAGCTTCTGGATTGGGGCCGCCCTCGGCGCGGCCGGCTCGGTCGTGCTGCTCGACCCGGCGCATTTTGCGCCCGATCTCGGATGGCGATTGGCGTTCCTGATCGGCGCGACGCTGGCGCTCGTCATCTTCTTCATGCGCATGTGGATACCCGAAAGCCCGCGCTGGCTGATGACCCATGGCCGCGCCGACGAGGCGGAGCGGATCATCGGCGATGTGGAAGCGTCGTTCCGCCGCCATGGCCATGTTCTCCCCGAGGTAAGCGGGCCGCGCGCGCGGCTGCGCACGCGGCGCTACACGCCGCTCAAGGAAGTCGCCGTCGCGCTGTTTCGCCTGCATCGCCAGCGCACGTTGGTGGGCTTGAGCCTGATGGCCGCCCAGGCATTCTTCTACAACGCGATCTTCTTCACCTACGCGCTGGTGCTGACTGATTTTTACGGCGTTCGCGCCGACCAGGTCGGCTGGTATCTGCTCCCCTTCGCGGCCGGGAATTTCCTGGGGCCGCTGTTGATGGGCCGCTTGTTCGACACGATCGGCCGCAAGCCGATGATCGCCTTCACCTATGCGATCTCGGGGGTGCTGCTGACGATCAATGGATGGCTGTTCGTGCGCGGCGCGCTCTCCGCCGAGATGCAGACCGTCGCCTGGACGGTGATCTTCTTTTTCGCCTCGTCGGCCGCGAGCTCCGCCTATCTCACCGTAAGCGAGACGTTTCCGCTGGAAATCCGAGCGCTGGCGATCGCGTTCTTCTATGCGATCGGCACCGGCATCGGCGGGATCGCCGGCCCGTGGCTGTTCGGCGTGCTGATCGATACCGGATCACGGTTGAGCCTGTTCTACGGCTACCTGTTCGGCGCCGCGCTGATGATCTTCGCGGCTGGCATCGCGTTGCGATGGGGCACTGCGGCCGAGCGCAAGCCGCTCGAAGCCGTGGCAAAACCGCTCGCGTTCGTGGATTGAACCGGATCGGTAGGGTGGGCACGAGCTATCGGATCGGATGGGTCCGATCCGATCAGTCTTTGCCCACTCTACGCAGGCTTCATCTCAGCTCGGTGCGGCGGCCGGCGATGCTCTCGAGCGCGTTCTTCCACTGCGCCACGCTCTCGGCGATGATCTTGGTCGACTTCGTCGCCTCCTCGGAGAGACGCGCATAGCCCTCGATCTCGCGCTGAATGCGCACGCTCTCCTGACGCAGGAAATCGCGCAGCCGTTCGAGCTCGCCGATCAGGCTGTCGATTTCCGACACCGAGGTCACCGCCACCCGCTGCATCACCGAGCTCGCATGCGTGACGATGCTCTCGGGCGAGGGAACCGGCTCCTGGCGCTTGCGAAAGAACGGGCCGTCGCGGCGCGGCAGCTCCTGCACCGAACCGTCCGCCCCCTCGCTCCCAACCGCTTCGGACGTCGGCTGAGAAGGTTCAGTACGTCGTCGCATCGGAATGTCGATCATGTTCTCCCGCCCATTTTTGTCCCAAGCCCTATCGCATGCGTGGGCACGTTTCTGTCCACGCCCTGTGGTCGGCTGCAACCGAGGCGACTTTATGGCTATGTTTCGATGGTGCAGCGCCGCGCATAATGCCCGGGCCGTTCTCACGTAAAACTCGACTCAAACAGACGCTCGCAAAGTTATGAACTAGCGCACGTTTTGAAAGGAGACGGGAATCGGGGTGCGCTCCGCAACGAAGACTGCCGATCGGCGTTGACAATTGGAAGAATGGCGAACCCGTGCATGCATGCGACACGGATCGGAAGCACAGGAGGATCCAGTGACATATAAGGTCTTCACCGGAGCACCCGGCGCCGAGCGTCCCTCGCCGGTCGATAAGGATCGCTGGCTGTTTAAGGAATTCGATGACCTCGACCAGGCGCTCGGCTTCGCCCAGAGCGTCAAGCAACGCGGCGCCGTGCCGCTGCTGATCGAGGGCGACGACGGCACGCGGCTCGACAAGTACGCGATCGCCAACGCCCTGCAGCATCGCCAACACGAAGTCACCGGCGAGCCCTGAGCCTAGCCCGCATTTCTCACACTCCATGCGGCCTGCGTTACGGCTTGGGCGAAGCAGATACGGCGTCGGGCGGCGAAAGCGTATCAGGACATACGGTTGAGCCGCCCGACGCCGGAGATGCCCGCCCAAGCGCAACCCGGAGGGCCGGTTGAAGAAGTCGAACCGGCGCAGGCTACATCGAGTGTGAGAAATGCGGGCTAGCTCCACGCCGCCACGCGGATGCCGTACTATGCCGCCGGGCCGCTTCCGCGGCCCTCGGGCGCCGTGCGGCCAACGTGGAGGCGATGATGAACGAAGACGCACTGAATACGAGCGTACGAAAATTCCTCAAGAAGCTCGGGGTCACCGCACAGCGTGAGATCGAGAAGGCGGTGCGCGACGCGGTGTCGTCAGGCCGACTCAAAGGGCGCGAAGCGCTCCCGGCCAAGGCCACGGTGCAGATCGAAGGCGTAGGGCTTTCGTTCGAGATCGACGGCGCGATCGAGTTGGAATAGGCGAAACTTGCGCTGTGGCGCAAAGGTCACATGGTTTCGGTGCGATCGCAGCGATGAGACGGCGGAGACGGCGGAGAGAATTTTTTTCACCCGGCCCGGAACCGACGCGCTGGGCAGATCGTTGTTCACGTGCCGGATGACAATTCCCCCTCCCCTGGCGTCCGGCTTAACAGGACCCCGGATTCTCCCCGCCGGGGTCCTTTTTCTTCTTCCCACCAGTGATTTGGCCAATTCGCGCCGAGCAGATACGGTGTCGGCAACCCGACGGTCACCGAACCGGAATTCGGCTGCACCGTGATACCGACTGGGGGCACCCGTGAGCACGCGCCAACTCGGCATCATCATGAATGGCATCACCGGGCGCATGGGGCTCAACCAGCACCTGGTGCGTTCCATTCTTGCGATCCGCAATCAAGGCGGCGTGGCGCTCGCGGACGGCGATCGGGTCATGCCGGATCCCATCCTGGTGGGCCGCAATGCCGACAAGGTTGCGGCGATCGCGCAACAATATGGCGTCGCGCGCTGGACGACGGATCTCGACGCCGCGCTCGCCGACCCGGCCGACCCCGTATTCTTTGATTCTGCGACCACACAGCTGCGCACCGAGCTGCTCACGCGCGCGATTCGCGCCGGCAAACACGTCTATTGCGAGAAGCCGGTCGCCGATTCGCTGGACAAGGCGCTCGGCGTGGCGCGGCTCGCCCGCGACCGCGGCATCAAGCATGGCGTCGTGCAGGACAAGCTGTTCCTGCCCGGCCTGCGCAAGCTCAAGAGCCTGCGCGAGGCCGGTTTCTTCGGCCGCATTTTTGCGGTGCGCGGCGAGTTCGGTTACTGGGTGTTCGAGGGCGATTGGGGCCAGCCGGCGCAGCGGCCGAGCTGGAACTACAAGAAAGCGGAAGGCGGTGGCATCATTCTCGACATGCTGTGCCACTGGCGCTACGTGCTCGACAACCTGTTCGGCCAGGTGCGCGCGGTGAGCTGCCTCGGCGCAACGCATATCCCGGAACGCGTCGACGAGCAGGGACGCCGCTACCAGGCCGACGTGGACGACGCGGCCTATGCGACGTTCCAGCTCGAAGGGGGCGTCATCGCCCACATCAATTCGTCGTGGTGCGTGCGGGTGCGGCGCGACGACCTCGTCACCTTCCAGGTCGACGGCACGCACGGCTCGGCGGTCGCCGGGCTTACCCGCTGCTTCACCCAGGCGCGGGTCAACACGCCGCGCCCGGTGTGGAATCCGGACGAGCCGCAGACCATGAATTTTTCCGCGCAATGGGGCGAAGTGACCGACAACATCGCCTACGACAACGGCTTCAAGATCCAGTGGGAGGATTTTATCCGTCACGTCGTCTCCGACGGCCCGTGGAAGCACGACCTGATGGAAGGCGCGCGCGGCGTGCAGCTCGCCGAGCTCGGGCACAAGAGCTGGGCGGAGCGGCGCTGGGTCGACGTGCCGGAACTGTAAGGAGACGCGCGTGGCGACGATTTCGCTTCCCACCAAAGACCGGCGGCTTGCGCCCTACGTCACCGGTGAGCCCATCGTTCTGCCGCCAAAGGGCGCGGCGCCGGCGTTCAACCGCATCGCCTATGCGGCCGCGCACGTGGTCGGCGATCCGCTCGCCGAAGTCGATCCGTGGCTCACGCCGGCGGTCGACTGGGAGCGCACCATCGCGTTCCGCCATTACCTGTGGGACCTCGGCCTCGGCGTCGCCGAGGCGATGGACACCGCGCAGCGCGGCGGCGGGCTCGACTGGTCCAGCGCCAAGGAGCTGATTGCGCTCGCGCTCGACGCCGCCAGGGCACGGCCGGGCGTGAAGATCGCGTGCGGTGTCGGCACCGACCACCTCGAGCCCGGCGCGGACGTGACGATCGACACGATCATCCGCGCCTACGAGGAGCAGATCGAAGCGGTCGAGGCCATGGGCGGGCACCTCGTCGTGATGGCGAGCCGCGCGCTCGCCGTAGCCGCGCACGGACCGCAGGATTACGCGCGCGTCTACGGTCGCATCCTCGCGCAGGTGCGTGAGCCGGTGATCATCCATTGGCTGGGCGAGATGTTCGACCCGGCGCTCGCCGGTTACTGGGGTGCTGCCGACCACGCCGCCGCCATGGAGACCTGCCTCGACATCATCCATACGCATGCCGCCAAAGTGGACGGCGTGAAGATCTCGCTGCTGTCGAAGGAGAAGGAGATCGCCATGCGCCGCCGCCTGCCCGAGGGCGTACGCATGTATACGGGTGACGACTTCAACTATGCGGAGCTGATCGCCGGCGACGATGAGGGCCATTCGGACGCGCTGCTCGGCATCTTCGACGCCATTGCGCCAGCCGCCTCCGCCGCGCTCGCCCGGCTTGCCCGCGGCGACCTGCAGGGTTTTCACGGCATCCTGGAGCCGACGGTGCCGCTGTCGCGCCATATCTTCAAGGCGCCGACGCGGTTCTACAAGACCGGCGTCGTGTTCCTCGCATGGCTCAACGGGCTGCAGGATCATTTCGTCATGGTCGGCGGGCAGGAAAGCGCCCGCTCGCTGATCCACCTCGCCGAGCTGTTCCGCCTCGCCGACAAGGCGCGCGTGCTGCACGACCCGGAGCTTGCGGCATCGCGCATGCACAAGCTGCTCGGCGTGCATGGGCTCGCGTGACCGCCGCGACGCGCACCGAGGGCCTGTCGATCAATCTCGCCACGGTGCGCGAGCAATGGAACTTGGCCCAGGCGGTCGACGCCTGCGTGCGCCATGGCATCACGGCAATCGATCCGTGGCGCGACCAGGTGGCGGCGACCGGGCTTGCCGAAGCGGCGCGCATCATCAAGGCCAACGGCCTGCGCGTCACCGGCTATTGCCGCGGCGGCATGTTTCCCGCTGCCGATGCGGCCGGTCGCGCCGCCGCCATTGAGGACAACATGCGCGCCGTCGACGAGGCGGCCGCCCTCGGCGCTGACTGCCTGGTCCTGATCGCCGGCGGGCTGCCGCGGGGCAGCCGCGACCTCGCCGGCGCGCAACACATGGTGGCAGACGGCCTCGCCGCGCTGCTGCCGCACGCGCGCGCAGTCAAGATGCCGCTCGCGATCGAGCCGCTGCATCCGATGTACGCAGCCGACCGCGCCTGCGTGAATACG
>Ga0066903_100004389_pt1 | contig 11914 bp, 8 predicted proteins | sample PanSoiMetaGPlot1_FD_67491 | JGI IMG/M metagenome (GOLD analysis project Ga0066903, IMG submission 67491) | Tropical forest soil microbial communities from Panama analyzed to predict greenhouse gas emissions - Panama Soil - Plot 1 (version 2) | ecosystem: Environmental > Terrestrial > Soil >...
GCGTGATCTCGCCGAATGGACGATTCGCATGGTCGAAAATGGCGAAACCGGAATTTACAACGCGACTGGACCGGCCAAGCCGCTCGGTGTCGCCGGCATGCTCGATGGCATCAAGGACGCGGAGAAATCAAACGCGACGTTCACTTATGTGTCGGCCGATTTCCTCAAAGATCACGATGTTCATGGCTGGTCGGACCTTCCTGTGTGGGCAGGCGAGGAACTTGGACTCTCGCGCACCAAGGTCGACAAGGCGTTGGCGAAAGGTCTGACATTTCGTTCGCTCGATGTGACCGCGCGCGACACGCTGGCCTGGTTCAAATCGCTTCCGCCGGATCGGCAGTCCAAAATGCGCGCCGGTTTAACGCCGGAACGTGAAACAGAAGTCCTCGCCGCGTTCCACAAGAAGGCTTGAAAAAACTCTTCGCCAAAGTCGTCGACGTTAAGCCGAACGAGCTCCGCGCGCTTTGGCTCGGGTTCGCTTTTTTCTTTGTTGTTCTTGCCGGATACTACGTGATCCGGCCGGTGCGCGATAATATTGGCGCGAACTACTCCGAAAATCTTTGGTGGATGTTCACCGTCGTGCTCTTGAGCATGATTGTCGCGAACGCGCTCTTCTCCGCGATCGTGTCGCGCATGTCGCGGCGGCGATTCATTCCGATCGCCTATCGATTTTTTATTCTGAACCTCTTGATTTTCTTTTTTCTGATGCGAATGGCGCCGCCGGGAAAACAGCCTTGGGTCGACATTTCGTTTTTTGCGTGGGTCAGCGTTTTCAATCTGTTCGCGACCGCAGTGTTTTGGGGATTCATGACCGACCTCTTCACCAACGAGCAGGGAAAGCGTCTTTTCGGATTTATCGCAGTCGGCGGTTCGCTAGGCGGAATCCTCGGCCCGATCATCACGGCTTCGCTTGTTCATCGTGTGAGCACCGGCTTTCTGTTGTTGATTTGCGCGACGATGCTTGAGGTCGCTGCACAAACTGTTCGATTTTTCCCCGCTGAATTTCGTGGCGACCATTCGAAATCGTCAGACGCAACGGCGGAGAAACCAATCGGCGGCAACTTTTGGGATGGCCTGACGAACATTTGCAAATCGCCTTATTTGTTCGGGCTCTTTTTGTTCATTTTGCTCTACACCCTCACTTCCACCTGGACCTATTTTCAACAGTCAGAGCTGACAAAGGCAGGATTCGTCGATAAGGCGGCGCGGACCGCATTTTTTGCGAAACTCGATCTCTCGGTGAATTCGCTCACCCTGATTTTGCAGATTTTCGTGACGGGGCGTTTGATGAAGTTTCTTGGCGTGACCGTGACACTGTTGTGCATGCCGGTCCTGAGCTTGTTCGGCTTCGCGGCGATGGGAGTCGCGCCGGTTCTTTCCGTGCTGGCGGCGTTTCAAATCGCGCGGCGCGCGAGCACGTTCGCGTTCATGCGCCCAGCACGCGAGGTGCTGTTCACGGTGTTGCGCCGCGAAGACAAATACAAAGCAAAAAGCTTTATCGACACGTTCGGCTATCGTTGCGGCGACCAACTCGGCGCCTGGTCGTATGGCGGTATGCAAGCGCTCGGGCTTCACCTGGGCGCGATTAGTTACATCGCAATCCCGGTCGTCGCGGGATGGTGCGCCCTGGGCGTGTGGCTCGGGCGCAAGCAACGAGCCTTAGCCGAAGCGCAGCAACCGGCTAAAATCGGGCGAGCGGCGTAAATTACTTGGCCAGTTCGTAGAGGTATTCGACAAACGACATTACCGCGCCATCGAAGCTCTGGATCTTCGGATTAGACGACTCGATCACGTAATATTCGTCGGGCGCGTGTGCGCCGCTGCCATGGCCGAGCCCAAAATGTCCGGCCGCGAGCTTGAGCGGTTCGCCGGTAAAGGCGTAGCCAGGATACGATCCCGCATTTCGCGGCCAGAGCAGCGGCTCGACTCCGAATTCTTTATAGGTCGCGATTTGCGATTGAATCAGCGGCGCATCCTTCGAGGTGCTCGTCGGATCGTAACCGCCGGTCATGTTGACTTCGATGTCGCCGAAGCCGCGCTTGGCTAAATGCGCTTTCAGCGCGGCGAGGGCGTCGGCCGCTGTCATATCGGGAACCAACCGCATGTCGATCTTCGCGACCGCACGATGCGGCAGGATGGTCTTGCCGCCTGGGCCGGTATAACCGCCGACCAATCCTTCAATGTTTACCGTTGGCTGCGATTCCAAACGCTCGTTCGCTTGCACCCATGGCAAATCGTCGATCCAATGTTGCGTGCTGAACTGTTTCTTTGCACTCGCCTCGCTACGAACTTGCGACGCTTTTGCAATCATCGCTTTTTCATCCGCACTGATCGAGCGCGGCTGCGGATAATTGTCGATCTTGATCGTGTTTCCATCTTCCGAGACGAGCGTGTTCAGCGCGTGTACCAATCGCCAGGCCGGACTGTCGATCATCGCCTTGAGCGAGGAATGAATATCTTTCGAGGGACCGCGCCCCCATTTGGCTCCATCGGATACTAGCTCGAGCTCGATTACGCCTTTCGATCCAAGATTTACCGTGACCGCACCATCCAAATCCTGGGTCGCATGCGGCATGAACACGCCGACGCATTTCTTTAAGGCTTCCTGAACTTCCGGCCGATGTGCGAGCTGTTTGATGTGCGGCGACCCGATTTCCTCCTCGCCCTCGGCCACCATTACCAGATTCACTGGTATTTTCTTGTTCGCACCTTTGATCGCCTGCAAGGCTGCGAGAAACGCGGCTTCCGGCCCTTTCTGGTTCACTGCCCCGCGACCGACGATCACTTTTCCGAGTGGCGCCTTATCTACTATCTGCGCATCCGTTGGCGATGATGACCATTCCGCCGGATCGAACTGCTTCACGTCGTACATGAAATAAAGGCCGACTGATTTCGGTGCACCCGCATCGAGCGTCGCGAACACTCCCGGCTTACCGTCCGTGTTGACGACATCAGCCTTTTGAAACCCGGCATCACGCGCCAGCTTCGCCATGTATTCTGCGCCTTCGGGATATCCGCGGTTCTCGGCCGCGATGGACACCTGCGCGATCCAGTCATGCAATCGCTGCACTGCTTCGTCATGCCGCTTCTTGATTTCCGCTTTGATGTCAGCGTGATCATCGGCGCGGATCGAGGTGGTTATTAAAAAAAGAACGGTCAGAACAGCGTAAAGTGGTCTCGAGGTCATGTCTTTGTTATCGTCAATTGAATGCAAGCCTGCAACCCCAACTCGTTGCTTCGATGAATCCGTCTTCTGGTTCGAGTTTTTATGTTTACGGCAAGTTCGGTCGCGGCGTGCTGGCCGAAATTCGGCGCGAGGCCTTTGGAGAAGATCTCGGCCAGTTTAGTTGGATCACCGCGGACGAGCTACGGCGATTTTTGCGTGAGTTGCAGCTCACCGAGAATTCTCATCTTCTCGACGTTGCCTGTGGCTCGGGCGGACCGGCCCTGTTCGCGGCAAATACCCTCAATTGCCGTGTGACTGGGATCGACATTAACGAAAGCGGGATCGACGCCGGCCGGCGAATGGCTGAAGCACACAGATTGCAGGGGCGCGTTCATTTTCGGCGCGTGAATGTTCGCGATCGATTGCCGTTCGATGACGCGACATTTGATGGAATCATCAGCATCGACGCAATGAATCATTTTGAGCATCGTGAGGAGCTGCTTCGCGAATGGTGGCGTGTGTTGCGTCCAGGCGCCCGGTTTGTTTTTACCGATGCGACCATTGTCACAGGGATTGTATCCCGTGATGAAATACTCGCTCGTAGCATCTCGATGGGACACTTCATGTTTACTCCGGCAGCTGAGCACGAGCGTCTCATCCAAGGGTCGGGCTTTGTGGATCTGCGCGTGGACGACGTTACGGATACGATCGCCACGGTAAGCAAGCGTTGGCATGACGCGCGCGACAGACGCCGCAGTCAGCTCTTGGAATACGAGACGCCTTCCGATTTCGAAGATTTGCAGAAAATGCTCTCCGCCGCTCATACTCTGGCGAAGGAGCGCCGCCTTTCGCGCTTTGCTTACTTCGCCCGCAAACCGGATTCGCCTTAGAGAAGCAGAGGTTCTTGCCGGGGCGCGGTCGCTGAGGCGTTGACTTCGCTGAATTTTTTCACGAGCTCATCGAGCTTGCGGACATAGTAATCCACGTTCTCGTCCCGGTTCTTGGGGTCGAAGTCACTCGCGAACCTGGCCGCCTCGTAGGCGGGCACTTTCTTGGGGGTGCTCTTAATATAGTACGAAACCTGGTCGCCGGGCTTGTAAGACCGCCCGCTGGCCAGGGCGAGCTCATAGGCGGCAGCCCGGTTTCGCGCCGATCCCGCGATCTTGGCCCGGTATTTTTCCAGTGAATCCTGAAGCGTGTCGGTCTTCATCAACATGTCGATCTTCCATTCGCGGTTGCGGATTTTGCTCTCAAATTTGGCTCGAAGATTACCGATCGCCTCGGACTTACCCTGCATGATCAGCTTGATCATCTCCTCCAGGAACACGCGCTGGAATTTTTCTAGGCCACGCGACTTCAAGGCGCCTCCTTTTATAATTACGCTGCCATCGTCCCCAAGAAGCGCGTAATTCTTGGCCTTATAGCTGAACATCGCCTCGAATTGTTCATCGAACTCGACGTCGATTCCTTTCGGCAATTCTTTCGCCAATCCATTGTGCAATTCGTCGATCTCGATCCTCGCCGGTGGCACGAAATAGATACCGTCCGTATCGACCTCAATCACCTTTGCGCCCTGTTTGCCGAGCCATTCGATCATCTTCTTCAAGAGATCGCGCCCAATCTGGGTAACCCGCGCGGCTGCGTCGAAGTCCGCAAAGTGTCCCTGTGCAAATCCAAGATAACCGTAGAAGCTGTTGATGAGGATCTTGAACGTATTTTGAAACGCTTCGAGGTGCCGCTGTTCGGACGGGTTTTTCGCGGCGCGCATCTTTGCTTTCGCTTCCAGCCGAAATTTCCGCAGATCGGTCAGCAAATGTCGGAAGATCTGCAAGCGGTCGCTCGCCGGAAAGCAATCGAATTGGAGCATGATCGACGGATAAAGCGAAGCGACGTCGCAATGCCAGACATTGCGCGCGACCCCGGTGAAGAAGATATCGGTGTAGCCGCCCTCGAACGGCTGCGGCAGAGGCAACGCGGGAATGGAATGGCGCTGCCGAAAGTATTCGCGCAAAAACAAACCGTTAATGCGCGTGGCGTTCCCGCGCACAATCACGTCCTGATAATTGTAAGGGAAAATCTGCGCCTGAATGAAGTAACTCGGACTCAGTAAATCCGATACCGCGCGCGTTTCGCGCACGCCGCAAAGCGCGCGCCGTTTGAACCTGTCGTTCTTGCTGGCGTAAGCGCGTTCCAATTCTTTTCCGCTCAGATCTGAAAATTCTTCGTCGCAAAATCCGAAATGCCGGGCAACGTCGGTGCGCTCGAAGCCGGCTAGTGAGCGCATTCCCACGTCGTAAAACTGCGCGAGCAGAAAGGTATCAACGAAATGCCGGCCATCGACGGCAAATTTCGGGTAATCGATCGTTTTCTCTGCGATCTGCAGTCGCGATGGTCGGGATCGGAGAAATCCGCCGCTGCGACCCCAATCGAGTTTGGTTTTCAGTGTTTTTGCGCGCGCAACGAGATAGGGCAGGTGAATGCGAAATAAATCATGTCCTTCAATCACATCCGGGTCGCGTTCCTTGATCAACGCGGTCAGGCGTTTGATCGCGTTTCGCTCGGATTCCTCGGCTTTGCCGGGATCAACAACGATCAATTCCTCCCAACCGGTATTGTCCGAGACAGCGATGCTCAAGGTGTGCTCGTCGTTGGCGAGTAATTCGAGCTGCATTCGTTTCAGTTCTTCAAATGGAAGGTCCTTGAATAGGGTTCGCCCGGTGGCGGTGAGGTAATGCTGCACCGGATCGGTGAACGCGAAGAAGTCTCGTCCTGCGCCTTTCAAACCATTCCGGAGGGCTATGAGCTCTTTCCAACTGTCGACCGTGATCAGCCAGCCAAAGTCGAGATCGCCGCGCAGTTTTTCCGCTTCGATTCCAAGATCTACCACGTCGCTGTCCGCCCAGACGAACGGTTGAAACGGCTCCACGTCGGCGGTTGTCGAACTATTTTTCTCGCGGCGATAGACCTTCATCGTGCCGGTCTCGCCGAGCTCGATTGCAACGATTCGCGGCGTCGAATCAACCCCGAAGAGGATCTCGTTTTTCTCAAATTCCATCTTTATCAACGTAAATGGAGGGACGCGCTCCGTCGCGTCCGAAAAATTTGGACGACACGGAGGTCGTCCCTCCATATAAGTGCGGTATGGCCATTCGCACGTTTCCGGTTCTAATCTGGTTCATTCTTGCGGCACGACTCGCTTTCGCTCAGGAAAACTCCATTGAGAAAGCCACGGTCAGCGAGCTGCCATCACTCATCTCGATTTACAAGGACATCCATGCCCATCCCGAGCTTTCCACGCGCGAAGAAAAGACTGCGGCCCTCGTCGCGAAGGAACTGCGCGCAGCGGGATGCGAGGTCACGGAGAATTTCGGAAAATACGACAATCCAAGTCTGCAATGCTACGGCGTGGTCGGCATTATGAAGAACGGCGCTGGCCCTACAGTTCTCGTACGCACCGACATGGACGCGCTGCCCGTCGAGGAAGAGACCGGTTTGCCTTATGCGAGTAAGGTGACAACGGAGGACGATAACGGTCGTGAAGTCCACGTGATGCACGCGTGTGGACATGACGCGCACATGGCTGCATTCATCGGGACCGCTCGCGCGGTGCAACGAATGAAGGACCGATGGTCGGGCACGATTATTTTTGTCGGGCAACCAGCTGAGGAAGCGGCTGGCGGCGCGCGTGCGTTGCTCAACGGCGGGCTCTACAATCGCTTCGGCAAACCCGATTTCGCCCTTGGTTTTCACGACAAAGCGGATCTTCCGATCGGACACATTGGCGTCACGCCCGGTTACACCTCCGCGAATGTGGATTTCCTAGACGTAACCGTTCGAGGGATCGGCGGTCACGGGGCGTACCCGCATAAGATTAAAGACCCGATTGTTCTGGCCGCGGAAATAATCAACGCTTGGCAAACGATAGCTAGCCGGGAAAACAATCCGCTCGATCCGATCGTCGTGACGGTTGGCTCAATTCACGGCGGAACGAAGCACAATATTATTCCCGACGAGGTCAAAATGCAGCTCACGGTCCGGACCTACAAATCTGAAGGGAGAGATCGAGTTCTCGCCGCAATCGACCGCATCGCGAAAGGAATCGCAAGCGCCGCGGGAGTTCCATCGGACCGAGCCCCGGTCACGACTGTTTCCAAGGATCACACACCGGCGACTTACAACAATCCCGATCTAACCAAGCGACTGATCGAAGTCTGGAAGAAAGTTATCGGTGCCGGGAACGTCGACATCATTGATGCGACCATGGGGGGCGAAGATTTTTCCGAATACAGTCTGCCGGATCATTCCATTCCGGCGGTTGATTTTCACTTCGGCGCAGTCGAGCCCGAAAAAATCGTCGAGTTCAAAAAGGAGGGAAAGGAATTGCCGACTTTGCATTCGAGCAAGTTCGCACCAGTTCCCGAGCCGACGATCAAAATTGGCGTCATCGGCATGACCAGCGCGGTCCTCGACTTAATGAAGAAATAAGCGCGCGCTGGCGCGTGAGATCCTACGCTGCGTTCGGAATGAATGAAACAGCCGTGCGGCTATGTCATTTCACCTTGACGTTTTTGCGCAGATAGGTCGGGATATCCAGGTCCTGTCCCTCGACAATCGTAGGCTCGCTTTTTTCGAAACGTCCGCGCGTAACGGGCTCGAACTGCATCACTTCCTGTTTCGCCTGGACGTATTTGTCCTTTTTCACGGGCTTCGCTGGCTCTTCCTTGTCCATCAGCGGCTTTTTCTTCGGTGGGATTAAGCGGGGCGTCGGTTTTTTGATGGAAGGAGCGGGCGGCGGCGGTGGAGCGGCGTCGATGGGTTCGTCGAAGGCAATCAAATCGTTCGCTAGCGATTCCGGCGGCGGCTGCATTTCCGATTGAGGTACCATGCCTGTCACAGGATAACCGAGTGAAGGTGGGTCGACCTTCGGTACTGGCGCCGGTGTCGGCGCGGGTTGATCGACTTCCTCCAAAATTGCCGGTGGCGGTGCGAGAAATGATTCCGGCTTCGGCGGCGCTGCTTGCGAAACCGTTGGTTCTTCGGCGGAAAGCGAGCTGATGATTGTCACGCTCAGACGATTCCCCATTTTCCCGTCGACCGCCGTTCCGAAAACGATCTGGGTATGGTCGCGCACGTGACGGCCAAGCTCGCGCATCAAAATTTCAACCTCGGACAACGTCAGTCCCGGCCCGCCAGTGACCTGGACGAGAACGTGCGAGGCTTCCGAAAGCATCCTGCCTTTGTCCATCAACGGATTTTTCAGCGCCTGATTCAAAGCGTCGTGGGCGCGATTATCCGAATCGGACTCGCCGAACCCAAAAAGGCAGCGTCCGTTCTGACTGCGCAAGGCCGCGAACAAATCGTCAAATCCGATGCGGATCAGTCCTGGCCGTTGAATCAGATTCACAATTGAGCGCACGCTTTGACTGATCGTCATGTCGGTAACGCCGAAGGCCTGATGAATTCCGGCTTTGGGCGCGACCATATCGCCCATGCGATCGTTCTCGAAACAAATGACGGCGTTTGCGACTTCGTTTAACCGGTCGAGCGCGTCCTGGGCTTGCGAAGCGCGTCGTTTTCCTTCGAATGAGAACGGAAGGGTCACGAACGCAATGACAAGCGAACCGGCCTCGCGCGCGAGTTGCGCAACAACCGGCGCCGCGCCCGAACCGGTGCCACCGCCGAGTCCTGCGCAAATATAAATCATTCGTGCCCCCGCGATTGCCTGCCGAATTTCTTCTCCTGATTCTAGCGCAGCCTGGTAACCGAGCTCGGGGTCACCACCGGTGCCCAGCCCCCGCGTAGCGTTTCGTCCGAGCTGTACTTTGCGGGCAGCCACCGACGTAGCGAGTGCCTGCACGTCGGTGTTGAGGGCGATAAGATCGTTCTTGTCCATCCCGTCGAGCAATACCCGATCGAGCGCGTTCGAGCCGGCGCTGCCCACGCCAACCACCTTGATCGGGATTTGTTCCTCGTGCCGTTCGGGCAAGCTGTAGTTTTTGCTGAGTTGGATCATGTCGATCTTTCTGTTGTCACCGCATTCCGGGGAAGAACCTGCTAAAAATTCGTGTGATGCCGCGCCTGGGCCGATCGACTTGAACCGCCTGCGCGTACTTGAGTAAGCCGATAGCAGTCGAAAATTGCGGATTTTCGGCCGCGGACGTCAGGCCGGCGAGCGTTTGCGCATGCGTTACATGTGCCGGCATTTCAAATATTTCGCCAGCCAAGTGATCGATCCCGCTCAATAAACTGCAGCCACCGGTGATGAAAACGCCGCCTCCGACGTAATTGATGAATGGCTCTTCCTCGATCGTCCGCTTGAGCAGCTCGAAAATTTCGCGCAAACGCAGATGAATGATCGTGTTCAAGGTCTCGCGTTCGATTTCTTTCCCTGCGAATCCAGAATCGTCCTTGAGCAGGATCGTTTCGCCCGGCAAACAATTGCCGAGAACGCAGCCGCCTTCCTCAGTCTTTAGCTTTTCCGCGCGGGCCATTGGAATGCGCAGTCCCATCGAGATGTCGTTCGTGACGTGGTCGCCTCCAACCGCGAGACAGCCACTCTGTTTCACCGCGCCGTCGACGTAGAGAATGTAGTCCGTTGTTCCACCGCCAATGTCGACAACGAGCGCGCCGAGGTTTTTTTGGTGTTGCGTGAGAACAACCTGGGCGGAAGCGAGGGCGCCAAAGACAACGTCCTCTACTTCGAGGGGCAACTCCTTCACGCAGCGAATCGTGTTCTGAATTCGGGTCCGCACACCATGAACAATGTGGAAGTCGGCCTCCAGCTTTTCACCGAGCATGCCGACCGGATTCAATACGCCTTCCTGCCCATCAACGTGATAGTGCTGAATGATCGAATGCAGAAACGCGTTCTGGGCCGGAATACTCACCTCCCGTGCATTGACCTTCACATCTTCCACGTCCTGCTCGTCAATCTCATCGCGATCTTCGGGAAGCATCACACAACCTCGATTGTTGAAGCTTTGAATGTGACCGCCAGCGACCGAAATAAACACGCTCCGAATCATCACGTCACTTTTCTGCTCGGCATCAACCACCGCTTCATGGACGCATTTCATGGCGGTCTCAAAGTCGACAATTTCGCCTTTGCGCACGCCTCGCGAAGGAGCCTGCCCCACGCCTAGAATCTTCAACGTTCCATCGGGACGCGTTTCGCCCACCACCACACAAATCTTCGAGGTCCCAATTTCCAAACCGACAATCAAATCACCATTAGCCATGCTCTTAATTCTTTCTGAAACGCTGCAAAAATCCGCGCTTCGCCGGCGTTGCCGTCGCGGTAGGCGAGGGGAGCGCATGCGGCTTGTTCAAAGTTGGGGCCGGTGTCGGCTTCGATTTTGCGGTCGGTGTCGCCGCTTTAACCGGAATCGCTTTCATCACGCGCGGCGATTCCTCCGGCTGAATCGTATCGTTGATCACTTCGGTAGAGGATCTCTGAAACGTCACCGGAATATTTCGTTGCACGAGGAGGTTCACCGTTGCGATCTCACGATGCGCATCGTCGGAATAAACAAGGAACTGCTCGAGTCGCTGCAATTGCAGATCGAGATTGTCGAAACCAAACGTGACTTTGCTGTGGTTCTTGTCCGTCACGACCAGACAGTAGCCTTTCGAAAGATCGATCTCGCGGATTTGAAATCGCGTTTGCATAAAACTGCGCGTACTCAGTCGCAGCAGCTCGAGCGCGGCTTTCGCCTCCGGTGAATCGACGGTATTGCCAGCTTCGAGCGATTGACTCGTGCAGCCCAAAATCAGCGGCAATCCCAAATATTCCGGCAGCAACTTCTTTTCTTTCATTAACACGCCCCGCGCATCGACGAGGAACGCAGCGTCCGAGGCAAAGGGGTCCGAGATTTGTTTTTCGGTCGTGATCCAGGCGATCGGCTTGCGCTCTACGATGCGAACATCGATCTCGCCCGGAAGTTTGCGCACTACTTCAACCTCATCGACCTGCGGCAATTCCTGCAATTGGTCGTGCACGCGCGCGAGGTTTACCCGAAAAATGTTCTCGCCCTCCCGAATATCAGCGACAGTGAGGATCTGATCGCGTTGCAGGGTGCCGTCGGTTTGAACCTCGATATTCGTTAGTTTGTAGTCCGGATTGTCGATGAAGAACCGCTTTGCGCCGATTTGGCCGCCGACGTAAAGCGCGGCCAAAAGCGCGACGACCAGCGCGATTTTTGAAAAAACAACGAGCACCTTGCGATTCCGGTGTTGCACCGCTTTGCGCGAGCGCACTTTGACGTCGAGCAAATGCTGTTGCCGTCGCTGGCGAAAAGTCGAAAGGCGGCGATTGCGCGCGCGCGGTCGTTGCTGTTTCCTCATCGTCCGGCGCGCTCCTTTCCGGCGCGCGAGAGCTCGATGATGCGAAGGCAAAGGTCGACGTAACTGATGCCGGCGACGCCGGCCGCTTCCGGAAGCAAACTCGTCTCGGTCATCCCGGGAATCGTATTCACTTCGAGAACGAACGGTTCGCCTCCCTTGGTAAGAAGCACGTCCACGCGCCCATAAACTTTCAGGCCAAGAGCGCGAAAGGCCCGAAGTGCCAGCTCCTGAATTTTCTTCGTCAGCGTATTGTCGATCTTCGCCGGACAAACATGCTCCGCACTGGCGCCAGCCTGCGGATTCAGGAACGGGTACTTGGTATTGAAGTCGTAAAAACCGCCCTTCGGAATTATCTCAATAATCGGCAGGGCTTGATCACCGAGGATACCTATCGTCAATTCGCGG
>Ga0066903_100004390_pt1 | contig 11913 bp, 10 predicted proteins | sample PanSoiMetaGPlot1_FD_67491 | JGI IMG/M metagenome (GOLD analysis project Ga0066903, IMG submission 67491) | Tropical forest soil microbial communities from Panama analyzed to predict greenhouse gas emissions - Panama Soil - Plot 1 (version 2) | ecosystem: Environmental > Terrestrial > Soil >...
GAGCGCACGCTCCCGGTGATCAAGAAGGTGATGGAGGAGGCTCCGCTGCCGGCACTTGGCCTGTCGGTGCCGCTCGCCGTCGACGCCCACGCCGCCGACAACTGGGACGAGGCGCACTAGCGCATGTTCCGGCCAATAAGCGCGTTCAAAACGCGCGTCTTCCGACGCGCTATGGTGGGTACCGGTTCGCCGACAAGAACATGCGCCACTCAACAAGGTCCCGTGCGCTTCGCCGCGATTGTCGGCTGGGGCGTGGCCTGATACTCAACCAGCCGCCAGCCGGGCCCGAATCCAATGCGGAACCACCTCGTCGGCGGCATGCTCGCCGCAGCCGCCCTCATTGCTGCCGGTGACGCGCAGGCCGCCGCGCTCGACGGCGCGACGCTGCGTTGGCCGTGGGCGCTGCCGTTCCTCGGCATCCTGCTCACGATCGCCATTGGGCCGCTGCTGCTCCCGCGGCTCTGGCACCGCCATTACGGCAAGATCGCCTTCGCCTGGGGCTCGCTGACGATCGCCCCGATGGCGGCGCTCTACGGCACGCCCACCGCCGCGGCGGCGTTCGTGCACGAGATGCTCACCGAGTACCTGAGCTTCATCGTGCTGCTGTTCTCGCTCTACGTCGTTGCCGGCGGCATCCTCGTGACCGGCAACCTGCGCGGCACGCCGCTGGTCAATACCGCGATCCTCGTCTTCGGCACGCTGATCGCGAGCGTGGTCGGCACCACCGGTGCGGCGATGATCCTGATCCGCCCACTGATCCGCGCCAATGCCGCGCGCCTCCACAACAAGCACGTGGTGGTGTTCTTCATCTTCCTGGTCGCCAACATCGGCGGCGCGCTTTCCCCGCTCGGCGATCCGCCGCTGTTCGTCGGTTTCCTGCACGGCGTCGACTTCTTCTGGACCACGACGCGCATGTGGCGCGAGACCGCGTTTGTGGCCGGCCTGGTGGTCGCGATCTTCATCGCCGTCGACATCTGGCACTACCGCAAGGACCGTCTGGTGACCACGGTCGGCGAAGCGAAGCCGCCGGTGAATTTCGGCGTGAGCGGCAGCATCAATCTCCTGCTCATCGCCGGCATCATCGCTGTCATCATCGCCACCGCCACTTGGAAGCCCGGCATCAGCTTCGACGTCTACGGCACGACGCTCGAGCTGCAGAACATCGTGCGCGACGCCGCCTTGCTGCTGATCGCCGTGCTCTCGCTATTGCTTACGCCGAACGAGCACCGCGAGGCCAACGGCTTTAGCTGGGAGCCGATCACCGAGGTCGCGATCCTGTTCGCCGGCATCTTCACCTGCGTCATCCCGGTGCTGGCCGTGCTCGAGGCGGGCAAGGAGGGTTTTTTCTCCTGGCTGCTCGACACCGTCACCCGCAGCGACGGCTCGCCGCACGAGATCGCCTATTTCTGGCTGACCGGGACGCTCTCGGCCTTCCTCGACAATGCGCCGACCTACCTGGTGTTCTTCGAGCTCGCCGGCGGCGACGCCGCCGAGTTGATGGGGCCGCTCGCCACCACGCTCAAGGCGATCTCCATGGGCGCGGTCTTCATGGGCGCCATGACCTATATCGGCAACGCGCCGAACCTCATGGTCTATGCCATCGCCATGGAGCGCGGCGTCAAGATGCCGAGCTTCTTCGGCTACATGGCCTGGTCGGCGGCGGTGCTGCTGCCGGTGTTCGCCCTGCTTACCGCTTTTTTCGTCATGCGGTTCTAGCGGCGGATGTGGCGGGACGCCGCGCGCGCCGCGCGCTTTTGCTGCTCGGGCGCGCCGCCGGCGGCAACACCGCCACCGCCTCGATCTCCAACAGCCCGCCCTCGCGCGCCAGCCCCGAGATCGCCAGCGTCGTGCTCGCCGGACGGTTCTGATCCGACAGATAGCTGTCGCGCACCTGACGGAATACCGGCAGGTACTTCAGGTCCACCAGATAGTTGTTGAACTTCACCACGTGCTCGAACCGCCCGCCGACGGCGGCGAGCGCGTGCTTGAGGTTCTCGAAGGTCTGCACCGCCTGTAGCCGGAAGTCGCTGCTGAGCTTGCCGTCCTTGTCGACCCCGAGCTGGCCGGCGATGTAGACGATGCGCGCCGGCGCGGTGGCCTCGACCACATGGGTATAGCCCGGCGGCTTTCCGAGCGGCTCGGGATTGATGAAGCGGGTCTGGCTCACGGCATGGTCCTCCTTCCACTGATCGCGCGATGCAGCGGCGACTCAGGTGATCTCGACCGCCACCTCGTAGCACGGATCGCCTGCGACCGACCTCGCCTTGACAGCGTCCGGCGCTTCCCGGACGCTGTCGCGGTTTTGGGGAATCCGACATGGCCGGCGAGCATTTCGCGCCGCAGATCGCCTTCGGCCTCGACCCGATGGCGGTCTCGGCTGCGATTCTTTGCGTGACCTACGCCGTCATCATCTGGGACAAGCTCAACCGGTCGATCGTCGCCCTGCTGGGAGCAGCGGCGGCAATCCTCATCGGCGCGCTCGATCAGAACGAGGCGCTCAAGGGCATCGATTGGAACACCATTGGCACGCTGGCCGGCATGATGATCATCATGTCGATCGCGCAGCGCTCCGGCGTGTTCCAGTATCTGGCCATCTGGTCGGCGCAGTGGACGCGAGCCAATCCGACCGCCCTGCTGGTGCTGCTCCAGGTCGTCACCGCGGTCATCTCCGCGTTCCTCAACAACGTCACGACCGTGCTGTTGATGGCGCCGGTGACGCTCGCGATCACCCGCGAGCTCAAGGTTCCGCCCTACCCGTTCCTGTTCGCCGAGGTGTTTGCCTCCAACATCGGCGGCACCGCGACGCTGATCGGCGATCCCCCCAATATCATGATCGGCTCGCTTGCCGGCCTCGACTTCAATGCCTTCGTCATTCACCTGACGCCGGTAATCGTCGTGGTGCAGGCGGTGCAGCTGCTGATGACTCATCTCGTCTGGGGCCGCGACATGCGCTCGACGCCCGAGCACCGCGCCGGCGTCATGGCAATGGACGCCAAGTCTCGGATCGTCGATCCGGTGCTGCTCAAGCAATCCGTTGCCATCCTGCTGGTGACGATCCTGGCCTTCGTCGTCGCCGATCGGCTTCGGCTCGAGCCGGCGACCATCGCCATGACCGGCGCCGCGCTGCTGATGCTGCTCGACAACTGGCAGCACCACAACGAGAAGCAGTCGGAGAACGTGCACAAGACGTTTTTCGACGTCGAATGGATCACCATCTTCTTTTTCATCGGCCTGTTCATCGTGGTGCACGCAGTCGAGGTCAGCGGACTTCTTGCGCTGCTAGCGAACCGCCTCGTGGCCGCGACCGGCGGCAGCATCGCGAACGCGGGCTTCACCATCCTGTGGGCGTCGGCGTTCCTGTCCGCCCTCATCGACAACATCCCGTTCGTGGCCACCATGATCCCGCTGATCAAGAGCATGGCGGGCGCCTTTGGCGGCGCGGACCAGATCGAGCCGTTGTGGTGGTGCCTCGCGCTCGGGGCCTGTCTCGGCGGCAACGGCACGCTGATCGGAGCCTCGGCCAACCTGACGATTGCCGGGATCGCCGAGCGCAACGGCGTCGCCTTCGGCTTCATCAAGTTCACGCTTTACGCCATGCCGATGATGGTCGTCTCGATCGCGATCTGCCATGTCTACGTGTGGCTGCGCTATTTCTGATGATCGGGCGACCTGGCGCGGGGCCGGTGGCCGTGGATTCTTTTTCGCCCGCGACGGCTCGCGATTTTACCCAATGAAATGAGCCATTTGACCGGCCAGGCCGCTCACCGGCCATTTACCGTTTTGCGCTAACCATGCAGTGGCCTGAATTCGTTGAACCTTTCGGCCGGTTGCCGCGACCAATGGATGGAGCCGGGCGGGGAAGACAAGCATTCGGCCCGGGAGCATTGGGAAGCGCGCGCCGCGGCAAGGCGTGAGCTTGTGGGGGACAAATCCATGCCTGCCGACCGCCAGAACAGCTCTGCCTATCGTGCGCTCGCCACCAGGACGGCCATGTTGGCGGCCTTCGCCGCTACCCTGCTGCTGCCCACGGGGTCCGCCTCCGCGCAAGGAGTTTTCGACTCGCTGTTCGGGCGCCGCCCAGCGTCGGCAGCCAATGCCTATGCCGATCCTTCGCCCAGCTTCAATCCGTTCAACCTGTTCGGCGCGCGCCCGGAAGCGCCGCGCCCGCCCGAGATGGGCGTCGGCGTGGCGTTCTGCGTGCGCACCTGTGACGGGCGCTTCTTCCCGGTGCAGCAGCATGCCGGCCTCAGTCAGGCGCAGGCCTGCAGCTCGTTCTGCCCCGCCGCCCAGACCAAAATCTACAACGGCAGCAGCATCGAGCAGTCGGTCGGCCCGGATGGCCGCCGCTATACCGATCTCGCCACCGCCTTTGCTTATCGTGAGAAGATCGTGCCGGGCTGCACCTGCAACGGCAAGGATGCCTTCGGCCTGGTGACCACGCCGGTCGACGAAGATCCCACGCTGCGCCCCGGCGACATCGTTGCGACCAATAGTGGGCTCATGGCCTACAACGGCAGCACCGGCAGCACGAGGAAGCAGACTGCGAGCTATACGCCGATCAGCTCCTATTCCGGCCTTTCAAGCGACCTGCGGCGCAAACTGACCGAGACCAAGGTCACCCCGGCGCTGGCGTCCCCCGCCAAGCCGCCGCAAGCCCCGCAAGGCGACGTCACCCCGACCACCCGTAGCGCCAAGAAGCAAGCGGGCTCAGGTCGACCGGTAACCTCTTATCTCGGGGCGCCTTCTACAGCGACAGCGCTTCGTTGACCTCCTCCGCCAGCGATAGTGCGCTGGTCAGCCCCGGCGACTCGATCCCGAACAGGTGCACGAGCCCAGGCAGTCCGTGCTGGCTCGGTCCGTCGATCATGAAATCGACCGCTGGCTCCTTCGGCCCTGTCAGTTTCGGCCTGATCCCGCAATAGTCCGGAACCAGCCCGTTGTCCGGCAGCTCGGGCCAGTAGTCGCGGATGCGCGCGTAGAACACGGCGGCACGGGTGGGATCGACGTCGTAGTTCTCAGCATCGACCCATTCGACATCGGGCCCGAAGCGCATGCGCCCAGCCATGTCGAGCGTCACGTGCACGCCAAGGCCGCCGGGAATCGGCACGGGATAGATGAGCCGCGAGAACACCGGCCGGCCGGCGAAGGCGAAATAGCTGCCCTTGCCGAGAAAGAGCGGGGGCACCCGCTCGGCCGGATAGCCCTCGGTCGCCCAGGCAAGCTTCTGCGCACCGAGTCCTGCCGAGTTGACCACTGCATCGACGGCGATCGATTGGGGATCGGCACCGCCGAAATCCGCCTGCCAGCCGCTGGTCGTCCGCCGCAGGCGCTCGATCGGCGTGTTGAGCGCGACCACCCCGCCGCGGTCTTCGAGATCGCCCTGCAGCGCCAGCATGTAGCGATGACTGTCGACGATCCCGGTCTCCGGCGAGCGCATCGCGGCGACGCAGGCGAGATGAGGCTCGAGGCGCTTGGCGTCGGCCCCCTCGATGATGTCGACGCCCTCCACGCCATTGATCTTGGCTTGCTTGAGGATCGATTCGAGCCGCTCCAGCTCGCTCGCATTGGTCGCCACCACGAGCTTGCCGCACTTGCGGTGAGGCACGCCATGGGAGGCGCAGAGCTCGTAGAGCATCCGCCGCCCGCGCGGACAGTGATACGCGCGCTTCGACCCGGTCGGGTAATAGAGACCGGCGTGGATCACCTCGCTGTTGCGCGAGGATACGCCGGTGCCGATCCCATCGGCCGCCTCGGCGACGATCACCTCGTGCCCAGCCAGCGCGGCCCCGCGCGCGATCGCAAGCCCGACCACCCCCGCCCCGACCACCAGAACCTGCATTCCCCCTGCCCTTGCTCGAGACGTCTATGATCGGATCAGCGGCCGACCGAGCAGGCGCAACAGCCCGCGCCGCCCAGCCGAGAGCGCGGGATAGAGCGCCCCGGCCCACGGCGCCTGGCCGACAAGCCAGAGCAGCAGCGCCCGCCCGCGCGTCGCCGGCTGCCCGATCTCGGCGAGCTTGCGCGTGGCCTCCGCACCGAAGTGCATCCTCCCGCCGATCGCGACCACCATGCCATCGTCGATGTTGCGCCCGGCGACGGCATGCTCGGCGACGAGCGCTGGCGCCTGCCGTGCGTCGATCAGCGTGATGCGATCCCCGCAGCCGGCAAGCCCGGTCGCCGCGACGTAACGCGAGCAGGCCGGACAAGCCCCATCATAGAGCACGTAATCGCCGCCGACTTTGTCAGGCTCGGCGTCACTCACGGCAGAAAGCCTCCGCGGAAGTGGATGAGCGGCTGGCCATCGTTGCGCACATGGACATCGACCACGCGGCCGATGACCATGCAAATGCCATGACGCTCGATGGTCTCCTCGAGCTTGCAGTCCATGGCGCCGAGCGCGCTCATCAATACCGGCGCACCGGTCGTGAGCGACCCCCACGAACCGATCTCGAAGCGCGCCGCGCCCTTGCGGTCGCCTTTGCCGCCGAAACTGTCCGCTATCTCGCGTGCATCGTGGTCCAGAAAATTGACCGCGAAGTGCCCGGCCGCGAGCACGGTCGGTAGCGCCGACGTGCGCTTATCGATCGACACCAGCATCAGCGGCGGCTCGGCGCACAGATGCGTTGCCGAGAGGCCGAGCAGCCCGGCAGGGCCGTCAGCCGAGCGGGCTGTGACGATGGTGCTGCCGATGGCGCGCTGCCCCAGCGTGCGCCAGAACGCCTTGGCATCGATTACCTTTGCGTCAGACTGCGGCGTCGGCATGTTCAACGGTCCATCATTGTTGTTTCGCAATTCATCATGGTCCTCCGCGCATCCGGAAATCAAGATTTCCAGGAGGAGCGAAGCTCTGTGATCATCTTGCGTCCGATACGCTCGGGCAACTCATCCGAGCGCCGCCGCGAGGTCGGCGATGAGATCGTCCGCATCCTCGATGCCGACCGAGAGACGCACCAGCGTATCGCCGATGCCGAGCGTCGCCCGCGCCTCGGCCGGCACCGAGCCGTGGGTCATCAGCGCGGGATGCTCGATCAGGCTTTCGACACCGCCCAGGCTCTCGGCCAGCGCGAACAGCCGGCAGCGCTCGAGGAAACGGCGTGCGTCGTCGAGCGTGCCCGCAAGCTCCGCCGAGATCATGCCGCCGAAGGCGCGCATCTGCCGCTTGGCGAGCGCGTGCTGCGGGTGGCTGGGCAAGCCCGGATAGAATACGCGGCGCACCTTGGGATGGCGCTCGAGCCACTCGGCGATCCTTAATGCCGAGGCGCAGTGCCGCTCCATGCGCAGCGCGAGCGTCTTGAGGCCGCGCAACGCCAGGAACGAGTCGAACGGGCCCTGGATGGCACCGACCGCGTTCTGCAGGAATTTCATCTTGTCGGCGAGCTCGGGGTGATCGCCGACGATCGCCACGCCGCCGACCATGTCGGAATGCCCGTTGAGATATTTTGTGGTCGAATGCACCACGAGGTCGAAGCCGAATTCGAGCGGGTTCTGCACATAGGGACTGGCGAAGGTGTTGTCGGCAGCGGTCAAGATGCCGCGCCTCCTGGCGATCGCGGCCACGCGCTCGAGATCGACGAGCTTGAGCAGCGGATTGGTCGGCGTCTCCACCCAGATCAGGCGGGTGTTGGGACGGATTGCCGCCTCGAGCGCACCAGCGTCCGTGAGATCGAGCTGACTGATCTCGAGCCCCATGGAGCGCTCGCGCACGCGATGGAACAGCCGCCGCGAGCCGCCGTAGAGATCGTCGACGGCGACGACATGCGAGCCGTGATCGAGGCATTCGAGCGTGGTGGCGATGGCGGCGAGGCCCGACGCAAAGGCGAATGCCGAGGTGCCGCCCTCGAGGTCGGCGATGCAGCGCTCGAACGCCATGCGGGTCGGATTCTTGGTGCGGGCATAATCGTAGCCCTTGTGCACGCCGGGCGACTGCTGGACATACGTGGACGTCGTGTAGATCGGCATCATCACGGCGCCGGTGGTCGGATCGGGCTCCTGCCCCGCGTGCACGCAGCGCGTGGAGAAGTCGAGCTGGTTCGATTTGGCCATTACGGTGTGATCCGGAAGTAGTTGATCAGGTCGAGCCGGGTCGCGATGCCGAGGAACTGGTCGCCGTCCATGACGATGGCGATGTAATCCTTGCGGAACAGCGGCACCAGATCGGCAATCGGGGCGTCGGCCGAGATGGTTTCGAGCCGCGTCACCATCACCTCCTCGACCGGAAGCGCGAAGGCCTTGCCCGCATCGTCGCCTTCCGTCAGCAGCGCGGCGAGCACGTCGCTCTCGTCGACCAGGCCGACCACGTGTCCGCTCTCGTCGACGACCGGCAGCTGCGAGACATCGGCGGAGCGCATGCGCGCGAACACCGTGCGCAGATTGTCCTGCGGCCGCACGACGATGGCGGTGCCCTCGTTGTAGCGGTGAACGACGACGTCGCGCACCGTGCCGTGGCCATGAGGATAGGTCCAGCCTTCCTGCGCCAGGAAGGTGGGGTTGAACACCTTCGACAGATACTTGGCGCCGGAATCGCACACCAGGCTGACCACGCGCTGCGGCGCCGATTGCGCGCGGCAATAGCGCAGCGCGGCCGCCAGCAGCGTCCCCGACGAGGAGCCGGCGAGCACGCCCTCCGCGAGCAGGAGCTCACGCGCGGCGGCAAAGCTATCCACATCCGGGATGGCGTAGGCCTTCGAGACCAGCGACAGATCCGCGTTCGGGGGCACGAAATCCTCGCCGATGCCTTCGACCGCCCAGCTGCCGGCCTGCGTCATCTGCCCGGTCTCGACAAAAGGTGCCAGCACGGAGCCCTCGGGATCGGCCAGGATCATGGCGGTTCCAGGCAAGACTCGCTTCATGAACCGGCCGATGCCGGTGAGCGTGCCGCCCGAGCCGACGCCGACCACGATCGCATCGACCTTGCCCGCCATCTGCCGATAGATTTCAGGTCCGGTCGTCGCCTCGTGCGATTTGGGATTAGCCGGATTGGCGAACTGGTTGATGAAGAACGCACCTTGCGTGCGCTTGGTGAGAGCCTCGGCGAGATCCTGATAGTAGTCGGGATGCCCCTTGCCGACGTCGGAGCGCGTGATGACGACCTCCGCGCCCATGGCCTTGGCGTGCAGCACCTTCTCGCGCGCCATCTTGTCGGGCACCACCAGCACCGTGCGGTAGCCCTTGCGCGCGCCGACCAGGGCGAGCCCGAGCCCGGTATTGCCAGCCGTCGCCTCGACGATGGTGCCGCCGGGCTTGAGCCGCCCTTCCCGCTCCGCCGCCTCGATCATGGTGCGCGCTGGTCGATCCTTGATCGACCCCGAAGGGTTCGTGCTCTCAAGCTTGAGGAACAACCGGCACGGACCGCGATCGATGCGCGTCACCTCGATGAGAGGCGTATCGCCGATGAGGTCGAGGACCGAGGCCATGACGAAGTATAGCGTTGACCGCGCAGCGGTTCCACGCACCGCGAGCGCGCGCCGCAGGCTTGGGCGTGGTTTAAGAATGTTGTCGCCGCTGTGCCCGCCTGCCTGATGCCCTGCGCGACGGACCGGTGGCTGCCGGATGCGGCCGGTCGCCGGTTTCCCGCAACAGCACCGCTTTGGCCTGATTGAGCTTGACCGTCAGGTAGTGCGACCCGCCGCGGTCGGGATGAATCAGCTGCACGAGCCGCCGATGCGCCTCGCGGATGTCGGCCTCCTGCGCGTCGTGGCCGAGACCCAGGATCGCCAGCGCCTCGGCCTGCGACATCGCGTCGATGTCCAAGGCCCCTTCGTCATCCAGGTCCCTGTCATGATCCGAGTCGTTATCGCGACCATTAGCTGACGCGTTGCCGCGGCGCGCGACGGTGTACGCCCGCCTTTTGACTCGCGGGTCGGCACCTGCGTTCCGACGCAGATACTCCTCCAATACCGCAGCCGCCCGCTCGACGAGCTCGGCATCCACCGCCGCGCTACCGCCGGCCATGCGCTCGGCACGCGCAGCTGCGGGCAGCCTGTCCTTGGGGTCGGGGTCCAGCAGCCTGAACGGCTGCTGCAGCAATCGCGGGCCATACCAGGCGACAACAAACAACATGACGGCCGCAAGGCCGATGGCAGCCGCCCATTGCTGAGTGACCAGCAGCACGAGCAACAGCGGAATCGACAGGGCCGCGAGCCCGATGGCGATGAAGCGCGCAGCTCGCACCACCGCTTTGGGGTCGCTATGGATGAAGCAGTGGATCAGCCGGATCGCCGAAACAGCCAGCGACAGGCCGAGCGCAGCGGTCGCGACGAGAATCGGGTCACCCATCAGTCACAATCCTGCTGTGCCGCGCCGGCGAATCGCCCAGGCGCGAATCACGCCTTATCCGACAAGCAATCCTCTACGTCCCGGCGCGTCGCGCAACAGCCTTCATCATTTGGGTGAATAACCGTTTCATTTTTTCAGAACAGCTGAACGGCGATCTTACGTGACACAACGCCGAGGCCGTTCAGTGCTTCATCGTTTGTGGACTTCGACAAAACCCTCTGACAACCTGTTTGCAAATGATTCTGCCGTCCAGAAAAATCAGGAGGGCGCCAAGGTCATGGCCGAGCAACGCAAGAAAGCAGCCGTCAAGGACGATGCCAACATCCGGCCTGAGGTGAGACTGGAGCCGGACCAGAGCAAGGGAGCGCTGGTCGAGCGATACCTCAAGCGAAAAGCGGAGGTCACGGCGGACGATCACCGCGAGTTCCAGGAGTATTTGGAGCAGAAGTCACGGCAGGTCGCGCTTGCCGAGGATCCGCCGCACGCCGAGCCGTCGCTGGTCAATCGCCGCAACATTCTCAAGGTCGTCGCGGGCACGGCGGTGGCCGGCGAAGCAGCGGCGGTCGGATATTCGTGGGTCAAAGGCGGGGCTGCGTCGAGCACGCCTGCGGGCGACTTCCATGCCGGCCCACAACGCGAGCCCATCGTCCGCCAGATGACGGATTCCAAGGCTGATGTCGGCGGGCGAAGCCTGGGCCGATGGATCCTGCTGCTCCCGACCAAGCTCGGCGGCGGCACCTACGCCATCGACCTGCACTCGAACCGCGTGCTGGCGTCGATCTGGTACTGGACCTACGGCGACTACAACCCGATCTCCCATCACCTCTGCGCCTTTCCCAGCGCCGACCCCTATCGCTCCTTCGAGTTCGTCAACAGCACACAGGGCGGCAAGAACTGTCTGATCTACGGCATTCCGACGCGAATGGAGACGCCCGCGCCGGGCTTCAACATCTATCGCGTCCGTTATGACGGCGCGCAGATGGAATTGCTGGAGAACGTCTCCGAGACCACGGGGCTCGGTCTCGGCGTGCATGTCACGATCAATCCAAAGGACGCCCAATCCTATTTCGTCACCGATGGGCAGAAGGATATCGCCGCCTGCTTCGATCGCAATTCGTCCGTGGTCCGCGCCGCCCTGAAGTACGACTGGGTCTCCAATTCGAGCAACCTGTCGGACTGCTGGCAAAAGGGCGGCACGCTGAAGATCTCCAAGATCTATCCCGATCCCAAGACCGGCAAGTTCGACTACGAGGGCACCAAGGGCCAGAAGATCGAATGGGAAATGGTGCCGATGGGCGAATTGTACGTCGAGGAAGGCATCATTCCCGGCGACTCCCCGCATACACTCACCGGCGCCGATGGCACGATCTGGCATCCGAGCGGACGCTGGGCCGCAACCGTCGTCCGACTCTGCGGCGGCATCGCCATCCTCGATGCCGACAAGAGCTTCGAGCCCGTGGCATTCCTCCAGTTCAACAAGGATTCGCCCGACCAATACGAGGTCAAGAAGATCGACCAGCATCATTGGGAGGTCACGTTCGACAAGGTCTTCTCGCCTGGCCACGAGATCGGCTTTTCGCCCGACGGGAAGTTCCTCTGCATGATGAACAATCTGCGGGAGAACAACTGCGGCGTTTT
>Ga0066903_100004391_pt1 | contig 11913 bp, 5 predicted proteins | sample PanSoiMetaGPlot1_FD_67491 | JGI IMG/M metagenome (GOLD analysis project Ga0066903, IMG submission 67491) | Tropical forest soil microbial communities from Panama analyzed to predict greenhouse gas emissions - Panama Soil - Plot 1 (version 2) | ecosystem: Environmental > Terrestrial > Soil >...
TCGCTGACGAAGCTGCCCACACAGACCGGCACCGAGCCGGGTATGGTCCTCGGCACGCTCGGTTACATGTCCCCCGAGCAGGTTCGCGGACGGATCGCCGACGCTCGAAGCGACATCTTTTCCTTCGGGGCGATCCTCTACGAGATGCTTTCGGGTCGGCGGGCGTTCCGCGGCGACACGGCTGCCGACACCATCAGCGCGATCCTGACGAAGGATCCGCCCGACCTCTCGGAAACCAACCAGAAGATTCCCGAGGGTCTCGATCGAATCGTCAATCACTGTCTCGAGAAATCGCCCGAGGCCCGATTTCAGTCGACGCGCGACATCGCCTTTGCCCTCGAGGTGCTTCTTCAGACCCCTCTGACCAGCGGACCGCGTGCCGCGGCGGCCATGCCGTGGCGCGCCATGGCGGCGCGGTGGGCGGCCTGGATGGCGCTGCCGGCGATCCTGGTCGCTTTCTGGCTGGGGCGCCGCGCGCCGGCGACCCGCGCGACTCCGGTCAGCCTGCGTCCGGAAGAATTTCGCCAGCTCACCTTTCAGCCTGGGCAGGAGGACTTTCCCGTGCTGTCTCCCGACGGCTCGAGCTTCCTCTACGTGAGCTCTGCCGCCGGCAACCCGGACATCTATCTCCAGCGGGTCGGAGGTCAGAATCCCACCAACCTGACCAGGGATTCGCCGGTCGAGGATACGCAGCCGGCTTTTTCTCCCGCGGGAGATCTCATCGCATTCCGATCCGAGAGGGACGGCGGGGGGATCTTCATTATGGGGGCGACGGGAGAGAACGTCCGCCGATTGACCGATTTCGGCTTCAATCCGGCCTGGTCGCCCGATGGGAAGCAACTCGCCGTCAATTCTGAGAGTGTCAGCCATCCGTTCGCCCGCGTCGGATATTCCGATCTCTGGATCGTCGACGTTGGGACCGGCCAGAAGCGCCGTCTCGTTGCCGGCCAGGAGAGCGCGCAACGGGGCGGCGGCGATGCGAGCCAGGCCAGCTGGTCGCCGCACGGCGATCGCATTGCGTACTGGGGACTGCGCGGCGAAACGGGATGGCGCGACATCTGGACGATCCCCGCAGGCGGCGGCCAGCCGGTCGAAGTCACCAACGACGTCTCGACCGATTGGAATCCGGTCTGGTCGCCGGATGGCCACTTCCTCTATTTCGGGAGCGATCGGGGAGGAACTCTCAATCTCTGGCGAGTGGCCATCGACGAGAAAACGGGCAAGGTCCTCGGACCCCTGGAACCCGTCCTCTTGCCCGCGACGTACGTCGGCCACTTCAGCTTTGCACGCGACGGCCGCCATATCGCCTATCGCACGCAGGATGCGACGGGGAATCTGTTCCGCGTCGCCTTCGACGCCCGCGCAGAGAGGCTCGTCTCGACTCCAGCCAAAGTTCTCCAGAGCTCGATGGTCATTCTGAACATCGACATCTCACCCGACGGGCAGTTGCTCGCCTTCCGTCCCGGCTTCGGCCAGGAGGACATTTTCGTCGTGCGCTCGGACGGAACGGGTTTGCGCCACTTGACCGACGATCCGTTTCGGGACCGGGGCCCGAAGTTTTCACCGGATGGAAAGCGAATCGGGTTCTACTCGAACCGCAGCGGGCGCTACGAAATCTGGTCGCTCAATCTCGACGGAAGCAATCTCACGCAGATCACGAAGACTGTCGGGCGTGGCGCCTGGTTCCCGAACTGGTCGCCCGACGGGACACGCATCGCCTTTCCGGACGGGACGAACAGCTACATTTTCCGACCGGGAGCTTCACCCGGCGAAGGGACGGTCGAACCCCTCCCGCTTCCGCCCGGTGGGGGCTGGATGCAGGTCTACGGATGGTCGCCGGATGCCCGACAGCTGGTCGGTCAGCGCCAGGGCGGCTCGGATCGGAACCTCCTTCTCTATTCACTGGACACGAAGCGATTCGACGATCTGGGGCTCGGGGATCCGGGCGAGCTCAGCGTGGTGGGGACGCTCGGCGCGATTCCCGTTTTTCTTCTGGATGGAAAACGAATCCTGTATGTCGCGCCGAAGCGGCGCCTGGCTATCTTCGATCTCGCAAAGCGGCAGAGCCGCCTGGTCGCCGCAGCGGAAGGCCTGCACATTACCGACTTCGTCCTGTCGAAGGACAACTCGGCCCTCTACGTGATCGACGACCACCTCGAGTCCGACATCTGGCTGGCGACGCTCAAGTGAGTCTTCTCGCCGGCTCCAGGCTGGGCCCCTACGAGATCCTCTCGCCTCTGGGCTCCGGCGGGATGGGCGAGGTGTACAAGGCGCGGGACACCAAGCTCGAGCGGGAAGTCGCGATCAAGGTCTTGCCCGAGGCGCTCGCCCGGGACCACGCGGCGCTCGAGCGCTTCGAGCGCGAGGCCAAGGCCGTCGCGGCCCTCTCGCATCCCAACATCCTCGGAATCTACGAGCTCGGGGAAGACGGCGGCGCGAGCTACGCGGTCATGGAGCTGCTCACGGGAGAGACGCTTCGTCAGAGGCTCGAGGAAGGGCCGCTCCCGCAGCGCAAGGCCCTCGCTTACGGGCTGCAGATCTCTCATGGACTCGCGGCCGCGCACGAGAGGGGGATCGTCCACCGGGACTTGAAGCCGGAGAACATCTATCTCACCTCGGACGGCCGCGCGAAGATCCTGGACTTCGGGCTCGCGAAGGTCGCGTCCAGGGAAAATCAGGATACCCAGCTTCAGACTGTCGCTGCCGTGACGGAGCCCGGCACCGTCATGGGGACGGTGGGGTACATGTCGCCGGAGCATGTTCGAGGGAAACCGGCAGACGCGCGTAGCGACATTTTTTCCTTTGGCGCAGTCCTCTACGAGATGCTGTCTGGCGAGCGCGCCTTCCGGGGCGAATCTGCGGCGGAGACGATGGCGGCGATCGCGCAGAAGGACCCTCCGAGGCTGACGGACGAAAGCGGAGCCTTTCCGCCCGCGGTAGAGAGGCTGCTCCGCCACTGCCTCGAGAAGCAGCCCCAGGAGCGCTTCGACACGGCGCACGACCTCACGTTCGCTCTCGAGGGGCTTTTGGGTGTCGGGACCAGCGGCGCTCAGGCCAGCATGCGGAGTCCGGCGTCCGGGCGCAGGCGTTGGGCAGCCGCGGCCCTGGCGTTCCTCCTGGCGGCCGCGGGCTTTTTCTTCGGACGGCTTTCTCGAACACCGCGCACTGCGGGACTATCGGCGCAGCCGGTTCGTTTCGTGCGGTTGACCGACACGCCGGGAGTCGAGTCGGCTCCGTCCCTTTCACCCGACGGCAAGAACGTCGTGTACGTGAGCGACAGCGGAAACAAACTCGGTCTCTATCTTCTGCGGGTAGGCGGACGCAACCCGGTCTCCCTGACTGCCGACTCTGCTGTGGACGACTGGCAGCCCGCCTTCTCGCCCGACGGCGAGCGGATCGCGTTTCGATCCCAGCGGGACGGGGGCGGAATCTTCGTCATGGGTTCGACCGGAGAGTCGGTCAAGCGCCTGACCGACTTCGGCTTCAATCCGAGCTGGTCTCCGGACGGCAAAGAGATCGTGGTCGCCAACGGCGCCTTCCTCTTCCCCAGCGACCGGGGCGGCCGTGTCGGCGGCCTCGTGGCGATCAATCTGGAGACGGGCAAGAAGCGCGAGGTCTCGACCGCAGGCGACTGCATGCAGCCGAGCTGGTCTCCCCACGGGAACCGGATCGCGTACTGGGGCCTGCGGCGCAATTCGGGACAGCGCGATCTCTGGACCGTCGCCGCCGACGGCTCCGAATCGAAGACCGAAGGCGTGGAGGTGACCAACGACCCGCCTCTCGATTGGAGCCCGACCTGGTCGCCGGACGGGAAATACCTCTACTTTTCCAGCAACCGCGGCGGGACGATGAACCTCTGGCGCGTCCCCATCGATGAGGCGACGGGACGTGTGCTGGGACAACCCGAACCGGTCACCACGCCTTCACTCTTCAGCGGCGAGTTGAGTTTTTCCCGTGACGGCACGAAGCTCGCCTACGCGAGCCTCGATTGGCGATCCTCGCTGGTCAAGGTCCCTTTCGATCCGGCGTCGGAGGCGATCGGACCGGCGGTTCCGATTCTGGAGGCGACCCAGCCGATCCGCGACCACCAGCTCTCTCCCGACGGCCAGTGGATCGTCTTCATGCAGACTGGCGGCCAGGAGGATCTCTTCGTCGTGCGGACCGACGGCAGCCAGTTTCGTCGGCTGACCGACGACACCTTCCGCGACCGCGGTCCGAGCTGGTCTCCGGATGGCAAGTTGATCTCGTTTTACTCCGATCGCTCGGGAAGCTACGAGATCTGGACCGTTCACCCCGATGGCAGCGGTCTGGAGCGCCTCACGCAGATTCAGGGCTCCATGAACTATCCAGTCTGGTCACCCACCGGGAGGCAAATGGCGAGTGCGGAAATTCCGAGCGGCTGGTACCTATTCGATCTCGTGGAGGGAGGCTCCCCACCTCGAGGCCGCCTGATGCCAAACGTCAGCAAGGACCTGGGATTCTGGCCGCTCAACTGGTCTCCCGACGGCAAGCGACTGGCCGGGATCGTCATTCAGCAGAACGGGACACTGCACGCGATCGGCACGTATTCCTTCGACACCGGTCAATACGAGGTGATCGACGTAGGTCCCGGCGGCTTCTGGAGAGTGCCGATCTGGCTCGCCGACAACCGGCGTCTGGTCGTGCGCGATCGATGGGGAATCTTTCTGCTCGACACGGCCACGAAGAAAATGCACCGCCTGGTTTCGGTCGGCGGCTACGGCATCGGCCTGAGCGTCGGAGTCTCCCGCGACAATCGCTGGATCACTTATACAGAAACCGGGACCGAGGGCGACATCTGGCTCGCCGAGCTGAAGTAGGAAGCGCCTGACGATGGCTCCGAACGGAGCGCGATCGCTCCGGCTCGGACACGTTTTCGACTCGTAACCATAATCCGCCTCTTCACAGCCGCACCGGGGGGTTTCGTCCGTGCTCTCCGTTCCCCTGCCCTGACCGATCTCCTCGTCGGGGCCTTCGACTGCTGTTGATAGCCGTGACTCTCGGAGGACATTTCTCGTGCCAACCTGCGGTCATCGACGCGCAGAACCACGCGGCCCACGCGGAAACCAGGCGGCAGGGCAAGGTCATCCAGAGCGGCATGCGGAGTGCATGACCAAAGCGCTTCCGGGTTATTGGCGGCTAAAAGGAAGGAGGTCTCCATGAGATTGTGGCGTTTGGCAGGTGCTTTGGCCTTGACGTGTGCGGCGTCGGCAGCGGCCTTCGTGGCGGCGAACGCATCCAGCCGATTGTGGGCGGGGAAATCGGTAGTCAGGCATCGGGCAGTCAGCAAGCTCAGCCAGCATGACGGCGAAGAGTCGAGGAGCAGAATGGCGTTGCCCGGCCCCGAGGTCGAGGGCGTGCCGACCGCGGCGGCGGAAGAGGACTACGCGGATCGCGCTTATCCGGCCGCGTACGTCCCGTTTGCGTTGACGCGGGCGGCGCAGACCGCCTGGCAGAAGGTCAAATCCCAGTCCAACAAGAAACAGACAGGGGCCTGGACGCTCGCCGGCCCGAGCACAGCGAATTTTCCCAACATCCTGACCTTCAGCGGAGCGTCTTACACGACGTCCGGGCGCGTGACCGCCCTGGCGATCGATCCCGCTTGCAATAACAAGCAGTGTACGGTCTGGGCCGGTGCCGCAGGCGGCGGGGTCTGGCGCACGGACAACGCGCTTTCCAGCAACGGCGCGACCTGGACGTTCATCTCGGGCAGTTTCGCCACCAACGCGATCGGAACGCTCACCTTCGACGCAGCCCACGGAACGCTGTACGCGGGAACCGGCGAGCCCAATGCGTCGTCGGATTCGGAAGCCGGATTCGGGATCTACAAGTCCACGGATCGCGGCAATACTTGGACGCACCTTGCCTCGAACACGAGCGTCCCGGCCGGGTCGGGCGTGGATTGCACCTGCGCCGTTGGGTTTGGAGGCATTCAGACCGCGCCGGCGTACAGCGGCCCTGCCTTCGATGGACGAGCCATCGGCTCCATCGTCGTGGATCCCACCAACACCAACATTTTGTACGTCGGCTCCGTGCGCGCCGTGCGCGGCGTGAGCTCCGTGTCGAGCGGAGGCGCCGTCACGCTCGCTCCGGGCCTTCCGCCGTATGGGCTGTGGAAGTCCACAGACGGCGGAAGCACGTTTACGCTGCTCAACGCCCAGGATGTCTGTCTGAATCCGACCCTCGCGGGCAGCGCCGGCATCATCCAGGCGAGCTTCGGCTCGACGCGAGGCGTACACGAGGCCGCGCTCGATCCGAATTCGTCGAGCGTCGTCTATGCCGCTCCGTTTCCGGCTGACAATGTTTGCCCGAACTTCGCAGGCGGCGGCGTGTTCCGTTCCGCCGATAGCGGCGGCACCTGGACGCAAATCAAGACGGCTCTCAATGTGACGCGAAATACCGATCGGGCGTCGTTCGCCGTCCAACCGATCGCGGGCGGATTGACCCGGATGTACGTCGGCGTGGGAAATGACTCCATCAGCACGGCGAATCAGGCGCGCGTTTACCGCACGGATGACGCGGCCGGCGCAGCCAGCTTTACCGACTTGACGGCCGTGCAGCAGGCGTCCGCGGCGCCGAATCAGACCCTCGACTATTGTGGCGACCCGGCTGTCGGAGGAGCCCAATGCTGGTACGACAACGTCGTCTACTCGCCCCCCGGCAAACCCGACGTCGTCTACCTGGGCGGTGCGTATAGCTATTCAACCTATGCCGGTAGGAACAACGGCCGCGCCTTCCTCCGCTCGTCCAACGCGGGCGTGACGTTCACCGACATGACCTGGGATGCCACCACGAACCCGACTCCGCCCGGCAGCTGCTGCCAGCCCAATCCGATTGCGCCCAACGGGATGCATCCCGACAGCCATGCGATCGTGGAGATCCCGGGAACCAACTCGGCGATCTTCGGCTCGGACGGCGGCATCGTCCGCTCCGACGGAACGTTTGCGGACATCTCGTCTCAGTGCACGGCGCGCGGGCTGACCGGCGCGGACCTGCCGACATGTCAGCAGCTTCTGTCGGCGGTCCCCGGTTTCCTCTACAACATGAACAAGACGCTCTCCACGCTCCAGTTCCAGAGTCTCTCCGTCGCCGCGGACAACCCCAAACATCTGCAGGGGGGCACGCAGGACAACGGCACGTTCGAGACTCTCGGCTCGGCGGTGACGTGGCCGCAGATCATCTACGGCGATGGCGGACAGTCGGGCTTCAGCGTCGGCAACTCGGCCTTGCGGTTCAACTCGTTCACCGGGGCAACTCACGACGTGAACTTCCAGAACGGCGACCCGTCGAAGTGGGTCATCGCGGGCGGTCCGATCCGCTCCAGTGAACCCTCGCAGTTCTACTCGCCGATCATCGCCGATCCGGTCAGCGCCGGATCCATCTTCACCGGTGCAGTCAGCGTCTGGCGGACTCAGGACTGGGGCGGGAGCCAGGCGTACCTCGAGGCGAACTGCCCCGAGTTCACGACTTCGGCCGCCAACCCGGCCTGCGGCGACTTCGTTCGCATCGGCCCCTCCGGAGCGACTAGCCTGACCGCGTCCGCGGCCGACTACCGCGGAACCACCCTGGCGGGCGGCAACGTGGCGGCCGTCTCTCGCGGTATGGATACGTCCACGCTGTGGGCGGCGACGACGACGGGGCGAATCTTCATCTCGAAGAACGCCGACAACGCGACGAACACCGCGGTCACATTCACCCGGCTCGATACTCTCGATCCGAACGCTCCACCCCGGTTCCCCAGCGGGATCTTCGTCGACCCCGCGAACGCCAATCATGCGTGGATTTCCTACTCGAGCTACAGCTCACTGACACCGGCGACGCCGGGCCATGTGTTCTCCGTGACCTACAACCCGGGAGCAGGCACCGCGGCCTGGAGCATTCTCGACGGTTCGACGTTCCCGGATTTCCCGGCCACCGGCATCGTCGCGGATTCCAACGGCGACCTTTACGTGTCCAACGATTGGGGAGTCCTGCGGCTTCCGAGCGGCTCCGGCAGCTGGGAGGTTGCCGGCACCGGACTTCCCATGGTCGAAGTGGCGGGTCTGACGATCGTTCCGAGCGCGCGAAAGCTCTATGCGGCCACGCACGGCCGCAGCGCCTGGCAGCTCACACTTCCGTAAAGAGGAGCCCTGTTCGCGGGCGGGATGGCGCAAAGCTGTCCCGCCTGCCTTTTTTCAGAATGTCTTCTCCGTTCGACTCTCTGATTCCAGCGACCCTCTCTCTGGTTCTGGCTTGCACGGCGCCGGTCAAGGCGGTGCCGCCCGGTTCTCTGGAGGGGCATTTGAGGATCGTCTCCGCGAAGGAAGTCGACCTCGCCGATGGAGACGCTTCTGCGACGGCGGCCGAGGCCTACGCCGAATACCCACTGATCGTAATGAGCGGGGACGGGAAGAAAGAGATCGCCCGGGTCGCCGTCGACGGTGACGGGAACTACCGTACGGCGTTGCCGCCCGGGAATTACGTTCTGGACGTGCAGGACCGCATTCGTCGTCACGTGCGCGCGAACCCGAAACGATTCACAATCGTTTCCAGACAGACCGCCCGCGTCGATTTGAAGATCGACACCGGAGTCCGCTGACAGGGGTGAGACGGTTAGGCTTTCTCCAGACGTGCAAACCGCTCGCGAGACGGGAGAGAATTGTCCCGTGCTTCGTGGAGCCTGAACCGGCGGATGCTGACCGCAGGAGCGCGGCTCGGACCGTATGAAGTGATTGCCCCGGCGGGGGCCGGGGGCATGGGAGAGGTCTACAAGGCGCGGGACACGCGGCTGGGCCGCGAGGTCGCGATCAAGGTGCTCCCCGGGCATCTTTCAGCCTCGCCCGAGGCTCGGCAGCGGTTCGAGCGCGAGGCGAAAACAATCTCTACATTGTCCCATCCCCACATCTGCACGCTCTACGACGTGGGCAATCAGGAAGGCGTCGAGTACCTGGTCATGGAGTACCTGGAGGGGGAGACGCTGGCGGACCGGCTGGCGCGGGGGCCACTGCCGCTTGAGCAGACGCTGCGGTACGGCGTGGAGATCGCGGAGGCCCTGGATCGTGCGCACCGGCAGGGGATCGCGCATCGGGACTTGAAGCCCGGCAACGTGATGCTGACCAAGTCTGGCGTGAAACTGCTCGATTTCGGGCTGGCCCGGGCGATCGCCCCGGCCAGCCCCGCGGCGATGCTCTCCGCCTTGCCGACGCAGGGCAAGCCGCTGACGGCGGAGGGGACGATCCTGGGAACCTTCCAATACATGGCGCCCGAGCAACTGGAAGGCAAAGAGACCGACGCGCGGACGGACATCTTCGCTCTGGGGGCGATGCTCTACGAGATGACGACCGGGCACCGAGCGTTCTCGGGCACGTCCCAGGCCTCTCTCATCTCTTCGATCATGCAAAGCGATCCTTCGCCAATTTCGACCACCGTGCCGCTCGCCCCGCGCGAGCTCGACCGCGCCGTGCTCCGTTGCCTGGCCAAGGACCCCGAGAGACGCTGGCAAAACGCGCGGGACGTGGCATTGGAGCTCGAATGGCTGGCTCAGGCGAGGCAGGAAGCGGGCGGCGCGCCGGCTCCGGCGCCGAGCCGCCGGAGGGCGGTGTGGATCGCTTGGGGCATCGCTCTGGCGAGTCTCCTGCTGTTGTTCGCCAGCTTGTCGCGCGGGCGGGGGGCCCAGAGACCGAGAGGGGTGGTCCGGTTCACAATGCCGGCTCCTCCTGGTACGGCGTACTACTTTTCGGGCAGAGATGCCGGCCCGGTTGCCGTGTCACCGGACGGGACCAGCCTGGCCTTTGTCGCCGTGGGCGAGAATGGCAGAAAGCGTCTCTACGTGCGCCGGCTGGCCGAGCTTTCAGCCCAGGCGCTCGCGGGAGCCGATGGAGCCGCTTATCCCTTCTGGTCGCCGGACAGCGCCTGGATCGGATTCTTCAGCGACGGTAAGTTGAAGAAGGTCCCGTCGCGCGGAGGGCCGGTTCAGGTTCTGTGCAACGCGTCGGCCGGACGAGGCGGCACCTGGAATCGTGAGGGCGTTATCGTCTTCGCCGCGGGCGCGGAGGACCCTCTCTCCAAGATCAGCGAGGGTGGCGGCACCCCGGCCCCCGTAACGGCGCTCGATCCCAAAGACACGGTTTCCAGCCATCGCTGGCCGCACTTCCTGCCCGATGGGCGTCACTTTCTTTTCACCGCATTCAATGTTCTTATGAGCGGTCCGGAGTCCGGCAACTCGATTTTCCTCGGCTCACTCGAGTCGATGGACAAGAGCTTCCTGATCAAGGCATCCAAGGCGGAGTACGTGTCGCCGGGGTATCTTGTGTTCGTTCGCGATCGAACCCTTTTTGTAGCGCCCTTCGACGCGCGAGCCCAACGCCTGACCGGCGAGCCCAAGGCGCTGATGGAGGACGTGCAGTTCTTCCCGAACACGGGCAGCGCGATCTTCTCGGTGTCGCCGACTGGCGTCCTGGCCTACGAGCTTGGAAACGTAGCACCCAACTCGAGGCTCGTCTGGTTCGACCGATCAGGCAAAGAGGTCGGCTCTCTCGGGCCGCCCGGCGATTGGGAAGATCCCAGGGTCTCGCCGGACGGAACGAAGATCGCCACAAACCGGCTGGATTCCCAGACCGGCATGAGCAACATCTGGCTGGTAGGGACGGAGAGCGGCTCGGCGACCCGCTTCACTTTCGCCCCGACGGTCGAGCACGGACCGATCTGGTCTCCCGATGGGAGTCGCCTGGCCTTCGACTCTTTTCGGGTCAAGCCGGTGCACATCTACCAGAAGTCTTTGAACGGCAAGGACGAGGAGGTTCTGGTCCGTGCCGACGACTTCAAGACTCCGACCGATTGGTCGCGCGACGGACGCTTCCTCGTGTATCAGAGTCTTAATCCCAAGACGCAGTGGGATCTCTGGTACGTAGACCTGTCCGGCTCGCGCGCGCCAATCGCTTTCCTTCGCACCTCGTTCAACGAGATGGGCGGGCAGCTGTCACCCGACGGACGCTGGCTGGCCTACTCGTCCGACGAATCGGGAAGCTGGGAGGTCTACGTCACGGCGTTTCCCGGTCCGGGCGGCAAGTGGCAGGTCTCCGCCGGAGGCGGGAGTCAGCCGATCTGGCGACGCGACGGCTCGGAGATCTTCTACTTGAGCTCCGACCGGACGCTCATGGCCGCGACTGTGGCGAACGGGAAAGAGCTTGCCCTCCTTCCGTCCCGCCCATTGTTTCCAACTTACGCTCGCTATACGGGAAACCGCGCCTTCGATGTGTCCGCCGACGGCCAGCGATTCTTGATCAGCACGATGACGATCGAGCAGCCACCCGGCCCCCTGACGCTCGTCCTCGATCTCGCCAGCGAGCTTTCTGCGAGATGAGGAATTTTTGTTGCCAGGACTGGCACGAGCCACGCCGAATATGGTGATCTCAGGATGGCCATTACTCTTGGCAGCCGGCTCGGCCCCGGACCGCAAGGTGATGGCCGTGGACATCCGTACGCAACCCTCGCTCGATTCGGGGACGCCCCATGCGCTCTTCCAGACCCGCATTTTCCCCACGGTGGAGGCTCGAAATTATTACGACGCCGACGGGCAGAGCTTCCTGGTCAACTCGCGGCGGCCCGAGGATGCCGGGCTGCCCATCACCGTCGTGACGGGAAGGGTGTTCGAGCCGAGGAAATAACGGCGCCCCCCGGCGGGGCAGTACAATATATGTATTGTTCGCCGCAGCAGGACGATTACTTCTTCTTCGGCGCCGCTTTTGCCGGAGCTTTCTTGGGGGCCGCCGCCGGAGCCGCTTTCTCGACCGCCGTCGTATCCAGTCGCCACACGCTGCCACCGGAGGTGCCTACGAGCAGCCTCCCGGGTGCGGAGAAATCCAGAGCGAGGGTGATGGTGTCGGGGTGCGGCGGATCGCCTCCCACGCGCGCCCA
>Ga0066903_100004392_pt1 | contig 11911 bp, 8 predicted proteins | sample PanSoiMetaGPlot1_FD_67491 | JGI IMG/M metagenome (GOLD analysis project Ga0066903, IMG submission 67491) | Tropical forest soil microbial communities from Panama analyzed to predict greenhouse gas emissions - Panama Soil - Plot 1 (version 2) | ecosystem: Environmental > Terrestrial > Soil >...
ACGATACGAGCGGCCATTCCTGTTTATGGTTAAGTGACCAATAAGAACCGTTAAGTTCTTACGGTGGACTTGGTTGAGAAGGATACGGGACGCCGATCCAGCCGTCAACCGGTTTGTTCCACGTGGAACATCCGCGCAAGGACATGCAGGAAGCTGTCGTGTGAGCCTGGCAGCTCTACAGTTTCGATCGTCGTGAACCCTTCGAATGGCTCGAGCGTTCGCGACGAGCTGAAGAGCAACAGCCAGCCCCCAGGCCGAAGCAGTCGCCTGGCGAAGTCTTGCAGGATGGGACTGGTCCGCAGCGCACGGCACGTGATGCAGTCGACCGACGAAGAATCGGCGGAAAGCACTTCAAACCTGACGCGTTCCACGCGCGTGCGGTCCAGATCGAGCGTCCGAATGACTTCCTGCAGGAACGTCGATTTCCTCGAGCGGGACTCAACCATTGTCAAATCGAGGCTCGGAAGCGCGATCTTCATGGGAATGGCGGGTGAGCCGCCACCCGAGCCAAGATCGAACCAGACGGGGATTCTGGACTCTGGATTCGGGATTCGTTCACGAAGGCCCCGGAGGAACTGAGCGGCAGCGAGAGGCTCGATGAACAACCGATCGACTGTTTGCTCGGTCGGGGGCTCTAGCGGCAGGGCGGTCAGGTTAATCGCGCGGTTCCAGGTGGTTAACAGTGCGAGGTATCGCTGGAGTTGGTCAATTTCCGGGGACTCTAGGGCCAGCTCCGCTTGCCTGGCGCGGGCGCGCAGGAGATCGCCAAACGGCGGATTTGTCACGCTCGCGGCCCGGACGCGAGTCGACCGACGTACGCGCCCAGCACTGCGACGGCTGCCGGCGTCACGCCGGGAATGCGAAGAGCCTGGCCGAGAGTGTCCGGTTGGACCTGACGCAGCCGCTGGACCACTTCACGCGACAGCCCGGGAACCCGATCGAAGGGAAAGTCGCGTGGGATCCGCCGGCGTTCATCGCGCCGCGCGCGTTCGATCTCGCTCGCTTGCCGCCGAAGATAACCGGCATACTTGACGGCCGTTTCCGCGCTCGCAATGTCGAACGACGCGCACGCTTCCTCGACCTCGAACCGCGGCAGCCGGTTCTGCGCGAGCAGATCGCTCAATCGAACATGCGGCTGACGAAGCAGCTGACTTGCTGCCGCCCGATCTCCGGCAGGCGTTCTGACGAGCGTAGAATCCAGCGTCTCCAGATTCCGCGCAAAGCGTGAGCGGCGCGTCTCGAAACGCTCCCAGCGTTCATCATCGACGAGGCCACACTCGCGTCCTCGCGGCGTGAGCCGCAAGTCAGCGTTGTCGATCCGCAGCAGCAGCCGGTGCTCGGCGCGCGAGGTGAACATCCGGTACGGCTCGAGGCACCCCTTGGTGATCAGATCGTCGACGAGGATGCCGATGTAAGCTTCGTCTCGCTGAAGCTCGAGCCCGGGTCCGCCGCCCGCGTGATGCGCTGCGTTGACTCCCGCGACGAGCCCCTGCGCCGCCGCCTCCTCGTATCCCGACGTGCCGTTGATTTGTCCGGCGAGAAACAACCCGCTGACGCGCTTCGTCTCGAGACGCCGGGTCAGCTCGCGCGGCTGGATGAAGTCGTACTCCACGGCATATCCAGGTCGAAGCAGCATTGCGTCTTCGAGGCCCGGCAGCGCATGCACGAGATCGGCCTGCACGTCGCGCGGCAGCGACATCGAGAAGCCGTTGAGGTAGACCTCGCGCGCGTCTACGCCCTCCGGCTCGAGAAAGATCTGATGCCGCTCCTTGTCCGGGAAACGAACGATCTTGTCCTCGAGCGACGGGCAGTAGCGCGGGCCGATGCCGCGGATCTGGCCGTTGAACAGCGGCGAGCGATCGATGTTTGCCCGCACGAGATCGCGCACGCGATCGTTGGTGTGGATCAGATAGCACGCGATCTGCTCGCGCACGATCGGCCCCGACAGAAACGAGAACGGCACCGGCGGAGCGTCGCCGCGCTCGACTGCAAACGCCCCGTTGCCGACTTGGCGCTCGAAATCGATGCTCTCGCGGTCGAGCCGCGGCGGCGTACCGGTCTTCAGCCGCCCCCACTCGAAGCCGAACGACTTCAGCGACTCCGCAAGCTCGCGCGACGGCGGCTCGCCGGCTCGGCCGGCTGCGTGCTGCTCGGGTCCGATGTGGACGAGGCCGTTGAGAAACGTGCCCGTCGTGACGACAACTGCGCGGCACGCGTACGAGTCGCCGTCCTCGAGCGCCAGGCCGACGAGCCTCCCGTGCTCCACGAGCAGGCGTCCCGCTCTACCGATCAGCCACTCGATGTTCGGCTCCGCCTCGAGAGCCGCTCTCACCCACGCGCCGTAGACTTTCTTGTCCGCCTGCGCGCGCGGCGACCAGACCGCGGGACCGCGGCTTCGATTGAGCAGCTTGAACTGAATACCGGTGGCGTCGATCGCGCGGCCCATCAGTCCGCCCAGTGCGTCGATCTCGCGGACGAGATGTCCCTTCGCCGTGCCGCCGACTGCCGGGTTGCACGGCATGTGCGCGACGGTGTCGCTCGTCAGCGTGCAGATCGCGACGCGCGCACCAAGCCGCGCTGCCGCGAACGCCGCCTCGCAGCCCGCATGCCCGGCGCCGACGACGATCACGTCAAACCGACTGCTCACTTCCCCACGCAGAAGTTCTGGAAGATATGGGCCAGCAGATCCTCGGTCGCCCGCCGGCCGCTGATTTCTTCGAGCGCCGCACGCGCGTCCGCCAAGTCGGCGAGCACGAATTCCTCCGGCATCGATCCGCCCTGCGTGGACGCCGCGTCGCGCGCGCGGCGCAGCGCCTCGTGTGCGCGCCCGACGAGCGCGACGTGTCGCACGTTCGTCAGCGACGGAGTTTCGCGCTCCGGCCCTTCGTCGAGCGCCGCTGCGATTCGCTGCCGCAGTTCGTCGAGACCCGCTCCAGTCGCCGCCGACACCGCCACCGCGTCATCATCAGTCCACGCCGCCGGCAGGTCGTTCTTATTTGCAACGCAAAGAACTCTGCTCTGTCGTGATCGAGGGCCTCGCAGGTCTGGCGGGTCGAGCGGGCGAGGCAGCAAAGGCGCCGCGCGCGGCTGCGATCGATCTTCGACCGCGAGCACGAGGTCCGCGACGGCGACCGCCTGGCGCGAGCGCGAGACGCCCTCGGCCTCGACGGCGTCGCGTGCCTCGCGCAGGCCCGCCGTGTCGACGAGCGTCACACGCAGGCCGCCGACGTCGACCACCTCCGCGACCAGGTCGCGCGTCGTGCCTGGAATGTCGGTGACGATGGCGCGCTCGCTGCCGACGAGCGCGTTGAACAGGCTCGATTTGCCGACGTTGGGCGCCCCCACGATTGCCACCTGCAGCCCTTCCCGGATCAGCCGACCGCGACGCGCGCCGGCGAGGAGCGCGCGCGTGCGCTCGAGCAGGCCGTCAATCGCCTCGACAAGCGCGTCGGGGACCAGGAAGTGATATCCCTCGTCGGGAAAATCCACCGAGGCCTCGAGGCGCGCCACGAGATCGAACAGCGCCGCGTCGATCGCGCCGATGGCGCGCGTCAGCGTGCCGTCGAGCTGATCGAACGCCGCCCGCGCCTGCAGCGGCGTCACCGCGTCGATCAGATCGCGGACCGCCTCCGCCTGCGGCAGATCGATGCGTCCGTTCAAGAACGCGCGGAGCGTGAACTCGCCCGGCTCCGCCAGCCGCGCGCCGGCGTCGATCGCGGCCGCGACGATCGCCGTCAGCACCACCGGCGCCCCGTGTGCGCTCAGCTCCACTACCACGTCGCCCGTGTAGGAGTGCGGGGCGGGGAAGAAGGTGGCGATGGCGTGATCGATCGCGTGCGGCTCAGCGTCCGCCTTCAGGCGGACCTTCACGAATGTTGCGTGACGCGGATCGAGCGGCGCGCCGCTCGCGATCAACCGACTGGCGATCGCATGAGCCTCAGGACCGCTCAGCCTGACGACGCCGATGCCTCCGCGGCCCGGCGGCGTCGCAATCGCCACGATCGTGTCGGTGACAGAGAACATGTCAGGAACGGGGGCTCTTAGCGCAAGACCAAGTCGTTCGGCGAGGTCGGGTGCCGTAGTCCCCTAGTCCCCAAGCCCCCTCACTTTTGCAGCGAGATCAGCACCGTCTTCGAGAACGCATCGCCAACGCTTTCGGTCGACACGCCGGGAATCTCAGCCACGGCGAGGTGAACGATCCGGCGCTCGTACGGGTTCAGCGGCCCGAGCTGCTGATCGATGCCGGAGTCCTTGGCCTTCTGGGCGAGGAACTTCGCCATCTTGCGGAGCTCGATGTCCTTCCCCTTCCGGTACTCGAGCGCGTCGATGAAGACGCGCTTCTCGCCGTCGACGGACCGTCCGTACGACGAGTCGACGATGTGCTGCAGCGCCTTGAGCGGTTCGCCGCGATGCCGGACGAGCAGCTCAGCCTCGTCGCCGGCCAGGTTGAGGCGCGGCCCGTCGGCGGTCTCTTCGACGACCACGGTCGCCTGGATGCCGAGCGCCGTAATCACGCGGTTGAGGAAGTCGACGATTGCTGTGGTGTTCATCGTGAGTCCCGCGACCTAGCTGTCGCGCGCGGCTTCGGTCTTGCCGGCGCCGACGCGCTTCATCCGCCGCTCCGATGCCGTTGCGCCGCCTGCGCCCTGGATCTTCGGCGGTCCAATCAGGTAGTTGGTCAGATACTGCTGGCCGATCGCCCAGATGTTGTTGACGAACCAGTAGAGCGCAACGCCCGATGGATACCACAGGAAGAGGAAGGTGAAAAACACCGGCATCACCATCATCATCTTCTGCTGGACGGGATCGACGCCGGCCGCGGGTGCGAGCCGCTGCTGCCAGATCTGGCTGACACCCATGAGAATCGGGACGACGAAGTACGGGTCGTGCGCCGAGAGATCGTGAATCCAGCCGAACCACGGCGCCCCGCGCAGCTCGATGGCCGTCGACAGCAGCGCGTAGAACGCGAAGATGAACGGGAAGGTGAGCAGCATCGGCACACAGCCGCTGGCCGGGTTGACACCGCGTTCGCGGTACAGCGCCATCAGCTCCTGGTTCATCTTCTGCTTCGCCGGATCGGTCGCCTTCAGCTTCGAGTAGCGATCCTGAATCGCCTTCACCTCGGGCTGAATCTCCTGCATCTTCCGCATCGACACGACGCTCTTGTGGCGCAGCGGGAACATCACGAGGTTGATGATGAGCGTCAGGAAGATGATCGACCAGCCGTAATTGCCGACGAAGCCGTTCACCCACTTCAGCGACCGCAGCAGCGGGACGACGATGACCGTGAACATGCCGAAATCGATCGCCTTCGCGAGATCGGGATCGATGACGGTGAGCTGATCGAAGTCCTTGGGCCCGACGAAGAACTTGACGGTGTCCCTGCCGTGCGGCGCGACCGAGTACGACACGAGCTCGCGCGGCGCGTCCGTTGAATTCGCAGGCGGTGGGATCGCGACCGGCTGGAACGTCACCGTGCTCGCGCCGGGATAGAGCGCAGCGGTCAGGAAGTAGTTGTCGTCGACGCCGGCGTACTTGAAGTTGCCGTCGGACGAGGGCTGCTTCGCGATGTCTTTCGTCTGCAGCCGCACCACCTTGCCATCCTGGAACAGCAGCCCCTCGGCCTTTTTCGTGTAGCGGCTGACCTCGCTCACGTCGCCGACGGCGGGGCCCCAGACAATCGCCGGCTCTATCGGCCGATCGCCGGCGGTGATCTCGCCGCGAAACGAGACGATGAACGACCTCGGCTCGAGGTGGAACGTCTTGACCGCGTGAATGCCGGTGCTGTCGCTGTATTCGAAGCGCAGATCGATCGGGCCGCCGTTCTCGGCCGCCGCTGGAGCGCCGGTGACGGCGTAGAGCGCGCTGTTCAATGTCGTATCGAGCGCGGCGTCCGAGGTTTTCAGCGTGAACGGCAGCGGCTGACCAGGCGTACTGTTTTCGACAAGCTCCTGCGGCTGCGACTTGGAATCGAGGTAGCCCTTCAGCCGCCAGCTCTTGAGCCGAGCGCCGCGATTGGTGAACACGGCGTCGACGTCTCGGGTTTCAACGTGCACGTCGCGCTCGGACGAGTCCGACACTAGCGGCGCCGCGGCCGGCACGCTCGGCGCGGGAAGGGCTGAAGCGGGCGATTTGGGCGTAGATGATGCCTCAGGCGTTGGCGGCGGTGCCGCGGCGGTTCTCGGCGACGCGGGAGCCGACGCGGGAGCCGGGGTGTTCGCCGGCGGCTTCGGCGCCGGCTTCACGAACAACGCCTGCCAGACGTACAGCACGAGGAAGGCGAGTCCGATGGCGAGAAGAACGCGACGTTGTTCCATTTACAGAGGCACCGGGTCGTGACCCGCAGCGCACAGGGGATGACACCGCATCAGCCGCCGGACGGCCAGCCAGCCGCCGCGAAAGACGCCGTGCCGCTCTATCGCAATTACTGCGTACTCCGAGCACGACGGGAGGAAGCGGCACGACCCCGTAAAATACGGTGAAAAAAGCAGCTTGTAGCCTCGAATGAGCCACAGCACGAGGCGCACTGATGGCCCGCGCTCAACGTGCGCGTGGGAGTCGGCGTTCGAGCAGTGTGCGGTAATCGGCTTCAAGGGCGTTAAGACCGGCGTCGAGCAGCTCGCGCTTGGGTACTATGACGACGTCGAACCCACGGGCGATCTTGTTACGACGGAAAACCTCTCGAATCAGTCGTTTAGCTCGATTTCTTACGACGGCTCCCCCGAGCTTCCGGGTCGCCGCGATGCCCAGCCGTCCCACCTCGAGCGCGTTCGCAAGGAGGAAGATCGTGCTGTAGCGGCTGTGGATTCGGATGCCCCGATCGTAGACCTGCTGGAACTCGGCGCGCCGGCGGATCCGTTCGGCGGGGCGGAACTTCAATCTACTCGCTGCTGACGGTAAGCCGCTTTCGACCTTTCGCGCGGCGCCGTTTCAACACCAGCCTACCGTTTTTCGTGCTCATCCGGACCAGGAACCCGTGCGTCTTCTTCCGATGGCGCGTGTTCGGCTGAAACGTTCGAACTCCCTTAGCCATGCGATCCTCCCGCCTCCGCGCCCTTCGCGCTTCGGCGCGGCCGGCGGAAAACGAACCTTAAATGTTAGCGAACAGCTTCGAAAAGTGTCAATCAGATGCGGTGTTAATTCGAGGCACTAGTGTGCTACAGTCGGCGTCCTTCTCGGGCCCGGAGTTGTCCAGTCCGCGCCGCAATGATCCAATGCAGCTTTGGTCTCTCGCCAAAGTTTTCCACACCTGTGGAAAAAACTGTGGAAAAAGTGGGCGAAGGCCCGTCGAAAGCCGCACAGTGCGCTGAGAAATGAACCTCTGGGACGAGATTCTCGCGCGCATTGAGACGAAGGTAAACCGGCATTCGTTCTACACGTGGTTCCGGCCAACGACGTTTGTCGGCGCCGATCGGGTGTCGGTGACGGTGCGGGTGCCGAATGCGCTGTTCAAGGACTGGCTCACGAAGCACTACTCCGGCGTGATCACGGAAGCGACGAGCGAGTTGAAGCGGCCGAACCTCGTGATCAACTTCGTCGCCGATCAGCAGCAGGACGTCGCGGCGGCGATTCCGCTCAGCGCCGAGGAAACCGCGGCGCTCGAGAGCAGTCCGCAGCCTCCCGCGCCACCCGGACCCGCGGGCCTCAATCCCCGCTACACGTTCGACACCTTCATCGTCGGTTCCTCGAACCAGTTCGCGCACGCGGCATGCCGCGCGGTCGCCGAGGCGCCATCGCGCTCGTACAATCCGCTGTTTATCTACGGTGGCGTGGGTCTTGGAAAAACGCACCTGATGCACGCCGTCGGGCAGTACGTCCTGCAGCACGATCGCAACCTGAAGCTGACCTACATCTCGTCCGAGCGGTTCATGAACGAGATGATCAATGCGGTCCGCTACGATCGCGTGCTCGATTTTCGAGAGCGGTACCGCTCGGTGGACGTGCTACTGGTCGACGATATTCAGTTTCTCGCCGGCAAAGAGGGCACACAGACCGAGTTCTTCCACACCTTCAACGCGCTGTACGACTCGCAGAAGCAGATCGTGCTCAGCAGCGACTGCCCGCCACACGAGATCCCCGCGCTCGAGGAGCGCCTCCGGTCGCGGTTCGAGTGGGGTCTGATTGCCGACATCCAGTCGCCTGACCTGGAAACGAAAGTCGCCATTCTGAAGAAGAAAGCTGAAACCGAGGCGGTGCCGCTGCCCGACAACGTCGCGATGTACATCGCCGGCAAGATCAAGTCGAACATCCGCGAGCTCGAGGGGTCGCTCATCCGGCTCATCGCCTACGCGTCGCTGACCGGACAGGAGATTTCACTGGCGCTGACGCAGGAAGTGCTGCGAAACGTCCTCGATCACGAGGAAAAGGCCGTCACGATCGAGGCGATCCAGAAGTTCGTCGCCGACTATTACAACCTGAAGCTGGTCGATCTCAAGTCTCGGAACAACTCGAAGTCGGTGGCGATGCCGCGCCAGATTGCCATGTACCTCTGCAAGTCGTTGACCCACGCGTCGCTGCCCGAAATCGGACGCAGCTTCGGTGGAAAGCACCACTCGACGGTCATCCATTCGATTCGCAAGGTCGAGGAGCTGCGCAAGAGAGACCCGGATTTCAACAGCCAGATCGGCAATTTTCTGGAGAGTTTCCGTTGAGATCACGCTTTTCCACAGAAGCGCTCAACGGACGTCTGAGGACGCCTGTTGAGGCCCATCTCCTGGCATCGAAAAAACGTCGAAAGTCCGATTTAGAGGTCACGTTTTTTACACAGTGTAAGTCACTCAAAAATAAGCACTAACAGGCTCAATACACTTTTCAACATCGACTCTTTTCCTATATAATTTCTCATTCTCGAATCTCTCCTCTCCTTAGGGGATCGCGGGCGACCGAAACCCCGCCCTTTTCGAGGTCAGCACAGCCATGGAACTTGTCGTCCGTAAGAACGACCTCCTGCGAGAACTGCAACTTTTTCAGGGAATCGTCGAGCGTAAGAACACGATTCCGATTCTGGCCAACGTGCTGATGGAAGCGAAGGGCGATTCAGTGAGTTTTCTCGCCACCGATCTCGAGGTCGGTCTGCGCAGCAAGTGCAACGCCACGATCTCGAAAGGCGGATCGCTCACGCTGCCGGCGAAGAAGTTCTTCGAGATCGTCAAGTCGCTGCCCGAAACCGACATCCGCATCGCCGAAGACAAGGGCGGCGTGAAGGTCGCGGCCGATCGGTTCGATTCACGCATGCAGACGCTGCCGCGCGAGGATTTTCCGACGCTGCCGGAATCGGGCGGAACGATCAGCGCGACGCTGCCGCGTGCCGCCCTGCGCGAGATGGTCGGCAAGACGCAATTCGCGATCACCGGCGAAGATACGCGCTTCTTCCTCAACGGTGCGTTGTTCGTGCTACGCCCCGATTCGATGAGCCTCGTTGCGACCGACGGACATCGGCTCGCGCTGGTCACGATTTCGCGCGAGGCGAAGGGCAAGGGTAAGGATGCCGAGGAGAACAAGGCGATTCTGCCGAAGAAGACGCTCGGCGAACTCGGCCGGCTGCTGACCGAGGGCGACGGTGACGTTTCGTATGTGCGCGGAGAGAACCACTTATTCTTCGACGTCGGCGGTCGCCTGCTGATCTCGCGGATGATCGACGGCCAGTTCCCGACCTACGAGCGCGTGATTCCGAAGGGCAACGACAAGCACATCGAGTTCGAGCGCGATCGCCTGACCAACGCGGTGAAGCGCGTCGCGCTGTTGTCGAACGAGCGCTCGCGTGCAGTGAAGTTCCAGATCGACAAGGGCAAGGTCGACGTGACGTCGAGCAGCCCGGACCTCGGCGAGGCGAAGGAGACGCTGCCGGTCGAGTACAGCGGCGCGTCGATGCAGATCTGCTTCAACGCGCAGTACGTGCTCGATTTTCTCTCGGCGGTGGCGACCGACGTCGTGTCGCTCGAGCTGAAGGACGAAGTGAGCCAGGCGGTGATGAAGCCGGTCGGCGCCGAGGGCTACGACTACACGTACGTGATTATGCCGATGCGCGTCTGATGGAACATACCGACAGATCGAGATCGGATCGCGACACGCAGCCGTTGACGCCGGATGTTCCGGCCGGCAACAACGGGAATGGTGTCAGCGTCGACGACTACAACGCCGACAAGATCAAGGTTCTCGAAGGCCTCGAGGCCGTCCGCAAGCGTCCGGCAATGTACATCGGGTCGACCGGACCGAGCGGGCTGCATCACCTCGTCTATGAAATCGTCGACAACTCGATAGACGAGGCGCTCGCCGGCTTCTGCGATCAGGTCAACGTGACCATTCACATCGACGGCTCCGTCACCGTCGTCGACAACGGCCGCGGCATCCCCGTGGGCCAGCACGAGAGCGGCAAGTCGGCCGCCGAGGTCGTGTTGACGGTCCTGCACTCCGGCGGCAAATTCGAGAACAGCGCCTACAAGGTCTCGGGCGGTCTGCACGGCGTCGGTCTGTCCGTGGTCAACGCGCTGTCGGAAACGCTCGACGTGGAGATCTGGCGCGACGGTCAGGTCTATCACCAGTCGTACGAGCGTGGAAAGCCGACGGGCGCGATCGAGGTGACTGGTACCACGCAGCGGCGCGGCACCAAGATCACGTTCAAGCCCGACACCCAGGTCTTCGAGACGACGGCGTTCAGCTTCGACACGCTGGCGCAGCGCCTGCGCGAGCTCGCGTTTCTGAACGGCGGCATCGTCATCACCCTGGACGACGAGCGCGACGGCAAGAACCACAAATTCCACTACGAGGGCGGCATCGTTTCGTTCGTCACCCACCTGAACAAGAACAAGGCGACGGTGAACGAGAAGCCGATCTACATGCGCGGCGACAAGGACGGCATCGAAGCCGAAATCGCATTGCAGTGGAACGATGGCTACGCCGAGACGATTTATACATTCGCGAACAACATCAACACGCAGGAAGGCGGGACGCACCTCGTCGGCTTCAAGTCGGCGCTGACGCGAACGATCAACACCTACGCGACGAAGAACAACCTCGCGAAAGACCTGAAGGAAAGCGTCTCGGGCGAGGACATCCGCGAAGGGCTGACCGCGGTCATCAGCGTGAAAATTCCGCACCCGCAGTTCGAAGGGCAGACCAAGACCAAGCTCGGCAACACCGAGGTGAAGGGCATCGTCGAGACCATTCTCAACGACAAGCTCGGCGCCTATCTCGAGGAGAACCCCTCGGTGGCGCGCCGCATAGTCGGCAAGGCGATCGACGCCGCACGCGCGCGGGAGGCGGCGCGAAAGGCGCGGGATCTGGTGCGGCGGAAGGGCGCACTCGACGGCAGCTCGCTGCCCGGCAAGCTCGCGGACTGCCAGGAACGAGATCCGGCACTGAGCGAGCTGTACATCGTCGAAGGTGAATCGGCCGGCGGGTCGGCCAAGCAGGGCCGCGACCGGCGCTTCCAGGCCATTCTGCCGCTCAAGGGCAAGATTCTCAACGTCGAGAAGGCGCGCTTCGACAAGATGCTCGGCAGCGACGAGATCAGGACGATGATCGCGGCGCTCGGCTGCGGCATCGGCGCGGAGGAATTCGACATCGAGAAGCTGCGGTACCACCGCATCATCATCATGACCGACGCGGACGTCGACGGCTCGCACATCCGCACGCTGCTCCTGACGTTCTTCTACCGGCAACTGCCGAAAGTGATCGAGAGCGGATACGTCTACATCGCGCAGCCGCCGCTGTTCCGGGCCAAGCGCGGCAAGAGCGAAACCTACATCAAGGATGAACGCGAGCTGGATGCGTTTCTGATCAAGCGCGCCGCCGAGGCGCGCGTCGTGCGCGTTCCGTCGAAGAAGATCGAGATCTCGGGCGCCGAGCTCGAGAAGCTGCTGCACAAGATGATCGCGCACCAGAAGCTGCTGCAGGTCGTCGAGCGCCGCGG
>Ga0066903_100004393_pt1 | contig 11910 bp, 10 predicted proteins | sample PanSoiMetaGPlot1_FD_67491 | JGI IMG/M metagenome (GOLD analysis project Ga0066903, IMG submission 67491) | Tropical forest soil microbial communities from Panama analyzed to predict greenhouse gas emissions - Panama Soil - Plot 1 (version 2) | ecosystem: Environmental > Terrestrial > Soil >...
GTGCTCCTGCACGACGTCGAGAACGATCGACAGGGCAATGACCGTGACGATGATGGCGAAGCTCGCGAGGTCGCCGCTGAGGCCCGAGATCGCCGCGGCGACCAGCAGCATGGCCACTAGTGGCTCGGCGAAGCGCTTGGCGATCTTCACCGCAAAACGCCGCCGCGGCGCGTCCGCCACGGTGTTGGGTCCGACGCTCGCCAACCGTCGGGCAGCCTCGGCTGCGCTCAGACCGTCGCGGCTGCCGCGCAGCCGTTGGAGCAGCACGTCGACCGGTACGCACCAGAACGGCTCGGCTTCGCGCTCAGCCATGTCAAAGCCGCAGCGCCGCCTCCGGCGGCGTGAATTTGAGCTTGAGCGCCTCGGCCACCGCGCGATGGGTGATCAGCCCCTGGAAGACATTGAGCCCGTTGCGCAGGTGCGCATCCTCGCCCAGCGCCCGGCGATAGCCCTTGTCGGCGAGCGCCAGCACGAAGGGCAGCGTCACGTTGTTGAGCGCGAAGGTCGAGGTGCGCGCGACCGCGCCGGGCATGTTGGTCACGCAATAGTGCACCACCTCGTCGACTGTGTAGGTCGGCGCCGAATGCGTGGTCGGCTGTGAGGTCTCCGAGCAGCCGCCCTGGTCGATGGCGATGTCGACGATGACGGAGCCTGGCTTCATCGCCTTGACGGTCTCGCGGGTGATCAGCTTGGGCGCGGCGGCGCCGGGGATCAGCACCGAGCCGATGACGAGGTCGGCCCGCCGACACAATGTCTCGACGGCGTCGCGGGTGGAGAATACGGTGCGGACGCGGGCGTCGAATTGCACGGCAAGCCGGCGCAGCACCTCCGGATTGCGGTCGATGACGGTCACGGTCGCGCCCATGCCGGCGCTGATCAGCGCCGCATTGCTGCCGGCCACGCCGCCGCCCAGGATCACCACGTCGGCGGGCGGCACGCCGGGGACGCCGCCGAGCAGCACGCCGCGGCCGCCGTTCTCCTTCTCCAGGCAGCGCGCGCCCACATGCGGCGCCATGCGGCCGGCGACCTCCGACATCGGCGTCAGCAACGGCAGGGTGCCGTGCGGCGAGGTCACGGTCTCGTAGGCGATGGCGATGACGCCGCAGGCCATGAGATCGGCCGTCTGCTGCGGGTCGGCGGCGAGATGCAGGTAGGTGAACAGGGCCTGCCCGGGCCGGAGCTTCTTGCGCTCGGCCGCGAGCGGCTCCTTGACCTTCACCACCAACTCGGCACGCGCATAGATCTGATCGGCGTCGGGCACGATCTCGGCCCCGACCGCCTGGTAATCGGCGTCCGCGAGACCTGCACCCAGTCCCGCCGATCGCTCCACCATGACGTGATGACCATTCGCGGTGAGCTCGCGCACGGTCGAGGGCACGAGGCCGACGCGGAACTCGCTGTCCTTGATCTCCCTTGGCACGCCGATGAGCATGGTCGCGGTCTCCGAAGCCGATGCTTATTTTCGGGCGGTCAGACTGATCACCGCCGACATGCCGCCGTGCGCGCTGCCTTCGCGGATATCGATCTCCTCCTCGACAATGGTCATGTCGCGGAATCCGGCGAACGCAGTCTCGAGCATGGCGCGGGTATAGAGGTTCTCGACCTCGCTCGGGCCCCCCGTGCGGTAGAGCAGCTGTTTCGGCGTGTAGCCCTGCACGATCAGCAGCCCGCCCGGCTTGAGCGTCCGGCGCATGCCGGCCCACTTGCGCGCGCGCTCGGCCGGCGTGCTGAACTGGGTGAAGATCTCGACGACCACGTCGAACGTCGCCTCGGGGTAGCGCCAGGCATGCACGTCGGCCCGCTCGAAGGCGATCGTCACGCGGCGGTCGCGCGCCAGCACCTTGGCCTTCCTCTGCGCCGCGGGGGAGAAATCAATGGACAAGACGTCGAGCCCTTGCTCGGCGAGCCACACGCCGTTGCGTCCTTCGCCGTCGGCGACCGCCAGCGCCTTGCCGGAGGCTGGCAGCAGCGGCTTGCAGGACCTGAGGAAGTAGTTGGGCTCCTTCCCGAAGATGTATTCGGGAACGCCGTAGCGGCCTTCCCAACGTTCATACTCGTTCAAGTGCGACTCCGTATGTGATCGGGTTGCGAGGGTTTTAGCGACTCGGAGGCGCGAGATCGAGCGCATGCTTTCGGCACTCGCAAAGCGAGCGATTGCGCCTCGGCTTGGCCTCGTTAGAATCATTCCGGGCTATCTTTGGCCGTGAGGGGCGCCGATGACCTTCAATTCGAAGACGCACTGGGGCTGGCCGGCGAAGACCCTGCACTGGGTCGGCGCGGTCCTCATCCTGCTGCTGCTCGGGCACGGCTGGTGGATGACCCATATGACGCCGCGGCCCGAGCGGCTCGCCAACTATGCCGGCCACTCCGCGCTCGGCTATGACTTCCTCGTGCTGCTGGTGCTGCGGCTGGTCTGGCGATGGTGCAATCAGGTGCCGGAGCTGCCGCCCGGCCTCAAGCCCTGGGAGCGCATGGCGGCGCACGCCGGGCATTTCTTGCTCTACGTGCTCATGCTCATCGTGTCGCTTACCGGCTGGCTGGTCGCCACCACCTTCCGCGTGCCAATGACCAAGGATGTGCTCGGGATCAACTTCCCGGCCATCGTCACCACCGTCGAGCGCCCGGTGCGGCAATGGATCGAGGAATCGCACATGGTGCTGGCCTATGTGCTGGCCGCCGTGGTCCTCTTGCACATCCTCGGCGCGCTGCGCCATCACATCTTCAAGCGCAACGACGTGCTGCGCCGCATGACCTGGGGCATGCGCGCGTAAATCAGGGCGCCAGGGCGAGCTTCACCAGGCAGACGCCGGGCTCGTCCGCATCTACCGCAACGTCGAAGCCGAGCTCGCGGCACATCGCCAGCATGGTCGTGTTCTCGGAGAGCACCTGGCCCTCGATGACCCTGAGGCCGGTGACGCGGGCGTACTCGATGATCATCTGCATCAACTGCCAGCCGAGGCCTTTCCCTTTCAGGTCGGACCGCAGCAGGATGGCGTATTCGCCGCGGTCGTAATTGGCGTCGGCATGCAGGCGCACCCCGCCCAGCATGTCGCCCGTCGCTTCCTCGATGGCGACGAACGCCATCGCCCGCGCGTAGTCGATCTGGGTGAGCCGCGTGACGAAGGCGTGGCCGAACTCCTTCACCGGGGCAAAAAACCGCAGGCGCAAATCCTGCTCGCTCACGCCGGTGAAGAAACGCTGGTAGAGCGGCTCGTCCTCCGGCCGCACCGGCCGCACCAGGGTCGCCGTTCCATCGCGCAGCGTGAGCTGCCGCTCCCATTCCTTGGGATAGGGCCTGATCGCAAAGCGGGGATGCCCGCCATGGGCGCCCGTGCCGAGCGGCGCCACGGCCACGCGCGCGTCGACCGCGATGAGCCCGTCCTTATCGGCGAGCACGGGGTTGAGGTCGAGCTCGCGCACCTGCGGCAGGTCGGCCGCCAGTTGTGCGACCTTCACCAGCAGGAGGGCCACGGCGTCCTCGTCGGCGGCCGGCACGTCGCGGTAGGCCTTGAGCACGCGCGAGACCCGCGTGCGCGCGATCAGGCGGCGCGCCAGCGCGAGGTCGAGCGGCGGCAGCGCCAGCGCCTTGTCGTTGATCACCTCGACCGCGGTGCCGCCGCGGCCGAACACGATGACCGGCCCGAAGGTCGGATCATCGGCAATGCCCGCGATCAATTCGCGCGCCTTGGCACGCAGCACCATCGGATGGATCGTCACCCCGGTGATGCGGGCGTCGGGCTTCGCCGCCTTGGCCCGCGCCAGGATATCGCCGACCGCCGCGCGCACCGCGGCCTCGCTGGTCAGGTTGAGCCGCACGCCGCCCACCTCCGACTTGTGCACGATGTCGGGCGACAGGATTTTCGCGACCACCGTGCCGCCGTCGGCCAACAGCGGCGCCGCGACCGTGGCGGCTTCCTCGGGCGTGCGGGCGAGCAGGGCCGGAGCGATCGGGATCGCATAGGCGCCGAGCAGGCGCGTGATCTCGATCGGATCGAGCCAGGTCCGTCCGCCTCGTACCGCCTCCTCGACGATGGCGCGCGCCGTGGCGGCATCCGGCTGGAAGTCCTCCGGCAGGCTCGGCGGTGTCGCCATCAGCGCCTCGAGCCCCTCGCGATAGCGCACCAGGTGCATGAACCCGCGCACCGCGTCGGTTTCCGTCTCGAAGTCGGGGATGCCCGCGGCCTCCAAGGTGCGCGAGGCCGCGCCGCTGTTGCCGACCCAGACCGAGAACACCGGCTTCGGCCTGATGGTCGTGCTGTGGTGCGTCTGCACGACAGACGCGACCGCCTTGGCCGCATCCTCGGCCGACGCGAGCGCCGTCGGCACGTTCATGACCAGGATGGCGTCGTTCTCGGGATCGGCCAGCAGCGCCTCGAAGGCGGCGGTATAGCGCGCGCCATCGGCATCGCCGGCAATGTCGATCGGGTTGGCGCGCGACCAGATCGGCGGCAAGGCGCCGTCGAGCCGCTGCATGGTCGCCGATGAGATGCCGGCGAGCGTGCCGCCGAGATCCGCCAGCCGGTCGACCGCCAGCACGCCGATGCCGCCGCCGTTCGTGAGGATCGCGAGCCGCTTGCCGGGAAACGGCTTGAGTCGGCCGAGCGTCTCGGCCGCGGCGAACAATTCGTCGAGGTCGAGCACCCGCAGCAGGCCGGCGCGACGGAAAGCGGCATCGTAGACGGCATCCGAGCCGGCGAGCGCGCCGGTGTGGGTTTGTGCCGCCTTGGCGCCCAGCGCCTGCCGGCCGGACTTGATCACCACGACCGGCTTCGCCCGCGCCGCGGCGCGGGCGGCCGACATGAACTTGCGCGCATCCTTGATCGATTCGACGTAGAGCAGGATGGCGCGTGTGCGCAGATCGAGCGCGAAGAAGTCGAGCAGGTCGCCGAAATCGACGTCGATGCTGTCGCCGAGCGAGACCATCGCCGAAAAGCCGATGTCCCGATTGACCGACCATTCGACCATGCCGGTCGCGATCGCGCCCGATTGCGAGATCAGCGCGAGGTCGCCGTTGCGCGGTGTGCTGGCGGCGAAGCTGGCGTTGAGCTTGCAACGTGGGACGAGCACGCCGAGGCAGTTGGGGCCGATCAGGCGCAAGCCGTGTGCGCGTGCGGCTTGGTTGCAAGCCTCGGCGAGCGAGCCCGGCCCATGGCCGAGCCCGGCGGTGACGATGATTGCGCCCGCCGCGCCTTTCTCTGCGGCCTCCGCGACCGCAGCCGGCACCGCCTGCGGCGGAATCGCGATGACGACGAGATCGGGAGCCGCGGGCAGGTCGCGCAACGACTTGACCGCACGAATGCCTGCGATCTCGGCATAATGCGGATTGACCAGATCGATCCGCCCATTGAAACCGGCGGTACGCAGATTGCGCAGCACCGCATGGCCGGGCGACGTGGCGCGCGGGCTTGCGCCGACGAGGGCGACCGAACGCGGCGCGAACAGCTTGTCGAGTCGATAGGTCGACATGCGCGGATCAATCCAGGATTACGGCGACGCTCGTATGACGCGGATCGATGCTCGAGCCGTTGATCTAGATCAGCCCGGCAATCCGCGCAAAGGCCGGATGTTCCGCGGCTCCGCCCGCCAGGCGTGGAATTCCAATGACATCGATCGGCTCGACGAAACGCTGCAGGGTGGCGACGGTATCCTCGAGCGACGCGGCGCTGTTTTCGCTCTCGCTCACCACGACCGCCGCGACGTCGAGGTTGCGGCGGGCCAGCACCTCCAGCGACGTCAGCGTGTGGCTGATCGTGCCGACATAGCTGCCGGCCACCAGGATGATCCGCATGCGCAGCACCGACATCCAGTCGAGCACGGTGCGGTGATCGTCGAGCGGCACCATGATCCCGCCAATGCCCTCGATCAGCAGCACGCCGCGCCGCGCGGCAAACGCGCGGCGGCAGAAATCGACCACCTCCTGGAAGGCGATACCGCGGCCCTCGCGCCGCGCCGCCATGTCGGGCGAGAGCGGCGCCGCAAACCGCCACGGCGCGATGCGGTCGACCTCCTCGCGCGTGAGCGGGCGTCCAAGCGCCGCGAGCAGCGCGGCGGGGTCGCTGTCCTGCCAGGCCGCGGGATCGAATCCGCTCACGACAGGCTTGATGGCATCGACAACGCGGCCGGCGCCGCGGAAGTGGCGGATCAAGCCAGTGGTGACGAAGGTCTTGCCGATATCCGTGCCGGTCGCGGTGACGAAGACGGCGGTCATTGCGCGGCGATGGCGCTTTCGTCATGCGCGCCGTCCGGCATCGGCTGCGCCAGGATGCGCGTACGCACGGTCTCGGCCAGCCGCGCGACCTCGTCGTCGGGGTGCTGCGCGGTGAAGGTAAGCCGCAGCCGCGCGGTCCCGCGCGGCACCGTCGGCGGCCGGATGGCCGCCACCAGGAAGCCGTGCTCCTCCAGCACCTGCGCGCCCTCGATCGCCGCCTCGGCCGTGCCCAGGATGACCGGGACGATCGGGCTTGCCGGTTCCGGCAGCCCGGCGCCGCGCGCAAAGGCCTTGGCCTTGGCGACCGGCAGGGCGGCATAGGCGGGATCGCGCTCGATCAGCTGGAGCGCGGCATCGGCGGCCGCCACGATCGCCGGTGGCAAGCCGGTCGAATAGATCAGCGTGCGGGCGCGGCTGCGCAACAGCTCGATGACGGCGGCCGAGGCGCAGATATAGCCGCCATAGGCGCCGAGCGCCTTGGACAGCGTGCCCATCTGCAGCGGCACGTCGGCCTTGGCCCCCTGCGCGAAGCTCGAGCCGCGGCCATCGCCGACCACGCCGAGGCCGTGGGCGTCGTCCGACATCAGCCAGGCATCGTGGCGTTGCGCCAAGGCGGCGAGCTCGTGCAGCGGCGCGATGTCGCCGTCCATGGAAAACACGCCGTCGGTCACGATCAACGCATGCTGATGCCGCGCGCGCTGGTCCGTCAGCAGCGCCTCGACGTGCTCCAGGTCGGAGTGGCGGAACGGCATCACCGCCGCGCGGGACAGCCGCGCGCCGGCGTAAAGGCAGGCGTGCGCCAGCTCGTCGATCAGCACCAGGTCGCGCGGGCCGGCGAGCGCCGGGATGATGCCGAGATTGGCGAGGTAGCCCGAGCCGAACACGCAGGCCGCCTCGGTCTCCTTCCAGCGCGCCAGCCGCGCCTCGAGCGCGGCATAGAGCGGGTGGTTGCCGGTGACCAGGCGGGAGGCGCCGGCGCCCACGCCATAGATCCGCAGCGCCTCGACCGCGGCCTCCTTGACGGCAGGGTGATGGGTCAGGTTGAGGTAGTCGTTGCAACAGAACGACAGCAGCCGGCGGCCGTTGCGCAGCGTCCAGATGCCGGTCACGCGAGCCGTGTCGACCAGCGCACGGCGCAAGTTGTCGCGATCGAGCTCGGCGAGCTTGGCCGCCGCGAATTCATCGAGTGAGCGCATGCTGACAGACAGAATGACGGCAATGACTGCCGAATGGAAGCGCTGAATGGTCGCTGAGAGCAAAGCCGGGGAACCCGCCTGGTACGAGGCCGGACTGGCGCATGTCTGGCTGCCCTATGCGCAGATGAAGACGGCGCGACCGCCGCTGCCGGTCGTTCGCACCCAGGGTTGCCGCATCATGCTGGCCGACGGCCGCGAGCTGATCGACGGCATCGCCTCGTGGTGGACGGCCTGCCACGGCTATAACCATCCGCACATCCGAGCGGCGGTCGAGCGCCAACTCGCATTGATGCCGCATGTGATGTTCGGCGGGCTCGCCCACGAGGGCGCGCTCACGCTCGCCCGCCGGCTCGCGGCGCTGATGCCCGGCGATCTCGACCGGGTGTTCTTCTCCGATTCCGGCTCGGTCGCGGTCGAGGTCGCCATTAAGATGGCGGTGCAGTCCTGGCTGAACCAGGGCGTGCGCACGCGCAAGAAATTCCTGGCCTTCACCGGCGGCTATCACGGCGACACCACGGGCGCGATGGCGGTGTGCGACCCGCAGGCCGGCATGCATGCGCTGTTCCGCGGCCTGTTGCCCGAGCATCACGTCGTCGATTTGCCGCGGGACGCGGAGAGCACGGCCGCGCTTACGCGTGTGCTCGAGCGTCACGCCGATGAGTTCGCCGGCATCATCGTCGAGCCGCTGGTGCAGGGCGCCGGCGGCATGCTGTTTCACGACGCCGAGGTGCTGCGGCGCCTGCGAACGGCGGCGGACCGCTACCAGCTGCTGCTGATCTTCGATGAGATCTTCACCGGCTTCGGCCGCACCGGCAGCATGCTCGCCTGCGAGGCGGCCGGCGTGGTGCCCGACATCATCACGCTGTCGAAGGCGCTCACCGGCGGCACGCTGCCGCTGGCGGCGACCATTGCACGAAGGAAGGTGTTCGACGCGTTCTGGTCCGACGATCCCATGCACGCGCTGATGCACGGGCCGACCTTCATGGGCAACGCGCTCGCCTGCGCGGCCGCCAACGCCTCGCTCGACCTGTTCGAGCGCGAGCCGCGATTGCGTCAGGTCGCCGAGATCGCCGACGCCCTCGCGCGCGGGCTCGCGCCCTGCCGTGGCCTTCCCGGCGTGAAGGACGTGCGCGTGAAAGGCGCGATCGGCGTGGTCGAGCTCGAGCGCATCGACGATCTCGACCGCTTGCGCGCGCGGTTCGTGGAGGAGGGCGCCTTCATCCGCCCGTTCGGCAATATCGTCTATCTGACGCCGCCATTCACGATCGCGCCGGAGGAGCTGGCGACGCTGATGGGGGCGATCGTGAAAGTGCTCTCTGTTCCGCCCTCATGCTGAGGAGGCTTGGAGCAGGCCATTTGGCCTGCTCCAAGTCGTCTCGAAGCATGGGGCGGCCACCGGCCCCGACGCGTCTCCGGCCTCGCGCTTCGAGACGCATCGCGGCGTGAAGGACGCCACGATGCTCCTCAGCGTGAGGCCGGAATTAAAACCCCACCGCGGTGCCGTGCAGATCGTACTCGTCGGTGCGCTCGATCTTCACCGTCGCGATCTCGCCCACGCGCAGCGGGCGGCGGCTCGCCACATAGACCGATCCGTCGATCTCCGGCGCGTCGCCGCGGCTGCGGCCCTTCGCGACGGTCGGTCCGACCTCGTCGATGATCACCTGCTGGCGCGTCCCGACCTTGCGCTTGAGCCGCCGGGCCGAGATCGCCTGCTGGCGCTGCATGAAGCGATGCCAGCGCTCCTCCTTCACGTCATCCGCCACCGGCGCCGCGAGATCGTTGGCGACCGCGCCCTTCACCGGCTCGTAGCGGAAGCAGCCGACGCGATCGAGCTGCGCCTCGTCGAGCCAATCGAGCAGCAGCTGGAAATCGGCCTCGGTCTCGCCCGGGAAGCCGACGATGAAGGTCGAGCGGATGACGAGATCGGGGCAGATCTCGCGCCAGCGCGCGATGCGTTCGAGCGTCCTCTCCTGCGCCGCCGGCCGCTTCATCCGGCGCAGCACGTCCGGGCTCGCGTGCTGGAACGGCACGTCGAGATAGGGCAGCACCTTGCCCTCTGCCATCAGCGCCATCGCGTCGTCGACGTGCGGGTAGGGGTAGACGTAGTGCAGCCGCACCCACACGCCGAGCTCGCCCAGCGCCTGCGCCAGGTCGAGGAACTTCGCCCGCACCTCGCGGCCGCGCCACGTGCTGGCGGCATACTTGATGTCCACCCCGTACGCCGAGGTGTCCTGCGAGATCACCAGGAGCTCCTTGACGCCGGCCGCGACCAGCCGCTCGGCCTCGCGCAGCACGTCGGCGGCCGAGCGCGACACCAGGTCGCCACGCAGTTTTGGGATGATGCAGAAGCTGCAGCGGTTGTTGCAGCCCTCGGAAATCTTGAGATACGCGTAGTGCCGCGGCGTGAGCTTGATGCCCTCGGGCGGCACGAGATCGACGAACGGATCGTGTCGCGGCGGCAGCGCGCGGTGCACCGCCTCGACCACGCTCTCGTATTGCTGCGGCCCCGTGACCGCGAGGACGTTGGGATAGCGTGTGGTGATACTTTCCGGCTCGGCGCCCATGCAGCCCGTGACGATCACCTTGCCGTTCTCGGCGAGCGCGTTGCCGATGGCCTGCAGCGATTCCGCCTTGGCGCTGTCGAGGAACCCACACGTATTGACCAGCACGAGGTCGGCGCCAGCGTGCTGGCGCGCGAGCTCGTAGCCCTCGGCGCGCAGCCGCGTGATGATGCGCTCGCTGTCGACCAGCGCCTTCGGGCAGCCGAGCGAGACGAAGCTCACCTTCGGCGCCCGCGCCTCGGTCGTTGCGGTATCGTCGGTCATTGGCAGTGTCTTGGCAGTGTCTTGGGCAGTGTCGTGGGCGAGGGGCTAGCCGAGGGCGAGGGCCGGGGCAAGCCCGCCTTTATTGGGCCCGACCGCTTGCGCGGCGCTTGCAGCAGCGCATACTTGGCGTATGGGTTCCGACACCCGGAACCACTGGCTTTTGGCCAAGCGGTCGACCAACGAACAAGAGAGGAAGCGCCATGCGGACAATAACTTCGGCAACGATCGGCGCACTCGCCGTGGCCATCGCCGCGGGATCGGCGCCGGCGCACCATTCGGGCGCCATGTTCGAGCCCGAAAAGACCATCACGCTGAGCGGCACCGTGAAGGAGTTCGAATACACCAATCCGCACTCCTGGCTCTGGGTGGTGGTGCGTGGCGCGGACGGCACCGAGACCCTGTGGGGTATCGAAAGCGAAGGCCCGAGCACGCTGCTGCGCGCGGGCATCAAGAAGACCTCGCTCAAGCCGGGCGATCACGTCACTTTTCGCTGCCGCCCGCTGCGCGATGGCCGCCCGGCCGGCGCGTGGGTGACCGTCATCAAGGACGACGGCACAGAGCTCAGCCCCCGTCCGGTGCCGCCGCCGGCGGCGCAGGGCGCAGCTCCAACGACCGAAGCCGCGCGGTGACGGCGCGAGGACGAGAGGGCGACGACGATGGCATTCACCGGAAACCGACGGCGGCACGCGCTTCTTCTTGCCACCGCGATGCTTGCCATCGCAGCGACGGCCAGCGCGGCCGGCGCCGAGCCCGCTCGGCCGGGTAACGGCACGACGCCGTCCGGCCTGAGCCAGGCGGAGCGCGCGAAGGTGTTCGCCGGCTTGCCCAACTGGACCGGCCTCTGGAACCCGCTCGGCGGCCTCATTTTCGATCCCAACACCGCCGACCCGAAAGGCAACAACGCGCAGCAGCCCGGCGACCGCGAGCATCCGCCCTACAACGCCGAGTGGGAGGCCAAATACCAGGAGAAGCTCAATCGGACGCTCGCCGGCTACTTCCTCGACCCGATCACCAACTGCCTGCCGCACGGCATGCCGCGGCTGATGGGCGGCATTCCCGGGCCGCTGGAGTTCATCGTCACCCCGGAGCAGGTCTGGATCGTCTGGGAGTACGGCCCGCAGCTGCGGCGCATCTACACCGATGGCCGCGGCCATCCGCCCGAGGACGAGCAGTTCGATTCCTGGACCGGCCATTCGATCGGCCGCTGGGAGGGCGACACGCTGGTGGTCGACACCATCAACATGCGCGGCGACACGCCCTACGACCGCACCGGCTCGCCCCACAGCGACAAGGTGCATCTCACCGAGCGTTTCCGTCTGGTCGCCCCGGACCAGCTCGAGAACGCCATGACGATCGAGGATCCGGTCGCATTCACCAGGCCGTGGCAGGTGACGCGGCGCTACCGCCGGCTGCCGCCCGAGACCTTCGTCAGCGACGTGATCTGCACCGAGAGCCAGCATAGTCCGATCGTCAACGGCCAGACGCAGTTCATCCTGCCGACCGACCCGCCCGGCTATGTCGTCGGCCCGATGCCGCCGGCGCCGAAGAAATAGCGAAAGCCGTTCGGGGGCGCCCGCGTCGGGTCGGAAGCTTGGAAGGGTGGCCGAGTGGCTTAAGGCAGCGGTCTTGAAAACCGCCAGGGGTGCAAGCCCCTCGTGGGTTCGAATCCCACCCCTTCCGC
>Ga0066903_100004395_pt1 | contig 11907 bp, 8 predicted proteins | sample PanSoiMetaGPlot1_FD_67491 | JGI IMG/M metagenome (GOLD analysis project Ga0066903, IMG submission 67491) | Tropical forest soil microbial communities from Panama analyzed to predict greenhouse gas emissions - Panama Soil - Plot 1 (version 2) | ecosystem: Environmental > Terrestrial > Soil >...
ATCGTTTACGACGACGACTACGCGAAGAACCTAAGCAAGATCGTAATGGTCGGCAACGACAAGATCGAAGTCGAGGTCAACAAAGCCGACGACTTGCCCGAGGAACTCCGCGACAAGCTGCACGGCTCGAAGGCGTTTTGGGTTGCGCGCCAGCAGGGCGAAGAGACCTCCAAGTCGCTCGACGCGCGCCTCACTGAACTGGTGAAGAAGAACAAGGAGCTGAAGTGGTCCAAGGAAGAGGACCGTTTTGGCTGGCTCGGCCCCGTCTTGATGATGCTGTTGCCAGCGGCGCTGCTGCTGGCTCTTTTCTTCTTCCTGCTGCCGCGGTTCCGCGACCCGCTCGGCGGCGGCTTCCTGAGCAACTACATCAAGAGCCCGGCCAAGCGCTACGATCGCACCAAGATGCGCGTCACTTTCGACGACGTTGCCGACATGCAGAACGCCAAGAGCGAGCTGCAGGAGATCGTCGAGTTCCTCAAGAACCCAGAGAAGTTTACCCGGCTCGGCGCGCAGGTGCCCAAGGGCGTGCTGCTCGTCGGCCCTCCGGGGACAGGCAAGACTCTGCTGGCCCGCGCCGTGGCAGGCGAGGCCGGCGTTCCGTTCTTCAGCATTAGCGGTTCGGAGTTCATCCAGATGTTCGTGGGCGTCGGCGCCAGCCGTGTCCGCGACATGTTCAAGACGGCCAAGGAAAACTCGCCCTGCATCCTTTTCATCGACGAGATCGACGCCGTCGGCCGGATGCGCGGCGCGGGCGTCGGCGGTGGCTCCGACGAGCGCGAGCAAACGCTCAACCAGATTCTCAGTGAGATGGACGGCTTCACGCCGGCCGAGTCCGTCATCGTCATGGCCGCGACGAATCGACCCGACGTGCTCGACTCGGCCCTGCTGCGGCCGGGCCGGTTCGATCGACACATCACCGTCGACCGACCGACGTGGCAAGGCCGGATGGAGATTCTCAAGGTTCACACGCGGAACAAGCCGCTGGCAGACGACGTGAATCTGGAGCAAATCGCCCGCGCCGTGATCGGCATGACCGGTGCGGACCTGCGGAACCTGGCCAACGAGGCCGCCTTGCTCGCCACGCGCGAAGAGAAAGCCAAGATCGACCGCATCGATTTCGAACGGGCCGCCGATCGCGTCCTGATGGGTCCCAAGCGCGAAGAAGTCCAGACGCCCGAGGGCAAGCGCAAGACCGCATATCACGAAGCCGGGCACGCCCTGGTGGCGTGGCTGGAACCGGAGATGGAGGAACCCCAGAAAGTCTCGATCATTCCGCGCGGCCAGGGGCTAGGCGTGACCGTGCAAGGATGGGACGAGGATCGAATGCACCACGGCCTCGATTTCTGGAAAGCCCGATTGACCATGATCATGGGAGGCCGTGCTGCCGACCGGCTCGTATTCGGTCAGGCTTTCGCCGGCCACGAAGACGACTTGAAAAAAGCCACCCGCTTCGCCCGCTACATGGTCACGCACTGGGGCATGAGTGATCGCCTCGGTCCGATGTCGTTTCGGGTCGGCGAAGAACACGTTTTTCTCGGCAAGGAGATCCAAGAACCTCGGGATTTCAGCGAGGGAACGGCGCAGGTCATCGACGAGGAAGTGCAACGCCTCCTCCGCGAAGCTGACGAACGCGCCTTCGAACTCCTGAGTTCTCACCGCGCGGAACTCGACCGTCTCGTAGAGGCGCTGCTCCACAAGGAGGAGCTGCTACGAGAAGAGATCGACCAAATCATTCGCCACGGCCAGATCACCATGACGCCGGCCAGCGACGTCAACTCGGACGGCAACCACGCGCCTCTCGCGACCGACGCGGTCCCGGCGGGGGCTGGAAATAATTAGCCCCACGCGCCAGCAGCGATTCCTCTCGCGCCCCGCGGTTGAGAATCTATCACAAGTTAATTGAAGTAATCTTTCCAAGCCCGCAGGCGAGTCTTCGAGCCTGCGGGGTCTGGATGCGAAGCTTCGAGCCTGCGCGGTGACGCAGTTTCCCTTACGGATTCAGCGGCACCCAGTCGCAAATATCGCAGCGCGCGTGCGGCGTGGCCGGTGGAGTCGTCGCCGCCTCGTCGTAGGGCCCACGGCACGGCTGCAGCAGGCCCTGAACGTCTTCGACGGTCAGGAAGCTCTGTTCGCGACAGAACATCAAGTCGGCTTGACCGGGCACAGTCAGCAGGTGCAACTGCGGCGCGGCCTGCTTGGCTTCGTCGCCGTAGCGCCTGCCCGCATCGCTCGCGGGAATCAGCAAGAAGTCGAGGGTCGGCGACGGCGACTTGTCGCCGCCAGGGCGTCCGGACGGAACCTGCGGGTCGGTGCGCACGAGGGGCGCGGCGGCGTCGAGGCAGAAAGTCGCCGGCAGTCCGCCGGCGGCTTTCTCGACGCCGCCGCATTCCAGGATCGCCTGCGCCACGTCAGTTATGGGCAGCAACTCGCCAAGCAGCGTGGCCGTTTGGTTGACGAGCGGATCGCCCAGGCTTCGGGTTAGCTCGCTGCCGCTCACCAGGGCGCGTTGCAATCCGCCGAGCGGCGCCAGCACCTGATCTTGAAGAACCTGATCCAGATTGAGCCAGTGATCGGTGCTTAGTGTGGTGAGGAACCGTTGCGCGGCAGCCTCCAGATCGGTCTCCCCGCTGGGCAGCACCACGCGCGTGGTCGTCGAATGCTGAATCGCTTCCCAGAACGCTTCCGGACTCGGCAAAGGCGAAGGGCTGATCGTCGAATCGTCCCCGGGCCGCGTGTCGCTATACGCATTGAGATCCGGCACGGGCATTTCCAGCGATTCCTGCAGGTGGCGGAGGCGCTGCCGGCAGAAGGTCAGCTCGCGCAGCCGCTCGGTCAACCGGCCGTGCAAGAGATGGAAAAAGTGGCGGACAGCGCCGCTCAAATCCTCCGAGAGGCATTGGCGGGCGAAGGCCGCCAAGTGATCGACGAAGACGCGAAGCAAGCGCCGCGACCGATTGCCGAAGAAGCTAAAGCCATTCGCGCCCGCGATGCAATTGGCAAGCGCGTTCTGCAGGTGCTGCTGGGCCTGGTCGGCGCGAGCGGTTTGCTGCTGGAGACGGTTGTCGATAGCGGTGGAATTCTCCTCGCAGAATTGGAGGAGCCGCGCGATCGCGGCTTCAGCCGCGGCAATCCGCCGGCCAGGATGTTCCGTGAGAGCGAAGGCCGCCTGCGCTAGCTTTTGGTCCCATTCTTCGGCCAGCTGGTGGGCGCCGGTTTCGAGCGACCGGCTTAGCTTGCTCTTGCGCCAGTCGCCCGTCGCCCGCGTATTGCCGGTGCCGCCGCCGGCGTTTACGTGCGCCTGCCAGCCGCTGCCGAGCCACTCTTGCACGCGGGTCAACGTTTGCCGCGCCCAATTCCCCGGATCGTCCTGGGCCACGAACTGTTGCGACTGCTCCTCAACGGAGGCCAGCAACGTAGTGAGCGCTTCACCGGGCGGCAAGCTGTCGAGATGGCGCTGCGCGACTTCCTCGATCCGCGCCTGGAGCGTCTCCGCACGAAATCCTGGATCGGCCAAGAGGCGGGCGCAGGCCGCTTCCACTTCCGCCCCGGCGGTCGGCTGGCCCTCGCCTTGCCAATCCTCGAGGATGCGCTTGCACGCCTGCCGGGCCGCCAGTCGGATGAGCAAGCCACGCGGAAACCAGACGGCGTAGGTACCGAAGCTGCGGAAGCGCGTCAGCCCCGGCCGATTCTCCTCGACTTTGCGACGGCCATGATCGAGACGCAAGCCGAGAGGCGTCGTCATTTCGTGGAAGAGATAGCTACCCAGGTGGCCCACGGCGTCGCGACGGGCCTCGGGAGTGCGGTGCGTCGCCGTGAGCAGGTAGACCGAATCGAACGGCGCGTGGCCTTCGTCGCGCATGCGGACGCCATCGGCGCCGTATTGCGCCGTGAACGGGATGGCCGGGTCGGAAAAGTGATTCAGTTCCGTGAGCGTGGCGTACAGGTTGGCCAACTCGTTGCGCGGGGTCGCCGGATCCTCGGGCGCCCCGCAGAACAGCAGTGAGGTGATCGGTGAATCGCCGTGGCGAAGCTGGTGCAGCAAGCGGCGGAGCGAATAGCCCAAGTCGGCCAGGAACCCGGACCCGCCGCCCGCAGCCGAACCGATGACGTACAGCCGCGGAATGCCGTCGCGTAGGGCCAGGCCCGTTTGCGCCACGGATTGATACAGGGCGTCGGGATGTGTGGCTTGCTGGATTTCTCTCTTCATGCGGGCTAATAGCCGCAGGTAATTATCCGTAAACGCCAGCCGGCCCAAGGCACGCGAGCCTTGCGTCTTGAGATTGCGCGGCAAGGCGTACAGCTTCTCGCGCGGCAGCCACTCGGTCAGTTGATCGAGTTGGCGACGGCGGTAGTGAGCGACCGGCTGGAGCGGAAGGTGGAACACCTCGTGCGACTGAAAGGCGACGTCGCTCGACGGCCGTGCTGCGCCGCGCACGGCATCGCCGTCGGAATCGACGTAAAGGAAGCGAAGGAGGGGGACCTTCCCGAGGTCGCCGAATCGGTCGAGGAACCGGCAGCGCAGCTCGACGAGAGCGCGGCGGCCGAATCCACCGAAGCCGAGGACGATCGTCGGCCGCAGCGTTCCCGTCTGCGGCTGGTGCATTGTGATGCCGAGCTGTGAGACTTCCAGGTTCTCGCCTTCGTCGCTTTTGATCGGCGCGGGTACGACTTCGGGGGCGCGAATGATTTCGGCGGAGGCATCGGAAGGGGACAGCTCGAGCTGGAAATCCTCCATCATGTCGGCCATCGTCGTCGGCCGCTTCTCGCCCGGTGCGACCGGCGTGATCTCGTTGACGGCTCGCGCCGGCTGCCGCGCGTTGTAGAGCGCCCGCACGAAGGCGAGGCAATTCGGGAATCGCTTGGTCGAGTCCTTGGCCAGTGCTCGCGCGATTACCGGTCGCTCCGGCTCGGGCAACGTGCGCAGCTCGGGTTCCTCTTGCAGGTGCTGCTGAGCAAGTTGACGGACGTTCTTGCCCGTGAACGGCCGTTGGCCCGTCAGCAGTTCCTGGTAGACGATCGCCAGGCTATATTGATCGGATTGGCCGGTAATCTTGCCGCTGTAGGTTTCGGGTGGCGCGTAGAGGGGAGTGACTCCACCCAGGAGGCCCGACGCGCTCTGGCGTTCAAGCTGCTTGACGAGGCCGAAGTCCGCCACCTTGCAGCGGTCGCTTATCAAGAAGAGGTTGCGCGGCTTGATGTCGAGGTGCTGGAGGTTGTGCTTTTCGTTCATGTGGTCCAGCGCTTCTGCCGAATCGCGGATGTAGCGCAGCAGCGCGTCGCGCGGGATGCCGACCATGCCGGCGGTTTGGCATTCCTGGAACACGTCGTACAAACTCTTGTCCGCCAATTCCATGACGATGACCAGCTCGCCGTCGGCAACTTCGATGCGCTCCAGCGACAGCACGAACGGATGGCGGACCTCCTTGATGCGTGTCAGGGCCTTGAATTCCTGCTCCGCACGTGCGCCTTCGACGTCTAGCGAGTTCAAGTTGCCGTAAACGAACTTGATCGCCTTGAACAGCCCGCCGGGCGCTTCGCACTTCCAGACTTCGCCGAACCCGCCGCTGCCCAGCGGTTCGATGAGCCGGTAGCCGGGCAGGGGTTCGGCATTCGCTTCGCGCACAAAACTCATGGCTCGATCCTGTCCCTCGTGTGGGGGGAAGCCTCGGGGAGTAGGGATCTCCGCCGGCGCAGCGCGCGGCGGCACTCCTAAAAAATGGAGTATTCCAACAAATCTAGGTCGCAGCTGCGCGCCCGTCCAACACGCATTTTCCGGAGCTTCCGCCCCGGACATCGGCCTCTTTTGAGGTCCGGCAGGAAAAAGGCACGCCGTTGATCTGCGGAGAGCCGGAAAACCCGGCAAATCCCAAAAGGATGCTATTGATGCCAAGCCGGGTTTGGTGGAAATTGGACGCCTGGTCCATCGCCACGTCGTCCCCGGAACCGGAGAGAGAGTGATGAATCGCGTAAGCTTGTTGAGGGCGTTCACGGCTTTCGCTGCGTGGGCAGTTCTTGCCGGATTAGCCTCGGCAGATCGCACCCCGACTATGCGCACCAGCGGCGTGCGCAACACCGGCACGAGGCCGGACATCACCGTTCCCTACCTGAACAATGGCACGAACGCCTTCCACGCCGCCAACGTCCACCCGAGGATTTACGCGTCGCCCAACGTCGGCGACCCGAATTCGCCACCGACTAAGCCCATTTTCAACCTGATCTTTTACGGTTCGACCCAGGGATTCGGCGATAAATCCAACGGCGCCGGCCCGCGTCCAGCCAACGTGTTGCGGCCGCAGAAATCGCCGTGATTGACACGAAGGGTTCAAGAAAAACAGCCGCGACCGGCGGGTATCTCGCTGGTCGCGGCTGTTCGTGTTTTCCGTGCGTTGTTTGCCGGGCGGTCAGGGCTTCAGGGCCAGGATTCGCTTGTAAGCGCGCAAGACCTCCTTGGTCACGCCCTTGTCGGCGTCCTGGAGGGCCTCCTCCAGGGGTTCGAGGGCATCCTTGGCGTTCGGTCCGATCTGGCCGAGCAACCGAGCAGCCCCGCGACGGACGTACGCATCGTCGTCCTTGAGCAAGGCCACCAGCGCGGGAACCAGTTCTTTTTGTTGCGAGCCGATGGAGTCGAGATAGGCCTTGGCCTGCTCGCGCAGCTCGGGTTCCTTCTCGTCCAAAATCCATTGTTTGACAGGGCTGCCATACCAGATGCCGGGGTCTGCTTGCTCGGTTTCGTCGGTGGCCAAGGAGGGCACGTCGCACCCGGCCAGGGCGATGACGACTGTACAAGCAAGGAACCCGCTGGCCAACTGCGTGATTCGGATCATGAGACTCGCACTCGTTCCGTGGTAGGCCTGGCTTTTCATCCGTCCTGGGCGGGCAATTCGGGCTCCGACCCGGCAAAGGTCTATTATGCGAGGCGGGACTCCACGAAGCGAGCGTTTTTTCATAGACCCGATTGCGCGCAGCGCGAAACGGCGGCGGTGGACGGCCAGCGGTCGACGAGGTACACTTCACGGACTCAAATCAGCCCGATGGCTTGGCGGAGGACAGTTCATGACCGGACGACAGCTCGTCGGTGCGCTGTGCTTGATCGTCGGCGCGGCCCCGTTCGTTCGCGCGCAGGCTTCCTTGTCGACCGTGGAGGGGACCGAGCCCAACGCCGTGCGCCGCCAGTGCGCGCGACTGCGGCCGGTACTTGCGCGAGTGCTGAACGCGCAGGACGCCGCGGAATTCGGGCTACTCGTTCGTGGCGACGAGCCCGTCGCCGATTTCGCGGAAAAAGTGCAGAATATCCTCGATCCCTACTGTCTCGTCGGCGTGTCGATCAACCCCGAGAGCCGGGTCAAGGCGGCGCGGGGCCCGCTCAAGGCCGAGCTAGTTCGAGGTGAGGAAAGGATCGTCATCGTCAAGGTGCAAAACGATGCCGGCGTCACGCAAGGGCTGAAGGTGGCAAGCGACCAATTGAGGACCGCGAAGAAGAAGGACAAACTCCACTGGCTCGAAGCAAGCATCGACACGCGCAAGCCACTGGAGGACAAGCTGACCGGTCACAAACTCGAGTACGTCATCCTGCGACTCACCGCGCACGAAGCCGGCAAACGCGAGGCAACTCTCAAGTTCGACGTTGGCCAGGGGACCCAGGATCTGGGATTCCGCGCCGAGGTGCCGATTCTCTTCACGGTAAAGGAAAAGAAGTGAATGTGGCAAGGAGGGCAACGCAAGCGGTACGTGGCTTCGCGCGTGGCCTGGAAGCATTGTAAAACACCCGAGACGCTCCGACAGGATAAACGAGAAAAGCAGGAAATCGGAAACGAGAGAGTGATTTCTCGTTCCTGCACTCCTGCTTTCCGCAACGCATTAGGGGGTCGAGTTCAATAATTGAACGCATCGTCCCCCAGGCCGACGTTAATCTTCATGTTTACGTAGCTGTAGACCTCCATCAGTTCGCCGTCGGAACTGCCGCCCGCGCGGGGCCAGTCGTAGGTCTCCAAGCGGATCGGCAGGTGCGTTTGCTTGTCGAAGTAGAGGACGCATCGGTACGAGATGAACTGGCCGCCCTTGTTGTCCGCGTGAGTCGTCTCGACCCGTACGCAGCGGCGCTTATTGTAGTCGTATTCGCCGACGCGCACGCGGGTGAGGTTCAAGTCTTTTTCCTTCTCCCAGCTCTTGGTGAATCGGGCGAGCAGGTTGCCGATGCCGGCCTCGGTGATGGCGTGGTTGCTGTTCTTCTTGGCGCGTTCGTCGTTGGGATCGAGCGAGACCCAGCCGGCGACGCCGAGGATGCCCGTCGCGTGTACGCGCATCTTACCGTCGTTCTTGCCGGCGACGTAGCACGCTTCCTGGCCGGCCATTGCCTTGGGCTGTTGCCAGCGCAAGTAGACGCTAAAGGGCTGCGTGCGTACTTTCATGCCGACCACGTTTTCGGGCTGTATCTCGCCCCGCATTCGCTCCTTCTTGACGAGAACGCAGGTATAGTCTTGCACGTCGCGATACGCTTGCCGTGCCTCGGCCAGCAGGCGCAGGGGCTCGTCCATCGGGTTCGTTGTCGGCGCGGACGCCAGCGGCGGGACCGTCGTCCGAGCCGTTTGAGTTTGCGGGCTTTGCGTCAGGGCGTTCGTGGCTAGGAAAAGGGTGAACGTCGCCGCCAGGCCAGCGAACCAAAGCTGGCGTGCCCGGCGGGCTTTTGAAACTGAAATGCGGTTCATGCGAGCAAGTCCTCTCAGTCCGAGCAAAGTGCGCTCGCGATGGACTTAGCAAATCGCATACCGCGAATCGCTTCCGCTTCCGCAGGCTCACTAAAGCGTGACGCCACGGCACGTTGGATTTTGCGAGCCACGTGGTCCGTCATCTGGCATGCCCGTGCGGCTTGTATAATTTTCAAAGCCGCCCAGGACTCGGAATTGTTTGGACGGAGGATCGACGTGGCCACTCCGCTGGAAATCCACACCGTCGTGTCGATGCCGTTTGCCGAGAACACGTACGTCGCCTGGCTGCCGCCGCGCCGCGACGCACTGGTCATTGATCCAGGACTTGAGCCCGAAGCCATTCTCGATTTCTTGAGCGGGCGCGGCCTGACCCCCGCAATCATCCTCAACACGCACGGCCACGCTGACCACATCGGCGGCAATGCGCCCCTCAAGGCAGCGTTTCCCGACGCCCCGCTCGTCATCGGCGCCGACGAGCAGCACCTGCTGCTCGACGCCGATGCCAACCTGAGCGCCCCGTTCGGAATGCCTATCACCAGCCCGCCGGCCGATCGCCTGGTGCGCGAAGGCGACGTGATCGAAGCGGCCGGGGTAACGCTCGAAGTGCTCGACGTGCCAGGCCATTCGCCGGGCCACGTGGTGTACCTGGTTCGTGGCCAGCGGTGCGTCCTATTCGGCGGCGACGTGCTATTCGAGGGAGGCATCGGCCGCTACGACTTTCCGGGCAGCGACGGGGAATTGTTGTTCGACGGCATTCGCCGCAAACTCTACACGCTGCCGCCCGACACGGTGATCTACCCGGGACACGGCGGGACCACGACCATCGGCCGCGAGATGCGGACGAACCCATTCGTTCGCGCGAACTAGCGGTTCCGCTTGAAGCGAGGCAAGAGTGCCCCGCCCACCAGGGTTTGACTCGAGATTCGGTGGACGAGACACACTTGACTCGCATCACTTATCGGCGCGTCAACACGGCGGCGAGATCCATCTTCTGGGCCTGCTGCCACACTTCCACGGTCCCGATGGGGAGCCAGAACTTCGCCTCGACGACGTGTACGGCCTGGCGAGCAGCCAGGGCCGTGACGTAGTCCGTGATTTCGTACTCGCCGCGAGCCGAAAGAGTCAGCTCGGTGTCAAAGACCGTGCGCGGAAACACGTAAGCGCCCGTGTTCGCCAGTTGACGGCCGTCGAGGTCGGGTTTTTCGACGAGTTTTTCCAGGGTCCCGTCGGGTTTGAGAAAAGCGATACCGAACCGGCGCGGCTCCTCGACGGCTTGGACCAGCAAGCCGGCGGGGCAGCGGGCGAGCCCTTCCAGGTCGACCGCTCCGTACAGGTCGTCGCCGTTTAGCACGAGAAACGTCTCTGAGCGCAGCCGGTCGCTGCAGCAGCGAAACGCGTCGCCCGTGCCGCGAGGTTGCTCCTGCACCACGGCTTCCCAGGCTTGAAAGTGGGTTTGCTTGCGCAAGTATGCTTCGATCTGATCGGCCAGGTAATTCACGACGACCAATACACGGTCGACGGAGCGCGGCAGCGCTCCGAGCGCCCAGTCGAGTATGGGCCGGCCCCCCACCGGCAACAGCGGCTTGGGGGTGGCGAGCGTGTGCGGCCGCAGCCGCGTGCCCAGGCCAGCGGCCAGGATAATCGCGTCCATTCAGTTCCGTTCCTTTCCAGCACCAGCTTGGTCCACTCGCTCGCCCACGGGAGTAGGAGCGACCAACGGGGCGTGCTGCGGGTTGTGCCGCTTTTGCGGCTCGTGTCTCCCCGCCAGTTTGCGCCACGTGCCCCGAGGGGGTCAAGGGCTGCCGTTTACGCGGACGAAGATAGCCCTGTTACCGCGACCCCTCGAAGGAGCGGGGGGCTCCGTTCGCCGGGCCCGGACGGCCCGGCACGTTCCGGAAAGGTAGGGAAACCATGCGGCGTTTGCTCACTTTGATGTCCGGGTTGGTCCTGCTTAGCTCTGTCCTGGGCTGTCACACCGCTGGCCGTTGCGACTGCACCGAGTACACCCCGTGCGCGGGCGGCTGCTGCATCGGCGGCGATCACCCCGTGATCGCCCCCGGCGCTTCTGGTCAGACAATCGTTGCCGAGCCGTTGAAGACGGCACCGATGCCCGCAGGAGGTAAGGAAGAACAGTAGCCATTGCTCGATGACTAGTGGCTAGAAGAGATCGATTCTCGACTAGCCACTAGCCACCGTTCAGCTCGGTTGTCGCTTGCGAACCCGCCGGCGGCTGGTCTGTCGATCTTCCGTGTAGTGGACCGGCGGCGGCTGGAATTCAATCAAGCGGCGGCTGGCATTCTGGGTCGCCAGCTCGAGAAAGCGCTCCTGACTGCGCACCCGTGGCTGATTCGGTTCGGCTGCAACCCGCCGATAACTCCCATCAGGCAAGAGTTCGCGCGATTTCACGTTGTCCGCCATCAGCGTGCCCAACACCTCGCGGATGAGGCGCTGCTTCAAGTCAGGTTGCTCGACTGGCCAAACCACTTCCACGCGCCGGCTCAAATTGCGATCCATCCAATCGGCGGAGCCAATGTAAACCTGCGGTTCGCCCCCGTTGCCGAAGTAGAAGATGCGACTGTGCTCCAAGAAGCGATCCACGATCGACACCACGCGAATATTGTCGCTGACGCCCGGAACACCCGGCCGCAGCGCGCAGATGCCGCGGCAGACGAGGTCGATCTTCACCCCGGCCTGGCTGGCTCGATACAACTCCTGAACGATTACGGGCTCGAGCAAGCCGTTGATCTTGGCGATGATGCGCCCGCCTCGACCGGCTGCCTGGTGTGCAGCTTCCTGCTGGATCTTGGCCGCCATGAAACTCTGCAAGCGGCTCGGGGCGACGATGAGCTTCCGCCACGCCGGCAGCTCTGAGTAGCCCGTCAGGTAATTAAACAGGGCCGACACGTCCTCGCAGAAATCCGGGTTGCACGTGAAGAAGCCGAAGTCGGTGTAAATGCGCGCCGTCTGGGGATTGTAATTGCCGGTCCCCAGGTGGACGTAGCGGCGAATGCCGTCGTCTTCGCGGCGGACGACCAGGGCCACCTTGCAGTGCGTCTTGAGACCGGGAAAGCCGAAGACGACGTGGACGCCCGCTTTTTCGAGGGCACGGGCCCAGACAATGTTTCTTTCCTCGTCGAGGCGAGCACGCAGCTCTATGACGGCCGTTACCTGCTTGCCGTTGTCGGCGGCGCGCTGCAAGGCG
>Ga0066903_100004396_pt1 | contig 11907 bp, 10 predicted proteins | sample PanSoiMetaGPlot1_FD_67491 | JGI IMG/M metagenome (GOLD analysis project Ga0066903, IMG submission 67491) | Tropical forest soil microbial communities from Panama analyzed to predict greenhouse gas emissions - Panama Soil - Plot 1 (version 2) | ecosystem: Environmental > Terrestrial > Soil >...
CCAGCCGAGCGCGTCGTAGATGTGCTTCTGGCGCGCCGCGTTGGTCAGATGGTCGTCGCCGCGAATGATGTGGGTCACGTCCATATCGTGGTCATCGACGACGACCGCGAGCATGTAGGTCGGCGTGCCGTCGGACCGCAGCAACACGAGGTCGTCGAGGTTCTCGTTCTGCCACACCACGCGGCCCTGGACCTGGTCCTCGATCACGGTCTCGCCGGCGAGCGGGGCCTTGAGGCGGATGGCCGGCTTCATTCCGGGCGGCGCCGCGCTCGGATCGCGGTCGCGCCAGCGGCCGTCGTAAAGCTTCGAGCTGCCGCGCTGGCGCGCCTCCTCGCGCATTTTCGCGAGCTCCTCCGGTGTCGCATAGCAGCGATAGGCGCGGCCGCTCGCCAGCAACCCCTCGGCCACCTCGCGGTGACGCGCCGCGCGGGCGAATTGGTGGATCGCCTCGCCGTCCCATGCGATGCCGAGCCAGCCGAGCCCATCCAGGATCGCGTCGATCGCGGCTTGCGTGGAGCGCTCGCGGTCGGTGTCCTCGATGCGCAGCAGCATCCTGCCGCCGTGTCCCCGCGCGTACAGCCAGTTGAACAGCGCGGTGCGGGCGCCTCCGATGTGGAGGAAGCCGGTCGGGGAGGGGGCAAAGCGCGTGACGACGGTTTCGGTCATACTGGGGCGGGATCGAATCTATGAGGCAAGGCAAGGCGTGGCAGGCCGGCCGCCCATGTACCACATAAGTGGGCGCACGGATGCGGGAATTGAACCCTTGGGCGCCCCCGCGCTTGGCGCACGGGCGCGGATTTGCCACATAAGCTATGAAACAGGCCGCGAATCGCCGCAGGCGGCGCGGCCGTCAACCGGACAAACGTAAATGGCTGTCGTCGAAACAACCGAATCCCAGGCCGGGCGCGATTTCATCCGCGACATCGTGCAGGCCGACCTCGCCTCCGGCCGCCACAAGACCGTAGTCACCCGCTTCCCGCCGGAGCCGAACGGCTACCTGCACATCGGCCACGCCAAGTCGATCGCCCTCAATTTCGGCATCGCCGAGGAGTTCGGCGGGCATTGTCATCTGCGCTTCGACGACACCAACCCGACCAAGGAGGAGCAGGAGTATATCGACGCGATCGAGCGCGACGTGCGCTGGCTCGGCTTCGACTGGGGCAAGCACCTCTATCACGCGTCCGACTATTTCGAGCAGCTCTACGCATGGGCCGAGCATCTGATCCGCGCCGGCAAGGCCTTTATCGACGACCAGTCGCAGGAGGAGATGCGGGCGACGCGCGGCACGCTCACCGAGCCCGGCCGCAACAGCCCGTACCGCGACCGCAGCGTCGAGGAGAACCTCGATCTGTTCCGCCGCATGCGCGCCGGCGAGTTCCCCAACGGCGCGCGCGTGCTGCGCGCCAAGATCGACATGGCGTCAGGCAACATCAACCTGCGCGACCCGGTGCTCTACCGCATCCTGCACGCGACCCATCCACGTACGGGTGACGCCTGGCGCATCTACCCGAGCTACGATTTCGCGCACGGCCAGTCGGACGCGATCGAAGGCATCACCCACTCGATCTGCACCCTCGAGTTCGAGGACCACCGGCCGCTGTACGACTGGTTCATCGAGAACCTCCCCGTCCCGTCGCGGCCGCGCCAGTACGAGTTCGCCCGGCTCAACATCACCTACACGGTGCTGTCCAAGCGCGTGCTCACCGAGCTGGTGCGCAAGGGGCACGTCAGCGGCTGGGACGATCCGCGCATGCCGACGCTCGCGGGCTTGCGCCGGCGCGGCGTGCCGCCCGAGGCGCTGCGCGAGTTCGTCAAGCGGGTGGGTGTCGCCAAGGCCAACAGCACCGTCGACGTCGCCATGTTCGAGCACGCGGTGCGCGAGGTGCTCAACCGCACGGCGCTGCGCCGCATGGCGGTGTTGAGACCGCTCAAGGTGGTGCTCGAAAATTACCCGGAGGGGCAGACGGAAGAGCTCGACGCCGCCAATCACCCGGACGATCCGTCCGCCGGCGCGCGAAAAATCCGCTTCGGCCGCGAGATCTACGTCGAGCGCGACGACTTCATGGAGAATCCGCCGAAGAAATTCTTCCGCCTCTCGCCCGGGCGCGAGGTGCGGCTGCGCTATGCGTATTTCATCACCTCCCGGGACGTGGTGAAGGACGACAAGGGCGAGGTCACGGAGCTGCGCTGCACCTACGACCCCGCCACCAAGGGCGGCAACGCCCCGGACGGACGAAAAGTGCAGGCGACGCTGCACTGGGTGTCGGCCGCCGACAGCGTGCCGGCCGAGATCCGCTTGTACAACCAGCTGTTCGTGCGGCCCGATCCCAATGCCGCCGACTTCGCCACCGACCTCAACCCGGATTCGCTCGAAGTGCTCAACGGCGCGCGCGTCGAGCCGGCGGTCGCCGCCGACAACACGGCGGATGCGGTGCAGTTCGAGCGCCAGGGCTATTTCTGCCGCGACCGGGATTCCAAGCCCGGCGCGCTGGTGTTCAACCGCACCGTCGGTTTGCGCGACACGTGGGCAAAGGTGAGCGGCGAGGCGCCGCCGAAGCGCTGATCGGTCGCACCGGCTGCCCGGCGGCTTCCGACCGGGACGCACGGTCTCTCCCATGGCACCGACGCATACCGCGACCTCCATTCGCGCCCTGAACCCCTCCGACGCGGAGGCTTATCGCGCGTTGCGCCTGGAGGCGCTGGCGACCGCGCCCGAAGCATTCTCTTCGAGCTACGAAGAGGAACAGGCCCTCTCGCTTGACGACTTCCGCGGCCGCATCCGGACCAGTGGGCCGGGCGTGATCTTCGGCGCATTTGCCGGGGAGGATCTCGTCGGGATCGCAGCCTTTATGGTGCTCGATCGGGTCAAGCAGCGTCACAAGGGAGCGCTGCTCGGGCTGTTCGTGCAGCCGCAATGGCGCAGCCGCGGCCTGGGCAAGGCGCTGGTCACGCACGTCATCGCGCATGCGGCAAAACATGTCCGGGTGTTGCGGGTGACGGTGGTGACCGCGAACGAGCGGGCGCGGCAGATGTATCACCGGCTCGGCTTCGTTCCGTACGGGATCGAGCCGAAAGCCCTTTGCGTCAACGGGGCGTTCTATGACGAGGAGCTGCTGGCGCTCGAGCTTTAGCCAGGGCACTCTTCGATCACGTTGAATCACTCCGTCATGCCCGGCCTTGTGCCGGGCATCCACGTCTTGCCGCGGACAGACGTGGATGGCCGGGACATGCCCGGCCATGACGCAGAGAGAGCAACGTCATCGCAAAATGCTCCAGGAAGGCCAATCTCATCGCGGCACGAAAAGGACGTTTCGCGTCTCGATGTCGGTGCCCCAGCTCGTATTCTTGCCGAGGGCGGCGATCACCGGCAGCGCCGCAAGCTTCTCGCCGTGCTGAACGACGAAAGCGTCATAGCCAAAACTCTCGCATATGGCTGCCGTACAAGCGCCCGGATCCGCATAGGTGCCGGACAACAGCTCGAGCAGGATGACGGGGCGGTCGCGCATGACCGTGGTCCGCCCGCCGTCGAGCACCTCGCGTTCGCTGCCCTCGACATCGGCCTTGATGAAACGCACGTCGGTCAAGCCGAAATCATCGAGGGTGCGAATCTCGACCTCGTAGGTTTGCATGGTGCGGAACTGGGCGTGCGCCCGCGTCAGGCTGCCGGCGAGGTGGAGGACCATGCCCTGGTCCGAATGCGGCACGTAGAAGGTCCCGCGGCCGGCAACGTCGGCGAGCGCGACCGCGTGGACCTGGGCACGGCCGCGCAGCATCCAACGGGCGAACGTGGCGTAATCCGGGTTGGGCTCGAAGGCGATAACCCGGTCGGCGATTTCCGCGAGCGCATAGGCAAAGACGCCCCGATTGGCGCCCACGTCCACGGCCGTGCCGCCCTCCGGCACGAGCTTGGCCAATATGCCGAGCTCCGGCTCTCCCGAGCATACCTCTGCCGCGATGAGCCGCCGGTAGAACAGCGACGGCGGCACCAACATGGCGAGCTTTTCCCGAAGGGGCAGCGACATCGGTTTGGCGACTCAGAACGTAGGATGGGTTGAGCGCAGCGAAACCCATCCGCAATTCGTGCCGCGGCCCCGCGCGATGGGTTTCGCTCCGCTCAACCCATCCTAGGGGAGTTCACATCGGAAGTTCACCTGCCGTTTCGGCTATTTCGCGCTCAATCTGGAGCGGCGACGCATGATCCAATATGACTTGAACCCGCCTTGGCAGCCTGGAACGCGAAATGAAGAACGCTGACAACCCCCCTTCGTCCCCGCAAGCTGCGGCCAATACGGCTGCGTTGCTCGCGCAAGCGGCCGCTTTTCACCAGGGCGGCAAGCTCGCGGAAGCAGAGCGCGGCTATCTGCAGATCCTCGCCCTCGCGCCCGATCACTTCCAGGCGCAGTATTCGCTCGGAATTCTTCGCCAGCAACAGGGCAGGCACCAGGAGGCGGTCGCCCTCATCGCTTCCGCCCTGAAGGCCGATCCCAACCACGCCCAGGCGCACTACAATCTCGGCATTGCGCTGATGGCAGTGAAGCGGAGCAGCGAAGCGATCGCCAGCTATGACAAGGCGATCGCCCTTCGACCGGACTATGCCGAGGCCCACTACAACCGCGGCAACGCGCTGCTCGCCGTCAAGCGCGCCGAAGATGCCTTGGCGAGCTATGACCGGGCGATCGCGCTGCGGCCCGATCACCCTCCCGCTCATGCCAATCGGGGCAATGCGTTGGCCCTGCTCAAGCGGCCCGTGGACGCCTTGGCGAGCTATGACAAGGCCACGGCGCTCGCGGGAAACGATCCCGCGGCGCATTTCAACCGCGCCAACGTGCTGTTGGATCTCGAGCGCGCCGAGGAGGCGCTCACGGCTTACGACAAGGCGCTCGCGCTCAAGCCGGACCATGGCAAGGCCCACCATCATCGCGCCCTCGCGCTCATGCGGTTGCGGCGGGTCGAACAGGCACTGGCGAGCTACGAAAGGGCGATCGCCCTTGACCGGCACAATGCCGAGATCCATTGCAACCGCGGCCTCGCGCTGTTCGAGCTCGGCCGCGTCGAAGAGGCCGTGGCAAGTCACGACAAGGCGATCGCCCTGAAGCCGGACCATGCCGCGGCCCATTACGAGCGCGGTAACGCGCTCATGCAGTTGGGGCGGTTCAAAGATGCGCTGGTGAGCTATCAGCGGACGGCGACGCTCCTGCCGGATCATGAATACGCGTTGGGTGCGGGAGCTTATGCGGCGCTCAACGCATGCGACTGGTCGCAATTCGACGCCATGGCGCATGACGTTCGTACGCATGTCGCCGAAAACCGATCCGTTATCCAGCCTACCAACGTGCTTTGCTATGGCGGCGATCCGTCTCTGGAGCTTCAGGCCGCGCGCAGCTTCGGCCACGACAGGGTCAAAGTCGCGCCCGAGGCGCTATGGAAGGGCGCGGTCTGGCGCAACGACAAGATCAGGGTCGCCTACCTTTCCGCCGATTTCCGCCGCCACGCCGTCGCGCACCTGATCGTCGGACTGATGGAGCGGCACGACCGGAGCCGCTTCGAGCTGATCGGTGTCTCGTTCGGGGTGGACGACGCCAGCGAGCTGCGCACGCGGCTCGTCGCCTGCTTCGACCAATTCATCGACGTGCGGACGAAGAGCGATCAGGAAGTGGCGCGTCTGATCGCCGAGCTTCGCGTCGATATCGCCGTCGACCTCATGGGTTATACGAAGGATTCCCGCCCCGGCATCCTGGCGTTCCGCCCGGCGCCGAGCCAGGTGAGCTATCTCGGGTATCCGAGCACGATGGGGGTGAGCTTCATCGATTACATCATGGCGGATGCGACGATCATACCGGCCGATCGCCAACGGTTCTTTACGGAGAAAGTCGTCACCCTGCCGGATTGCTACCAGCCGCACGACGACGAGCGCACGGTGGCGTCGCGCACGCCGTCCCGCGCCGAGCTCGGACTGCCGCCCCACGGCTTCGTGTTCTGCGCTTTCCACAACAGCTGGAAGATCACGCCGCCCTTGTTCGACGTATGGATGCGGCTCCTGAGGGGTGTTGAAGGCAGCGTGCTTTGGCTATCGCGCTATGGCAGCGAGGTCGAAGCCAATCTGCGGCGCGCGGCGGCGGCGCGCGGAATCGATCCTGCGCGCCTGGTGTTCGCCGGGCGCTTGCCGCGCATGGCGGACCATCTCGCGCGCCATCGCGCCGCCGATCTGTTCCTCGATACGCTACCCTACAATGCGCATGCGACGGCGAACGACGCGCTATGGGCCGGCCTGCCGGTGTTGACCTGCGCGGGTGAGTCCTTCGCGGGACGGGTCGCCGCCAGCCTCCTTGAGGCTTGCGGCTTGCCTGAGCTCGCGACGCATTCGCTCGATGAATACGAGACTCTGGCGCTCAGGCTCGCACGGGAGCCGTCCTTGCTCGGGGACCTGAGGCAGAGACTCGAGCAGAACCGATCGACATGCCGGCTGTTCGACAACGATCGGCTGCGGCAAAACATCGAGAAGGCCTACACAACGATGTGGGAGCTCTGGCAGCGCGGAGAGGGTCCGCGCAGCTTCAGCGTCGATCCGTGATCCGTTGGCGCTTGGGCGGCGGAACGCGTCCTTGAACCTTGCAACGGGAATTGTCGACAATGTCGGAAAAAGGCGGTCTATGATCGACGTCACGAAGGGGGCAGGGAGAGTCGAGTAGGATCCGGCCGGACGGCCGATCACGCCAGGAGAGGCGAATGCGCAACAAGGCAAAATCTCAACGACGCGACCACCTGACCCGGGCGAGCAGCAAGGCAAAGATCGAGCTGACGGATGAGGAGCTGAGCACGGCCACGGGCGGCACCCAGAGGGCCGCCTCGCTGGAGGCCGGCATTCATCTCAAATATGACATCAAGGCGGAAAAGGAAGGCTAGACCGCTTTCCGATTGGGTTGAATCGGAAAGCGATCTAGATGTTGATACTTGGTCGCATTTTCTGCGGAAAACCGGCATCCACTTTTCCGGAAAATGCTCTAGGAAACGCAGGCGTTCCGCCCGAATTACGTCGGACTTGCGCATATCCCGTGGACGGCAAGGAATTCCTGCCACGCGCGCACGTCATCGCCATCCCCCGCATCGCCCCGGAGCAGCGAACGCACCGTGTCGGTGACGGCAATCGCCGTGCCGCAGGGCAGCGCCAGGTAGGGAATCTCTTCCGCACCTCCGAGCCGGCGTGAAACGGCCGCGTTCATCACTGCGACCGGCACCGATGCGGCTTCCACCGGGCGGACCTGGCCGGAAGCGCACAGGACCAGCGCATTGGCGATCAGGTCCTCGACGGCCGCCTCGGATGTCTCGGCGACATCGCCGAGCCGCCGTGGCCCGGCCGCGAGCGCGGCGACGATCGCCCGCGCGGCAGCGTTGTCGAAGGCGAGGCGACCCGCCGGCGTGCGCAGCGCGTACGCGATCCGGGCGGGTCTGCGCACGAGGGCAAAGGCGCCGGCGAGCAGCCGCGCGCGCTGCTCATGCTCGTCCAGCTCGCCGCCGCCGCGAACGAACACGTCGCGACGAAACGATTGATCGATGAGGAAGTCGCGCGCGAGCTCGCGCACATCCTCATCCGCGATGGCCGCGAGCGCCGTACGGGCCGCCTCGCCGAGCACGAAGGAGTCATGGTTCTCGACCAGGGTCGCGGACCCGACCGGATCGAGGCCGATCGTCGCGAGGTCGGAACGGACCTCCGTGACGAACAGCGGATCCCAATGCTGCCCCATGCACTCGTGCGCGAGGTAGGCGTGAGGGACCTTGTCTTCGTCCTGCTTGAACGCCGCCCGCATGGGGCTCGCCACCAGGGCCGGCGCTTTCAGCGCGCTGAACGAATCGACGATTTTCAGCGCGGCCGCGATGCGTTCGGAGCTGTCGCCGGCGCACGTCTCGCCGATGGCGCGCACCAGGCGCTGGAACGGCAGATCGGCCGCGCGCCCCGGCATGGCATTGTAGCTGAGATAGACGAGGCCGCCGGGCTTGAGGTGGCGGTCGATGAACGACCGGATATCGGCGCGCACGCGGGCAGCGACCCACGTATAGACGCCGTGCGCCACGATGTAGTCGAATTGCGGCAGCGCCAAAGCGGTGGCGGCCGCGAAATCCGCCGCATGGAAGGTCGCATTGGCGACCGCGGCATCGGCGGCGAGCCGCCTTGCGTCGTCGATGTGCTGCGGCATCGCATCGATGCCGTAGAAGCGGCCGGCCGGGTGCGTGGCCGCCAGCATGGCGGTCGTCACGCCCGGGCCACACCCGAGGTCGCACCAGGCAAAGCCGTTACGCGGCGGCGGCGCCACGCCGGATATGACGGCGACGTGGTCGAGCCAGGCCGGCGCCAGGTGAGGATAGAAGGCGCGCACATACGGCACGTCGGTCACATAGCCCGTCGCTTGAACGGCCATCGTCCTTTTCCTGCTACCCGATCATAGTCGATGACTATCGCGTTGCGACGCTTACTGTCTCCATTTTACGACCGATCGTCACGCCATCCTGCGCGCGTCTGCGCCGATCCGCATCGGCATCCTCCGTTTGGGTGACGACTTCCCTGCCGCATCGTGGGATCGTGCGAACAAGCCGGCATCAGGAAGGGTCGTGGCACCTGCTGGCCTTCTCGCTTTGGCTCGCTCGACGCGCGTTTGCCGACGTGCCGCCGGATGGCAACGCATTGCCAGCATGGCCCTGAGCGGCGGAACGCCAGGAACGTGGCCCCGCCAGAACTTTAACGAGGCACGTAAGGTGCGTCGTTGACACGATTGTTCAGTAAGGAGAAGAACAATGAAAAAGCTCGCTGTCGTTGTCGTCACCGCGATCGGCGCAGTTGCGTTCATCTTGTTGTGGCCGGCCCAGACGCCGAGTCAGGTCGGCGATTTCCAGGAGCAGCACGCGCTCGCCCACCTGGAAAATCTGCCGGTCACCTTCTTTGAAGATTACACGCTCGTCTTCCCAGAGCTGCAAGCCACTGCTGACCTCGCGCCCACTTCCACCAGTCAGCAGCGCTAGAGCCTGATCGCGAAAGATCTTGTGAACAGGCAAGAGCGATACCTGTGCGAGGCCGGCTACCCGCGCGCGGTGTGGCGCCCGCCGGCGGACCCGGAGCACCGACGTGTCTGGGAGCAGTGGCTCAAAGGGCTGCTCGTGACGATCGCGTCATGCGTCGCCCTCGCCTTGTTCCTGGGCAAGGACTATGGCCCGCAGGACACGACCGCGCAGATGGAGCACATTGCCAAGCAGCTGGAGAAAATGGACCACGCCGCGCCGCAAACGGTCCAGGCAATACAGGACCTGATGAGCAAGCCCGGCTACGATTGTGAGCGCGTCGCCTGCGGTGCGGCGCTCAAGCAACGCAATCGCGCCGTGCGTGCCCGCCTACGGACTTTGCTCGCGGCGAGAGCAACGGGCCAATCGGCCCGATACTGATTCATCGCGAAGGGCCGCTGCATCCTCCGCCGGCTCTCTGCCGCCTGCCTCGGTGCGCCCTATACAAATACAGGCGACGCAGCCTCCCGAACCTTCTGCACGCCGCCGGCGACAGCGGCAAGCTCGTCGTCGGTGAGTGGAATCGTGTCGCTGCTGTTCGTATCAGTCGTCATGATTTCCGCACTCCTCTGTTTGGCGTCCGCGCCATGATTTGTTGCAGGCGGCAGGAGCTTGGCGGGCCGGCGGCCGCGCCGCTGTGGTATTTCGCACAAGTCGGGCATGGCCCGCTGCGCCCGGCCCGAGGCCGAGCATTGTAGGGGCAGCCCTTGTGGCTGCCCCCCCCCCGCTGAGGGCGCCCACAAGGGGCGCCCCCACGCACTTGTTCAGGGCGTCTTCGCGCTTGGCTGAGCTGCAGCGACCCGCTATAAAATCCAAGGTTGCGGCAGCGCTGCGGGTGGGCCGCCGATGGCGCGGTGGGGCAGGGCGGGTGGAAGAGCCGAAACTTTTGATGCGGCGGCGCGGCGCCGTCGCGTCGAGATCCTGTGGCCGGGGCGCCTGCGGCGCGCCGCCGGGAATGCCGCCGAACGGATCCGTCGCTGGCTGATTGCCGAAGTCGCCCCAGGGCGTCTCATGCCCTGGCTGCCGGTCGCGTTCGGCGTCGGCATCGTCCTCTACTTCACGGCCGAGCAGGAGCCGGCGTTGGCGGCCGTGCTCGGGCTTGCGGCGGCGCTGATCCTGGTCGCCGTGCTGACGCGCAAGCGGCCGGTCGCGTTCCCGGTCGTGCTGGCGCTCGCGGTCATGGCGGCCGGATTGGCGGTGTCCACGCTGCGCAGCGCCCGTGTTGCCCATCCGGTGCTTCATCATCCGGCCTGGAACTTGACGCTCGCCGGCTGGATCGAGGTGCGCGAAGAGCGGGAGAAGAGCGATCGCGTCGTCATCAAGGTGCATCGCCTCGAGGGGCGGCGGCTCGATCAAGCCCCCGACCGCGTGCGCGTCGCGGTGCGCAAGGGCACGGCGCCGCCGGTCGCCAGTTTTGTCGAGCTGAAAGTGCGGCTCAACCCGCCGCTCGCGCCGCTGCGGCCGGGCAGCTACGATTTTGCGCGCGACTTCTACTTTCAGGGCATCGGCGCCAGCGGCTTTGCGCTCGGGCCGATCCGCAACGTCGACGCTCCGGGCCCGCCGAGCGCTTGGCTCAAATACGCGACCTGGATCGACGGCATCCGCAGCGCCATCGACGGCCGCATCCGCGCGAGCCTCGGCGGCGACCGCGGCGCCATCGCGTCGGCCCTGATCACCGGCAAGCGCGACGCCATCTCCGCGCCGGTGAACGACGCGATGTTCATCTCCGGGCTCGGTCACGTGCTTTCCATCTCCGGTTATCACATGGTGGTTTCCCACAAAAATACTCAGGGAAGCACAAAACCCTTATAATTTGGCGTAAATGAGGGCTTAGCACGTGTCTGATGTGTGCTTGGGATGGCATCCGAAGTCACTGATAGATCGCCCGATGGCTTCCCAGATGGCGCGAATCAGCGTATATGCTTCCCAGGGAGGACCTCGCCATGAAGCTCACAGATGACCTCGCGGCCGATCTCACTTCGGAGAAGGCCGACCACATCGAATGGGATGACCTGCTCCCCGGCTTCGGAGTTCGCATTCGTGCCGGCGGATCGCGCACGTTTGTGCTCCAGTATCGTATCGGGCGAGACACGCGCCGTGAGAGCCTGGGCGATGTCAGAAAGCTCAGGATCAAGGATGCCCGCGAGATCGCACGTAAGCGATTCGCCCAGGTGGTGCTTGGCGTCGATCCTGTTGAGGAAAAGCGTAAGGCAGCGGCTGCGAAGCTGACACTAGGTGCGGTGGCCGAACGCTACCTCAGCGCCAAGGAGCACGTACTTCGGCCGAACACGTACGAGCAAGCCAAGCGGCACCTTTCCCTCCTGTGGAAGCCGCTGGGCAACGAGCCGATCAATAAGATCACGCGCGCCGACGTGGCGGCCAGACTTCAGGAACTCATCAAGGAGAATGGCCGCACGGCCGCAGCGCGGGCTCGGAGCAATTTGTCGGCACTGTTCGCTTGGGCGATGGGGGAAGGTCTTTGCGAATCAAATCCGGTCATCGCGACGAACAATCCGGCGGCTGGGGTCCAGGCGCGAGACCGGGTGCTTGCGGACGAGGAGATCCGCTCCATTTGGAACGCCTGCGAGGAGGACGACTTCGGGCGCATCCTCAAGCTGCTGCTGTTGACGGCTTGTCGGCGTGACGAAATAGGCGGGTTGCGGTGGGACGAGATCGACCTTGAGACGGGCCAGCTCACGATCCCCGGAACGAGGACGAAGAATCACCGTGCGCTGGAGTTACCGCTTCCGGCTGCAGCCATCGAGATCCTACGAACGGCGCCGCAACGTTATGGCCGTGACTACGCGTTCGGCAACCGCGGCCGAGCCTTCTCCGCTTGGTCTTACTCGACGCTGGCGC
>Ga0066903_100004397_pt1 | contig 11907 bp, 10 predicted proteins | sample PanSoiMetaGPlot1_FD_67491 | JGI IMG/M metagenome (GOLD analysis project Ga0066903, IMG submission 67491) | Tropical forest soil microbial communities from Panama analyzed to predict greenhouse gas emissions - Panama Soil - Plot 1 (version 2) | ecosystem: Environmental > Terrestrial > Soil >...
GTCCGGCGTATTGACCGCGAAGAGCTTCGTCCCGCTTGGGGAGAGGGCCAGTGGGCGTACCTGACCGCTCTCGAAGGTGACGAAGGACTGCGCCCCAACGAGCGACACGGCGAACAGGGTGAGGATCATGGCCAGAACGATCCCGCGGACGGGACGCGGGTACCGTGGCCGAGCGGTCGGAAGCACCATGCACTCCTCCTCGGAACAGGGGGTGACTGGAACCTACCATCCCCAGGGTGCGCGAGGATAGGAGAAACGTCCATACGGGCGGGACAGACGCCCAGAAGCCCGCATTCGATGCTGCGCCGCGTCCGCCGAGGTTCGCCTGGAGGGCCGCGGGACCTTCCGCTAGCATGCGGTCAGGGACATGAAGTTCATCGACGAGGTGCAGATCCGCGTCCAGGGTGGTGACGGCGGCCGCGGCTGCGTCAGCTTCCGGCGTGAGAAGTACGTCCCCCGCGGCGGACCCAACGGCGGCGACGGGGGCGACGGGGGCGACGTGGTGCTGGTCGTCGACCCGGGTCTCGGCACGCTCCTCGACCTGTCCTACCCGCAGCAGCTGCGCGCCGGAAGGGGCGAGCACGGGCGGGGCAAGGATCAGAACGGAGCGCGGGGAAGCGACCTGGTCCTGCGCGTCCCCCCCGGAACCGTCGTCCACGACGTCGAGACCGGGGAGGTGATCGCGGACCTCCGCGTCGCGGGTGAGCGCGCCATCGTCGCGCGGGGTGGCCGGGGCGGCCGCGGCAACCGGCACTTCGCCACCCCGACCAACCGGGCGCCCCGGCGCGCCGAGCCCGCCACGCCGGCAGACGAGCGTGAGCTACGGCTCGAGCTGCGAGTGCTCGCCGACGCGGGTCTTCTCGGCTTTCCGAACGTGGGCAAGTCGACGCTCATCCGTGCCGTCTCGGCGGCCCGGCCCCGGGTCGCTGATTATCCCTTCACGACGCTCGTGCCCCACTTGGGCGTCGTGCGCGTCGACGACACAAGCTTCGTGCTGGCCGACGTCCCCGGCCTGATCGAGGGGGCACATGCGGGACACGGCCTCGGCACGCGCTTCCTCCGCCACCTCGAGCGCACGGTCGTGCTCGTACATCTCCTCGATATCTCCGGTCTGACCGGAAGAGATCCCCTCGCCGACTTCGACGCGATCAACCGCGAGCTGACGCTCGCCAGCGCCGATCTCGCCGGCAAGCCGCAGGTGGTGGTGGCGGGAAAGCTCGACCTGGCGGAGACCCGCGCTCACCTGCCAGGCGCACGCGCCGCCTTCGCCGCTCGCGGGCTCACGCTCCATGCCGTCTCGGGAGTGACCGGCGAGGGCACCACCGAGCTCGTACGGACCATCGCTGCCGCCGTGCGTCCCCGTCGCCTGGACGACCTCACCGGCGCGCCCATGGCCGCGCCGGCGTGAGCAGGAACCCACGGTGAGCAGCGAGGATCAGCTCGCGCACAAGACGCGCCTTCTCCGGCAGGTGCGCCGCGCGGTGGTCAAGGTCGGGAGCAACGTGCTCTCGGGTCCACAGGGACTCCGGCGCGAGCGTGTGCGCGGGCTGGCGGGAGAGATCGCCGCGCTCGTCGCCCGGGGCCGACAGATCGTGGTCGTCACCTCGGGCGCCGTCGCGACCGGTGCACCGCGGCTCGGCCCCCGCCGCCACCGCATCGAGTGGCGCCAGGCAGCCGCGGCCGTCGGGCAGATCGGTCTCATGGCGGCCTACGAGCGGGCGTTTGCCGCCCACGACCGCGTCGTCGCGCAGGTGCTCCTCACGCACACGGATCTGTCCGATCGCCGGCGCTACCTGAACGCCCGGCACACGCTCCGGACGCTCCTCGACCTCGGCGTCGTGCCGATCGTCAACGAGAACGACACGGTGGCGGTGGAGGAGCTCAAGTTCGGCGACAACGACCACCTCTCGGCGCTCACCGCCTCGCTCATCGAGGCCGACCTGCTCGTGATCCTGAGCGACGTCGAGGGTCTCCACACGCGGGATCCGCGCCTCGACCCCGAGGCCGGCGTCGTCCGTCTGGCACGCGCCGACGATGCGGCGATGCGAGAGGTCGCCGGCCCGGCGCGGAGCGCGGTCGGGACCGGCGGCATGGCGTCCAAGGTCGCCGCCGCGCGGGAGGCGGCGGCCGTCGGCATCCCCACCGTCATCGCCGACGGCACGCGCGAGGGGGTGGTGGCCGCCGTGTTCGAGCCGGACACGGAGGTCGGCACGCTCATCCTCGCCGATGGCGATCGCCTCGCCCGCCGCAAGCACTGGATCGCCTACGCGCTGAAACCGTCGGGGGCGCTCCACCTCGATGAAGGCGCCGAGCGGGCGGTGGCGCGGAGTGGACGGAGCCTCCTCCCGTCGGGAGTGCGCGCCATCGAGGGCAGCTTCGGGGTCGGGGACTGCGTGCGCTGCATCGGTCCCGACGGGAGGGAGTTCGCACGCGGGCTGGTCAACTACACCGCGGCCGAGCTCGACAAGATCAAGGGCGTGCACACGCGCGAGGTCGAGCGCCTGCTCGGCTACAAGGCGAGCGACGAGGTGATTCACCGCGACGACCTGGTCGTGCTCGGGACGGGCGGGACGTCACCCGCCTGAGGGCGTCGGGCGACCGGTCGGGTGGCAGCGGAGCGGCCGGCGCGTTAGACTCGGCGCGATGGACGGGATCGAAGCCGCGCGCATGGTCGAGGCGCTCTCCGGGGACGCGCGGGTGGCGGCGGCCACACTGGCGGGCGCGTCAACGCGCGTCAAGGATGCCGTCCTGCGTGCTGCTGCGGCGCGGCTCCGGCGCGACGAGGCCCGGCTCCTGGCCGCCAATCACAACGACGTGGAGCGCGCCCGGGCGGGCGGCGAGAGCGGCGCCTTCGTCGATCGGCTGACGCTCACCCCGGCTCGCATCGACCAGATGGCGCGCGGGCTCGAGGAGATCGCCGCGCTCCCCGACCCGGTGGGGGAGACGATCGCTGCGTGGCGCCGGCCGAACGGCCTCGAGATTGCGCAGGTGCGGGTGCCGATCGGCGTCGTGCTCTCGATCTTCGAGTCGCGTCCCAACGTCACCGCCGACTCCGCCGCCCTCTGCCTCAAGACGGCCAACGCGGTCCTCCTGAAGGGCGGCTCCGAGGCGCAGGCGACGAACGCCGCCATCGGCGACGCGATCCGGTCGGAGCTCGAGCAGGCGGGTCTGCCGCGCGCCGCCGTGCAGCTCGTGGAAGGCGGGCGCGAGGTCACGCGCGGACTCCTCCGCCGCGACGACCGCATCGACGTCGTGATCGCGCGTGGCGGCGAGACCCTCAAGCACATGATCATGGAAGAGAGCCGCATCCCGGTGGTGAAGCACTTCGAGGGCATCTGCCATCTCTACGTCGACGCCGCCGCCGATCTCTCCATGGCGGAGCGCATCTGCCTCAACGCGAAGGTGCAGCGGCCGAGCGTGTGCAACGCGATCGAGAACCTGCTCGTGCACGAGGCGGCAGCACCGCGCTTCCTGCCCCAGATCGCGGCGGCCCTCCGGGCGGCGGGCTGCGAGGTGCGCGGCTGCCCGGCCAGCCGGCGCCTCGTCCCCGACCTCGTCCCGGCAAGCGACGCCGACTGGGACACCGAGTACCTCGACCTCGTCCTGAGCGTCTGCGTGGTGCCCTCGCTCGACGCCGCCATCGCCTTCATCGCGCAGCACGGTACCGGCCTCGCCGAGGCGATTGTCACCGAGGACTATGCCGCGGCGCGCCGCTTCCTGGCCGAGGTGGATGCGGCGGCGGTGTTCGTCAATGCCTCCACCCGCTTCACCGACGGCTTCGAGTTCGGCTTCGGGGCCGAGGTGGGGATCAGCACGAATCGCCTGCACGCCCGGGGGCCGATGGGTCTCCGCGAGCTCACCACCTACAAGTACCAGGTCCAGGGCGCCGGCCAGATCCGCGAGTGACGCGGCAGGGCGGCATCGGCGTCTTCGGGGGTACCTTCAACCCGATCCATCTCGGGCATCTCCGCGCCGCCGAGGAGGTCCGGGAGCGGGCGGGGTTGGACGAGATCCGACTGGTGCCCGCGGCGGTGCCCCCGCACAAGGATGCCGGGGCGCTCGCTGCCGCTCGGGATCGCCTCCGCATGGTCGAGCTCGCGATCGCCGGCGTGCCCGGATTCCGCGCCTCCGCGTGCGAGCTCGAGCGGCCGGGGCCATCCTACTCGGTCGACACGCTGCGCGCCGTCCGGAGCGAGATCGGGGAGCGACGGCTGGTCTTCATCCTCGGCTTCGACGCCTTCCAGGAGCTCCATACCTGGAAGGACTACGCGGAGATATTCGCCGTGAGCGACGTCGTCGTCGTGACCCGTCCACCCTACCCCGATGGGCTCTCGCTCGCGCAGATTCCACTTGCGGCTCGGGAGGCGTTTCGGTACGATCCGGTCAGTGAGTCGTTCCCTCACGCGTCGGGGCACGTGCTGACCTTCCAGCGCATCACGGCCCTCGACATCGCGGCGGCCGCCATCCGCGCACACGTCGCTGCCCGCCGGTCGATCCGTTTCCTCGTGCCACCCGCCGTCGAGGCGTACATCATCGAGCGCGGGCTCTACCGTCAGGGGGACGCTCGGCGTTGACCGATCTCGCAGGTTGGCAGCGGGCACTAGAGTGCACGCGCGCCGCCCTGGACCGCAAGGCCTATGACCTTGCGGTGCTCGAGACGGGCCGGATCTCCTCCATCGCGGATTACTTCGTCCTCTGTAGCGGCCGCTCCGACACCCAGGTGCAGGCGATCGCCGAGGGGATCGAGGCGCACCTCGCTCGCCAGGGGGTGCGGCCGCTCTCCATCGAAGGCCTGCCGCGCGCGCAGTGGGTGCTCATGGACTACGGCGACGTCGTAATCCACATCTTCTATGTCCCGGTGCGCCAGTTCTACGATCTCGACCGGCTGTGGGCACGCGCGCCCCGGGTCGAGCTGCCCGAGCCGTTCCAGAGTCAGGCGCGCAGTCAGAAGACGGGAACCGAGAGCGGCTGAGCAGGTGCGGCGCCGCCCCCCGGGCCGGCGCGGGAGACGCGGGTGACACGCTGGCTCGGCGCGGTGATCGCGGCGCTCCTCCTGATCGGAGCCGGCTACGTCGTCTTCCTGAACCCGGATCCGGTGGTCGTGCACGTCACGCCCCGGCGGACCTACGCCCCGCCACTGGCCGCGGCCCTGCTCACTGCCTTTGCGGCCGGCGGCGGCGTGGTCGCGTTCGCGGCCGTCCTCCGCGCGAGCCGACGCGGCTGGCAGACCTGGCGCGCGGGGCGGCGGGCGCGGCGTGCGGCCAAGCGCGCCGCGTTGACGGATCGTGCCCGCACGCTGGTGTGGGCGGGCGACTACTCGCGGGCGCGGGCGGAGCTGCTGCGCGACGAACGGGGTGTGCCGGACGACGCGGCCCGGATCGCCCTCCTCGCCGAGACCCATCTTCAGGAAAACGATCCTGCCGCGGCCCGCTCGCTCCTCGATCAAGGACTGGCGCGCGTCGGTCTCGACCCGCGCCTGCTCGATCTGCTGGCCGAGGCCGCGGAACGGAGCGGCGATCTCCGTGCTGCGGCGGACGCGCTCGAGCGTGCGCGCCTCGCGCAGCCGCAGAGCCCACGACTCGCCCGTCGGCTCCGGGACGTCTACGCCGCGGACGGGCGCTGGCAGGAGGCGCTTCGCCTGCAGGGCGACATCATGCTGGGCGTCCGGGGCGCCAGCGCGCTGACCGACGAGGAGGGCATCCTCCGCGGGCTCCGCTACCAGGCAGCGCTCACCGACGGGGACGCCCGCCGCGCTGCGCGCGTCCTCCTCACGCTGGCGCGCGAGGACTCCTCCTTCCTCCCCGCATGGGTGAGCGCGGGCGACCTTCACGCGCATGCCGGCCGACGGACCACGGCGCGCCGCATCTGGGAGCGCGGCCTGCGTCACCAGCCCGCCGCCGTGCTGCTCGAGCGACTCGAGCGATTGCACGCCAGCCGTGGCCGGCCCGAGCGGGCGATGCGGCTCTACCGTCGGACCCTGCGCCGTCATCCGGAAGCCCAGGCCGTCCTGCTGCTCTTCGCGCGGCATCTGATCAGCACGGGCTACCTGGACGTGGCCTCCGAAACACTCGGGGGCCTGCCCGAGCCGCTCGCGTCGCACGCCTTCACGCATGCGCTGTGGGGCGAGCTGCACCGGCGCCGGGGCAGCCACAACCTCGCCGCGGAGAGCTTCGCCCGCGCCGTCGGCCCGGAAGGCGGTCTCCTCGCGTCGTTCCGCTGCACGAGCTGCCAGCGTCCGGCCGACACGTGGGGCGGCTACTGCAACGGCTGCCACCACTGGAGCACGATGGCCGCCACCGCCGAGTGGGCCGCGAACGGTCTCCCGCGCTAACCGAGCACGGTAGCGGCGCCTGCCGAGGCCCACGGGGTGCGCGCACGCCAGACCCGAGCGCGGAGGGCGAGCGATTTCACGCCGCCGCCCGCCCCGTCCCGAACAGGTACGGATGCATCGCCGCCAACGTGACGAGGTCATGGACGTCGCGTGCGAAGTTCGGCACCTGCACCACCGGCACGCCGCGCGGCAAGCCGATGCGGAACTGCTCGATGCGGAGTGATTCCCCGCGGGCGAGCGCCTGGTAGTCGAGGAAGTTCTCCGCCAACTCGCGGGCCTCCCGTCCACTGCCTCCCATGGCACGCGCCACCACCTGGGCCACCTGCTCCGCATCCTCGGGCCCGAGCACGTCTCCCCCCAGCCCCCGGCCGCCGCGCGGACGGAACTCGCGGTGCACGCGGTTCAGGACGACACCCTTGAGCGGCATGCGCAGCTCGGCCATCTTGGTCGAGAGGTACTCGGCGTCGCCGAGCACCTGTTCCTCCGGGCCGCTCACCAGGACGAAAGCGGTCTCCCGGCCGCGCAGCACCTCGTGCGCCCGATCGACCCGGCTCTGGAAGTTCTCGAAGAGCTCGCTCATGCTCGAGAAGAAATCCGAGATCTCGGCGAGCGCGGAGACGCCCGTCGCCTGCTCGAGGCGACGGAGGATAAATCCGGCAGTCCGGTTCATGGCCCGGAGCGCGGACCATCCCGCGGAGAAGTACGGGCGCACGAACCAGCGGATGATCTTCCGGTCGAGAAAATCGCCGATGCGGCGCGGCGCCTCAAGGAAGTCGAGGGCGTGGCGCGTAGGCGGCGTGTCGACCACGATCAGGTCGAAGCGCCCGCTCTCCACCAGCACGCAGAGCTGCTCGATCGCCATGTACTCGTGGGAGCCAGCGAAGCTCTGCGAGAGATGCTGGTAGAACGGGTTGGCGAGGATCCGGGCGCGCGCATCGGCGGGGGCGTGCCGCTCGACCAGCGCATCCCAGGCACCCTTCTGGTCGAGCATGAGGGCGACGAGGCTGCCGCGCGGCGGCCCCCCTTCTGCCGCCACGCCGGCGAGGGAGATCTCCCGCTCGCCCGCGCCCAGCATCTCCAGCCCGAGCGAGTCGGCCAGCCGGCGGGCGGGGTCGATGGTGATGACGACCGTGCGGCGTCCGCCGAGCGCACCCCAGAGCGCCACCGAGGCTGCCACCGTCGTCTTCCCCACCCCACCGCTCCCGGCGGCGATGACCACCCGGTGCCGGTCGATCAGCTCGCGCAGCGTCATGGCGCTCCCCCCTCGCTCCCGCGCGCGGCACTCCGCGCACCCGCCCCGACCTCCCCCTCCAGCCGGCGCGCCAGCTGCTCCACGCACGAGTGGTCGAACTCCTCGACGAAGAGGAACGGGAGCTCGACCAGCGGCGCGTCGCCGGTCCCAGCCCGCAGCCGCCCGAGGTGCGCCTCGTTGATCGACGCCCAGCCGTTCTCCTCCGTCGCCCGTTCGGCCACGCAGGCAAGGAGCGCCCGCTCCGCGGCAGGAGCCGCCGTCGTGGCGTGGAGCCGCTCGAGAGCCCCCGGGCTGAAGCGGCGTCGGTGAACACGGTTCACGATCACGAAGCCGAGCGGGAGACCGAGGGTCTCCACCAGCTGCGTGCGCGTCTCGAGGGTCTCGGTGACCGGCATCTCCTCCGCGAGCGTCACCAGATGGATGGCCGTCGTCCTGCGGTCGCGCAGGAGACCCGTGATCTTCGTCGCCTCACGCTGCACGAGGCCGGCACCGAAGGCCTCGCGTGCCGCCTGGGGCATGCGGAGGTACTGGAGGCTGTGGCCGGTGGCCGGGGCGTCGACCACGATCGCATCCCAGCAGAGACCGCCGGCCTCCTCGCGCGTCGCCTCGTACCAGATCTTCCCGACCGTCATCAGTTCCTTCAGCCCGGGTGCGGCGGCCACGAAGTACTGGTAGAGCTTGCTCGAGAACACGGTGGTGAGGAGCCGCTTCACGGGGATGATGAGCCCCAGGTACTCCTCCAGCGCCGCCCGCCCGTCGATGCTCAGGACGTGCAGCCCGGGCGCCACCTCGGTCGGCACGTAGCCGACCCCGCGGCCACCGAGGAGCATCGGAAGGCGCCCGACGGCGTCCATCTCGACGGCGAGCGTGCGCCGACCGCGGCGTGCCAGGAGGAGCGCGAGTGCCGCCGCGACGGTGGTCTTGCCAACGCCTCCCTTGCCGACCATGAAGTGCAGCCGGCGCTGGAGCAGCGACGGCCGCATGGATCAGAAGCGGCCGAGGCAGAGGGTGACGTTGGTGCCGCCGAAGCCGAACGAGTTGGAGAGCGCCGCCTCGACCGACACCTCGCGCGCCTGGTTGGGCACGCAATCGAGGTCGCAGGCGGGGTCGGGCTCCTCGAGGTTGATGGTGGGTGGCAGCACGCCCCGCGAGAGGGCGAGCGAGGTATAGGCCGCCTCGATCGCGCCGGCGGCCCCGAGCGTGTGCCCGGTCATCGACTTGGTGGAGCTGATGGCGAGACGCTTGGCGTGTACGCCGAAGACACGCTTCACGGCCAGCATCTCCGCCTCGTCACCGAAGGGCGTGCTCGTGCCGTGGGCGTTGATGTAGCCGATCTTCTCCGGTGCGAGGCCCGCATCGGCCAGGGCGAGCGTCATGCATTCGGCCGCGCCCTCCCCTTCCGGGGCAGGCTGGGTCATGTGGTAGGCGTCGCAGTTCGCCCCGTAGCCGAGGATCTCGGCGTAGATGCGGGCGCCGCGACTGCGCGCGTGCGTGAGCTCCTCCAGGACGAGCACCCCCGCGCCCTCGGCGACGACGAAGCCCTCGCGGCGACGGTCGAAGGGCCGGCTGGCGCGCCCGGGCTCCTCGTTGAAGCTCGTCGCGAGCGCTCGCATCGCGCTGAATCCGCCCACGCCGAGCAGGCAGACGGGCGCCTCGGCACCCCCGGCCAGCATGACGTCCTGTCGCCCGTCGCGGATCAGCACCAGCGCCTCGCCCACGGCATGGGCACCCGAGGCGCACGCGCTGGTGGTGGCGTAGTTCGGACCGCGCGCCCCGAAGCGCATCGCGATCTGCCCCGCCGCCATGTTCGGGATGAGGCGGGGGATGAGGAAGGGCGACACGCGGCGGACGTCGCGGGCCGCGAAGTGCTCGTAGCTCTCCTCGAGCGACGCCATCCCACCCATCCCGACGCCGATGATGACGCCCGTGCGTTCCGGCGCCGGGAGCGGGCTCGGAAGCCCGGCATCCTCGATCGCCATGTGGGCGGCTCCGAGCGCATACCGGATGAAGAGATCCATCTTCTTCAGATCCTTGCGCTCGAGGAACCGCTCCGCCTCGAAGTCGCGCACCTCGCCGGCGATTCGCGCGGGCAGCACCGAGGCGTCGAACCGGCTGATCGGTCCGATCCCGGAGCGGCCGGCGACCAAGTGCTCCCAGTTGGGCTCCGTCCCGCAGCCGAGCGGCGAGACCAGACCGATGCCGCTCACGACGACGCGGCGGCGGGTGCCATTCGTTCCGGGCAAGAGAGGCATGCTAGGGGCGGGTCGGGAGGGTGTCAAGGTCGCCCTGCCAGCCGCCCCGCCCCCGAGGCCCAGAGTGCCAGGTACACGAGCACCGTCGCCATGGCGAGCGTCCCGGCCACCGCGTCCGCGCGCCCGGCGCGGGCGCGGAGATAGGTCGTGCGTGGGCGTCCCGAGTTGAAGCCGCGCAGCTCGAGCGCCATCGCCATGCGATCGGCGCGGCGCAGGGCGCCGATCAGCACCGGGACGATGATCGGGACGTAGCGCCGCAGGCGCGTCACCACGCTGCCGCTCGCGAGCTCGAGCCCGCGACAGCGCTGGGCCTGCACGACACTCGCCGCCGCGTCGAAGAAGGCCGGCACGAGACGGAAGGCGAGGGTCAACGTGAAGCCGACCGCGTAGGGCACCCCCAGCCGACCGAGAGCGTAGGCCACCTCCTCGACCCGCGTGATGCTGAGGAAGAGGAGACCGGCGGCGAGGAACGCGTCGAGGCGGATGGCGGTCGAGAGGCCGTAGAGGAACCCCGCGTAGCTCGGCCGGAAGAATCCCGTGAAGAACCACGTCCAGACGACGAGCGTGAAGACGAAGACGAGGACGAACATCGCCCGCAGGCGCCGGACGTTGGCGCCGGCGTGGGCGAGCACGAGAAGCCCGGCGATCGCGCCGCCGAGCGGTACCAGCACGAGGGGACGATCGACGACGAAGGCCGCGACCACGAAGGCGCCGAGGAGACCGATCTTCGTCACCGGATGGAGGCGGTGGAGCACGGTCCGTGCGGGGACGTAGAGGGTGAGCGGCATGGGCCTCAGCTCCGCCGGGGTGTCCAGGCGAGGAACTCGTCGACCGTCAGCGGCGTGCAGCCGAGTGCACGTCCGAGTCGCGTGATGTCGGGGGCGCGGAATGCGGCCGCGGCCAGGAGCTCCTCGTTGGCGAAGAACGGACGGAGGGGGCCGTCGTAGCGGAGCCGTCCGTCGGCGAGCAGCACCACGCGCCGCGTGTGGGCGGCGATCACCCAGGGGGTGTGCGTGACGATGACGATCGTCCGCCCGGCCGCGTGCAGCCGGGTGAGCAGCTCGAGCATGCGTTGCTGCTCGAGGTGATCGAGCCCAGTCGTCGGCTCGTCCAGCACGAGAACGTCCGGGCGGAGGGCCAGGATCGAGGCGACCGCGAGCCGCTGGCGCGCCCCCTTGTCGAGCAGGAAGGGATCGGCGGCGCGCTCGTGGAGGTCGACGGCGGCGAGCGCTTCCGCCACCCGCTCGTCCACCTCGGCGCGCGAGAGGCCGAGGTTGCGCGGGCCGAAGGCCACCTCCTCGCCCACCGTGGCGGCGAAGAGCTGGTGATCCGGATCCTGGAAGACGTAGCCCACGCGCTGCGCGAGCTGCTCGAGGGGCAGGAAGGCGACCTCTCGCCCCCGCAGGCGCACCGATCCGGCGGTCGGCGCGAGGAGCCCGTTCAGGTGCTTGGCAAGCGTCGTCTTGCCCGAGCCGTTGCGCCCGACCAGGGCCACGAACTCCCCTTCCCCGATGCTGAGCGACACGTCGAAGAGCGCCTCGCGGCCGTCCGGGTAGCGGTGACAGAGGCCGCGCACCTCGAGGAGCGCACCCCGCGCGCGCGGTACCGGCTCGTGGAAAGCGGGTGGACGGGGGACGAGCCCCGCGCTGCGGAGGCGCTCGGCCGCGGCCTCGATGCCGAGCGGAGGATCCGGGAGACCGAGCGCGGCGAAGAGACGCGTGACGTCGGGCGGCCGCACGCCGGCGGTGAGACACGCATCGACGTCCCCCAGGAGCCGCTCGGGAGCATCCCGCGCCACCACCTCCCCGTCCCGCAGGAAGAGCACGATGTCGGCGACGGCCGCGGTGGCGGTGTCGTGCTCGATCACGACCAGCGTCAGTCCCTCGGCGCGCAGGCGGGCCAGCACCTGGAGGACCTCGCCGCGTCCCGCCGGATCGAGATCCGTGGTGGGCTCGTCGAAGACCATGATCGGCGGACGGAGCGCGAGGAGGCCGGCGATCGCGAGCCGCTGCTTCTCTCCCCCGGAGAGGGTCGTCGGATCGCGCCCCTCGAAGCCCGCCAGGCCAACGGCG
>Ga0066903_100004398_pt1 | contig 11905 bp, 11 predicted proteins | sample PanSoiMetaGPlot1_FD_67491 | JGI IMG/M metagenome (GOLD analysis project Ga0066903, IMG submission 67491) | Tropical forest soil microbial communities from Panama analyzed to predict greenhouse gas emissions - Panama Soil - Plot 1 (version 2) | ecosystem: Environmental > Terrestrial > Soil >...
TGTGAGGCTGACGAGGGGAAAGTGCCTGACGGCGAGGCGGTGCGGCAATTAAAACATTGCAAAAGTTGTTTACGCCGCCGGAGCGACTAGAGCGCGCCGCGGATGCGCGCCGCGAACGCCTCGCGCTCGGCGTCGTCGGCGTAGGGGACGCGCGGCCAGAAGAAGCCGCGCAGGCCGTCCTTCTTCCTTCGCGGGACGACGTGGACGTGAAGGTGGGGCACGCTCTGCGACACCTTGTTGTTCATCGCCACGAAGGTGCCGTCCGCGTCGAGGCCCGCCTCGACGGCCCGGGCGACGCGCTGGACGGCCGCGAACAGCGCGCCGAGGGCGGGGACGGGCGCGTCGGACAGCGTCGGGATGTGCGCGCGCGGCACCACCAGCACGTGGCCCTTGAACACGGGCCGCGCGTCGAGAAATGCGGCCACGTCGTCGTCGCGCATCACCATCGTCGCCGGGACATCGCCGGCCGCGATCGCGCAGAAGAGACAGCCCGCGGTCATTGCGCGATCGCGATCGCGTCCTCGACGCGGGGCGGGTCCTCGAAGCGGCGCGCCGCCTCCTGCTTGCGAAACCAGGTGCGCTGCCGCCGCGCGTACGCGCACGTCGCCTGGACGGTCTCGGCGATCGCGTCGGCCAGCGCGGCAGTGCCGTCCAGCACGGCGCCGAGCTGCTTGTAGCCGAGCGCCTGCAGCGGCTTGAGCGCGGGGCCGTAGCCGGCCGCGCGCAGCGCGCGCACCTCGTCCAGGAAGCCGGCGGCGATCATCTGATCGACGCGCGCGGCGATGCGCGCGCGCAGCGTCGCGAGCGGGGGATCGAGCAGCAGCACGGTCGGCGCCAGATCGGCGGGCGCGGCGGCCCGCCGCCGCAGCGTCGTGATCGGCACGCCCGTCTGTTCGTAGACCTCGAGCGCGCGGCTGATGCGCATCAGATCGCGCGTGCGGATGGCGGCGGCGGCCTCCGGATCGACGGCGGCCAGCCGGGCGTGCAGCGACTCGACTCCGTCGGCGGCGGCCTCGGCGCGGTGGCGCGCGCGGATCGCCTCGTCGGGCGGGGGCGCTTCGAACAATCCGGTCACGAGCGCGCGGTAGTAAAGGCCCGTTCCGCCCACCACGATCGGCAGCCGGCCGCGGGCGGCGATGTCGGCGATCGCGGCGCGCGCCACGGCGGCCCAGCGCCCGGCGTGGAACGGTTCGTCGGGACGGACCAGATCGAGGGCGTGATGCGGGACGCGCCGCCGTTCGTCGGCGGTCGGCTTGGCCGTGCCGATGTCCATGCCGACGTAGACCTGCTGGGAATCGCACGCGACGATCTCGCCGCCGGCGCGCTCGGCCAGCGCCAGCCCGAGCGCGCTCTTGCCCGACGCGGTCGGCCCCAGCACGGCCACGAACCGCTGCTTCGTGACGGGCTCAGGCACGGCCGAAGCGCCTCTCGATCTCGCCCAGCGGCAGCCGCAGCAGCACCGGGCGGCCGTGCGGGCAGTGCGAGCGAAGATCGACGGCGTCGAGCTGGCTGAGCAAGGCGAGCGCCTCGGGGCGGCCGAGCACGTCCCCCGCGCGCACGACGCTGTGGCAGGCGATGGTCGCCAGCAGGTGGTCGACTCGATCAAGCTCCCCCTCGCGCAGCGGCGTGCCGTCCGCCAGATCCGTCAGCAGCTCGCGGATGAGCGGCTTCGGGTCGGCGTCCTTCAGCGGTTCGGGCACGGCGCGCAGAATGATGCCGGCCGGACCCTCGCGCGAGACCTCGAAGCCGAGCCCGCCCAGTGTGTCGTCGCCGTCCAGCGCGGCGGCCGCGGCTTCGCCCACGTCGATCGGGATCGGGAACAAGAGCTGCTGGCGCGGCATCTGCCGGCGCGCGTGGGCCGCGCGCAGCCGCGCATAGGCGACGCGCTCGTGCGCCGCGTGCTGGTCGATCAGGATCAGCTCGTCGGCCGCCTCGCAGACCAGGTAGGTGCGGTGCACCTGGCCGACGTAGGTCAGGCCCGCGAAGAAGCGCGGCGCCTGGTCCGACGGGGCCTCGACGGGCGCGCCGGTCCCGCCCTCACCATCGTCCGCGTCGCGCACGCGCAGCGGCAGCGAGCTCTGGGCGGCGCGCGGCAAGGTCATCGCGCCGCCGCTGGAACGCCCTCGCCATGATCGCGTGGACGGAGCCGGGCTTTGCCCGGCGTAGTCCGTCGCGGGGGGGTATGGGGACCCTCCCAGGGTCCCCATCTGAACTGGCGGTTGCGTGAAGGTGCGCATCGGGCGGTCGTCCGCGGTTCGCAGCCAGGGCGCGCGCGCGATCGCGGCGCCGACGACGTGGCGAACCGCCGCGTAGACCTCCTGCGCGCGCGCGAACCGGACCTCCAGCTTCTGCGGGTGCACGTTGACGTCGACGTCCGCGCCCGGCACGTCGAGGAACAGCGCCGCCATCGGGTAGCGCCCCTTCTCGAGCAGCGGCCCGTAGCCAAGCGTCAGCGCGTGCAGCAAGTTCCGATCGCGCACGAAGCGCCCGCCCACGAACAGGAAGGTGTTGCGCGTCGTGTTGGTCGACTCGTCGGGGCCCGCCAGGTACGCCTGGACGCGGCAGCCGCCCTCCTCGCCATCCGCTTCGTGCAGCGCGCCCGCGCCGCGCCGGGCGAGCGCCGCGCGAACACGTTCGCCCCGGCTCGCGTGAGGCGGCAGGTCCATCGCCACCCGACCGGCGACGCGCAGGCGCAGGTGCGCCTCGGGATGCGCCAGCGCGAGCCGGAGCATCGCCTCCGAAACATTCGCGGTCTCCGTCGCCTCCGACTTGCCGAACTTCGCGCGGGCGGGCGTGTTGAAGAACAGGTCGCGCACCTCGACCTGGGTGCCGACCGGAATGCCGACCTCGCGCGCATCGGATTCGACGCCGGCCTCGACGGTCAGCTTGAATCCCGCGGCGGCGTCGGCCGGGCGGGTCGCCAGCGTCAGGCGAGACACCGCCGCGATCGAAGGCAGCGCCTCGCCGCGGAAACCGAACGTGCGCAGGCCCCACAGGTCGTCCGCCGACGCGATCTTCGACGTCGCGTGCCGCCGCAGCGCCAGCCGCGCGTCGTCCGGGTCCATTCCGACGCCGTCGTCGACGACCCGCACCAGCCGGCGGCCGCCGGCCTCGATCTCGACGTCGATCCGGCGCGCGCCCGCGTCCAGCGCGTTCTCGACCAGCTCCTTGACGACCGACGCCGGTCGCTCGACCACTTCGCCCGCCGCGATCTGATCGGCCAGCTCGGGCGGCAGCACCCGCACCCTCTGCCGCGCCCTGGGCGCGTCGTTCGTCATGCGAGCGACGCTAGCACGGCCGGCTATCGAGCGAGCTGCGAGATCAGGTCCTCGCTCGCGCCGCGCACGGCGCCCTCGACGGCTTCCATCTCCATGCTCGCCTGCAGGTGTGGCTTGAACATCCGCTTCGGCTTCTGCACGCGCCCCTCGCCCGACGTCATCAGGAACAGGGCGTTGCCCGGCTCGCGCATCACCACCAGCTGGACCGCGCAGATGACCTCGACGTCCGGCCCGCCGTGCGCGACCGACAGATGCTTGATGACGACGCCGACAGCATAATTTGCCCGGCTCTCGGCGGTTGACACCTCGCCCAGCGGCCGCAGCTGCTCGGCCAGAAAATCGCGCATGTGGCTGCGCAGCACCGGGCCGGCCTGATGGCCCGGGTCGCCGACCGGCCTCACCGCGATGGACAGCTTGGCGGCGGAGCGGCGGCGGATGCCGGCCTCGCCGGGCTCGCGCGGCGTCGATTCGTCGGCGCCGCCCAGACCGCGCAGGGCTTCGCGCGCCATGTGGCGGACGGTCGGCACCGAATCGTGCAGCGCGGCCACGACCGTGTCGCGCCCCGCGGGCGCGCCGATCAACCCGAGCGACCGCACCGCGCTGGCCCGCACCGCCGGGTGCTGATCGCCAGCGGCGGCGATCAGCGCCGGCACCGATCGCTGCTCGCGCAGCTTGCCTAGGATCAGCGCTGCCTCGACCCGGACCTTGTAAGACGGATCGTGCAGAAGCGAATCCTCGACGTCTTCGATCTGCGGCGCCTGGGCGAATGCGCGACCGCCGCCCGCGAGCAAGCCGAACCCGAACAGCAGGGCAGCCAACTTCACGACCGGCAGCCGACGCGGGTGGGGCGCGTGCAAGGCGTGTTCAGGATCACTCGGCCGGGCGACCGCGGTCAATCGAAACACGAAGCGCCTGGCGAGAAGATGACGAGACGAAAGGTGAGATAGTGCGGGCAAACGCGCATGTCTGACGCGAACGACCAGACCGCCCCGATCTCGCTCGCCTATTCGGTCGACGCCGACGACGCGTTCATGTTCCACGCGTTGCGCGCGGGCGCGATCGACGTGGGCGCGCTGCGCTTCAGCCACCGGCGCGATCACACGGCGGCGCTGAACCGGCTGGCGATCGACGCCGGCGCGGACGTCGTGGCGGTGTCGGTGGGCGTCTATCCGGCGATCGCCGCGCGCTATCAGATGCTGCCGCACGGTGCATCGGTGGGGCGCGGCTTCGGTCCCGTGGTGGTCGCGCGGCGGCCGCTGGCGGCGGCCGATCTCGCCGGCCTGCGCATCGGCATCCCCGGCGCGACGACGACCGCCTGGCTGGTGCTGCGGCTGATCGCGCCCGGGGCGATCGGCGTCGAGATCCCGATCGCGCCGTTCGGCGCGATCTTCGACGCGCTCGCGAGCGGCGTCGTGGACGCGGCGCTGCTGATCCACGAGGGCCGGCTTCTGTACCGCGAGCGCGACCTGCACCTGGTCGTCGATCTCGGTGAGTGGTGGGCCGCGGCCGAGCGCCTGCCTCTGCCGCTGGGGGTGAACGTGATCCGGCGCGGCCTGGGGCCGGCGCGCGTCGCGCAGGTGTCGGCGGCCTTGCGCGCCAGCATCGCCTGGGGCCTGGCGCATCGCGAGCAAATCATCGCCGCAATTGCCGCCGAGGATCGTGGCGACAGATCGCTGTCGGATCAGGCGCTTATCGAGCATTACTTGAACCTTTACGCGAACGACGACACCGCCGCGATGGCCGACGACGCGAAGCAGGCGATTGACGTGCTGTTCGCACGCGCGCGCGCGGCGGGTCTGCTGGCGTCCGAAGTCGCCGTCGACTGGGCGCCGTAGTCAGGCGCGAAGGAACTGCCAGACGAGCCGGCAGGCGGCGTGCGACGCCGCCGCGTGGTGCGCGCGCCATTCCTGGTGGCCGCGCGGGCCGACCCGGTTGGCGATGCCGAGCACGGCGGTCACGGCCTCGACGCCCGCGGCGCCGGCCGCGCGCGCGACCGCGAACGCCTCGAGGTTCTCGAGCGCGGCGTTCGTGGCATGGGCGATCTGGCGCCCGAGTGTCGCCGATCGCGTGACCGCGAGCGGACAGGCGACCCCGAGCAGCGGCGCCGGCTGGGTGCCGCGGCCGGCGAGCGCCGCGGCGAGCGCGGCCGAGGTCGCGGCCCGGGTCACGACGGGCTCGGGCAGATATCCGTCGCCGCGAAGCGCGGCGGTCGAGACGAGGTGCAGCTCGCTCGCGACGGCCACGGTTCTGATCGCGGCGGTGCCGCGCCCGCGCGGATAGGCGCCGGCCGTCCCGACGAAGATCACCCGGGCGGGGCGCGCCGCGGCGATCGCCGCCGCCGCGCCCACCGCCGCCTCGACCGGGCCGACGCCCACCGTGCCGAGCGCGAGGCGGCCCGGATCGATCGCGCGCGCCAGACGGCGCAGCGGCGCGATCTCCGGCTCCCAGGCCGCGAGCACGAGCGTCGCGGCCATTTCAGGTCGCCGCCATCCTAGACGTGCATCTCTTGCAGACGCCTGATGCGCTCCTCGATCGGAGGATGCGTCGACATCAGGTTCATGATCGTGGCCCTGCCGCCCCGCAGCGGGTTCACGATGAAGAGGTGCGCGGTCGCGGGGCCCGCAAACTCGTAGGGGTGACGGAGCTGGCCCTGCTCGAGGCGCGCGAGCGCGCTCGCCAGCGCTTCCGGATCGCCGACCAGCGACGCGCCCGAGGCGTCGGCGCCGTATTCGCGCGACCGGCTGATCGCCAGCCGGATCAGCGTGGCCATCAGCGGCGCCAGGATGATCCAGGCGAGCGCGGCCAGCCCGCCGCCGCGATGGTTGTCGCGCGAGCCGCCCCCGAAGAACATCAGGAAGTGTCCGGCGCCCGCGATGATGCCCGCGACGGCGGCGGCGATGGTCGAGATCAGCACGTCGCGGTTCTTCACGTGCGAAAGCTCGTGCGCCAGGACCGCTTCCAGCTCGCGCTCGTTCAGAATTTGCAGGATGCCGTCGGTCACCGCGACCGCGGCGTGGGACGGGTTGCGGCCGGTGGCGAACGCGTTCGCCGCCGTGGACGGGATGACGAAGACGCGCGGCATCGGCAGCCCAGCCCGTCGCGTGAGTCGCTCGACGATGGCGTACAGAGTGGGCGCCTCGGCCGCTGTCACCGACCGGGCCCGGTGCGCGGCCAGCGCGATCCGATCCGAGAACCAGTACATGACGAAGTTCATCACCACGCCTAAGGCGAGGAACGCGGCCATTCCGTTGACCCCACCGACCGCGCGGCCGACCACCCCGAGCAGGGCGATCAGCGCGGCCATCAGCAGGGCCGTGCGCGCGTAGTTGGCGAAGAAGTTCGGGCGCGGCGACGGCATCACTAGAACGTTAAACACACCGGCGCGGCGATCAAAGATCGGCCGTGCGCACGCGCCGATCATGGCGACGGTGGCGGGACCAGGTCCTCGACCAGAATGTTGACGGTCGTGTTCGTCAGCGTCGGGTCGGCGGTCTTCCCCAGCCCGATCGCCTTGGTCGACCCGACCGTTCCATTGAGCGAGTCGTCGGCCGCCACCGAGTCGAGCCCATCCAGGGCCTGGCCGTCGACCGACACCAGCTCATCGCCCGCGGTCAGGTTCTTGGCCGCGGCGTCCGTCATCTGATAGACGACGCCGATCGCGTAGCGGTGGGTGCTGTTCGTGGCCCCCGCCGCCAGCTCGAACCCGACGCGCTGGAACTCGTCGACGATCGTGGCGGACGTGTAACGCTGAAGGTGCAGCGTCCCGTGCGGGTAGTCGATCGTCACCATGAACTCGCGCAGGAAGTTGCCGCCCAGCAGCCCGTCGATGGTGCGGTGGACCTCGGCCGAGATGGAATCGAGGAGCATGTCGCGGAGCGGGTCGCCGATCATCATGATCACGGGGTCGGTGACGGTCTCGCCCCCGGCCGTTATCGTCCGAACGCGGGTGACCATCGCGGACCCCGGTCCGGCCACGGTGGTGATCGGCAGATTGCTCAGCTGAGCACGGCCATCCGCGGTGAGGCTGTCGAAGAGCGTGGAGCGCACGGTCGTCTCGCTGGCGCCGGTGTCGAGGATGAAGGAATGCGACACACCCTCGATATCGACGGTCACCGGGATTCGGGTGGCCGGGAAGGTGATGATGGCGTTGTTCAACTGGCCGCGGCCGCCGCCCTGCAGGGTGAAGTCGATCGCCGCGCCCGGGACCTCCACGCCGTCGACCGCCGGCTCCATCGATGGCATGCCCAGGCGGAACGCGAGATCCGGGTGCGCGTAGTCCAGGCGAACCGTGAACTGGCGCATCACCTCGCCGCCGAACAGGCCGGCGAATCCGAGCGGATCCATGCCGCCCCCGAACGTCTGTTGCACCAGCGGAACGTTGTCGACCGTGAACTGGCCGGCCGTCACGTTCGCGTGGACCTCGGTGGCGGTCCCGAGCATCAGTCCTGGAAACGCGCTCTGGTCGACCAGCATGACGGGCGAGCCGGTGTCGACGCCCAGTCGCCCGCCGCCGTAGCCGTTGATCTTCACGTCGGCGAACACGAGGTTCGCGCCGACGCGGGTGGGCGAGGGGATGCCGGGCATCCCCATGGTGGCGAAGCCGGAGGAGCCACCGCCGCAGCCGAGGGCGGCGAACAGCACGCCGACGGCGGCGCCGAGGGCGCGGCGAGCACTGGACACGCGGGAAGGACAGAACGGAGTCATTAAGGAAGTCGAAGCACGTTTGCGCATTTCACAAGCTTCTGACGATTGCCGCCGCCGCGCAACCGACTCAGGTTCATGTGCTAGTGTGCACACCTTCTCAGGAGGAACCCCAATGAGTCTCGTCACGAGGAAAGCGCCCGACTTCAGCATAGATGCCGTCGTCGGCGACGGCGATTTCAAGAAGATTTCGCTGAGTGACTACAAGGGCAAGTACGTCGTGCTCTTCTTCTATCCGGCCGACTTCACCTTCATCTGCCCGACAGAGATTCAGGAGTTCTCCCGCCGTTACGAGGAGTTCCGCGCGGTCAACTGCGAGGTGCTGGGCATCTCGACGGATTCGAAGCATTCGCACAAGGCGTGGATCAAGTCCGGCCTGGGCAAGCTGAATCATCCGCTGCTCGCCGATTTCAACAAGACGATCAGCAGCGACTACGAGGCGCTGATCGAGGGCGGCATCGCCTGCCGCGCGACGATCATCATCGACCCGAGCGGCATCGTGCAGCACGCGTCGTACAACGCCGACCTCCTGGGGCGCTCGGTCAGCGAGACGCTGCGACTGGTGCAGGCGCTGCAGACCGGCGAGCGTTGCCCGGTCGAATGGAAGCCCGGGCAGAAGACGCTCGGCAAGCCGGCGTAGCCGACACGCAAGACAATTTCCCTCGGCACGCGGGAGCGACTATTCTCGCGCGCCGTGAGATCCGTCGGTGTGGCGTTCGTGCTGGCGGGCGCGCTCTGCGCGCCGGTCGCGTGCGACGCGCCCCGGCCCGCGAACCCGCGGCTCTGGACGACCTTCGACGTCGAGGCGCTGTACGCCGCCGGCGGGCACGACACCGACGCCATCGCGACTGACGCGGGGCTGCCGGGCGGCGTGTCGCTCGGCAGCATGCTGGAACCCGGCACGTCGAACCTCCTCTACGTGCACCAGAGCTGGGCGGAAGGGTACCCGACCGGTTACGTGACGACCGAGGTCTGGGCGCACTTCGACCAGATCTGGGTGCAGCCGATGTACCTGCTGGCGACCGGGGCGAGCGGCGCGCTGAAGCCTGTGAGCGACGTCGACGGGCACCTGCACCCGATCTTCAGCGTCGGCCCGGGCAGCGCGTTCTACAGTCCGTTCTGGCAGGTGTTCTACGTCGGCGTCCCGGCCGGCACCGCCGACGGTGCCCTGACGTCGGAGCGCCAGATCCTCGACGGACACTACCCGCTTTACCCGACGAAGGGTTGGGTGGCGCCGCTGACACCGTCGGAGCAGCTCGCGCCCGATACGACGCCGCTGCTGCCGACCGGCGGCACCACGTCGGGCAAGGGCTGGATCGACGGCGCGCCGATCTCTTACCTGCAGTTTCCGTCGGCGCCGTTCAGCTGGAATGAGGACCTGACCGTCGTCGAGGTCCCGATCTTTCACTTCGTCTTCCTGAAGGACGACGGCACGCTCGTCGCGCCCGACATCCCGTCCGTCCTCGGGACGGGGCCGCTGTTCTCGAAGACACCCCCGCCCGTCGCCATGAACAACGCCGCCACGGCCGCGTACAGCGCGTACTGGCGCGTCTACACGGTCACGGTGCCGCCCACCGCGCGCGTCTTCGCGCCGCCGAACGCGACGGATCAGATGGTCAAGGATTTCGTGGCCGCGCTGCAGAACGCCGGCATCCCGACGAATCTCCCCGGCGGCGGCAACTACGACCCGATGTTCGACGGCCAGTCGGCTGCCGATCTGGCCGACTATCTGGGGCGCGTCGCCGTGAACCCGGACTGCTTCGGCGACATCAACATGACCGATCCGCACGGCGGGATGTGCCAGTACCTGGATTCGCAAGCGGACATCGAAAACTACCTCGGGCGCGGCGCCATCCAGCGGACGGACATCACCGTCACCTGTCCCCTGGTCAGCTTCATGGGGAAGGCGGTCGGGCCTTGAAGATCGCGGGCGCCCGATGGTGGGCGCTGATCACCGTCTGGTCGGCGTTCGCATCCGCCGCGCGCGCGCAGGGGCCGATCCCGACGCCGCCGCCACCGGCTCCGACTCCGACTCCGGCCGAACCGCCGGCCGAGCCGGAACCGATCAACGACAGCGAAGGGTACACGCCGCCGTCGGAGGGTCCGGGCGCGCCCGCGGCGCTGTCGATCAACGGCTACGTCGACGTCGGCTTCGCGAAGGCGCAGGGCGACGGGACCAGCTTCGCGCCCGGCGACACGCGCGTGCCGCTCGACTACGGCGTCGACGGGTTCGCGCCCGCGGTGAACTCGCGCGGTGACGCCGCGTCGACGGATCCCGGGCCCGGGCGCGTCGTGAACGGGTTCTTGCCGCGGTCCGCCGGCATCGGCGGCCGGCCATCGTTCCTGCTCAACACGCTGGATCTCGATCTGAAGTACGCCGCGCCGGGGTCGCCGCTGACGGTGTTCTCGCGTGTGCAGTTCGTGCCGCGATTCATCGAGACGGGCGGCGACGCCACGCGCGTCGTCGTCGAGCAGGCGTTCGGGCGGCTGGTCCCGTTCGACAATCAGGAGCTGGCGCTCAGCGTCGGCAAGTTCGATTCGGTGTTCGGCATCGAATATCTCGACAACCAGGCGAATATCCGCACCGGCATCACACCGTCGCTGATCGCGCGCTACACCACGGGCCAGTCGATCGGCGCCAAGCTGTTCTATCGCATCCAGATCGCGCCCATCTGGTCGGCGCTGAGCCTCAACGTCGCGGTCACCAACAGCGGCAACTTCGTCGAGGTGCTGCAGCCGCCGGACGCGAATCTGACCGGCGCGCCCGTCGCATCGGGGCGGCTCGGCTACGAGCTGAACACGCCGATCGTGCAGGCCAAGCTGGGCGCCTCGGCGATGGCCGGCCCTCGCAACGATCAACCGGATCGATCGGCGCATCAGCGCGCTTACGGCGCCGACCTGCGTGTCGCGGTCGCGGGCGTCTACCTGAACGCCGAGTACGTCCGCGTCGACGAAGACCAGGGCGGGCCGAAGACGACCTCGGTGGGCACCTTTCTGATCGCGTCGGGGTTCCAGGCGCGCGGCGGCTACGTCCAGCTGGCCTACGCGCTGGCGCTCGACGCCGGGCCGCTGCGCAAGCTGACCTTCTACGCGCGCTACGATCGGCGTCACGCCTCGTTCGAAGGGTTCACCCCCATCACCGTCGATCGATTCACGGGCGGCGTGCGGCTGGATCTCTGGGAGGCGCTGATCCTCAAGGGCGAGGTTCTCGACAACCGCGAGCTCGCGGGCGCGCCGACGGTGGCAAACAACGTGATGACGTCGTCATTGGTGTATAGCTGGTGACCATGCGCGCCCCTGTCTCGCGTCGGTTGACGTCGGTGTGGGTGCTCGCGGCGTCGCTGGCTGGCGCGCCGGCCGCGTCGGCGGCGCCAGCGCCTGACGGGCGCGGCTGGCTGGGCGAGGAAATGCCGTTGCCGCTGGCGGTGCGGACCGCGCAGGACCTGGCGGTCAAGGCCGCGGCCGAGAAGCAGTACCTGATCTTCAACCTGCTGGCGGGCGGGAAGCTGGCCTGGGACGCGGGGGACTTCGCCACCGCGGCGACGAAGTGGGAGGCGCTGCTTCGCGTTCACGGGCTGGACCCGGAGATCGAGAAAGTGATCCGGCCGCTCGCCAAGGAAGCGCGCGGCCGCGCGGGTGGGGCGGCCGTCGTGTCGGCGCCGCCGATCGCCACGCCGGCGCCCGAAGCGTCCGCGCCCGGCGAGACCGAGCCGCGCGCGCCGATGCCGATCGGCGCCACGGTCAGCGGAACGGTCTCCGGCGGCGGCTCGCACGGACCGGGCGGCGCGGTGATCTGGCTGAAACGCATCGGCGGCGAGACGCCGCGGCCCGCCGCCGCGCACGGCAAGGTCGTCACCCAGCGCAACAAGACCTTCATCCCTCACGTGCTGGTCGTGCCGGTCGGGACGAAGGTCAGCTTCCGCAAC
>Ga0066903_100004399_pt1 | contig 11905 bp, 8 predicted proteins | sample PanSoiMetaGPlot1_FD_67491 | JGI IMG/M metagenome (GOLD analysis project Ga0066903, IMG submission 67491) | Tropical forest soil microbial communities from Panama analyzed to predict greenhouse gas emissions - Panama Soil - Plot 1 (version 2) | ecosystem: Environmental > Terrestrial > Soil >...
CGCGATGCGCAGCACGATGAACGCGACGAGCGCCATCGTGAAGACCGCGCTCACGAGGCACAGCGTCCGGAAACCGCGATCGAGCACGACCTGCCAGCGGCTCGGCGCCCGGGCGATGTCGCCGGGCCGCGCGTCGAACCAGACGTCCGCCTGAAGTGTCGAGTTCGACGCGGCCATTCCCCCAGGCATCGCCTGCTACTGCGCGGCGAGCGTCTGGACGGCCGCGGTCGCCTTCGCGACGACGTCGTCTGGCAGGGGAATGTAGCCGAGGCTTTCGGCGTCTTTCTGCCCTTCGGTGAGGCCGAACCTCACGAGGTCCTGGATCGCCTGGGCCTTGCTCTTGTCGGGATACTTCCTGTAGCAGATCAGCCAGGTGTAGGTGACGATCGGATAGGCGTCGGCCGTCTCCGGATCTTTTGCCCACACGATCATGTCGTCGGGGAGCGTGGCCGATGCGAGCGCCGCCCGTCCTGAGGCCGTCGTCGCCGGCACGAACTGGCCGCTCTTGTTCTCGAGGACGGCCGTGGGCACCTTCTGGCTCTTCGCGTACCCGTACTCGATGTAGCCGATCGATCCCGGCGTCGTCATGACGCTCGCCGTCACGCCTTCATTGCCTTTCGACTTGGTGCCGACCGGCCAGTTGGGCATGGTGTTGGCGCCGACGCCCTTGCCGAATTCATCGCTGACGGCGCTCAGGTGCTGCGAAAACACGAACGACGTGCCGCTGCTGTCCGCGCGGACGACGACGTTGATCGGCAGATCGGGAAGCGTGAGTCCCTTATTGGCTTCGGCAATCGCCGCGTCGTTCCAGCGCTTGATCGAGCCGAGGAAGATGCCCGTGTACGCCTTTCGCGACAACTTCAGGCCGTCGACGCCCTGCAGGTTGTACGCGAGCACGATGCTGCCGGCCGTCATCGGAAACAGCTGAACGCCCTCGGGCACTTTCGCCATGTCTTCCGGTTTCATCGCCGCGTCGCTCGCGCCGAAGTCGACCGTGTGGTCGATGACGCTCTTGACGCCGCTGCCGCTGCCGACCGACTGGTAATCGACGAGGACGTTCTGATGCGACGCGCTGTAGGCCTTGAACCACTTGTTGTAGAGAGGCGCCGGAAAGCTGGCGCCGGCGCCCTGGAGCCTGACGGCGTTCGCCGTCCCCGTGGCTTCGCCCGACCCGCATGCGCCTGTGGCGATGGCCGCAGACATGACGAGCAGCGTGACAAGAGGGAGTCGCGCGTTCATGGATACTGCTCCTTAGATGCCGTCTGGCTATCGTGCACAGCTGGAGTGACACTGCGAGGACAACGGTGTGACAGCGGCGTAACAGCCGCCGCGCCGCGAAGGGGTCGGTCAGGCCTGCGATTCGTCGGCCGGCGGCGAGGTGTAGAGCTCGAGGAGGCGTTCCTGAGCGGCCAGGCGCTCATCGCCGGGGTCCGGCGACGCGGGGGTATACACCTGATTACGCATCACGTACGCGCGCGCGTTGTCCCGCAGGTAATGGTCGAGGACGACGTCGCGGATGTGGCGGACGATTGGCGTGCTTCGGACGCGGGCGAGCGTCTCGACGCGCCGGTCGAGATTCCGCTCCATCAGGTCGGCGCTGCCCAGATAGAGGTCCTCGTCGCCGCCGTTCGCGAACCAGTACACGCGCGAGTGTTCGAGAAACCGTCCGACGATCGATCGCACGCGGATCCGGTCGCTCACGCCAGGCAAGCCGGGCCGCAGGCAACAGATGCCGCGGACGATGAGGTCGACCTCGACGCCGGCCTGCGACGCCCGGTACAGCAGGCGGATCGCGGCCGGGTCGGTGATCGCGTTGTTCTTGAAGATGATGCGCGCGGGGCGGCCCGCGGTGGCGTGAGCGATTTCGCGCTCGACGAGCTCCTCCAGCCGGTTTCTGAGCGTCACGGGTGCCACGAGGAGCGCCTCGTAGTCGCGGTTCGCCGAGTACCCGGTAATGGAGTTGAACACCTCGGTCACGTCCGCGACGATTTCCGGATCGGCGGTGAAGAGCCCGAGGTCCGTATAGATCTGCGCCGTCGCCCCGTTGTAATTGCCGGTCGCGACGTGCGCGTAACGCCGGACCGTGTCCGCTTCCTTCCGGACGACGAGGCACAGCTTGCAGTGCGTCTTGAGGTTCTCGACGCCGTAGACGACGTGGATGCCAGCCGACTCCAGCCGCATCGCCCACTGGATGTTGGTGCGTTCGTCGAACCGGGCCTTCAGCTCGACCAGGGCGGCCACCTGCTTGCCGGCATCCGCCGCTTCGATCAGCAGATCGACCAGCGGCGAGTTCGGCCCGATGCGGTAGAGCGTGATCTTGATGGCCACGACGAGCGGATCGCGGGTCGCATCGCGCAGAAATGTCTCGACCGCCTCAAACGAATCGAACGGATGGTGGACGAGAAAGTCCTGCTCGCGGATGCGGTCGAAGATGCACTCGTGCCCCGTCCGGGTCCACAGCGTGCGCGGCGTGAACGGGGTGTCCTTGAGATCGGGCCGGGGCAGGCGATGGAGCGCCATCCAGTCGGCGAACCCGAGCCGGTCGCTGCTGCGCATCACGATGTCCTCTTCGACCTCGAAGTTCTCGACGAGGATGTTGACTACGCGCGTCGGCATGCCTGCCTCGACCTGAAGCAGCGACGGGGCGCCGTGCCGCAGCTGCCGCAGCGTACGGTCCACTGACTCCATCAGGTCTTCGGCGCCGTCCTCCTGGAGTTCCAGGTCGGTGTCTCGAATAATCCGGAACAGGTGCGCGCCGGCGACGTTGATCCCGGGGAACAGATCGCCGATGTTCAGGCGGATGACGTCCTCGAGAAACGCGAACGTCTGGCCCGACGTATGCGGCAGGTTCGGAATCGGCACGAAGCGCTGGATGGTATCGGGCACCTTCACCCGTGCGAATCGCGTGCGCCGCTTGTGGCGGATGACCACCGCGAGGTTCTTGCTGCGATTGGAGATCAGCGGAAACGGATGCCCCGGGTCGAACGCGAGCGGCGTCAGGATGGGGAAGACTTCCGACGCGAAGTACGCAGCGAGGTGGCGCTGCGTGGCGTCGGTGTACTGATCGAGGTCTGCGAAGTGGATGCCGCGCTCGGCCAGGGCCGGCCGAAGTCCATCGCTCCAGCAGCGCGCCTGATCACGCAGCAGGATGGCCGCCCGCTGGCGGATGGCCGCCAGCTGCTTGTCGACCGTCAGTCCGTCCACTGAGATCTGCTCCGCACCCGCCCGGCGCTTCTTGAGCAGCGTCGCCGCACGCACCATGAAGAACTCGTCGAGATTCGATCCGACGATGGCGAGGAATTTGACGCGCTCGAGGAGCGGATGTGTGACGTCGTTCGCCTGATCAAGCACCCGCTGATTGAAGTCGAGCCAGTTGAGCTCGCGGTTGATGTACAGCGCGGGATCGGTGAGGTCCTGCGGCGGCGCCTTCTGTCGAGTCGCGGTGCCTGAGGTCATGGGCTGATTCTAGAAGAGTTCGCGCAGACGCCGCGAAACGAGCGCGTGACCGAAACGTTAAGTGTGTGTTGCGCGTGCTTTGCGAGGTCGTCGTCTCGCCCCGTTATGGTGGAGGTGGTCATCGAAGCGAGGAGCGACCGTGTCGAGCGCCCTGCGAATAGCTCTCTTCGCCGATTCCTACTACGAAGCCAACGGCGTCGCCCGCACCTGCGCCGCCCTCGAAGCATATGCCGCGCGGCGCGATTTGCCGCTCATGCTCGTGCACGCCGGTCCCTCCGCGGCCGTGATCCGCACAGGCTCTGTCACACGGGTCGAGCTCAGGCGGGCGCGGCTCACGTCATGCGCCCTGGAGCACGACCTGGCGTTCGACTTCACGTTAGTGCGGCACGCCCGGCGCGTCCGCCGCGAGCTCCACCGGTTTGCTCCCGATGTGGTCCACTTCACGGGCCCGAGCGATGTCGGCCAGCTGGGCGTGTGGCTGGCGCGGCGATCGAGGATGCCGATGGTCGGATCGTGGCACACCAATCTTCACGAATACGCGTCGCGCCGCCTGCGGCTCGAGGGACTGCCTGAATCCTGGGGTGCGAAGGTGCGTGACCTGGTCGAGCAACAGACGCTCCGGTGGAGTCTGCGGTTCTACCGGCTCCCGCAAGTCGTGCTCGCCCCGAACGAGGATCTGCGAAGGATGCTGGCGCCGGCCGGCCGTCCGACGTTTCTGATGTCACGCGGCGTCGACACGGTGGCATTCACGCCACAGCGCCGGAAGAGAACCGACGGCGCCGTGAACATCGGCTACGTCGGCCGCCTCTCGCCCGAGAAGAGCGTTCGAGTGCTCGCGGATCTCGAACAGGCGTTCCGCGATCGGGGCGTGACCGGAGTCCGGTTCACGATCGTCGGCGAGGGCTGCGAACGTCCGTGGCTTGCCGACCGGATGCGGCGCGCCGCGTTCACCGGCGTATTGCGCGGCGACGCGCTGGCCGACGCGTACGCGAACATGGACCTGTTCGTCTTTCCCTCCGAAACCGAAACGGTCGGCAACGTCGTGCTGGAAGCCATGGCATCGGGCGTCCCCGTGATCGCGATGGCCAGCGGCGGTCCCAGGTTCGTCGTCGGCGACAGCCCCGCCGTGCTGCTTGCGCGCAGCGCAGGCGAGCTCATCGACACGGCAGGCACGCTCGTTCGCGATTCGGTGCGCCGGCGCACGATGGCGGCGGCGGCGCGCGCATGGGCGCTCGAACACTCGTGGGATCAGATCTTCGACAACGTTTATCGCGCGTATGCGGTCGCGGCCTCGCTGGTCGATCGCACGCAGCCGGAGGCGGTGCCCGAGTCGTTGGCACCGACGCTGGAGTGATGTCGGCCAGCGTCACAACCGGGACGGCGGTGCTCGGTGCGGTCTTCGCGCTCGCGGCGGCGTTCGTGGCTCGGCGTGCGTTCCTCATCGCGACCACGCTGAAGGCCATGTCGTGGATGCCCATCCTGTCGCGGCGCCTGTCCCGGTGGGTGAAGGCGCGCCACTGCGACGAGAACGAGTTGGTGAGCGCGGACGGCGCGCCGGCGTTCTGGATCGAGCGCCGCCGCGAAGGGCTCGACCATCTGGCCGCGACGCTGCGCAGCCAGCACGCGCAGTCGATTGCGTGGGGCACCGCCATCCGCGGCAGCTTCGCGGATCTCCGGTTCACCGACGCCAGCCGCGTGCCGTTTCCCTTCGCCCAGGTCACACGGGCGAAGTTCAACCTGTGCTCGGTCGTGACGGCATCGAACGGGCCGTACCTGCGGACCCTCGACGGCCACTGGACGCTCGACGTGAGCGGATCCTACGGATTCAACGTGGCGGGCTTCGACCGGTACAAGGCATGGATGGAGAGGGGCCTGAAGCGCGTCGAGGAACTCGGCCCCGTCCTCGGTCCGCTCCACCCGATCGTGGCCGAGAACATCGACCTCCTGAAGCGCGTGTCGCAGCAGGACGACGTGTCGTTCCATATGAGCGGAACCGAAGCCGTGATGGCCGCGGTGCGCACGGCGCGCTTCAACACCCGCCGGCGGCTCATCGTCTGCTTCTCGGGGGCGTATCACGGATGGTGGGACGGCGTGCAGCCGGGGCTCGGCAGCGAGCGCATGCTCGACGACTGCCTCACGCTGAATGACATGAGCCCGGCTTCGCTGGCGGTGATTCGCCGGCGGGCCAGGGAGATTGCCGGCGTGCTCGTCAACCCGGTTCAGTCGTTCCACCCCAACTCGCCGCCGCCAAACGACGCGGTGCTCGTGACGAGTGCAGTCCGGAAGGCGCAGACATCGTCAGACGGGTACGCCGGATGGCTTCAGCAGCTGCGCGAGGTGTGCACCGCGTCGGACGTCCCGCTCATCTTCGACGAGGTGTACTCAGGGTTCCGCCTCGGTCCCGGCGGCGCACAGAAGTACTTCGCCGTCCACGCCGACATGGTCGTCTACGGAAAGACCGTGGCCGGCGGGTTTCCCATCGGCGTCGTCTGTGGCAAGAGCGCGCTGATGCGCCGGCTGGATCCCGAACACCCGATGCGCATGGCGTACGTCGTCGGCACGTTCTCCGCTCATCCGGCGGTCATGGCGGCGATGAACGAGTTTCTGCGGTGGGCTCTCGATCCGTCCACGGCGACGCTGTACCGCGGCGCGAACCGCACCTGCACAGAGTGGGTGAAGTCGACGAACGAGTGCCTGGCCGATGCCAGCCTGCCGATTCGAGTCGCCAATCTGGCGACGATCTGGACGGTCGTTTTCACCGAGCCGAGCCGCTACAACTGGCTTCTCCAGTACTACCTGCGTGCCGAGCGCATCACGCTCAGCTGGGTCGGAACCGGCCGTTGCCTGGCCAGCCTCGACTTCTCCGACGACGATTACAAGACGATGCGCGAGCGACTGATCGCGGCTGCCCGCAAGATGAAGAACGACGGCTGGTGGCTGACCGCGGCGCAATTTCCGGAAAGGGACACGCGTATGCGAATGGCGCTCCTGAAGGACGCTGCGGCCGCGCTCGTGCCGCGCCCCGTCCAGACGTTCTACGCGGCAGTGATGAAGCGGAAAGACGACGATCATCATGCGTCACACAACAACCCCGTCAATCAGTACCTGCACCTGGTGAGCTCGAGCGTCTTCCTCTTTTGCTATGCGACGGTCTGGATGGACCTGACCAGAGCGATGGTGCTGGGGCTCGCAGCGCTCTTCGTGCGGCAGTTCGGCCATGCCGTGCTCGAGCCGGCCTGTCACGACGAGGAGAAGCTGCTTCTCGGCTATACCACACGGGACAAGACGCTCATCGTGCTCGGGTACTTGCTGATCCCTCTGGCTGTGATGATGCAGGCCCACGAGTGGGGACTCGCGGTCTTCTTCGCGTCGATCGATCGCGTGGCGGTTCAGTGGTTCCGCTGGACGGCGTTCGTCGTGCTGCTCCGTGTCGCGTACCTGACGTGGAAGCACAATGTCCACATCGCGATGATCTGGTTCGTCAAGCTGGTGACCGATCCGGTGACGGACATCGTCGCCTACTTCCCGCGCAGGCCAGCGCGGGCTTGAACGCGCACCCGTGGGTGTTCGTCGCGGCCGCGCTGCTCCTGAGCCTCGAGCGTCTGGCCTACGTCGTCATCTGGCGCGCGCCTGAACGATTCCACAGCGTCTGCGACCGGGCGGGGCCGTCGCTCGAGGACCCGGTGGCTGCGCTCGAAGCGCTCTTCCTCCTTTTCAAGACCATTCAGATCGGCGTGTTCGTCTGGTGGTGCTGGGCATTCGGGCCGCTGCCGCCGTTCATGTGGGGCGGCCGACTGGTGCCAGTCTCTGCAGGTGCGCTGCTCGTAACCGCAGGCCAGGCCCTGAATGCCAGCGTGTTCTTTCGTCTGGGCCGCGTCGGCGTCTTCTACGGCAGTCGATTCGGCCGCTACGTGCCGTGGTGCAGGCGTTTTCCGTTCTCCTGGTTCGAGCATCCGCAGTACGTCGGAGCCGTGCTGTCGATCTGGGGCGTCTTTCTCGTCATGCGATTCCCGGCCGACGACTGGCTCGCGCTGCCTGTGCTCGAGACGGTGTACTACCTTGCCGGTGCCCGCGCCGAAGGTTGAGAATCGACTGTGCCTCCCGACGACGAGCGCTGCGCCGAGGCAGAACAATTCAGGAGAATCGACGCCGCGTTCCGCGAGGGCAGCCTTGACGCGCTGCGCGCCGCCGTCGACGACCCGGCGGCCGTCCCCAACGGCGTCATGCCGCTCACGATCGGATCGTGTCTCGTCTACGCGATTTACCATAGCCCGCTCGCATTCATCCGCACGCTGCTCGAGACGGGCGCCGATCCGAACGCACCGGCCGACGACGGGTTTCCACCGCTCATCGCGGCGCTCAGCTGCACGCGCGTCGTGCCCGGATCGCGCAGGCGAACCGACGTCGATGAGATCCTCCGTCTGTTGATCGCCTTCGGAGCCGATCCGAATCAGCGGGGCATCAACGACTACACGGCGCTCCACATGGCGGTGGTCGAGCGGAACGCGCTCGCCGTGCACATCCTGCTCCAGGCCGGCGCCGATCCTGAGCTGCGCACGCGTATAGACGACTGCGGGACGCCGCTCGAGATGGCGAACGCGGCAGGGCTGACCGATGTCGCCGCGCTGCTGGCGGCGAACGGACAACCGGTCCGACAACGCCTGCGATCCGGGCTGACGCTGCTCGTCGATATCCCCGGCGCCGGCGATCCCGTGCGCCGACAGCAGAATTACCGCATCCGCCTCCGGATGTGGCTGAACAAGGGCGATGCGGTGCGATGGAAAGCCGCGTGGGGGGTCGTCGGCGTGTCGACGCTCGAGGACAACAACGAAACGCTCATCACGGTGGTGCGCGTCGATCGCCGTTCCCTGATCGCCGGACTTTTCTACGGCGTCGAGGGGATGCGCGTCGGCGGCACGCGCCGCCTCGAAATCGCGCCGCATCTTGCGTACGGGGACCAGGGAGTTCCGGATGTGATTCCCGCCGGCGCCCTGCTCGTCGCGGAGATCACGGTGCTCGACGGGGCATAATGTGCGGCATCGCAGTCTGATATGGGAGATCCGATCATGCGTGGAATGACTCGTGTCGCCGCGACGGTCGCCCTCGCAGCGGCAGCCGTGACGCTCGCCGTGGCGACGCCCACCGCACAGTTGCCCATTCCGGTTCAGGGCCAGCGCGGCGCCGAACCGGCCCCACAGCCGCAGGGACAGCGCGGCCGCGGGCAGCGTGGACAGGTGGAGCAGCCGCCCGATCCGCCGCCGGTCGTCTCGCCCGTTGCGAGCGCATCGGCCGAGATCACGGGACCGGGACGCTTCTACGAAACGCTGATGGCGCTGAAGCCCGGCGACGATCTTCAACACTTCGGGTACGTCACGAAGGAGTATTTCGTGTCGGGTCAGGCCAGCGGCCAGCCGTACAAGACGCGGATCGTCATTCGAAAACCCGCCGACGACAGCAAGTTCAGCGGCCTGGTGCTCGCCGAGTCGATGCATCCGAGCGGCAACCCGTGGATGTTTCACTTCACGCACCGCTACTCGATGACCGAGGGGCACATCGGGCTCGAGATCCTGACGAGCGCCACGCAGGGATTCGTCGAGTTCAATCGCGATCGGTACAAGGATCTGCAGGTGGCGCAAGGACAGGCGGGCGAGATCATCGCGCAGGTCGGCGCGCTGATGAAGTCGAAGCAGAAGGACAACCCGCTGTCCGCGCTCACAGTCCGCAAGATGATCCTCACCGGCTCCTCGGCGTCAGCCGCCGTGGTCGTCAACTACCTGCCGGTGAGTATGGTCCAGCGTCTGTCGGACATGAAACCGATCTACGACGGCTTCATGCCGACGAGCAACGGCGCGACACTTCGCATGGTCGATGTCCCGATGATTCACGTGCCGACGATGCGGGAGACGATGAATGGGGCGACGACGCGGCCCGACGGCGACGCGCCTGGCAATCAGTACCGGGTGTACGAGTTCGCGGGGATGGCGCACATCGACTCGCGCGACGCGGTGGCGTACTACCCGGATCCCTGCAAGCTGCCGATCAGCCGGTTTCCGATGGCCGCGTATATGTCGGTCGCGCTCAACCACCTGTGGCAGTGGCTCGACAAGGGCACCGTGCCGCCGCATGCCGATCGCATCTACATGGACTACAACACCGATGGCGACGGTTCGCTGATGGCGCTCGACGAGTTCGGCAACGTCAAGGGCGGCATCCGGACGACGTACGTCGATGTACCGACGAGCAAGATCGGCGTGCCGAATTCCGGCGCCGAGCCTCCCATCAAGAATCCGCATCCGTTCATCGCCGCGCGCGGAGAGGCGGCGCAGAACCAGTTATGCGGCCTGGCGAACTACCAGATCGCGTTCACGCGCGAGCAGTTGAGGAAGCTGTATAAGGACAAGAAGACGTACCAGGCGCGCGTCCAGCAGCGGTACGACGAACTGATGAAGCAGGGATGGGCGCTGCAGGTCTATCGGTCCGTCGTCCTCGACGACGCGGCGCAAGTCGATTTCTGAGGTAGAGTTCGTCCGACCGTAGCGTCAGCCGGACGGAGGAGGAGGGATCCGTGAAACGTCGTGACTTTTTCAAGGGCGCTGCAGCCGGCACGGCGGGCCTCGTTGTCACTCCTTCCGGTTCGCCCGCGGAAGCCGCCCCGACGACAGCGCGTCCCCGCATCAAGCGGCCGACTGAAGGCGACGAGTTCGGATACGCCCGCGCGCAGGGCGGATCGCCGCCTGCGTCCGCGACGCGCGAGTCAGGCGCGAAGTACGGATCCGACGTGATGGTGGACGTGTTGCGGAAGCTCGGCGTCGAGTACGTCGCGCTGAATCCGGGCTCCGCGTTTCAAGGGCTGCACGAATCGCTGCTCAATCACGGCAACACCGCATCGCCGGAAATCCTGACGTGCCTGCACGAGGAGGCGGCGGTCGCCATGTCGCACGGCTACGCGAAGGCGGCGGGCAAGCCGATGGCGGTGATGGTGCACGGTACGGTCGGGATGCTGCACTCGTCGATGGCGCTCTTTCAGGCGTGGGCCGATCGCGTGCCGGTGCTGCTCATCGTCGGCGAGCACCGGAACCCGACCGGCGTCATCAACGCGCCGCACAGCGCGCAGGACATGGGCGCGATCATCCGCGACTTCGTGAAGTTCGACGACGAAGCGACGACGATCGATCGGTTTGTCGAGTCGGCGATGCGCGCGTACCGCTTCGCGATGACGCCGCCGATGGGGCCGGTCGCGCTGGTCGTGCCAGAGGAATTGCAGGAACAGGTCATCGAACGCGAGATCCGGATTCCCGAGCTGACGCTGCCGTCGCCGCCGCAGGGCGAGACGGGCGCCGTGCGCGAGGCGGCCCGGCTGCTCGTCAACGCGCAGAGCCCGGCGATCTACATCGCGAAGCTGGGACGGACGCCGAAGAGCTGGGATCTGCTGATTCAGCTCGCCGAAACACTTCAAGCGCCGGTGCAGGTCGGCAACTACGGGTCGTGGCAGAAGTTTCCGTCGTGGCATCCGTTGTACGGCAACGGCGGCCGCGGCTACACACCCGATGTCTCGCTCGGCCTCGAAGTGGGCGACATGTCTGCCCAGGTCCGGGCCGCGCGCGCCAACGGGCGCAAGACGATCAGCATCTCCTCGGAGCTGTTGTTTCAGCACAGCAACATTCACGACTACGGCCCCTACAGCGACGTCGACCTGCCCATTGCGGCCGACGCCGAGGCGACGCTGCCGTCGCTCATCGAGGAGATCGATCGCCTCATGACGCCCGAGCGGAAGAGCGCCGCGCAGGCGAGAGGCGCTCGGATTGCAGCCGCGCACAAGGAGGCGCAGCTGCGCGGCATCGAGGAAGCGCGCTACGGGTGGGACGCGAGCCCGGTGAGCGTGCCGCGGATGATTGGCGAGCTGGCGGAACAGATCAAGAACGACGACTGGGCCATCGTGTCCGGCCATCAGTTCACGGGCGACTGGCAGCGGCGGCTGCTGAACTTCGACAAGCCGTCGCGCTACAACGGCGACAGCGGCGGGATGGGCATCGGCTACGACTCGCCCGCCTCGGTGGGCGCGGCGCTGGCGAACAAGCGGCAGGGGCGCCTCTCCATCGGCATCGTCGGCGACGGGGACCTGAACTTCGGGCCGGGCGTGTTGTGGACCGCGGTGCATCACCAGATCCCGCTGCTGCTCGTGGTGCACAACAACCGCGCGTACCATGCCGAGGTGATGATCGTCCAGAGGATGGGCGGCAGCCGCGGCCGCGGATCAGGGCGGGATCACATCGGCAACGTGATTACCGACCCGAACATCAACTACGCGCAGATGGCCAAGGCCTACGGCATGTACAGCGAAGGGCCGATCGACAACCCGAAAGACCTTGCCGGCGCCTACCAGCGCGCGCTCGCCCGCGTGCGCGCGGGAGAGCCGGCGCTGATCGATGTGCTGTCGCAGCCGCGCTGA
>Ga0066903_100004401_pt1 | contig 11904 bp, 6 predicted proteins | sample PanSoiMetaGPlot1_FD_67491 | JGI IMG/M metagenome (GOLD analysis project Ga0066903, IMG submission 67491) | Tropical forest soil microbial communities from Panama analyzed to predict greenhouse gas emissions - Panama Soil - Plot 1 (version 2) | ecosystem: Environmental > Terrestrial > Soil >...
TCGTTCTTCATGACCGACAGCCCGCCCGACGACACGACCCTCGCCGCCGCCAAGGCCGGCACGCTGCGCGCGAACCTGCCGATGCACGTCAGCCGCCTGCTCGGCACGCAGGTCGCGAAGGACTGGCTGCGGCACGTGATGGAGCTCTACTTCCTCGTCAACCAGCTGCCGCTCTCGCCCGTCGACCCGGGGAAGTTCCCGGTCGACAGCGGCCTGCTCGCGTCGATGGGAACCGAGACGCAGATGTTCCTCGACAATGTCCTCTGGGCCAACGGCAGCAAGCTGAACGACATGCTTCTGTCGAGGACGTCGTTCGTCAACTCGCGCATGGCGCAGGAGGTCTACAACATCCCGATCCCGGCCGGCGCGGACGCGAACGACCTGACCAAGTTCGGGCAGGCGACGCTGCCCATGGATCGCAGCGGCATCCTGACCAACGCCGGCTTCCTGACGGCCCGTTCGCGCTCGGACGGCCAGGACCTCGTCTCGCGCGGCAAGAGCGTCAAGGCGGCGTTCCTCTGCCTGATCTCGTCGCCGCCCACGGACATGGCGACCCAGATGGCGGTCACGGCGGCCAGCGGGATGCTGAGCCAGGAGACGGGACAGGAGCAGGCGGCGATTCGCGCCAAGGCGCCGGTCTGCGCGCAGTGCCATGGCACGTTCGACTCGTACGGCCTGGTGCTGGAGTTCTACGACGCCATCGCGCGCTACCGGACGACGTACGACTACCTGCCCAACATGCCGACGATCGACGGCACCACGAAGCTGCCGGACCTGATCGGCGGCGCGACCGTGCACACCGCGGCCGAGCTGGCGACGAACCTGACGCAGAGCCCGACGTTCATCAACTGCCTCGCGAAGTCGATGCTGCAGTACGGGATGACGGACTTCGCCGCGGCGGTCGAGCTGCCGCTGCCGCCGTCGCAGGCCGGCTGCGCCGCGGCCGACGTCGTCCAGCGCTACCAGGCTGGCGGCAACCAGACCTTCACGGGCCTCGTCAACGCCGTGACCCAATCGCCCGCCTTCGTCGTTCGCAACGTGACCCCCTAGCCCACGCATTCGACCGAAAGCCATTCGGAGGTAAATCGAAATGATCTCGTACAGGTTCAAGCGGCGCTCGTTCCTGACCGCGGTGGGCGGGGGCATCGGCCTCAAGGTCATGCTCCGCAACATTGAAGCGTCGGCGCAGACCGCGTCGTCGCCGCCGCGCCTGCTGGTCACGCACTGGCCCGTCGGCATCGTCGCCGGGGCCAGCGACGCCCTCTGGAAGCCGACGTCGGGCGCCGCCACCGGCAGCCCCGGCCTGCAGCCGTTCGTCGACAACGGCCTGAACAACGACATGATCACCCTCCGCGGCGTCTCGACGGGGGCGCTCAACCTGAACGGCGGCGGCAGCCATGAAGGTGGAACGGTCGTCCTCGTGACCGGCGTCGGCTGCGCCGGGACGCGCACCAACCGCGGCGAGTCGGACGACGGCTACGCGGGCGGCCCGTCGTACGACCAGGTGATGCTGTCGAACGTGGCGGCCCTGAAGTCGCCGATGGGCGGCGCCGGCTACGCCAACTCGATCTGCGACGCCCGCACGGACCTCGGCGAGGTGTCGACGAAGTGCCTCTCGTACGGAAACACCAAGGTCGCCGTCACGAACTACAACGGCAGCCAGGGGACGCAGAACCAGCCGCTCACGCCCGTGCTGAGCCCGCTGACGCAGTACACGAACCTGTTCAACAACTTCGTCCCGCTGCAGTACTCGGATCCGACGCTGGCGGCCGCGCCCGCGGCGGACGCGACGCTGACGAACCTGGCGTCCAAGAAGAGCATCCTCGACTTCGCGCTGACCGAGATCTCGACCCTGCAGAAGCTGGCGCCGAGCGATGCGAAGGCGAAGCTGCAGAACCACTTCGACGCCATCACGAGCATCGAGAGCCAGATCACCAACACCATCAACACGCGCTATCCGACGGTGACGGGGACGGGCGGCGCCGGCGGTGGCACCGGGGGCAGCGCAGGCGGCGCGGGCGGTCGCGGTGGGGCTGGCGGCGCGGGCGGACGCGGCGGCGCGGGCGGCACCGGCGGCGCGGCCGGGCGCGGCGGCAGCGGCGGCACGGGCGGCACGGGCACCGGCGGCAGCACGGGCACCGGCGGGACCGGCGGGACCGGCGGCATGAACGGATGCAAGACGAAGCCGACCGCTCCACCGTCGACGTCCGGACCGGACGACTACACCTCGGGCTCGCACGGCAACTACGGCACGCCCAAGAACGGCTCCACCGACGACGAGGCGACGCACAAGACGGTCGGGCAGCTCCACTTCGGCGTGCTGCAGGCCGCGTTCCTCTGCGACATCATCCGCTGCGGCACCTTCCAGTGGTCGCCGGGAACGAACCACGTCGCGTTCAAGGGCTACTACCCCGGCGACCTGACCGGCATCTACCAGCACCACCCGGTCAGCCACTCCGTCGGCAGCGCGACGTCGACCACGGGGACCACCTACGACACGCTGGCCGCGCCATCGATCCAGTACCTCTTCAACATCCAGAACTGGTACTTCTCGCGCACGGCGGAGAACCTCGCCCTCTGGAAGAACTCGGTCGACGGCTTCGGCAACTCGCTGTTCGACACGACGGTCATCCCGTTCGTCACCGAGGTCGAGCAGCTGAACCACAACCGCAGCAACATGGCGGCCATGATCTTCGGCGGCAAGAAGCTGGGGTTTCAGCAGGGCCAGTACAAGAGCGGCAACTTCAGCATCAACAGCTTCTGGGGCACGATCGCGCAGGCGTTCGGGTACACTTCCACGGCATCGCCGCTCGCATCGCCGATAGCCGGTCTCTGGGTGCATCCCTAGTAGCTTCTCCTGCGTCGCAGGTCGTGGACGCCGGCGGTCTTCACCTTCACGTTTCGATCGCCTGCCTCGCCCTCGTCGCCTGTTCGCCCCCACCGGCCGGCAAGTATGTGCCTCCGGACGGCGGGGCCGTGAGCGCGGAGGGCCCTTCCCTCGCCGCCGGCGCCAGTTACACCTGCGCCATCTTCGGCGCGGGAGCCGTCCGCTGCTGGGGCGACAACGGCAACGGCCAGCTCGGCCGCCCGCCGCTCGGTGATCCGCTGGCCGACTACAGCGTCGACCTCGGAACGGACCGCCGCGCCACCGCGATCTACGCCGGCGGGTCGTACACCTGCGTGATCCTGGAGGGCGGCGCGGTCAAGTGCTGGGGCAACAATGACTTCGGCCAGCTTGGCCTCGGCGACATGGCGAACCGCGGGGACGGCACGCTGGCGATGGGCGACGGGCTGCCGACCGTCGATCTCGGCACCGGTCAGCGCGCCGTCGCGCTCGCCCTCGGCGAGACGGCCAGCTGCGCGCTGCTGGCGGGCGGCCAGGTCAAGTGCTGGGGCGATCCCTACCAGGGCGCGACCGGCCACGGCGACATCGAGCCGACCGGCGGCTCGCCGGGGACGATGGGCGACAATTTGACGGCGGTCGATCTCGGCAGCCGCGACGGCGTCCCGCTGAAGGTGAAGAGCGTCGCCGCCTTCGACTACCACTCGTTCTGCGCGATCCTCGCCGACGCGGGGCCCGACGTCAGCGCGCTCAAGTGCTGGGGCAGCAACGACTACTGCGAGCTCGGCATCGGCTCGCATGACGGGGGCCGGGGCGCGGATCCCAGCACGCTCGGCGATCACCTGGAGTGGATCGACATCGGCACGACCAGCGCGGGCGCCGTGCGCAAGGCGGTCGCCGTGGCGGCGGGCTTTCAGCATGTCTGCGTGCTGGGCGACGACGGCATCGTGAAGTGCTGGGGCAGCAACCGCTCCGGCGAGGCCGGCATCGGGACGACGAGCGATCCGCGCTCGTGCTCGCCCGACGAAATGGGAAACGCGGGGCTGGTGTCGCTGCCCTATCCCGCGACTGCGATCGCCTCGCGGTTCGAGCACACCTGCGCGCTGCTGACGAACGGCGACGTGATGTGCTGGGGCCGCAACACCGAAGGACAGCTGGGCACTGGCGACACGGTGAACCGCCTCAGCCCGTCGGACCCCATCGTCTTCGGCGCGGGCTTCGCGCCCGCGAAGCTCGTGTTCGGCAACGACCACGACTGCGCGATCTCGACGGACGGGCGGATCGAGTGCTGGGGAAGCGATCAGCTGGGGCAGCTGGGACCGCCGGCCACCGGCGACCTGCTGGCGCCCGGACCCGACTTGCGGCTGCGCGGGGCGCCGGTCGACGTCGTGGCCGCGGGCGGCGACCACACCTGCGCGATCCTCGACGGCGGCGCGCTCAAGTGCTGGGGGCGCAACACAGAAGGCCAGCTCGGCCTCGGCGACACGACCGACCGCGGCGCCCTGCCCGGTCAGATGGGCGACGTGCTCCCGGCCGTCGATCTCGGCGCGGGCGCCGTCGCGACCGCCGTCGCGGCGGGCACGGCCCACACCTGCGCGGTCCTCGACGGCGGCGCGGTCCGATGCTGGGGCGCGGGCAACTCCGGACAGCTCGGTCAGGGGACGGCGGGGTTCGCCTACGCGCCGGGGCCGCCGATCGATCTCCCCGCCGCGGCGACGGCGATCGCGGCGGGCGACGACTTCACCTGCGCGCGGCTCGCGGATGGGCGCGTGCTCTGCTGGGGCGGCGGCGCGCGCGGCCAGCTCGGCGCCGGCGACTCCGCCAGCCATTCCACCCCCGGCCCCGCCGCGGCGCTGCCCGGGAAGGCGACCGCGATCGTGGCCGGCGACCACCACGCGTGCGCGCTGCTGGAGAACCACGATCTCGCCTGCTGGGGCGCCAACGACGCCGGACAGCTCGGCCTCGGCGACACGCAAGATCGATCCCGGCCCGCCGCTCTCGGGCTCGGACAAAGCGGCGTCGTCGCGGTCGCTGCCCGCGCCGATTCGACCTGCGTCCGGCTGATCGACGACAGCGTCCGGTGCTGGGGACACAACGACCGCGGACAGCTCGGCCTCGGCGACGCCGACGATCGCCCGGCGCCGCCCGCCCAGTCGATCGATCTCGGAACGGGCCAGACCGCCTCGGCGATCGCCGTCGGCGGCGCGTTCGCCTGCGCCGTCCTCGGCACGCGGCAGGCGAAGTGCTGGGGCGACAACCAGGTCTACGAGCTGGGCGCGCCGCTCCGGGCGCCCGCCTACGGTGACGGACCGAACGAGATGGGCGACGCCCTCGCCGCCGCCGTCCAGGGCGGGGGCCGCTCGGTGCGCGCCGTGGCCACCGGGCGCGCCCACGCCTGCGCCGTCCTCGACACCAGCGACGTGCGCTGCTGGGGCGACAACGGCTACGGCCAGCTCGGGGCCGGCGACACCGACGCGCACACGCCATTCCTCAACCCGACGGACATCGTCGATCTGGGCCGCGCCCCCTAGGTGAATGATGCGCGCGCTCTGCTGTCTCCCCATCGCCGCCGCGCTCGCCATCGCGGGATGCAGCGAAGGCCCACCCGCAACCGGCCGCGGCGGCGCGGGCGGCGGCACCCTCTCCGGCCTGGCCGGTAGCGGCGGCGGAGGTGGTGGGGCGAGCGGCATCGTCGGCACGGCGGGCGGGTCAGGGAGCGGAGGTGGCGGCGCGACGGGCGGCGGAGGCAGCGGGGGAACAGGCGGCCAGGCGGTCGATGGGATCGTGGTCAACACGCCCTCCGGACGCATCGCGACCGAAAACGCCGCGGATGGAAACTGCGACATCCTGGAGGCGGTCGCGGCGGCGAGCACCGGCCAGTCCGTCCACGAATGCGCCAACCCGAACGGATCGACGCGCATCATCTTGACCGGCGGCTCGGCCTACCCGACCGGCAAGACGCTCCGTTTCGCCACCGCGACGAATCAGCCGATCCGGATCGGGATCGCCGACGGGACGACCGGAAGCGCGACGATCGACGCGGCGGGGGGCTGGGTCGTCGATCCCACCGATCCGCCCACGAGCTGCCTCCTGAACGTGTCGGGCGGCGCTTCCGTCGAGCTCTCCGACGTCACACTGACGCAGGCGGCGTTCACCCTCACCGGCGCGTGTGTCACCCGTGGCTCGATCACCATCGAGCGCGGACGCGTGACCGGCTTCCGCCGGGGCGGGGCGAGCGCAACCTGCCTGCCCGCGAGCGGCTGCGACAACAACGCCGACGCCAATGCGACCGCGACGCTGCTGCTCCGGAACTCGCTCGTCGACGGCAATTCGACCGACGGTGACGGCGGCGGCATCACCTCCGCGGGCTTCGGCGCGCTGCTGGTCGTCTATCACTCGTCGATTGTCGGCAACACCGCCGCCGGTGCGGGCGGCGGCCTCTTCTTCGGCGGCGGCTGGAACACGCACGTCATCCGCGCCTCGACCGTGAGCGGGAACCGCGCCAGCGTCGGCGGCGGCGTGATGGTGAAGTTCGCCTGCTCGAACACCTACCTCAACGTCTTCAACAGCACGATCGCGAACAACACGGCCGACGGCACCGGCGGCGGCATCGAGTTCGAGCCGGCCGACCGGGCGTGCGCCACGCAGGACGTGGTCGTCATCTCCAGCGTCGTCGCCGGCAACCATTCGCTGTCGTCGCTGGAAAGCAACATCAACGCCGGGTGGTGGACCGCCGACCCGATGGGCAACCTCGGCATCTTCACCTGCCAGGGCGGCTCGTTGATTTACATCGCCCCCGGATACCCGCGCCCGACGGAGCCGGACGCGCCGTGCCTGCTCGCGACGCGCGACCCCCACATCGGACCGCTGGCGCCGATGGGCGGGCTTGGCGATCTGCCCGTGCATCCGCTGCTGGCCGGCAGCCCGGCGATCGACGCGGCGGGCGACGCAATGCTCGACGACGAGCGCGATCAGTGGATCCCGCTCATCGACCCGCCGTTGCAGCCCCCGGCGGACGAATGGCAGGTGTTCGATCGCCTCGTCGACGGCGACGGCGACGGCACGGCAGGCGCCGACCTCGGCGCCATCGAGATGAACGCGCGCGCGCAGACCGAGCTGCTCGCCGTCGCGGCCAAGGGCCCCTCGCCCCACCAGATCGTCATGACACCGTCGGGGTTCGACCGCGGCGCGGGAACGCAGTACGCGGCGGCGGGCGCGACGAACCAGCTCGTCACCTACCGGTTGCCGATCGGGGAGCCTGGCTTTTACGACTTCACCGTCGGCGTCCTGAACGCGCCGGACGGCGGCCAGTTCCAGATGGCGATCGCCGACGGCCCGAACGGCCCCTGGACGGACCTCGGTCCGCCGCAGGACACCTACGCGCCGAACCAGGCGTTCGCGGCGCTCGGTCCGTTTGCGGGGCCGCTGCTGGCGACCACGGGCGAGCGGTACGTGCGCTTCACCGTCCTCGGCCGCAACGCCGCCAGCGGCGGCTATCACCTGTCGTTCGATTACATCGACGCGCGCAAGCGGACGACGCCGTGCCCGGTCGTCCAGATCGCCAGCGGCGCCCGGCACACCTGCGCGCTGACCTCGGCGGGCGGCGCACGCTGCTGGGGCGCCAACGACGCCGGCCAGCTCGGCGACGGGTCCATGACGACGGCCGTGCGGGTGCCCGCGCTGGACGCGCTCACCGGCGTCAAGGCGATCGCGACCGGCGCGCGCCACACCTGTGCGCTGACGACCGCGGGCGGCGTCCGCTGCTGGGGCGCCAACGACGCCGGCCAGCTCGGCGACGGGTCCATGAACGCCCGGGCCACGCCGCCGACCACCGACGTCCTGACCGGCGTCGCGGCCATCGCCGCCGGCGCCAGCCACACCTGCGCGCTGACGACCGCGGGCGGCGTCCGCTGCTGGGGTGCCAACGACGCCGGCCAGCTCGGCGACGGGTCCATGAACGCCCGGGCCGCACCGCCGACCACCGACGTCCTGACCGGCGTCGCGGCGATCGCCGCCGGCGGTTCCGTCACGTGCGCGCTGACGACCGCGGGCGGCGTCCGCTGCTGGGGCGACAACACCTTCGGGCAGCTCGGGGACGGCACCACCGACAACCGCGCCGCGCCGCCCGCGAACGACGTCATCGCGAACGCCGCGTCGATCAGCGTCGCCTCGGGACACGCCTGCGCCGTCACGACGACGGGCGGCGCGCGGTGCTGGGGGCACAACGGCAACGGCGAGCTCGGCGACGGCACCTACTTCGACGAGCCATCGCCGCCCGCCGCCGACGTGCTGGCGGGCGCCGTCTCCGTCGCCGCGGCCGCCAATTTCACGTGCGCGGTGACGGCGACCGGCGGCGAGCGCTGCTGGGGCGCCAACGACATCGGCCAGCTCGGCGACGACACCGAGATCTCCGTCGACCGCCTGTCGCCCGCCACGATGGACAACCTCGGCGGCGTGCGCGCGATGGCTCTCGGAACAGCGTACACGTGCGCGCTCATGACCGGCGGCGGCGTCCGCTGCTGGGGCGCCAACGATGCCGGCCAGCTCGGCGACGGCCTGGCGCCCGATTTCGCGTCGGCGCCGCCCACCCTCGATATCGCCGGTTTCACGGGCACCTGTCAGTGAAACGGGGCGCCGGCGGGCGACCTTTCGTTGAACCCTGACGGCCGCGTGGCGGCACTTCCTCGACACCGTGCTGCCCCGCCTCGCCCTCGCGATGGCCGTTTGCGTCGCCGCATCTGGCGCGTGCGGCGGCGCGCACCTCGGTGGGCCCGCCGGGACGGGCGGCGGGACATTGGTCGTGACCGGGACGGGCGGCGCCGCGGGCGGGACCGGTGCGACGGCGGGAGGCAGCGTCGGTGGCGCGGGTGGTGGAACGGTCGTCCCGCCGGATCCGTGCACCGGACCTTCCGATGCGCGCCTGGTGCTCGCGCCTCAGCGCCAGGTCCCGCTGACGAGCCACGAGATGAACTACATGATCCGCGCACTATTCGGCGATGCGGAGGCGAACGCGGTCATCAGCGCTCAGATCTTACAGTTGACCCCCGACGCCAGCCTGAATTTTCCACCGAGCGACGGCGACGAGCTGAGCATCAACGACGTCGTGCTGATGGAGTTCGCCAGCCAGGCGAAGCACGTGGGTCAGTACGTCGCCGACAACTTTTCCACGGTGACCGGCTGCGCGCCGTCCACGGACGACTGCGCGAAGGCGTACCTCGCCGCCGTCGCCGAGAAGGCCTACCGGCGGCTGCTCGACACCACCGAGCAGACCGATCTGCTGGCTCGCTACGACAGCGCGCGCGGCAGCGCGACCATCGAGCAGGCGACCCAGCAGGGTGTGGCGGCGATCCTGACCGCGCCGCAGTTCTACTATCGTTCGGAGATGGGCGATCCGACGCGCGCGTCGACGTCGCCGCCCGGCGTGCCGCTGACCCCCGACGAGCTGGCGAGCGCGTTGTCGTTCTTCCTGACCGACGGCCCGCCCGATCAACCGCTGCTCGACGCCGCACGGGCCGGCACACTGACGCCCGACACCGTCGGCCCGCAGGTCGACCGATTGCTCGGGACGCTCGCCGCGCGCGCCTGGCTGACGAAGCTGATGGAGCTGTATTTCGAGCTGAATCAACTGCCGACGGCGCCCATCGACTCGAGCATGTATCCCGAGGTGACCCCGACCCTGCTCGCCGACATGCAGACCGAGGCGCACATGTTCATCGAGGCCAGGCTCTGGGATGACACGCTGACCGGCCTTCTCACGTCGCGCGCGACCTTTCTCAACTCCCGCCTCGCCACGACGATCTACAAGGTCCCAGCGCCGGGCGCGACGGCGACCGACTTCGTGCCGACGACGCTGCCTGCGGACCAGCGCAGCGGCATTCTCACGAATGCAGGGTTCCTCTCGACATTGAGCCGGTCGACCGAAGTGAGCCTGGTGCGGCGGGGATACGTCGTGAAGACGAGGATGCTCGGCACGTATCTGCCTTATCACTCCGACTCGAGCATGACGCCGATCGTCCAGGCGGACTTCGGGAGCCTGTCCACGAGGACTCCTCAGAAGCAGGTTGCAGGTCGCGCATCGATGCCCGCGTGCGACACCTGCCACGGTCAGATCGACCCCTACGGCCTGGCGCTGGCGAACTACGACATCATGGGGCGCTACACGCTCGTCGACCCGAACGGGATGGCGATCGATCCTCATACGACGCTGCCGCAGGAAGCCGGCGGCGCAGCGATCGCTGGCGCAGCCGATCTGGCGAACGCGCTCGCCGCCAGCCCGGGTTTCGTCAATGAAATGGCGTGGGCGATGCTTCAGTACGGGATGATCGATCTCGTCGTGACGGTCGAGCACCCGAGCCTGCCCGGGCAACCGCCCACGGCCGCCTGCGCCGTCAACGATCTCGTGCAGCGGTTCCTGAACCGTCCCGCGCAAACATTCCCCGGCTTGATCCGCGAGGTCGCAACGTCGCCCGCGTTCGCGTACCGCCGACAAATTCAATAGAACCCACCGAACCTCGACCTCCTCCGGTAAAATCGCATGACCTTGACGCACATTCGCCTCGCTCTCCTCGCGGCCGCCGCCGCGCTCGCCGGCTGCCTGCCGGCCTCGACGTCGCCGATGGACGGCGGCATGAACGACGTCGCCGTGGCGGTGACCTACGCGCACGACGCGCAGCCAATCTTCATGGCCAAGTGCTCGCCCTGCCACGCCGGCGAGGCCCTGGGCGGCCACAACATCGCGACCACCTACAGCGACGCGCTGACACTGGTGACCAGCGTCGACGCGATGGGCTGCTGGGACGGCATGGATCCGACCACCGGGATGTTGACGATGCCGAAGAAGGTCGGCGAGTGCGCGCTGATCTCGATCAACAACGGGTGGATGCCGATGGGGGCGGGCTGCGGCGGCTCGGCGCCGGCGGACCCCAGCCTCTGCCTGACCGCCGCCCAGAAGGCCGTGATCGCGGCCTGGGTGGCGGGCGGCATGCAGCCGTGATCGGTCGTCCGATCCGTCCTAAAGGAAACTGAACGCGATCGCGATCCGGTGCGTCGCCTGCATCGGGTGCATGCTGGCGTGGTACTGCTTGCCCTCGAAGCCGATCATCTTTCCCTTCTTCGGCGTCACGCGCTTGGCGATCGTGAACTGGTGCTCGCGAATGAAGGCGGGCAGCATCGCCTGCGACACGTCCTCGGACGTCTCCTTGAACAGGACCGTGTCGCCGTCCGCGTCGTTGACGTAGTAGAGCGCGTTGTAGTGCGGATAGTAGAAGTCGACGTGCGGGTGGTGAATGGCGTCGACCATGATCCGCGGGTAGAGGCCGAGGCGGATCCGGAGCAGCCGGTTGAAGGGCCGTCCCGCCTTCTCGCAGAATGTGAACAGCAACGGCAGCAGCAGCGCCGTCATCGACGACTGCGGCGCCCCGACGTTGTCGACGTGGAAGACGGTGTTGGTGAAGCCGCTGTAGGTGGCGTCGACGCCGCTGGCGCCGAGCACCGACACGGTCCGCCCCGGCTCGAGCCTGAAATACCAGGCCATCCCGTCCGATGTGGTCTCGGCCTCGATCTGATCCTGGTAAAGCTTCGGGACGACGTTCTCGATCTCGACGACGCTCACGTCGGACATGGCCCCGATCCTACAATGACCGGCACCGGCCGGTCGCGGGCGATTCACGCCCGATCACCGACGGCGAACCGGCCCGCCCGGCCAAGCCAGTCATTTTCTTGAGCCGTGGCGCGCCGTCGGGGCACTTGATAGAGTCACCCGAACTGATTTTGGAGGGAACGCGCATGACCGTGTCCGCCCGCACGCTCACCTGGTTGGTCTTCAACTGCATCTTGGTCGGGGTCGTCTCTCTGTGCGTGGCGCGCAGCGCCGCCGCGGCGACGAACCCGACCTCCTGCGCGAACGACATCGACTGCATCGCGACGCCGCAGTGCGGGGGTGACGTGTGCGTCTACAGCGCGACGTCGATGACCTGCCAGCCGGCCGGAGGGGCGGCCAAGGGCGCCGACGGCTGGTGCACGGTGGACACCGACTGCAAGTGCATGGGACAGGGCGCGAAGTG